>Ga0074198_1000285_pt1 | contig 62487 bp, 73 predicted proteins | sample EPASupsiteSAE323_FD_64527 | JGI IMG/M metagenome (GOLD analysis project Ga0074198, IMG submission 64527) | Bioremediated contaminated groundwater from EPA Superfund site, New Mexico - Sample SAE3-23 | ecosystem: Environmental > Aquatic > Deep subsurface > Groundwater > Contaminated ... | reverse complement strand
GGGGAAGGGCGATGCTGACTACCGATCCGTCCACCACGGCCATGAGAATTCCCACGAGGATAAGCGGCAGGATGATGTAGCGATTCGGGCTGCCTGATTCGCCGGTTGAGTCTTCGATAGAATTGATGTCAGGTTCTTTGCATTTAGTTTGGCCTTGCATTATTGATATTCCTCATATCCTGCTCGATACTCTCCGACTGTGAAAAATGTGTCAACGTCATTTATGATTCCATCATTGAGATCAAGCCTTGCTTTAACTCTGTCTCTTTGCCCTGCCTCAGATTTGCTCAGCATTTAGATAGAGGATCCAGCACAGGATATTTTTTTATCGGGCAGTGTCGCAATAGAACTGAGAATGAATCTGCAAAAATATTTTGAGGCTAGAACTCTGCAAAACAGCTCAATTGATATCCGTTGCCGCCTTGATTTCCTTAAGCTGAGCAACGCGGTAGCCCGTCACGACCCTCTTTCTCCCTGACAGCGCCCTGTCCAGGCCCTTGTCTCCGCAGTCCGCCAGGAGATAGGGCAGTTCGGCCAGCTTGTGGGGCGTAGATATGATTATCAGGTTCTCGGTGCCCACGCGCCGCAAAACCTCGGCGCTTATCTGCTGGCTGCCGCGTCCCAGAATGAATCCCTGCGCGCCGATGGGGCTCAATATTATCTTAACGCTTCTTTCGTTTGCGATCAGCTCCAGCAGATCCAACTCAGCAGCATCTTTTGCCAGCAGCTTTCCATCTTTAATCACATCAACGCCAAGAAGAGTTTTTCCCATCCCGAGAAGCTCAGCGATCCTGGCCGTGGTAGTGCCCGCGCCGAGGACGTATGCCGATCCGTCTCTCATGAACTCCGAGGCAAAGAGCGCAATCTGATTCTTGAATTCCTCCTCGTCCGCAGAGCTGTAGATCCTCTTGCGCTCCTGCACCAGCACGGGCTTGTAGGGCGTCTTGGCGACAGCGTAGAGCCTCGTCTGCAGCTCTCCGCAACGGTAGAGGTCTTCGTCCACGTCCACGATCTCAGTCTCTCTTGTCAGCAGCTCGCCCCTGATGAAGCCCAAGGCCAACTCGGCTGCCGCCTCAGGGCTGATGGCAAAGACGCCGGAATGCATCTTCACTCCGGCGGGAATTCCCAAGATCGGTATTTGTCCGGCGACGGAAGCCACGTCGCGGGCTGTTCCATCACCGCCGCAAAAGAGGAGCAGATCGATGCCGTTTTCCAAAAATGCCCGGCAGGCAAGGATCGTGTCCTCTGAGCCGGACGGACTTGATGCATCATGTACGACGGAAAAATCCAGCCCGCAATCCCTCAGCGCGTCCTCGCCCATGCTTTTGCTGGCAGTGAAAAAGAAAAGATGTCCGGCTTCTTTGGCAAGCCGTTGCAGGCAAGCTTTGGCACGCTCGGAGGCCAGGGGTTTTGCGCCCCTGGCTGCTGCCGCATCAGCCAGGCCGTCCGTGCCCTTCAGGCCGACGGACCCGCCCATGCCTGCGATGGGATTGATGAGGAAGCCGATCCTCGCAACAATATCTGCCATCAGGCTTGTGGGAGATTGGCGAGAGATTGCTTCACCAAATCCGCAGGATACTCGTAGTCCACCAGCTTGCCGTCGTTGTAGGCATCGTAGGCTGCCAGATCGAAGTGGCCGTGGCCGGTGAGGGAGATAAAGATGGTCTTTGTCTCGCCGGTCTTCTTGCACCGCAATGCCTCATCGATGGCAGGCTTGATGGCATGAGCGGCTTCCGGTGCGGGAATTATGCCTTCATTCCTGGCGAAGAGGGTGGCCGCTTCGAAGACCTCGTTCTGCTGCAACGCGGTGGCCTCAATCAGGCCGTCATGGACGAGGTTGCATAGAAGTGGTGCATCTCCGTGATAACGCAGGCCACCGGCATGAATTCCCGGCGGGATGAAGTCGTGGCCGAGAGTGAACATCTTTATGACCGGTGCCATGCCTGCCGTGTCGCCGAAGTCGTAGGCGTAAAGCCCTTTGGTCAGACTGGGACAGGCGGACGGCTCGCAGGCCACCATGCGCAGGTCCTTTTTGTCCTTCAACTTGTCAGGGATGAAGGGGAAGACCATGCCCGGGAAGTTGCTTCCGCCGCCGCAGCAGCCGAACATGACGTCGGGATAGTCGTCGGCCAGATCAAACTGCTTCTTCAGCTCCAAGCCTTCAATGGACTGATGGAGCAGAACGTGGTTGAGTACCGAGCCCAGGGCGTAGTTGGTGTCGTCATGGCTGGCTGCGTCCTCCACCGCCTCGGAGATGGCGATGCCGAGCGACCCCGGCGTGTTCGGCATCTCCGCCAGAACCTTTCTGCCATAGTTCGTTCGGTCCGAGGGGCTCGGAATGCATTCGGCACCCCAAACTCTCATGGCGCTCTTGCGGTAGGGCTTACTGTCGTAGCTGGACCTGACCATGTAAACTGTGCACTTCAAGCCGAAGAGAGTCGTGGCCAGGGAGAGAGCCGAACCCCATTGACCCGCGCCGGTCTCCGTGGCCAGCCGCTCAATGCCTTCTTTCATATTGTAGTAAGCCTGGGGAACGGCGGTGTTGGGCTTGTGGCTTCCGGCTGGGCTCACGCCTTCATATTTGTAGTAGATCTTGGCCGGAGTCTTGAGGGCCTTCTCCAAAGCTGCGGCCCGGTAGAGCGGCGTCGGCCTCCAGAGCCGGTAGATGTCGCGCACCTCCTCGGGAATGTCGATCCATCGCTCGGTGCTCATCTCCTGCCGGATGAGGGCCTTCGGGAAGATCATCTCCATGTCCTGCGGGCTCAAAGGCTTCAGCGTCCCGGGATGAAGGGGCGGGTCCAGGGGCGTGGGCATATCGGCGGCTACGTTATACCACTTCTTGGGGATCTCTTCCTCGTCTAACAAGTACTTGATCTTCATCTGGGACACTCCATTTATCGGCTACAATGTAATCTTGTGTACATCGTTGATCCGTTTGGCTTTATTTAAAGGCTTTGAAATGTTCTCAAGAGTTTTAGCCTGATTTTTAGTAGGGCGACCTCGGGCAGAATTTGAGGTTGCTACAGAATTCGAGGTCAAGATTTATTTATCATGGATGAGATGAGCCTTGCCATGAGCGGCCAAACCCTGTCCGAGAAGATATTCTCAAGAGCGGCAAAGAAAGAGGCGCGAGCGGGCGAGTTCGTCATGGCGGATATCGACTGTGCCATGATCCATGATATCACCGGCCCGCTGGCGGTCAAGGGATTTTACGAGATCGCGGGCCGGGATGCCAAGGTTTGGGACCCCTCGAAGATCGTCATCCTTTTCGACCACCAGGTTCCTGCGGACAGCCTCAACGCTGCGGAGAACCACATTCTTCTGCGCGGCTTTGCCCAGGAGCAGGGAATACTGAACTACGACATATTCTGCGGAGTCTGCCATCAGGTCATGCCGGAGAAAGGTCATGCCCTTCCCGGCCAGATCGTTGTGGGCACGGACTCGCATACCTGCACCTACGGCAGCCTGGGCGCTTTCGCTACGGGAATCGGCTCGACGGACATGTCCTCGGTCTTCGCCACGGGCAAGCTCTGGTTCATGGTGCCCCAAACGCTGCAGCTCATGATCGAAGGCAGGCTTCCCAAGAACGTGACCTCGAAGGATGCAGTATTGAGGATAATCGGCGACATCGGGGCGGACGGCGCGAACTATCTGGCCTGCGAATTCCGGGGCGAGGCGGCGAAGAGGATGAGCATCCCGGAGAGGATGACCGTGTCCAACATGGCCATTGAGATGGGTGCCAAGGCCGGCATCTTCGAGACGGATGAAACAACCGTAAAGTACCTGGAGCAGCGGGTGAAGGACAGGTCGACCATCGAGGCAAGAGCGGTCCGGAGCGATGAGGATGCCATTGTTTCGCAAAAGCACTGGAACGTCTCCGACCTCGAGCCGCAGATTGCGATGCCTCATAACGTGGATAACGTCCTGCCCATCAGCGATGTTCCGGAGACGAAGCTCGACCAGGTGTTCCTCGGCTCCTGCACCAATGGCCGTTTTGAAGACCTCAAGCTCGCCTCGGACCTGATGAAGGGAGAGCCTGTGGCCAAGGGCGTGCGAATGATCGTGGTTCCCGCCAGCCGGGAAGAGTACATGAAGTGCCTGCGCGCTGGCCTCATCGAGAAGTTCATGGAAGCGGGGGCCATGTTTGAGTCGGCCTGCTGCGGGCCTTGCATGGGCGGGTCCTTCGGCCTCCTGGGAGCAGGCGAGCGCTGCCTCTCCACCTCGAACCGGAACTTCGTAGGTCGGCAGGGTAGCCCCAAGGCATTCGTCTACCTCAGCTCACCGGCCACGGCAGGAGCGAGCGCCATCACCGGATACATCACCGACCCAAGAGACGTTTAGATGAGAAATTTGGACGCAGCTCTTGGATTTATGTGAGAAACTCCGCATGAAAATCGCACTCAAGCTCGCTTACCTCGGCGGCAATTACTACGGCTTCCAGCGCCAGCCGGATCTGGTCACCGTAGATTCCGAGGTGCGAAAAGCCCTGCAGCAGATCGGCGTCATTCACGGCGACTTCTGCTACGCGGGAAGGACGGATCGCGGGGTTTCCGCTCTGGGACAGGTCATCGATTTCTGGATAGATGAGGACAAGGCCAAATTGACCCGCCCCAGGTGCGTAAACGGGCGGCTGCCCCGCGACATCTGGACCTGGGCGTGGAGCGTTGCGCCCATCGGCTTTTCCGCCCGCTGGAATGCCCAGTGGCGGCAGTACCGCTATTTGCTCTGGCATCCCGGCCTCGATCTGGCATCCATGCAAAAGGCAGCGGAGATGCTGCTCGGCGAGCACGATTTCAGGAACTTTTCATCCGCAAAAGTCGATACCGTGAAGACGGTTCAGATGCTGGAGATCAGAGAGGAGAACGGTCTCATCACCTTAGACATTCGGGCCAACGGATTTCTCTGGAACATGGTGCGAAAGATCGTGGGCTCTCTGGAGAAGATCGGTTCGGGTGATAAGGACATGAACTGGTTCTCGGACCTGCTCCGGCCCGAGCTGAACCACGGCGCGCCCACGGCACCATCTGAGGGCCTTATCCTCATGGATGTGGGCTACGAGGGGCTGGACTGGCAGGTGGACGAGTACTCGCGAGCACGGGCGGCGACGGCGCTTGCCGCCACGGTGCAAAAAAGGATGGCAAAGGCAGAGGTGGCGAAGGCGCTGCAAAGGGCGATGGTACCGTAACTTGCATTGATGCCAAGATTTAATGCGAACGCGGATGCAAAGCATTGCGTCAATTGCAGTCCGCTATTTCTGCCAGAACCATCGCAGGCGTCTTTCTTGTAAGGTCGGTCCTGTCGAAGTCTCTGTCAAAGCTCACAAGAATTAAATCATTATTTTTTGCAGCAACATATTGATAGGCATCATCGAAATCCAGATCCTGCTCTTCATGGCCGAAAGCAGCTCCATTAAGTCTGTGAGACTCAAGGAGATTCGTTTGACTCCGGTTCCTTCCAAGATATCTGATAGAAAGGCTGCAAATACATCATTTTTGTTGAGGCGAGATGTAATAATGCCTATCGAATAGAGAGTGAATTTCGTAAGAGCGAACTCATCAGTCTGGACTGCCTGCAAGAATTGACGGACCTCTTCAGAGCGTTCCTGTTCTAGGAGCAGTTCAAGCCAAACATTGGAATCGACGAGATAAATCAATCGCCCCACCAATCCAGGGATTTTTTCTGCAACTCAAGAGAGGTATATTTTCCCTTGAATTCTGCCAGTCCTCCTGCCCAGTCCAGTCTGAGGCTTTTGCGCCTGGAACTGGTCTTTTTTTCGACGAGGAACTGAGCAAAATCCCAAACCTCCTTCTGAAGCTCTGGAGGAAGCTTGGCTATGAGTTCGCCAAATGCATCCATAGATTTCTATCGGGTTCCCATGGCTAATATATTTTTTTATTATTCCCAAAGCATCTCTTCAGGAATTTTAATTCGTGATCAGATTAAGGATGCAGCGGACTTGATTAACTTCTGCGTTTTTTTATTAAGTTATGTTTATATATCTTGCTCGAAGCCATTTTGCCACTCGGACAAGGTGGCAAGATGAAAGCAGAGCTTACGGCGCTGGCGGTGCTGATTGCTTTTATTGGTTTTATGAGCACCAACACAAACCCCTGGGAAAGCACGGACGGCAAGGCGCTGCAAGTGATCAGCGACATGACCGGCAGCTCCGGCACACCCTGGGCCGAAACGCCCTGGCAGCCGACATTGGAAGAGAGGCTTCTGATCTTCGGGTTTTGCGCGATCGTTTGCAGCGGAATGGTCTACGCCATGCGCTTCAGAAAGCAAAACGGAAACGAGAATAAAACAGAATGAGAATAGACCAATTTGCTGAAATAGCTTGGCGGGCAGGATTATAAAATAAACTGCGAAAATAACGATAACAATAATAATAGCAAATATAATTGGCGCAATTTCAACGATGAGATGGCGGCAATTGGATCAACATACTCGGAACAGCATTTTTTCCGTATTATGATTTACAAATGGGAATTTTTGCGCCGCCCTAATTAAACTTATTTGGTCTTTAATCAAGAAAAGTTTATATGCCTGAATATCACTAGCATCATCGGTGACCCAATGCACATAATGGAGGGTTTTCTCCCCCATCCCTGGTGGGAGATCTGGTTTGCACTTTCCTTGCCGGTGGTAGCCTACGGCGTCTATCGAATGAACCTGATCATCAAAGAGCGACGGGAAACTCTGCCGCTCCTGGCCGTCTCTGGTGCCTTTATCTTCGTCCTCTCTTCCCTGAAGATGCCCTCAGTCACGGGAAGCTGCTCGCACCCCACCGGAACAGGCATGGGCGCAATCCTCTTCGGGCCCTGGATAACCTCCGTCCTGTCCATGATCGTGCTCATCTATCAGGCCCTCTTCCTGGCCCACGGCGGCCTGACCACCCTTGGAGCCAACACATTTTCTATGGGCATCGCAGGGCCGATGGTAGGGTATCTCGTTTACAAATCGTCCATGAAATCCGGCCTGAATCTTTACATCGCCGTCTTCCTGGCGGCGATGCTCGCCGATCTGGCCACTTACCTGGTCACATCGCTGCAACTCGCCCTGGCATTTCCCGCCGCCACCGGCGGAGTCCTGGCATCCTTCAAAGCCTTCCTGGCCATCTTCGCCATAACTCAGGCCCCCCTGGCGGTAGTGGAAGGCGCAGTCACCGCACTCATGTTCAAGTACTTCATCCAGCTTCGCGGCGATGTTCTGGTAAAGCTCAATGTGGCATCAGCCGGCGTCATTCAGAAGCTGAAGGAGGCATCCCTATGAAGCTGGAACTCATTGTCCTGGCTATAATAGTAATATTCGTCGCAGCTTTCGCCTACATCAGCGCCACGGGAAATCATGAATGGGGCGGCTCGGACGACCAATCGGAAGGTGTCATCTCCGACTTGACCGGCGGCACCTACCAGCCGTGGTTCCATTCCATTTGGGAGCCGCCCAGCGGCGAGATCGAGAGCCTCCTCTTCGCCCTGCAAGCGGCCATCGGCAGCATCATCATCGGGTACTTCCTGGGATACTATCGCGCCATGGCCAAGATGAAGGCTGCCAAATCCGCAGATGAGCCGGAAGGAAAGCCGAATGCACGACCTGCTAGATGACTACGCTCAATCCAATGCGCTGAGAGACACCAACCCCCGGCTCAAGCTCGCTTTGGGCCTTGGTGCCATCATCTTTTGCGTTTCATCCGTCTCGCCCGTCGCGCCGCTTTTCGTGGCTGTCAGCATGGGGCTCATCACTGTCATTCTGGCCAAAATCCCGGCACGATTCTATTCGAAATTGCTGCTCATTCCCGTATCCTTCGCCGTCCTCAGCACGGTCGTGGTGGCCTTCATGCACGGCACGGGAACCGTGCTGTTCTCAGTGGACGTTTTCGGCTTTGATCTGGCGGTCCGGGAAGACGGCGCAAACCTGGCGCTGCTGCTCATATCCAGGACCATTGGAGGCATGTGCTCCCTGTTCTTCATCGCCCTGACCACGCCCATGATCGAGATATTCGCCGTGCTCAAAACGCTGCACATTCCCGATTCGGTGATCGAGCTGTCCATGATGATCTATCGATACATCTTCGTCTTCCTGGACCAGGCGGCCATGATTCACAGCGCCCAGGTGATGCGCCTGGGAGACACGGGCCTGAAGAATTCCCTCAACGCCTTTGCCATGCTCTCCAGCGTCCTCTTCCTGCGCTCCTGGGAGCAGGGCGAGAGGCTGATCGTGGCTATGGACGCCCGGTGCTACAGCGGCAGGCTCGATCTCACGGATCAGGCGGCAAAAGCCGAGCCGAGAGCGATCCTTGCGGCTGCGGCGTACCTGGCCGCCGTCGCAGCCATCGCCGTTTTAACCAGAAACATACAGATGCTTTGAAGCTGCCATGACAACCATCCTTGAGACCCAAGATCTCGGTTATTCTTACGGAGACGGAACCGTCGCCCTGCAGGGCGTGAACATAAGACTGGAAGAGGGCAAGAAAGTCGCCCTGGTGGGGCCGAACGGGGCGGGCAAATCCACGCTCATGCTCATGTTCAACGGCATCCTCCAGCCGAAATCGGGCTCGGTCCTATTTCGCGGCCAGCCGCTGAACTACGATGCCACATCCCTGCGATCCATCCGGCGGGCTGTGGGAATGGTCTTTCAGAACTCGGACGACCAGCTCTTCGCGCCCACCGTCTATCAGGACGTGGCCTTCGGGCCGTCAAACCTCGGATATCCCGCAGAGAAGGTCAAGAGGTACGTCACCTATGCCCTGGCCTACGTGGGACTTTCAGGATACGAGCCCAGGCCGCCCCATCACCTGAGCGGCGGCGAGAAGAAGCGGGTTGCTATCGCCGGCATCCTGGCTATGGAGCCTGAGGTGATGATCCTGGATGAGCCCACTTCCAACCTCGATCCGGCCACCTCGGAGGAGATCATGGAGATGCTGGAGGAGCTGAATTTGGGTGGCAAGACGCTGATAATCTCCACTCATGACGTTGATTTGGCCTACCGCTGGGCGGACGAGGTGATCCTCATGAAGGACGGCGGCGTCCTGCGGCGGGGCAGCGGGCCGGAGGTATTCGGCGATCAGGAGCTGATCAGAGAGGCAAGGCTCAAGCTGCCCATCGTCGTCGACCTGTATCATGAGCTGGCCGGAAGGGGCCTGGTCGACGGGCCGAAGCCGCCCAGAAACATCCTGGAGCTTTGCGACACCCTCGAGCAGGGATGCAAAGGTCGTGCGCCTTCCCATTCTGCCGCCGATTCCATCAGGCCGGGCAAGATCTGCATTTGCAATGTGGATGAACTGAAAGCGCCGCAAATCCCGTCCATTCTCGAAAGGATTTCGCCGAGCTACAAAGGAGCGATGGGCACCAGCGCCAAGGTCATGGCAGAGGAGGCCGGGATCGCACTTGATTTCACTTACGGCGTCATAGACAAATGCATCCTCAAATCACTCGTCGGCAAGAGTTCCCTGATCATGACATCGGGAGGTATGGTGGATCATGCAGCGAACAGAATCATGGATTACTGCCGGGAGTCGGGGGCTGTGATAGAAGTCGTCCGGCTGTCTACAGGTAGCGAATTGACCTGCAAAAGAATTCCATGAAATCACGGTCGATGGGACTGCCTTTGGCCTACCAAAACGTGTTGCGCTGTTTTATAAATAGATAAATAAAGAAAGGAACACCGACAAACGAGGTCATGATTCCTACCGGCAAAATCGCAGGCGAAAAAATGAGCCGCGATACGGTATCCGCTGCCAAGAGCAGCAGTGCGCCGATCAAAGCCGAGCCTGGCAGAAGGAAGCGGTGGTCTTTGCCCACGACCATCCCGGCAATGTGCGGCGAGACCAGATCTATGAAGCCGATGGTTCCGGTAAAGCAGATGACGGAAGCGGTCAGAAGCGATGAGAGCATCATGCAGACGATCCTCTTTTTCTCCACATTCACGCCCAGGCTCGCGGCAGTCTCATCGCCTGCGCCGATGGCGTTGAGGTCCCAGGAACTGACGAGCAGATAGGGGAAGCAGAGAGCGAAAACCAGAAAGATCATTCCCGCCGCCTCCCAGGAAGACCTCCCCATAGATCCCATCATCCAGAAGACCACCTCATGCACCTGCTCAGACTTTCCCGCATACTGGAGAAATGAGGTCAGGGCTGAGAAGAGGTACATGACGGCAATCCCCGCCAGGATCAGTGTCTCGGAGGAGATGCCTTTGTACCTGGCCAGGCCGAAGACGGCGAAGGCGGAGAGCAGAGAAAAGACAAATGCATTGCCGATGACAAGCCACGACCCGGCTGCAACTCCCACGCCAAGGACTATGGCCAGAGCCGCGCCGAAGCTCGCTGCCGAGGAGATGCCGAGGGTGAAGGGGCTTGCCAGGGGATTTTTGAGAATTCCCTGTACCACCGCCCCGGCCAGGCCCAATCCCGCGCCTGCCCCGATGCTCATCAGGATTCTATGCAGCCTCATGTCCCAGACGATCATGTCCGTGAAGGGCGTGGTGTGGAAGTGCCCGGGGAAGAGCTTTGCCAGGACGGATGCGCCCACATCAGCGAGGCTGATCTCTGCAAAGCCCTGCACGGTCGCCCAGGCAGCCAGCAGGACTGTGCCCAGTATCAGAACAAAAAAGAAGAGGAGCTTACGGCCCTCTGCCCTTTTATACTGATATTTCGAGCAACTCCGCTGGGAGAGGGCATTTGCAGCACCTGCACCGCCGGGCGCGAGACCCACAGCCAATCCCTAGAACGCCTCGGGATGAATGAACCTGGCAAACGCTTCCAGGCCGTCCACGACCCGTGGGCCGGTGCGGGTTATGAGATCGCCCTGTGCCTGGTAGATGAAGCAGTTCTTCCTGGCACTGGTCTGGTTCAAGCCGGGCTCGGTCTCAGCCCACAAAAGTGGCTTGTCCGCGCCGGAACCCATGCCGGTGCAGGCTATGATCACTTCCGGATTTCGCACCGCAATCGCCTCGGGATCAACCTGAGCGTATCCGGAAAGGTCGCCGAATATGTTCACTCCGCCAGCCTTCTCGATGATCTCATTCTCGAAGGTTCCCGCGGCTGCGGTCTGAACGGGATCATGCCAGACCACATACAGCACCCGCTTCTCGGGGAGAGAGGCGACGCTGCTCGACACTGCGTCTATTCGCGACTGCATCTGAAGGCACAGATCGGCAGCCTTTGCCTCAGTTCCCGTGATCTTGCCCACCGATTCTATGGAGTGCAAAATGCCGGAAAGATTATGCGGGTCTACGATAAATGCGGGAATTCCCTCGCGGTCCAGTTGAGACACCGCCCCGCTGCCATGCTTCTCGCCGGCCAGGACAAGATCGGGCTGCATTGAGAGGATCATCTCGATATCCGGATCGACATATCCACCCACAATCCCGATCTTTTTGCTATCTTCAAGCTCTTTGACTTCCGGCGGATAGTTGCAGTATTTGGTCACGCCCACCACCCGGTCGCCAAGGCCGAGGGCGAATAAAATCTCGGTATTGGAAGGGGAAAGCGAGACGATCCGCTGCGGCGTTCCGGCCACGCTGACCGCTCGGCCTGCATCATCCACAACGGTAACTGTGCCGGTCGCGTCTTCTCCCGCCACGACAGCCGTGCAGAAGAGCAACAATGCCAGCAGCGACAATATCATTGATTTAGAGATCATAATTTTCCACATCGCATCATTAAATTTATTTGGATTAAAAACAGAATTACTTGATTTAAGCTTTTTGGCCTGGCTAATGCATTTTCCCCGGAACGGAAATGCAGGAGACTGCCTGCGATGGAGCCCCGCCGTCCTGGGCGAAAGCCTTAAGTAAAATCATTTGTATAAAGTAAAGTGTATTGGAATAGAATGGAAAACATCCGCGTTTCGTGTGTCCATTCAGTCGCCAGATGCGAGGGCTTGCCTAGCGACGGCAAATCCTCGCCCTGGATCTCCCAAAATTTGGCCAAGCTCAAGAACCATCTGCCCACCGTTTCGGTCATCCGTCATCCATTTTTCCCCAGCGAAACTAATCTTTCCGGGATTTTCGAGCACCGTCAATTTTCGGCAGCGATAGTGGCAAAACGCTTTGAAAATCAGCAACGGGAAAAGCGACACTATGAAAAAATTCCGCGAACGATCCAGAGGATTCTCGCAACTCTATGAGTAATGAGCGGGTAGGGGAGTGGGGGTTAGTAAAAAAGATGAGTGTACCCGCTCACGATCTCCAATCTTTTGATCGTATAAATACTTTTCTGGCAAGAATTTAATACTGTTTTTGGCCATAAGCTTTTTGTTTTGCGATCTTTGCCGCAAAAGCACCAGCTACAAAGCCGGCATCCACATTAACAACGGTGAGAACCGAGCAAGATTGCAGCATAGAGTAAAGCGCAGCTTTGCCTTTTCCACCAAGGCCGTATCCGGTCGAGACGGGCAGACCGATGACGGGCGCGTCCACAAGCCCGGCAACAACTGCCGGAAGGGTTCCCTCCCGACCGGCAGCGACCACGAAGACATCGACATCGCTCATTCTCTCTAAACACGGGAAGAGCCTGTGAATGCCCGCCACGCCCACGTCGTACTCGGAGATCACGGCGCAGCCCATCTCTTCCGCCACGACCTTGGCCTCTTCCGCTACAGGAATATCGGCAGTTCCCGCCGCCAGGATGCCTACTTTGCCGCTTGCCGGATCTCTCGCTTTAGCCCTCATGACAACCGTTTTGGCCCTGGGATTATGATCGAACACAGCACCTGCCGGGAGAGCTGCAGATTTTAGGACTTCCAGCTGCTCGGAAGAGACGCGGGTGATGATGACGCTGCCCGTCTCCGCCAAATGGGCCAAGGAGATGGCAAGGAGGTCGTCCTTGTCCTTGCCCTCCGCCAGGATGGCCTCAGGAATGCCGATGCGATCCGCCCGGCTGACATCGAGCTTGGCCACCTCGCCCACGGCCCGATAGTTCAGAATTTTGATGTGGCCAAGGGTTTCGTCCAGCGATATCTTCCCCTGAGCGTAGCTCTCCAGCAGGTCTCTTAAGCTCTCTTGCATAACCACGAATGGAGACGATCGGCGAGCATAAAGGGTTTATCCCCGGCGGCGAGACCTCTCAAAGATGCTGGCCAACATGGACCTTCACATCCACTCCAAGTATTCGACAGCCGTCTCCAGGGACATGGAGCTTCCCGAAATCGCCAAAGAGGCGGCGAGAAAGGGTGTGAAGATCGTGGGCACGGGTGACTGCCTGTTCCCGGCATGGCTGGAAGCGATCAAAGCCCTTCCCGAAAGCGACGGGCTCTTCGCCTGCGGCGAGACGCTTTTTGCCCTGAGCGTGGAGGTCGAGGACTCGCACCGCGTCCATCACCTCATCTTTCTGCCGGACACATCCAAAGCCGAAGAGCTGCGGGATGCCTTCGCACCAAAATCAAGCAACCTCGACACCGACGGTCGTCCCCGGCTGCACATGAACGGGGCGGAAATTGCCGACGCGGTGCTGGAGGCGGGCGGCATGATCGGCCCCAGCCACGCATTCACGCCCTGGACGGGCATCTTCGCTTACTACAGATCTTTGCAGGACTGCTACCAGGAGAAGGCAAAGGACATCAGGTTCATCGAGCTTGGCCTGAGCGCAGATACCGATTACGCCGACCGGATCGCGGATCTCTCCAGCCGGACCTTCCTCTCCAATTCCGATGCCCATTCCCCGCGCGCCAACAAGCTGGCCCGCGAGTTCAACCGGATGCAATTGCAGAACATGAGCTATCAAGACCTCAGTCTGGCCATTAAGCGCGAATCCGGCAGGCGGCCCACCCTGAACGTCGGATTTTATCCGGCGGAGGGGAAGTACAACCGTACCGCCTGCACTCGCTGCTTCCGACAGTATACCGCAGCCCAAAAAGACGAGCTGATGGGCCGCTGCCCGGAATGCCGGGGACAGATCAAGCTGGGCGTGCGGGATCGAGTGGACAGCCTCGCCGACTACCCCGAGCCCGTGCATCCCGATCACCGACCGCCGTACCTGCACCTCATTCCTCTGGCCGAGATCATCGCTATGGCTCTGGGCTACAAGAGCGCCATGACTGCGAGCGTGCAGCGGGTCTGGAATGAGCTGACGGCAGACCGAACGGAGATCCAGATTCTGACGGAGACCGACCCGGCTGATCTGAAGGCGGAGCCGAGGATCATCGAGGCCATCAAGGCTTTTCGGTCGGGAAGCGTCGTCGTCGTTCCCGGAGGCGGCGGGAAGTATGGGGAGGTCAGGCTGCCGGGGACCGTGGCGCGGGACGAAAAAAAGGATGCCCCGGTTTTGCGAAAGCAGAAGTCGCTCTTTGATTTTTAAAAGAGCGCCCGAGACTAAACCAGATCGTTGACGGATGCATGTGCATCCTCCATTGCCGGGAAGTTCAACGGGCATCCCCCGTCGCCGCTGTCACCCCAGACGGCCTGCACCGGATCAAAGTACATCGTCTCATTCGACAAACCTTCATTCAGCCCATCCCCGCTGGAAAGCGCCTCGCTCAAACACGAACAACTTATGCCCACCGGCTCGACCGATGCTTCCTCAGGCGCGCACCCGCCCAGCCAGGCGCGGTCGATGATCGACTGATTCGTGAAAACGGCCCGACCGGCGCTGCAATTGCCCGCAGCGATCACCCGGTTGAGGATATCGCCATCGCATTTTTCCACGTCCAGATCGACGGCGATCTTCACAGTGTCCCCGATGGCGAGGTGAAGCAGCATCCAACTGGAGCCGTTCGGACCAAGCTCTGAGGGCCGCAAGGATGAATTGAGGAACCGAGCGCCGGGAGGGAAGATGTCCTGCAAGTACAGCGGCCCCAAGGCGGCGTTGCCGTCGTTGGTGAGGCTGATAATGTAGACGGCCACGTCCTTGACCAAGCGGCCATGCTTTTCCAACTGGATATGCGGCGCGTCGTATTTGGAGACGCCGGATATGATTATCTTGCGCGCTATATGATAGTCGCCGATGAGTTCATCATCCTGGTCCACCTGATGAGACCCGTTTCGGCTGGCGTAGGCCGTTCGAAGGTCCGCCCTTCCCGAGAATGTGGAGTCGCTTTGCAGCTCCAGCAGGCCCCTGGCCGTGGCGGTCCTCTTCAGGCGAGCAGAATTTGAGAAGCCTTCGCCGATGAAGCTGAACGGAGTATGGGACCACATGCCTTCCGTCCATCTCCAAGACATGTTTATCGAAGTGCGAGGTGAGATTTCCTGGCTCAATCCACTGTGTTGCACGTCGACATCTTTGGTCATGAAATTGCTCAGGGTCTCGATGCGATCATCAGAACGAAATTCGCCGGTTCCCGACTCGTAGCTCCTCTGCCGGCCTGCGACCAATATGTCTGAATCCACGTAGCCGCTGCCGCGCACGGATCGATCCCGCATCAGGCTCTGGCCGAGGTCCAGGATCTTCTCCTCAACCAAAAAGTTGCCGATAAAGTCTTCTCTGGCCACGGTGTCACCGCCGCCGTTGCGGGCTGTGGAGTTGACCGGCCTTTTTAATGTGCCAAGATGAGCCATCCCGTCGAAATCGGATCTGATCTCCAGCCGCGAGCCGTTCTCATCCAGATCGAAGAGGCTCGTATGGTCCAGGCGGGTCGAGTATCTGGTCGATTCCCGAAAAGTGGTATTGGTGATGCCGTTCCTGGCCCGGCTCTCTTCCGTCCAGCGGGAAGAGAAGCTGTGCGTCGCGTTCCTCGGAAGAAGAAATGTGGTGGAACGGTAGCTTGCCTTCATGCTGCGGCTTTGCCGGATGGACTTGTTGGTTGTAAGGAAGCGCAGATCGCTTCCGGCTTCATAGTCTCCGCTGCCGTGCTCGCGGACGAGAAGTTCCGTGCCGTCTTCGCCGAGGATCTTGACACTCGCGGAAGCGGATCGCAGCATCTGATCCGATTCCACGTAAACCCGGTTGGTGAGAACGGACGAGGCTTGAGCGGTGCTGTAGTCGCGCCGGGCGTTGACAAAGCCGCTGCCTTTGACGCGGTCGTGCCCTTCAAATTTGACATCGATGCGGGGGACGCGCACCGTGAGGCTGATCTGCACGCACTCGCCCGGTGCTAGGGACGCGAATTTCCAGATACCTTCGCCCGCCATCTCCGGCCAGGCGGAGACGAACTCTACGGAAGAGTCAAAGACATCTTTCACCGTGACGTTGGTGGCGCTCTGGCCGCCGCTGTTGCAGACCGTGATGGTATAGCTGACCTCTTCGCCGCGGCGCACAGCCTTTTGCAGGGCGGTCTTGTTGACGGCGAGCCTCGTTCCGTTTTCGACCTGGGTGTAGATGCTGCCGCCCCTTCTGGGCAGCTCATCGGACTTGATGGAGAAATGATTGGCGAGCTGGACGGCGTCGTCGAGAGTCTCGCTGACCCGCGCCTGGATTGTAATAGTATGCGGGCCGTCCGGGGAGAGATTGCCGATCAACCAGGTATCGTTCCTTGCGTTTTGGGGCGTCGGATCGGCGGACAGGAAGGTGACGCCGGGATCAAGGACATCGGTGACGGTGACGTTATTTGCCGTGGGTCCGCCTTCGTTTTCGCAAATGAGGGTGTAGCTGAGAAGCTCGCCGACCTTTACGGGGTCCGGGTCGGCAGTGCTGCGAATTGAAAGACCCATAGAATTCGCGCTGGATCGAGCCTGCCGCTGATAATCATTCACGCCTCCTGAGCCGGTTCGCTCTCCTGCATGGGCTCCCGCAAGGCTCGTCCAGGTCAACAGGGCATTATTGATAATGGAATCTCCCGGCTCGGATCGACTGGTAGCGTTGAGCCTCAGCATGACCTTACGATCGCCCTTCCAGTCGAGACCTATTTCATCAAAATGCCACTGCAAATTATTCTCATCAAAATCGGCAGCGGGTCCATTCAACACGACAGCCGTGCCAGGCGAGTAAACCAATCCGCCGGGCAAAACGTCCCGCAAATCGACATCAAATGCAGAAGAACTGCTTTGAGAGGAATGATAAACGGCCAGCTTGTAAGAGATACTATCGCCAGGTCCGACAACCGACTGTGATGAATTCAGCTCCAGAGCCAGATCAGGCTCAACGACGCGGACAGCACCTGCTTCATCATCATCGGTTTTCCAGCCGGACCCACTTCGCCAACTCATGCATGCCTTCGTCCCGGCCAACTCAATTCCCTCATGATTTTCGAGCAGATTTGAGACGGTGCAGCTATAAGAGATTACAACGCTCTTTGCAGAAACGACATCTCCGAAGAGCCAACCGATCTGAAGAGAGCCGTCGCTATTTTGGGTGAGAGTCTCCTTCTGAAGAATGATTCCCTGAACGGATAAGTTTCCCGAAGTGTAATCCAATCCCTTTGGGACAGTATCATTGATCCAGAGATCATGAGCGTCACCCGGCAGTTCGGCAGAAATCTCGAAATTGGCGACTTCGCCCACTGCGCGGCTGCGTTGACCGTCCGGCGACTTATGAATGGAAGTCCATTGGCTGACACGCGACGATTGGCTTACCTCCTGGCATGAGCCACAGCCCCACTTGGCATCGACCAGACAAGAATAGTACTCGCAAGGAGAGACCACCTTTGCCCTGAGCGTGATTTCATTGACGGCACCCGGTTCCATCGATGCATAGCTCCACCCGAGGCCAATGTTGGGAGAATCGATCCCGACCAATTCCAGACCATTCCCGATATTTGCATTGACTTGAACATCGGAAGCAATTCCGGTCCCATTGTTATTCACCCGAATGGTCCAGACTATTTCTTCGCCCTCTTTGGCATCATACTTATCAGCAGCTATAGAGAGGCCCAAATTCGCGCGATTGACAATGATTTCTGGCGAATTTGCATTGACACTTTCGCATGATGTGGCGACCCTTGCAGAGACAGATGCTTTTTCGGGTGAATTGCACCCTGCACTGAGGCTGAATTGCAGATCGAAAGATTCTCCTGCGAAAATATCATAAGCTCCGCCACCATTGGACAAACCCTTGGTCGACGTTTGGAATTGCCAATCGGTATCGACACCTAAATCCTTTCCGTTGGGATAACGCGCCCAGCAGCGATCGTCATTTTCTTCATCTTTTTTTGATTCAGTAAAATCAATAACATTTCCAGCAGAATCGAGCAACGTAAGTTTGCAGAAATCGGAGTTGATAAGCGACCCATTAGTCCAAATCAAGACATGATAGCCGCCGGCTGCGATGGATGTACCAGAAGGAATGGATACGATTTTTCCGTAGTGACTATCTACAAGCTTCCATCCACCGATATCTACGGCTCTGAGAGTGGGATTAAAGATCTCGATCCATTCCGCCTTTGTGTCGGAACCTGCCTGATTTGCATCCCATTCGTTTCTAACATGAAAAATACCGGATAATCTTTAAATACTCTGACATCGGATATGCAGCTATGGTATCCTCGAAATATCGCTCTAAAATCCTGGAGATCTATGCAGCTTCTGATGACGAGGCCAAAAAAATTAGGGAAGCTGCAGAGAGAACCGATCAGACTATCTCGAAGTATGTTTTGAATGTAGTGCGCCCGCATCTTTATGAAATGGAAGAAAAGACTTTGCCATCGCACCTGGTTGAAGAGGCGAACCAACTCAAGGATGAAAACCGCCGCCTCCGTGAGGAAGGCCGGTCCAGGGATATTCTTCTGGAGAGATATGAGGCCGAACTCCGCAGGGCCAGGGACGCCTCTTTTTTAGCGCCCCATGGGGATGCAGCCCTTGATCCGGAGCTCCTTAGTATCCTGCGAAAGGGACCGATCCATGAATACAGGCTTCTGGAAGCTCTCAGGATCGAGGAAAGTGATACCGCGGCCATTAGGAGCATTTCACGACAGCTGGCTCTCCTGGAAAGTTCCTGCCTAATTGCGAAAGGTCCCAATGGATGGCGGTGGCTGGGATGAAAGAAGATCTCCTAGAAAAGTGGCAGCAGGATGCAGCAATCCGCGGAATGTCGCCTGAGACGATCCTAAAATATGGCTGGGATATCAAAAGATTCCTAGAATTCGCCGAAGGGATGGACCGCAATCCTCTGGTGGCTGATCGGGCAATGATCCGGGACTGGGTAGATGAACTCAGGAAGAGAGGAAACCGAACGCAAACAATTCAGCATTGCTTGGCGGCAATTTCAAGTTTCTATGAGTATTATATCTATGAAGGAATAATGGAAAATAATCCAGTGACACCAGTAAGAAAACGCTATCTTGTGTGCTATAAAACAGATAGTGAGAAGCAGAGCCGACAGAGCATATCTGTCGAGAAGGCGGCGGATCTGGTCGGCTCGATCATGGACCCACGCGACCAGGCCATAATGATGCTGTTTCTGAAGACCGGCGTCCGGCGAAAAGAACTCCTGGCCATAGATGTCGACGATATCAACTGGAAAAATAATAGCATCAGGCTGAAACCGGCGAAAAAGAGATCAAATCTGACTGTATTTTTCGATGATGAAACTGCTCTTCTGCTTCGGCGCTGGCTGGCAGTCCGGGAGGCTCGAAACAGAAATGGCACACGGGCCCTATTCATCTCGACCTGGGGGAAAAGGATCGAATCCGGCGCAATCAATTACATGATCAGGAAAGCCGCGGTCCGTGCCGGTCTGCATGACTCGACATCCCAGCGGCTGGAGGATCATTTCTCCGCTCATTGCTGCAGGCACTGGTTCACCACGCAGCTTTACAGTTCCGGGATGAGTCGTGAGCATATCATGTGGCTACGAGGAGATGCGCCATTGAGTGCGTTCGACGGTTACAATCATCTCCAGCCCGAAGATGTGCGCAGGAGCTATCTGGCACATATACCGCAGTTGGGTGTATAATTTTTTTCATTTTGGTGCCGCACTGCACATGCTATTGTTTTCAGCCCTCTGTTAGAGATGGTGGCATGAAAAACCATTATCCAAAGAACGCGCAAAATATGAAAAAGGTAATGGCGATTTTAAGTGATATCTTACTGGCGAACACATCTGCATACGATCTATATGTCTATTGCGGTATTTTTAAAGAAGAAAAAAACCACAAATTGGAAGTATTAAACAGGGATCGCCCCAGGCCCGGCGAGGTGATGGGACTGCCCCTCACTAATATATTGGTGGATTGGGCATTCTGCAAATATATTATAAAAACGAGCTTTTCACTGATAGAAAATTACTTCCGCATCACCTTATTCACATGCTTCCTCCATTCCTCGACGCTCAGCTCCAGACACACCTCGCATCCTGCATTTTTCGCCCGGCATACTTCATAGGCCGGGCACTCCGGAATAGTCGGCTCTGGCATATTAGCCCTCCAGCACCGTGATATTCATTGTGCCAGCCTCTATCCGCCAATCTTCCTCCACATTGATTCGATCCCCGATCCTGTAGGCTGACTGCCCTCCACCGAGTGCAGTGAGCTGCACAATTTCATCTATCCCCGCCAGAGTTCTCCCCACATTCTCGTCTGCTGTTGCATCATAGTAGTTCTGGAAGAAGCGCAAAACATCGGAATACTGCAGGCTCTCACCGATCCTGAACGCTCCCAGGAAGGCTGTCAGCGAGGCTTTGATGTTCTCGACCAGGTCCGCCTCCGGTGTCTCGGTCAAATAGATCTGGGCATTAATATTAACCGTGATGAGTTCGGGCAAGTTGTAGAGATACTGGGGCTCACCCATGCCGAGAAGGATGTCATAGCCATTGCCTCCCGACGATGGAGTAACCTGCAGAATCTTCTTGGCCCTATCCGAAGGGCTCTGCAGCGCGGCCTGAATCATGGCCCCCCTATGCGTTGCGGGCGGAATGGTCGCAGACCCGGTCAGCACCTGGTTGGCCATATCACGGTAAGCGAAGGTGAAATAGTCGCCCAACTTCACGAAGTTGCGCGGTCTCACCCAAACCATGCCGCCATAAACGTCATCCTCCAGGATCACCACAGTCCCGGCGTCTACTGTCGCTCCTATCTCGCCCCTGGCAACAGCGCCGGCTGCTATGTTAGTCCGGAGGCAGTCCACGATATCCTTGGAGACCTCTGCAACCCCTTCCGAGTGGTCGACCAGGACGCCCATATCACCGGAACCATAGTTCCAGACCTTGACCTCCGCCACGGTTGAGATGTCATTCAGGGCGCGCTCGAGCATCGTGATGGTGGCTTTCCCCGGGGCCTGCACAGCGTCAAAATACCTCTCCCGCAGCTCATCATCCGTCTCGTCCACCGTCCCGCCCGAGAATGCCAGAGGATTCTCCACCGATACGATGCTCGTGATCCTGCTCACAGTATTCAGCAGCGTATAGGGTCCGATATTGCCCGAGATGCCGCGCACCAGAGCCCTTGATGTTATGGCCACCTGGCTATTTCCTGCCAGCACTCTTCCCGCTTCGGTGGTCTGGAAGTAGAGCTTGGTGCCGTCTTCAAGAATTGCATAGGTCTTCGTGCCCGCAGGAATCGTGATTATGCTCGTGGCCGGATAAGCTGTCTTGAAGACCGCCGTTCCGGTGGCATAATCTCCCAGCATGCGGCCTTCTATCAGCACGTGGGAAACGATGGCATCCAGCTTGCTGCCGGCAGCCTTCAGGACGTCGATATCCGCTATCCCGTCTTCGAGCTGCTGGTAGCCGTCCTTGAGTTCCGCAGCAACCGTGAGATTTGCCAGGTAATGCAGGGTCAGCTTATCCATGCTCTTCTGGCCGGGCAGCATGGCCGCCTGGGCGTCTTCGAGGCGCTTCACTAGGGCGGCAACAGTAGGAACGGTCAAAGAAATCACCTATTACCTATGTGAAAAACGAATCTACGAGGTTGATGTTCAGCAGGTCCTCGCGGCTGGCCTGCAGCAGGAACTTGCCGAGCTCCGAGGAAAGGATCGTGATATTCACGGCATCCGCGCCGCTCTGTGCAACTGAGATACTCTGCACGCCCAGCTCCGGGAGCTGATTTTTCAGGTCGTACTCGAGCTCCATCTGCAGCTCCAGCATGGATGATTCGGTCAGCTTTGCGAAGAGGTAGTTATGCAGGCAGCAGCCGAGCTCGGGCTCATTGATTATCTCTCCCTTCGTGATAGCCGCCCAGATGATGAGCTTCTGGACGAGCTGCAGTTTACCAGACACGCGTGCCCAATCCCGTCCGGGTCCCCAGACGAGGTCTGCAGCACCGTGGCAGCGCACCCGGCCCGAGTTCAAAGCCTGCTCGGCGTTCAGTCTCCAGTCTGTAGCGATGTGATCATCTCCTGCAAGCGTCTCTCCTGGTCCCACAGGCACAGCTCCTGGCGGTGCAGATTCCGTAGGATTTTTTGATCAGCTCCGGTATCAAAGCCGAGGGCGGATTTCTGTCCGATACGCTGCTGCAGAGATCCCTGGTCTCTGGAAATATTTATGAGGGCAGCCCGGACGTGCTGCAGCATGGCGCTGTGCATGGCAATTTGACCCTCTGGAGTCTGAGGCATTTCAAACTTCAAGCTTCCACCTTCGTGTCATGAATTAGCACAGGCCTACCAACCTGAAAGAACTGCTACCAGAAGCAACAATGACCGTTAGAATGTTTGACCATCCTGAACCAAGTCCCTCGGAATTTACAGCATAAATTCTCACGGAATAAGATCCAGGAGCTGCAAAAGCATGAGATGCGGAACCTGTTGCGCCTGATGCATACCATCCCGTAGAGGTATAGCCGGATCCATCTCCCCAATCGAACACGTAATAGACATTTCTCCCCGCAGGATCAGTTGCCGCCGTTGAATATGAGTTTGAAACTCCTGTGACAACCGATGAATTTCCACTAGGTGTTGATGGTGTATTTGGAGGATAAATTATTTCCTCCATCATCTCTATTTCGAGTACAATAGTTCTTATTGAGTCATAATAGCTTCCGCTAAAATTGATTTGATATCTGTTGTATGCGGTATTATTTGCGAATATATATTCGTACCAGATGTTAGCGTTGTTCCCCTGCGTGCCGCTGTAAATGAGCGTCCAATTTGTGCCATCGTTAGTTCCATATAAGGAGAAACCAGCTATTCCAGAGGCATTTCCGCCAACCCAAACACTGCGCATTCGGAGCTTTCGTACCATCTTGTACGTGCCTGCTGGCCAATAATACCCCCAACAGTTTGGATTATTTGGATACCCATACCAATAAGAGCCAGCTGCTTCGCTGTTATCGCACGCAAGACCAGCGTGATATCCTGAATAATGGCCTGAATCGTAAGCCGTCCCGCCTTCCAGCACATCTGCGGTATAAGCCATTTATGCAACCTCAACGGTCATACTCAGCAGAACATTTTTCAGGCTCGTAACACTCGTAACATTTAGCTCAAAGCAATCGCCTGCAGCGACTACGATGGATAATCCCGTGGTTACGTTTTTTGTGGATGATGAAATAGCAAAAGTTCCCATAGCCGACATTGAGCCGGGAGTATTGGCGAGAGTACCTTTGTTGACGGTGATTGATATTGAGCCCGACGTATTGTCTGTCGAAATTACCCGGACTGAAGTAATTGTCCCGGCTAGGGGTATATCTCCGCCCGCCTTATGGCCTGTTGTTATTGCCGAGCCTCCGCCATCCAACGAAAATTCAATATTATATGAGCGAGCTTTCGGAGCATATTGGGTATCAAAATGAGTTTTGAGCGCCGCTTTCAGGTTCGCCCATGTCAGCCCCTTCTGCACGAAGTTGGCCGCACTATCCCACAGGGTGAGCCGATCCCCATCGACGGGCGCATCCTTGGATGCGGCACCGTAGGCCAGCCCCTGCGCCAGGAAGCCGCTCGGCAGCCCCGAAATCCCCGCATTTGCTGTCACGGCATGCGCTGTAATCGGAGCATTTGCCAGGACATAGATGCCTCCGCCCGATATCGTCAGATGGGTGTTGCCTCCAACCACCGACACGCCCATAACAACGAAGAACTTTTGCGTGGTTTGGGTGATGCTGACCAGCTGGTTCGGCCAGTAGTATGCCGAGACATCCCCGGAGATCTGGATAGTGTTAGTATCGTAATATGCCCATGCTTCGGTCATCTCGAAACCCATCCATCAAAAATACCGGGATGTATCTGCACGCCGTTTTGCTTGATCACGGGCGCGTTCAGGTTGATTTCAACTGGCGACGTCACGGTCGCCACACCGCCCGAAAAGAACTCTATGCTGGCATCATCGACGAGATTCCATAACCAGCAATGGCCATCAACTCCTACAACGACTTCAGATCTTCCCGTTGCACCGGTGACATCGTTTGCCGATACCATCCTGGCAGATCCATCCTTGTAGATGCGCACAAGAGCTTTCTTCTCAAGATTTACCAGTTCGGCGGCAATGGGGCCACGGGAATCTGATATAGTGCTGTCTGGGCTGTAGACCTTCCAACGATGGCCCACGTTGTCTTCCTGAGATGCCTCGGGAGTGGCACTATGGCCCTCCAGGCAGCCGTCCGGGCTATGGCGGATGTGGCCCAACAGGGTCTCAAGGTTATTCTCAATCTTTGCACCCTGCACCGTCCAGTAGCCTTCGCCTTCGGTGTGGACTTCTGAGATGTATTCCGAAGACGGGCGGTCCCTGGATTCGAACATCCAGAAGGATCCGCAGTACGCCTTGAATTCCGCTCTCCAGGGATATGCTCTGCGGCTCTCCGTGTCCTCTGAATAGAACTTGAGGTACTGGTTCTTCAGACGCTGAATGCTATCTATGGTCTTGCACAGATTGCAATCCGGGCAGCACTCACCCAACTGGCAATAATCGAACAGCAGACACCAATCTCGTCCCGGTCCTATGTCGCCTGCCTTGTAGGCATCTTCGCCGTGAAACCATCGAAAGCAATAGGGTTTCTTGGGCTCCGGGTAAGGGTAATAGAGAAAATCGCCGGTTGGCTGGTGCCTCTTCATCCGCCTGAACTGCCCACCTTTCAGAGCGATATCATAGGGAGTGGGGCGGCATATGGGGAACTGCGCCCAGTTGGGAATTGTGAAGAGCACGATTCCTTTGCGCTCCTGGTAGAAGTAGACCATACCATGTCGCCCTCGTGCGGAGAGAAAAGCCATCCGAGGTGCTGGCCAATGCCTGCCAATGGCACTATGCATTTGGGGCGATAATAGTGCTTGCCGTCATCCGAGAAGGCCCTGCGATCTCTCTTTAGAACGTCCACAGTGTTGAACTTCTTATCATCCGGTTCCTTGTGCCAGTTGACCTGGTCCACCAGGCACATTTCAAACTTGAGATGTCTTCTTATGAGCCTCTTGGTTGAAGCCGTTAGCCTATTTTTTAGTCCAACCAAGAGTCACTCCTCCTCATCTGCATTCCATATGCTTCCTGATATGGATTCGTCTGTGATGGGGTCGTCCACCGTTAGCAATCCGGGCGAGACCGTAAGTTTGCATTCCAGACCGTCTATGCTGTAGCTCACATCTTTGCCAACGACAACACCGCGCACCTTGTTCGAGATTTGGATCTTATTTGCTGCGCGGTTGTTATCTTTTGCGAGTTCATCTTCGAAAGCCTGAAGCTCAGCCAGGCGGTCCGCTAGTGCAGCATTCATCTTGGAGATTTCGTCTTTCGAAATCGGTATGAAGGGTGTATAGGATACTATTGACATTAGAGGCGGCACAATGCCTTCGACAACTGGCGTCGTCTCGGCGTTTTTATGCATCCTATAAAGACGGAGCTTTTGATCCGCTCTTGCATTCACATCGTCCTGGGTTTTTATGTTGTATGCATACTCTGCCGGGGCCATGAGAACGCCAACCTCCTGGACCGATGCCTCATCAACTGCAATCGCAATGATCGGTGCAGGAGAGGGCATGACAATGCCTTCCGGATCATCCGGTTCATCACTCATGTTGCCAATGATCGGCACCACGTTGCAAAAACCTGTAATACTGGCCGTCTGGTCAGGATTTGTGATGTGCCCATCCAGATCGCATTCGCCTTCAGTCGAGGCCGGGCTCTTGAACTTCAAGATATTGGCCTCGGAGAAATAGTAGATCGCGCCCACGATCTGCGCAATATCATCTACGACACCTTGATAGGTCCAATCGGCGTCGTATGTTATTCTCTCGAGGGTCTTGTCCTCTAAAGATGGATCCCAATCGAGTTTTATGGGTTCATCTTCATGCCAAGAGAGAATCGTCTCAAGAACTTCCCTGGCTTTGATCGGCATGATGTTGTAGTCATGATCTTTCGGCAGGGCATCCGCCAGGTGGCCGAGATCGCACTCACCAGTAATTGTGACCTCTTCATGGTTCGCTGAAAGATTTATCATATGCCCGGTGGCCACCAGATACTCCGCCTGCTCATGTCCCCCTGCAAGCCTTCGCTCCTCTTCTGAGTTATAAACAAAATTGTATAGTATTATCTCGATGGGCGTGACTTGGGGAGAAAATCGATTGGTATATTTCTGGTGGGGGTTGGCAAGTACTATCGTGATTTTACCGGGATCTGAATCGGCATCTGCCACTTGCTGTTGCACCTGGATGCTTATGAGATCGTTAGAGACATCAATGCCGCCTACAGTGACTTTGTGGTCGATCATAGATTACGTCTCCGCTATCTGCACCAGTTCGGGGATGTTCCCGAGATTTCCCGTGATCTCGTCTCCGTCATTGGATTTCCCGTCATAGGCTTCTTGGAGCTTGATCGTCCAGGTGGCAACATTCAGGAGGTCTGAATCATCATCTGTCTTCTGGGGCGGCTCTTTGTCATTTTCCGAATGATTTATGGATCGGTCGACGATGTACATATTCAGAACGCCGTGGTTGCACATCACTCTATACGGACCGCCCATATCGCAAAGGAGCTTGAGCTGTGAGTAGCGAGTGGCTGTGATGCTGCGCACCACCAGGTCGCATTCATCGAGCGTTATGTCGGAGGTCCTTTCGGTGATGAATTTCTTGCCTTTGCCAGGGATCTGCTTAACGACAACCACATTGGCCTTATGCCATGTAGCATCTCTCGGGCCTGGGTCCGGACCTTCGGCATTCTCGCCAAGTGTGAGCCAGCCTATCTGAAACTTCATTCTATGCCCACCCCCACGCCGTAGCTCGTGGACTTCGTCTCGGCTATGACGTAGCCGAATCTTTCGCTATGCACGAGTGTGAAGGTTCTATCACCCTCCCGAGCGGTCCAAGCACCGCCAACCTCGGTCCAGTCCAGGGCCTCAGGGTGCTTATGGCGGCTGACAGAAAGGTTGAGATTATCCAGGATATCGGAAGGTAATTGCATAAATTATCTCCAATTGAAATACATAAATATAAATATCAGTGACTATCAAGACATTATTATATGATGTGCGCAAAGGAACAGAAGAAAGACGAGAACCAGGAGCCGTTCAGGTTCCGCTCCTGGCGGCCTCATCGGGAAGGCGAGCAGGCCACGCTCGAACGATTTGCGGCCAAGTTGTAGGTTTATGCCCGCATGAATTAGGTACGGCCCGGCCCGACTATCTTCTTGACTTCTTTCATCACATCATCAAATGTTTTTTTGTTAGCATCTATCACCAGGCGTTTGAAATCCACGTCACTCGAAATTTTCATGCCGGAAAAATCCTGCGTGGGCATATGAATGTGGATCGCCCCAGCTCCTGCTCCCATGGATGACGGCTGGCCGCTCATTACGGAATCCAGCAAACCAAGGGCACGAGAGATGGGGCCTGCGCCTCTTTGCGTGACTGCTTGAGGTATTATCTCTTCTGTAGTGTCCACAATACCTGCAAACAATCCTCCCCGGCTAAATCTGGCACCTGTGGCATACTTGGCCTTCCATCCAGCCTGCTGATCGGGATCCAGGTCGTCATACTGCTTCTTGGTTAAGGTTTGGGCGGGGTCCTGAATATTGACATAAGTTGCAGCGACTTGGTCGACGGTTGGCTGGGACTCACCCTCAGAGTTGCGGTTTGCGATTATGGAGATGGATTCAATGGGCCCGCTCAATGGGCCCGCTGCCAATGTCTTTACTGAGGTCGACAGCACAGCATCTATGATTGGTAATTGATTGGATGCAGCATCATAGGAGCTTGTCATGAGTGGATACCCCGCACCAAAAGCTACCGTGCCCGTACCCGTTGTGACTGCCGATTTTACACCCTCGACAGCGCCACCCAAATTATGATCATCAAGCCATGTTTGAAGATCGGTTATCGCTTTTGCAAGCTCCGGCATTCCTGGAATTTCCATCACAAGGCCCTTGATGGCATTTGCGATTTCCGTGCCTATGCCGCTGATGCCCTTCTTCACAGCCTCTGCTATCCCCTCAGCGAATCCCGGCTTGCTCTCGTAGGTTTCGGCTTTCTCTACGAACTTCTTTGCACGCCCTTCTCCGTAGAGATCAGCGAGCTCGCCTTGGGATAACTTCTGCGTTGGTCCATTGGGGATGTCAGTTCGCTTTGTCCAGAAGCTTTTGTCGTTGTAATCGTACCATAAAGTTCGTTCGCCTTTGGTTGCATTGTTGGCTCCGGAAATATCCTTCTCCAGCTTTTGCCGTGCCGTTTCTTTCTCGGCCCCGGGCATAGCCCTCTGGATCCAGCTCCAGAAGCTCTGGAAAAGGCTGTAAAGCCACTCAAAGACACCAAGCACCTTCTTCAGGATCTCATGAATGCGGGCAAAGAAGGGAAATGTTGTGACGATCCAGCGTATAATATTTTTGTCTTGATCAATTATCCAGCCCAAAAGCTCGCCCGGATCCTTGCCAGAGAGCATGCTGGCTGCACCGAGTCCTAAACCAATGGGGCCGAAGGCGGCTCCCAGTACGACCTTCGACAATCCTGTGGTCTTGAGCATCTTATACAGCGTGTCTACCCACTTGATACCTTCACGAATCCAATAGCCCATGTCCTTGAAAAAGCCGAGCAGGTCGTGGGCCATCTCAGTTTTTCCGAGCTGCTTGAAGGCCTTGCTGAAAATGTGCGTCTTCTGCTCAACCAGGTAAAGGGCTGCACCAAGAGCGATAAGGGGCACGGCAATTACAAGAAGTGGCGCGACAGCCGCCCATATTCCGGCGGCCATCGCCCAGAAACCACCGGATGCAGCAGTTGAAGATGCAGCGAGAGCTGTATTTGCAGCAGTTCCTCCGAAACCCGCCACAGCCATAACGCTTGTAGATGTGGATGCTGCCGCAGTAGCTACTGCTTGACCAAACATAGCGACCTTGAGGGCCGTCATGAGTGGTATCAGGGGTCCGAGCACCGTCAGAAGCAGGCTGGCTCCCCCAGCTGCTGCAGTCATCGCCACTATTATGGCAATCAGCCCCGGAGCTCCGGGGATGTTGTTGATGAGATCGAGCAGGTCATTGACTTTTCCAAGGACCATATTCATGGGCTCGATCATGGTTTTTCCGACATTCTTCGAGGTATCGGATAATTTATTGAGGAACGCCTGATAAGGATCTTCTGCCACAAGCTTCTCTACGTCGTATTCCGGTCCTGCTGCCAATTTTTGAGCAGAGCGAACGCGACTCGTGGCACCGGTGCCCCGGATGTTCAGATCATCGAGCATCTGCTTATCTCCTGGGCCCAGTCGCTTCTTGGTCAGGATATCCGACAGATCGTCTACGCTCCGGACACCATAGTTCTCCTGCAGGTACGTTCCCTTTTTATACCAAATCTTCTCCAGTGCAGTCGTCGCGTCCTCCATCCGACCACCACGCAAGGAGGTTCTGGTCAGGATATCATCTGCTATTCTAAGCCGATTGCCTGATGTGGTGAGGCCGCCTGTCTCATTGGCCTTATTTACGAACGCCTCCAGCGACTTCGTATCTACCTTCTTTCTGGACAGCTTTTCGTAGACTGCGTCCGAAAAGGATTTGCTGTCCATTGCTTTTAGCCAGGACATTCCGCCGATCGATCCACCCGCCAGCAGACCCGTGATGGCCCCGAACTTGTCCCGGAGCTTGTCGGCCACGCCGCCCACATTCTCGAGCTTGCTTTGCATCGATCCGAGAAAGCCGGTGGTTTTCTGGGCCTCGTTGCCTATCTTCTGGGTTGAACTGGCCGTCTTGTCGGCCACTCCCGCCGCCCTGCCGAGCGCATTATTCCAGCTGTTTGTTGTGCTTGTGGTGTCATTAACCTTCTTCTGGATATTGTCGAGCGCCTGGCCAGCCTTGGACTGGTTAAAATCGAATCCGACATTGAAAGTCCTTTCCGATATGGAATTGGCCCTCTTCTGGATAGCATCGAATTTGCTCGTGAAATTATCCACAAGATCGAAGATGCTTGTGAAGGTCCGGGAATTTTCAGCCAAAAAGATCGCCTACAGAGGTTTGCCGCACTTGTCGATATGCTCTTCTTCGTTCTTGCCCTGCTTCAGCATGCGTTTCTGCTGCTCCAGGAGCTCGCCATAGTGATCCTGTTTGCTCGTCGAGCTGTTATGCCGTCTTGCCGGCGGGACTTTTGCCCCGGCCAGCCTGGCCTTCAGGCGCAGCTCTTCTTCAGCCACGAGGGCGACGAACAGCTCTTGATTGCATGTCAGGTCGTCGATGCAGCCTCCCGCCAGCCTGTAGCCGGCCAGGTGCTGCATCAGGATTAACTGCCCCTCGGGGCCCCAGTAAAATCCTCGACGGCCTCGTCCTTGGCTTCGGAGGATGCGAGAATGTCCTGGCCCACCTGCAGAATAACGTCCGGATCCAGGTCATCCAGCTTCTCGGCAATGCCGGGAGTGATTATGCCGATCCTGCAGGCCTCGAAGGCAAGCTCGAAGTTGCCGTGCAGATCCTCCTTTCCGACATGCACCTTGGAGGTGATCTTGCGAAACTCCCGGGCCCGCAGAGGTCTGACTCGAATGGACTTCCCATTGTAGGATGGGTTCCCTGACTCGATAATCACGAGCCTTTCCTCTTTTATGCCGGCCAGGATGTCCTCAACAGTGATCTCCACAGGTGTAGAATTGTTATCAGTAACCATAATTTAATCACCAAAATAGAATTCTGGTGCAGGCTCACCATGCCTGCCGGTGCTCATACTTCGGCGATGCTGCCCCATTTGATTCTTTTGGCCATCCACTCATAGGATCTCTTGGCCAGTGATCCCTGAGCCGAACTGAAGCTGTGATGATTGATCTTGCAGCCTATCAATTCCGCCCAGATCTTGCCGCCGATCACCTGCTCGACCCCGCTCTCCAGGATGACGCCCGTATATTCCCTCTCGTGGTATTCGATTGCAAAGGGCACGCTTCGCCCCTGGTTAGAGGGATTGATCAGGAAGGTGTAGAGCAGATACTCCCAGGTCTCGGCATCGATCTCCGTAACTCCCTGCTCCAGCCAATCGACCGGAGGGCCCTGAGCAATCCAGCCGGTTTCGAGTGTTCCCTTGTAGTCGACGTTGCCCTCTGTGATATTCACAGGCCTTCCGTCTCCGCTGTAGTGCTCAGCCGTCATCTCCTTGGTGACGTCATAGGTCAGGCCCGTGAAGGGCACCCATATGTTCTTGCCCCGCGCCTTGATGCGCACCTGAATATCCGAAGGGTACTTGGAAAAAACCGATTCACCGTCATTAAATGGCATAGCTTTTCACCCCCTCAAGCCACCTGGGCATCGGCAATGATGCCATTGTAGTAGTCCACGACGAACTGCTTGATGTGGCCCACGTTCTCGGCCTCAAGCTTCACCCTCACCAGGCCCTTGTTGCCTTCAGGTCTGCCGGAGGTGACGGCCAGGGTGTAGGCATCCATGACCTCATCCGATTTCAGACGGTCCAGCACATTGGCGATATCCGATTTCAGAGTAGCCCGCTCTGACGGAGTGTTCTTGGCAAAGTAGAACTGGTCGGTGATGTACTTGATCACCCAGATCATGTAGTTGATTGTGCGCACATCAACGCATTCTTTGTACTGCTCCACGTTCGAGGTGTTCCGTCCGTAGAAACTGAAGATACCTGCGTTGGTCTTGACGAGCACATCCAGCCTGCCGTTATGCAGTGCTTTGACGGTCTCTCTGCGGTAGGTATTCAGCAGGCCGTAGGCTGAGAGCCCCTGCAGGCTCATGTTGCTGACACGCCTGGCGCAGGACGTGCCCAGGGGCGCTGTTGCCTCCTGGGCGGCCCGGGCAACGGTCGCATCCAGCCTGTCCGGTGAGGTCTTGTCCCAGGGATTCACTACCACCACCAGCTCGTAGTTCGAGAAGTTGCTGGCCACGGCAATGGCATGGGCCGAATCCTCGTTGGGCTGCATGCCTATGAAGCCGATAGCGGGATAGAAGTTCTTCTTCATCTCGTTGAGCTTGCCCGCCATGACCGGCACAAGGTCGTAGGTGCCCTCCTCGATCTCGTTATCGCAGAAGACCACGGTGGTGACGTTCGTGAGAGTCGTCTCCAGGTACTCCATGAGGACATCCATGGCGTCCGCATAGTCGTCTGCCGTGACTGCTGCACCATCCACACCGCCGGCCAGGGAATAGGTGCCATTGGCCGGAAGGTGAGTGGCCAGAGCATCCGGTGTGAAGTTGACGATCTGGTTGTAGATGAGGGCTGCCTGCAGGTCTGCAAGATCGTTCAGGTTATCAATAGCCGGATAGGCAACCTCGCCGTCGTGGATGGTGATCTTCTTGGTTTTGTAGAGCACATTGACCGTGATGGCATCCGTCTCGGCTGGCTCTTCGCCCGCAAAGAACATAAGAGAGCCTTTTGAGGTATTGACATAGACCTTACCCGATGCCAGGTCTCCGGGACTGTAGACGATGGTCTTTGACGCATTGCCCACGAACACCTGGTTCTCGCTATTCTGCACAAGATTTGCCCTCTGCAGGTAATAGGGCCCAGCCGTGCCGTCTCCGGGGAACTCTTCGACATCATGAGAGCCGAAGGTGCCGTCGGCCACAATCACGAAGGCCGAGTTGCCTGTGATTCCGTCGTTGGGGCTCGACCAGGTTCCCACATTGCCATAATGCTCCAGAGAGCAGGTGACGAGCTGCAGGTTGGTGGGGCCCTCGTTTTCAAAGAACGTCAGCGTGCCGTTCTCCTGGTCCAGATAGACCTTGCCGGCGAGCAGAGAGGCGGGATCATAGACGATCGTCTTTTCGGTCGAGCCGATATGAACCGAGTTTGCCGCGTTCTGGGTGTAGCACTTATAGCCCAGGGGATAGGGCCCTTCTCCGCCGTCTCCATAGAATGTCTCGGTCTCAGTGGCCACAAGGCCATCGTGGGCGTGCTTCCTGGCCGATGCATATCCTTTGCCAAGCACCCGGATGAAGTAGCCTGCAGGCAGGCCTTGGGCGAATCCGACCTTTCCGGCCCGTTCGAGCGGCCCGCTCTGGTAGTAGAGGTTGGTTTCGTAGCTGCTGGTCAGGGGCAATACCTGCATGGCCGGCCCGTGCGAGGCCTGGCCCAGGGCAGCCATGACGTTTGCTCCAAGGGGCACGGACGTCACGCCCATGATGCCCATGCGGATAACCAGGCCTACCGGATAGCTCGAATCGCCGATCTGCTCGATAATTTCTGACATCAGGCCTCACTTCCACCAGATTCAATCAGAATGCCCCAGGCTTTGAGCTGCTGCCGCTCGATTATCTGGGTCCGTTCCTTTCCCACCGCAATCTTCCCGGTCCGGTGAAGCCACTTCAATGATGCTGTTGAAATGGCCCCATCCCCCAGGAAGTTGATGAGAGTCCCTTTTTGTCGAACCATTACATCACCTTGATAATATTATGGCTAAAAAAAGATTCAAGTCGATCTATTTTTATAACCAACATCAACGTCAAATTCCTGGATTGTCTCAAATGGCATCGTCCAGGAAAATTCGTATTCTACAAAAAAATCAACTGCACGCCGCTGCACAAGCTTCTTGAGTTTATCGTTTCGATAGGGCGGAATGGCCTCGGGCGGATCGACCCCACGAAACTGCATCCTATCCTGGATGGGATTGACTCCAAGCTCCGCCCGGTAAAGCTCCCTATAGAATAGGCTCGCCAAGAGCTCTACTTCCGTGATATCCAGGGCTTCTATGATGCAGGATATCCGGGCCTTCATGTTCTGGCTGAACTTCACGATTCGCACTTTCGTGACAGGATTGTACACGGAGCTGACATCACGCCGCACGTCGCTGACGGGTATCCCCTGGGAAATGATCGAGACCAGCATGAAGGGATAGCCAGGCAGCTTTTTGGAGTTCACATACTGGTCGGCCCGCTCCTTTCCCAGCACCGCGCCGGTGAAGCTGACGGGAAGGCCGTCATAAATCTTCTGCCACTGTTCTTCGCTCAGCGTCATACCGTCTCCTGCTTGGAATCGAATGCCCCTTCTGATTCTTCAGGCACATCGAGATCCAGGAACTGCGGAATCTTGCCTGCCATTTTGGATAATATCGAATTCAGATTGTTTTTGACCAGCACGACATCACAAGAATAGTTCCGGCCCACGATGGCGCGCATCAGGGCGTCCAGGTGGTAGTACTTGCGGGGCTGCTTCCAGATCCGCCCCACATCTATCTGGTAGGGGCATGGCGTATCGACCGACAGGATCACATCAACAGGCGATTCGTGGCTCACCTTGCCCTGTAGCTGGCGGTCCAACTGATATGATTTGGCCTGCCTGCCTTCGCAGAGAACATCATTCCGGTAGGGATGCGCTATTGTCTTTTCAAGAAGGCCGTCAATCTGCTGGGAAATAACCTTTGTCTGGCTGATGATGCTGTCGATAGTGTCTTGCGACCTGTGGGCTTTGGCCAGATTGGCGTCCATCTCACTGCTCAAGCACTGCCTTCGGTATTGTTCCACAAAATCCCAATAACCGACATTATCGCAGCCCCCATGGATCCACGTTATCTTTGCAAAATTATCATCGAGAAATAGCGGGCCGTAAGCTATGGCTGCAGCCTCGCCGGGATCACCGATTTTAATATTTAAAAGATTTATATCGATCCAGGTAGTGCCTCCATCGAGGGAATACTTGAGGCTCGGCAGCATCTGGCCGCTTGCATCCATCCTAGTTTGGGCAGAAAATGCCAGCTTATCCTTTGTACTGGCCCCGGTTATTGGCAGATCGTATGCAGATAGCTGATTTCCTTCTGAGGTGGATATATATTGCTGATATATACATTTCCAAGCAATATATCTATCCGCCCAGGGATAAGATACGAAGGTCCTGGAATAGAGCGCCGACTGCCCGGAGAGTGGATATAAATCGTCATACCTGAGCAGGTATGTAACATCAATCGGCCTCGGTCCGTCTATGGATGATATCAGTATCTGGCGGATGATGAACTGCGGAGGCTCGACGGGAAGAAATCGGTTCCAGATCAGGTCGAGATTGGGATAGGAGAATCTGTTATCGCCAGGGATAGCGTATTCCCACTGATGGTCCAATACAGTCCAGGTTGAGCCGCCGTCTTCTGAAATGGTAACATGAGGGCCAAAACCGCAGATAACGTAGCCATTTGCCCCGGCGATGCAGGGATACGTCAAGCCGGTATAAGTGATCCATCGATAACCCGGCACCATGCGCTGTAAGGCACGCTGGTCACAGACAAGCGTCCAGTGCCTGGCAATGTCGGTCGAGCGCCAGATATAGCGGCCATCGGTGCAGAGGAGGACATCTCCGCCGTCAATGTTGCAGAAGGCAGGAACAACCGACGCACCCGGCAGATTCGATACCTTGGTCCAGCTGGTGCCGGCTGTCTGGGTCTCATAAAAGCCCGCCGAGGTATTCATGATCGCCCAGCCGAAGTTGATCAGGACGATATCGTAAATCACCTCACCGGCACTTGCGAGCCAGGCTCGTTCCCAGTTGATGCCATAATCCTTGCTTCTGTAGACTGCCCATCTGCCATCCACTCTGCGAGCAATGGCAAGATGGGACCTGCCGTAGATGTGAATGCCTTTCTTGAGCTCGGCTATCGCTTCGGGAAACGGAGCCGATCTCCACCAGTTGCGGAAATTAGCGGTATCAAAGGTTCCGAGAAGATAAGGCAGATTCGGCAGGGCCACCAGCACGACCGGAGTTCGGGCGCTCATGCGGCCACCAGCTCCGTGGACACCTGATAAAAGCCACGCCGAGCAGCGAGGGAGAGCATATCGATCCTGTAGTAGTTCTTGCCTTTCTTCATGGAGACCAGGTCGATGGTGTAGTTCTTTGCGGGCCGCTTCTGCAGGATGGCATCTGCCTGATAGTCCTCAGACTCCTCGCCCTCGACCAGAGCATCTATCTGCAAATTCCTGGCCTTCCGGGCCAAGAGGTGCACATCCAGGCGTTCCAGCAGGCTGTGCGTGGTCTCCATGAGTGCATCCAGGTCGTCTGCCGCTGAGCGCTGGTCGAAGAGATCCGTCCTCAAGAGGTAGGCTGCAGATTTCCTGCCGGACAGCCCCAGATCAACCTGGTAGGACCTCTCGTGAGGCCCCGAGAGATTCACATCAATCTCATAATCGAGGAACGGGAAGGTGGTGGTCCAGGTCACGCCCCCGGCAACCATGTCGTCGATGGCCTCCTTTAGAGCAGGATAATTGGCCTTGGCCAGCCTCATGGCTGCCGGAGAAGTCCAGCAGACCCTTAAGTCCATGGGCCAGTAGGGCTCCAGGCGAGAGGCCCCGTCCAGACCCAGGATGTGGTCTATAATGGCCTGGCACTCTGGGGCCGTGCCACTCGACTTCATGATGGCCAGGCGAGTGGTGAGCCTCGCCCTGAAGTCCGAATCGGATTCTCGATAGCGTCTCTTCAGGCCCAGGATCTTGGACCAGTAGAGGTCCAGGTCCTCGGGAACTGCATTCGGCAGTGTGAGCCTCAGGCCCATGGTGGCAATACTCTCCGAAAGCTCCTCGATCGCCCTGCCATAGGACCAGATCATGGCATTGATTATGCTCTCCTGGAATCGGGCGTCTCCAGGGTCCATCACCAACAGAGCATCTAGGGAATATGTAGCGCTCGGATAGGCATTGATGAGCGTGGCGATGTTGTAGGTTTTGGACTTGGTTTCCCCCAACAGGACATCGGCCTGGTAGGTAGCGGGCTTGCCGATCTCCTGCAGGATGACATCCAGTGTATAGATGGGGATGCCATCTTCGAAGAGGCTCTCATCGAATATGCCCTCATCAAAAATCATGCCTGTGTGCCCCTATTGCTTGCACTTGATCTTGTAGTCCAGTATGAGGTGTCGATGGCCATCGATCTCCAGAACGTAGTGAGTATAGAGTTTCTCTTCGTTGAAGTCCCCGATGCAGCGAATCATCTTCAGGCCGCGCGGCTCCGTCTTCTCGCAGATTGGGCAGCGCACCTGATCCCGTTCTCGATCCACGATGGGCTCAGCAATTAGAGAATCACATGTCCCGCAGTACCACTGGTTTTTAGCTAGGCAGCGAGGGCAAACCTCGACATCCGTCCCGAACTCCGCCTCACAGAAGCCGCAGATGCGCCTCATGTAGTAGCGCAGTGTGCCGGTCCGGTAGAAATCCGGCAGCGGCCTCTTTTCAAGATCAATGGGCTGGCAGGGCGGAGCTTCAAAGGACAGCACCGGCAGCTCGGAGGGCTCGGCCACGTCGCCCTGTGCCCGGATCTTCTCGGCCAGGCCGGGCGAGATGGGGTAGAAAAGAACCTGCGCCACCGGCTGCCCGGCATCCGAGGTCTCGTGGCTCTTGCCCGTGAAGGGATCGAACTGGGGAGAGGCCGAGCCGTCCGGGTGTATCTCCACCCAGAAGCGGCGGAAGGTAGGACGAGCCATAGAACTTCAGAAGATATTGTAGATGGCCGTGATGCTCTTCGGGGATTTGGCACCGTAGATTGCAGACGGCGGGATCTTGAGGTCCAGCACCCAGGCCTTCGAGTAGAAGTCTTCTGTGTATGGTCCGCTGTCGATCTTGCAGGGCGCTCCGGCCAGGCAGCTATCAAAGTTCAGGACGGGCGTCGACTGGCTCATGTAGTATGGATGACCGTTTACCGGATCGTCAATAGCGTGTCCCGATGTCGAATCTCCTGTAGCCTGTGCATACTCGTTTGTGCCATGCAGCGCGACATCTATGGGCAGGCCGTTGTCTCCCGTGTCCCGGTGGCCGATCCTAAGAGCGCCGCCGTTGGCGGCATCCAGGCCCCAGTCAGCCGCAAAAGTGCCATCTCCATAGACGTAGATGTCCGAGACCTGACGGAAGTCTCCCGTAATGCGCAGGCTGTGTGTCTTCCTGAAGCTGTATGAGAACAGGCTCGGAGGAATCTTGCAGGGATTGTTCAGTTGGGGCTCTGCACTATCTTCATTGCAGAACCGCGCCACTTTGTTGGCAAGGGATGTCTTAACACCCGTTGGGCCGTTCAGTTCCACTATTGTTGCAACTTCTGCCATAATAACTCCTTTAGAAAGCTTAACTTTTGGTCGAAAATCGAAATCTAAAACGCGATGCGCTTGTCGGGCTCGACGAACTGGGCACTCCAGGTCTTCGGTGGATTCTTTGGCGCAGCACTCTTGGCCTGGGCAATGATGAGGTCTATCCGATATCCGCCGCGCCTGCATTTTTCGAGGGCCGCGTCACACATGTAGATGTAGCAGGATTGCATCAGTCAACGCCTTCGTTTATTCTCAATTCGTGAGGGCGTGGCGAACCATGTGCAATCCGCCGCTTTGTCCTTCGAAGCGAAGCAATTCATGCGGCCCACAGCACCACAACTTGGGCAGCGGGCCATCAGGAAATGTCTCGGATCGAGGCTGGCAAAAGGATGTTTGCATTCTTTGGATTCAGTTGTCAGATTCAGAGCCTCCTGAATTCTTTGGATATCTGATCAAAAATCTCAGAGACCATCTCTTCCCGTGCCTTATCTGCAGTTTCATCGATTGCAGGTCGCATGAAGGGCCTGGGCGGGATGAACCATGCCCTGTTTTCTGCTATGCTAGAGGTTTCGGTGGGTTCCACTCCATAGTATTCCTCTCTTTTGCGTCTTCCTTTTCCAGGCCGGTTCTCCCATGGGACGCCATATTCATTGGCTTTTGCGCGCTTGGCCACATTTTCGTCAAAAATGCCGACCTCGCCATGCAACGCACCTTCCACCTCGGTCTGCCGGTGCGTTATGTGGCCGAGCATTTCACCGGTATCGTTCAATGTTTTGGAGGACCCTTTCCGATCGATTGTTGATTGTGCATTGGGTGGCGGAACGTTCGAGCTGACTTTAGCGATAATGGCATTTTCGAGTTTTTGCAGAGCTCGCTCATGCGGTCCTTTGAGGTCGATTGGCAAAAGATCACCACAGGCCCATTACCCTGGCGTAACTTCCAGGGGCGGCAATCACGATTGTTGCTGTGCTCGACCACCCGGATTGCAGGGGCACCGTATTTTCTGCTATCGCCTTTACAGTGTATGTACCGGGAGTAGTGTATGCATGGGATAGGCTCACTGATTGCCCGGAATTGACATAACCTGACTCGCTCTGGTTCCCGTCGCCCCAGGAAATCTGCAGTTTCACCTGCAACCCGTCCGGATCGGTAGAGCTGGTCGAGAAGTTGTAGGAACTGCCAGGCGCGCCGGCGGAAGGCCCAGATGGGGTTGACGGAGTACCGGGTGACAGCGCCACCTCGTACATCTCGATTTCGTAGATATAAACTCGGTCAGTCGAGTAATATGAGCCGCCCGGGAACGCCAGTTTGTAGTAGCGATAGGAGTTCCAGTTATCGAATGTATATTCCTGCCAGCTCTCGTTATTCTGCTGAGTGCCGGAAGAGATCTGAGTCCAGTTGCTGCTATCGTTCGAGCCGTACAACACCCAATCCTTTATTCCACATGCTCCGTAGCCGATGTTGACGGCTTTCATACGGAGTTTTCGGACCTTTTTTGAGTCCGTGGTGTCGTAAGCCCACCAGGATCCAGGTGTCGAGATAACCGAGTACCAATAATTGCTCTCATTATTGTCACATGCTGTTTCTGGATCATTTGCGCCGGAACAGCAGGATGCAGTACCTCCCGTAAGAATATCGCCGCCTGGAGCGACCACAATCTCACGTAGCTCGATCTCGGCTACAAGAGTATAATCAGCAGAATACCAGGACCCATTGAATACGAATTTATAATATCTGTAATTCACGGCATTTAGAAACGTGTACTCTCGCCATGTGCCGTCGTTTGGCTGCTCACCACTGGTCAGGAGCGTCCAATCATTATCATTATTCGAGCCATACAACGCAAATCCCTGGATGCCATAATATGAGCCCGATACTTGTGCGGCCTTGAGACAGAGTTTCCTCGCCTTTTTTGTGACCCCGGAACCCAAATCGTATTTCAGCCAGCAGCTAGTTGGTCTTCCTCCAGATGCACTCCCCCAATAGGAGCTTTCGTTGTTATCGAATGCATTGGAAGGAGATCCCATATTATCAGGATATCCTGATGCTGAACCGCCTGTTAAAAAATCGTCAGAATACTGCATGTGCCGCTCCCATTAATCTCCTAAATCTCCACTTTCAGGCTTATGGTCACGTTCTTCAGGGACGTGACGCTATTGATGTACGGGATGATCCAATCTCCTGCAGCCACAGCTATTGATTGGCCTGTGACCTCGCTCTTCGTGGATGAGGAGATTGCAGCCGTCAGGATAGTGGACAGCGTGGCAGGTGCATTTGCATAAGTGCCTTTCTTGAGCGCCACGGAAATTGAGCCGGATGTGTTATCGTTTGATATCGCCCGCACTTCTGTTATGGTCCCTGCTATCGGGACCTCGATGCCGGGGTAAGTCTGGCTCGCCGTTAGGACTGCCGGAGTTCCGTAGAGGCAGAACTCCAGCCTATAAGAGGTGAGCTTGTCCAAGCCCGTTTTGTTTGCATGGGAGTGTTTTAGCGTTACCGCGCTGGCAGCGTCCGCTGCGGATACTTGATTCTCTCCGCCATAATCGAGATAATCATCATTGTTTGCAGCGTGCTTCTTTGAAACGGCATCCGCAAGGTCTGTTTCAGTCTGGCTGAGAGTATCCAGGAGATTCTTATTCGCATGAGAATGGTCGAGGTTGTTGGCGTGCCTCTTTGTGACTGCATCCTTCAGCTCGACGGATGTCGTGGCGTAAGCTCCGCCTGTACCCACCCCCGCATCGGTACCCTGGACATGGGCCTTCGAGGCTGCATCTCTTGCCTGGGCAGCCGTGACGGCATTGGGTCCTCCGGTGTCCAGGCCCTGATCAGTGCCCTGGGTATGTGCAGCCTCGCCCACCGGCCCGGCGAACATCCAGATATCTCCTTCGGAGATGGCAGTCGCTCCGGGTGCTATGAAGACGGCCCCCAGGATAACGCCGGCTGGTATATTGCCAGCAGGTGCCGGGGAGTTGTACTGGTGCCAGTTTCCCAGGCCCTTGGGGTCGTTGACTTCTGCCAGGCTGCCTGCCACTACCTGAACAGCGCCGGACGCATTGCGGATGATAATATCCATTCGCCCGAGGGTAGCGTTTGAGGCTCCCAGAGCCTTTGTTTCCACATCAACGTCTATCGCGGTGTTGGAGATCTTTATCCTGCCAGCTGCAACAGTGATGTTCATGCTTGCCGGCGAGGTGGGAGTGATGCGGTTGCCGTTCACCACGCCAGTCTCGCCAGTGGCTCTGGTATTTACGATGATGTGAGTGGCCAGGATCTGCTCCTCTGCCTGCGGCTCAAGGAAATCGACATCGGTCATGATACTCCAAAATTTTTATCTAGAATTCCAGGAGCATGGCCTAAACCGTGCTGTTGACTTTCGGCACAAGTCGGTCACTCTCGTCCAGCTCGTATCCAGCAGGTGCAATGTAGACGCCGGTCTTGATGGTCTTGTCCAGGATCATATCTCTGTCTAGCTCGAAACAAAAGCCCAGCCAATTGTCGGGAGTGATTTCCTCCAGCGATATATTCAGGTGATGAGTAAGGGCGAACTGTCCAACCACTGCAAGCTCTTCCATCGTGGCCGGTCTGCCAGATGTGGAGTTCCAGACGTTGCCCGTGATCGTGGCATTTCCATCTCTTGTATCGAACGAGATCGAGCTGTCCAGGTCCTGCTCACCGCTCTCCTTCAGAATGAATGTGATATCGCTTGCGAAAGAGGCGTCGCCGCTAATCTTCGTGGCCTGCAGTACGACCTTGTGGCCTGCGCCTGAAGCTCTGATGACATATTTATTCTTCCATCTTCCAGAGGGATCGGCCCCATTCACAATGAAACTGGAAGAGAACGTGTCATATTCGCCCGGGACGCCCCAGTGCCTTTCAAGCTCATAGGCAATTCCGGTGGCATTCACCACGCTCGCCTGATCTGTAGCATGATCCGTGTCATGCCTGGCACTGAATGTCCCGGCCCCGAAGACTGATTCTTCGAGTGTATTGGCGTAGCCCATCACTCCAAGAACGACCAGAAACCCGGACACCAGAGAGAAAGTGATTAGCAGGGCCACAGTCATTCGTTTGATGCAAATGTAATCTTCGTTGTCCAAAAGAATCACCAGAGCCAAAAAATCCGTTCAGCGGTCACACTACCAGGACCAGGAAATAGAGGAGCAGCAATGCCAGGGGAATTGAAAGAATGCTCATGTTGATTCCACCTGGTGGCTGCCGAAGTAGTAGCCCACCACGGCCCCGATCAGCCCGATCATGGCAGTCAGGACGTACTTGAAAAGATCTATTCCGAGCTCGGCCTTACCCTGCCAGACAAGCAGTATGGCAAAAAGGCACACTGCGAGGGCGAGGAGGACTGTGCCCGTGATGAGTTCTGCGGCCAGGAGCCATCGCTTCCAGTTCTCCAGCTTATCCCAGGTGGAGGCGATATCCTGAGCAGGCGCGTCCTCTGCCATGCTCAATACCTCCCGAGCTTGACCGGCGTTCTCCTGGCGGGCCGGATGTAAACGATCTCAACGGGCTCGTTGAACCTGCCGGTCTTCTTCTGGTAGGCCTTGATGCGGTCCCAAACAGGTGCTGGGTCAAAGCCATACTTCTTGATATAGTCCGGGATGCCCAGCAGATAGCCGGCTCCAGATCTGAACATGACTTTGCCCGTCACGTAGTCGATCCGACCCGCTGGTATTGCTCCCTCTTCGGTCTTCAGCTCGCAAAAATCGGCGAACTCTTGATCGGTCATTCCCTTTGGATTGTATTCAGCCATAGAAAATACCTCCACGAATTTTATTATTATTAAAAAATTACTAAGATCTGCTTTTTGAACGCAGTCAAAAAGCTTCGGCGCATTCACTTACGCGCAGTTCAAAACCCTAAAGGGCTGAGAATTATCTTCGAGGTCGACCGCACCCGAGACGTTCTTGACGTAAATTTCAATCGTCTTTCCCTGGTGCGGATCCGGGTAGCGGATCAAGTCTCCGATTCCCAGCGCCTCTTCGGTGTATATGTCGTAGTCTGTTTGCATATTTCCCGAGCCTTTGGGGTCCCGGAATATGCGCGTCTTGGGAAAGCAGATAATCTCCATTGGCACCAGTGTCTTCTGGTAGATCGGTGCGCCCGAGACCGTGATGCACTCCACCAGGATATGACAGTCCAGACCCAGGCATGTGATAGTTGGCAGCGATGTTAGGCTGGTGCTATTGGTGAGCCTGGTAGCTTCAGTGAACGAGATCTTCTCGGAGTTTACGAAGACCTCACCCACGACATCTTCATGAGCTTGGTTGGTGCCCTGCGCCGGCACGGTAACCAGCGTGATAGCCACCCGGAAGGGCACGGCTGGCACCGGGCCCGCGGCTGTGGGCGGTGTCAGGCTGTTCACGATCTTCCAGGTGTTCTGCACGACATGCCATGCATTATTGACGCCTGTCTTGAACTCGGCGAAGTACTCGCTGTCGATGTCGTTCATGGCCAGTATCCCGATCCATGGAAGTCATGCTGCCCGACACTGAACCTGCGAGGTGCTCGTGTCCTGGAGTGTGATGCCTGGGGAGTTAGCACTGGATTCTTTGCCCGGTCCATGAGGGCCTGCGCCTTCTTCCTCCATGCTTCTGCCTTCTGGCTCCAGGATACGCTTGAGCCGCCCATTGATTTGTCGGCCTTATCGGCACACATGCCTGCGATTGTCTCGGCACAGTAGGAGGCTGCCAGGAGGGTATTATTGCCAGCCCGGGTGAGATTGTAGGAGATCTCGGAGTCTGTGAGATACTTGAGGCTCACAGTCTTGCCCAGCTCCAGCCGCACGGCATCTATGGGACGGCCTGCCGGGTCGCCGGTGTAAGTGGATTCGGGTTCATCATCTGCCATGAAACCTCACGAAAATATTTGAACCGGCTCAGGTCAGCTTATTCCAGTAGATCAGGAGCTGGTTACCTGTCTCATCCGTCCCGGCGCTCTTCGTGAGCTTGCCGGCACCCACCACATACTCGGAGGTGCGATCAGCCAGCGATGTGATGGCCGCTTTGGTTGCCAGGGCCAGCACACTCACGAGCTCGTCGCCCACGGCCATGCCAGCAACGGTGACATCTGTGGCGGTTGCAGTGCCATCGGCCACAGCCAGCTTACTAAAGCCTCCCGCGAGCTTGGTTTTCAGAACAGACGATGGCTGAAGGGCCGAGGAGCCGATCGCCACGACCTCGGCTTTGACGATGTTGAACATGATCTTGCCGACTGTCTCGGATTTGACCTTGATCCTTCCTACAATCTGCTTGAGTTGATCGGGACCTGTCGGCCCTATCAGTGTCCAGCTTCCTGCCGTGACTGCGCTCAGGTAGACGGGGTCTCCCACGTTTCCGGCGTTCGTGTTCAGGCCGGTCAGCTCCTCGATATCAGAGGCCAGGGATGTAGCTGATCCCGCATTGACCTCAGACGCCACGAGCTGGGCGGGCTTGCCGGAGGTGTCTGCATCAGCCTTCTCGACCGAGAACACATCATTGATGGCATTGTAGCCTGTGATATGCAGGAGGTCGCCCTTTGCCAGGACCCCAGCCGAATAGACCGTGAACTTCCTCGAAGTGAGATTCAGACTATTGATGTCATCCGCCGTGGCGGTGACCTTTGTCATGGCTCCGCTGCCATTGGGCAGATGTAGCTCCTCGATCTCGGCCTGCTTGATGGCCGCTCCGTCCATGCCTATGTTGCCGACTTTCTTCTGGGTTATGGGCATCCTCATGTCGAGGCCCTCCTGCCGATTCGTTCCGTGATATAAGTCCCGGTCAGAGCCTGGAAGTTAAGCCAGAGGGATGTGACGCTTTCCGGGATTATCTGACCTCGCCGGTAATACACTTTTTTGCCCTCAACATATGTCGAGAACGTGTTTAGGACGACGTATTCTCTCTCCTGGGGAGCGAGAGGAGCCCCGACCCCCATAGGGGCCCTGGGCTCTTTGGCCACTGGAGGAGCTTCTCCCTGCTGCCCTGAATTGAGGGGCAGCTCCTTTTCTTTCATTGACATTTATCCACCTCGGGCCTAGCTGATCGCGTTTGCCAGTATGGCACCCAGCTTTTCGCCCATGATGACAGGTGCGTAGCACTGGAATGCCTGGTTGTATTCGGCGTGGGTGAGCATGTCCGGCACGGTGGTGAAAGCCGTGTTGAAGCCTCCCAAGGGCTCGGTGAATGATAGATTCATGCCGGCCAGGGGCTTCATGGGTCCAGGGGTATCGATGTATCCCACCCACATGTGCTTGCCGAAGATCCAGTCAAGAGCCACGTCGTCGTCTGGCTTGGCGGTGTTATACATGGCCTTGCCGACCAGGATCCTGTCAATGCCCAGGGCTTTGGCGAGAGCCTCCTCGTTCAGCTCTGTGATACTCCGGACGGTGTTTGCGCCTGTCTGGTACCACTGGATGAGCTGGGGATGGATTCTCAGGGCCTCGTAAACCTGCTCACCCATAACGGCAGAATTGGGTGTCTTGCCGGTCTTGCTCTTGACGGTCAGCTTGATATTTTTGAAGAAGCCCCTCGGATCGGAGTCGATGTAGTCATCGAACCTGCGGAAGGTGCTGGTGTTGTTCTCTCCGGATGTGACGCCATTTAAGTTGGTGCCCCATACGTTCGAGCCGCCCGTGTCGGAAGATTGGAAGTACTGGCTTGCTATGACCCGCTCCTTGTGCAGGTCCATGACGTCTGTCAGGAACGCGGTGGTTGCGAACTTGGGATCGACTCCCGGATCGGCCACGTAGGGGATGTCATCGGCGAGTGGGATCTGGCATGCGTACCTCTGGCAGACAAATTTGCCATGATCGTCCAGATTGACGTCTCCCATGGCAGGCATGGTGCCGGGCCGCCAGGTGGTCACGTAGTCGTTGAAGAACATGCCCAGGTTCCACTTTGGATAGAGGCCCGAAATGAACTTGGCATCCACCAGCGGAAACCACTGATCTCCGATGAAGTCGGACTTCTCCTGCCTGTAGGCCAGAGAGTAGTCGCCCTGGATCCGGGCCACCATTATCTGACCATAATCCAATCCTTTCCAGATATGGGCGGTCTGAGGGCCCAGGTTGACCACTTTACCGGCAAAGCCAGCTAAACTATGAAAATTTACCATTGTAACCTCACTCTCCCGCAGGTTCGGGTATCCAGACCGGGGCCCCAAACAGCACTACCGATGCAGCCAGGCCAACAGCGGCACCCACGACACACTGACCGTATGCATAAGCGCCTCCGACAGCTGGATCGAGCTTTACGCCCAGACCATCCTTGTCGATTGTGACAAGCTCACTTGCGGCGAGGCCACCTGTACCGGTCTTGACTTTTGCAGTTCCCCGGGTCTGCACTTTGGCTTCCAGGCTGGGGCCGGTTGTATTGTTTGGTCTGTTGATCAGCACTCCCAGAGCGAAGTTCGTGGCCAGGGTGACTGCTCCAACCTGCTTGTCTCCCGTGATCTTCACGAAGCACTGGTAGCTCCCCTCCAGATCGGCGTTGGGTGCATAAGACTGGACATCTGTCGGCCCGAAATAGATCTCATAAGGATTTACGCCAAGAGCCATTGTCTACTCACCCCCTGTGATTGCTTTGAAGAGATCGTCCCTGTTCTCTACGACCCACTTGGTAGCCAGAGCGTGGGCCACCATTGCGTTCTTGGGTGGATTATCGGACTTCTGGATGTGGTTCATCCGTTCCTGGACGGCAGCCTCAAAAACATCTGCAGGCGTTCCCGGTGCAGGCCTGCTGGAGCCGAGCGGATGATAGAGCATCTTGCCGGCTTCCTTGCTGACTGCATTTGCCTGCTTGAGGACCTTCAGGATGGGCTTTCTTGCCTCGGACGGCAGGCCTTCGAGGGACTTGAGGATCTCGGCTCCCTCTTCAGGCGTGGCCAGCTCGCTGAATTCGGACTTTGCAATATCCACATAGTCCTTCTTCCTCAGGACAGCGGTCTGCTTCTGCAGGTCCTTCCTGAGCTTCCTGTTATCCTCTACAATTGGAGCGATGGCCGTCTTGACGATGTCAAGGATATCTGCCTTGCTCACAGTGGCCTGAGCCCCGCCGGCTCCGGCCCTGGCAGCCCCAGCGGGCTTGGCTTTATTCATCATCACACCTTTCATTGATTTGAATATCAAGAACTTCTTCCCGTTGGCCGCTTTGCCGACCATCGAGACTTCGTCTAATTCGAGATTGAATAGATCATTGCGATCATCCGTGGGCATGTGGCCACCTCACTAAATTTGTTTAAGAATAGTCCTACAATCAGAATGGTTTTCTATCGCCTCTGCCGGCTATGGAGAAACCGGTGATTTCTCCCTTCTTGATGGCCTTCCAGAGTGCTGGATCATGAACCTTGACCGCCATAACCCAGGAGCCAGCCTTCACGATCTGGCCGTGGCACTTGAAGTCCACCGGGGCGATGTATGACTCTATGATGTCTGCCCGGGCCTCTTCCGTATGCTCCTTGCCGATCTTCTGGCTCTCCATCATGAACTTGTGGCAGGCCTTCACGATCTCGGCCTTGCTCAGGCGATCTCCCTGAAGGTCGATCGTGTCAGGCTCTGAGACGACTCCGTAGACGATCTGCTGGTCGCCTTTTATTATAGGCACATGGATGGACTTGGAGCACCGCTTTTCGGCTTCCTCATCCTCGCCGCCCTCGCCATCGCCTTTCTCAAGGTCGTCCTCATCTTCACCAGGCCCATCCTCGCCTTTCTCAGCCTCGCCAGCCTCATGCTGTGCCAGGATCTCCCGAATGTCGTCTATGAGGTCGGACTTATCGCCACTCGGTTCATCATCCTTCTCGGTGTCTTCGTCATCATCTGCCAGGCCTTCTTCTCCAGGCTCATCAACGTCTTCGTCCAGGCCTTCTGCAGCTTCATCTCCATCTCCATCCCCATCTCCATCTTCGGACTCCTCACCCGGAATCTCCTCGCCTTCATGGCCCTCCAGAGCATCTGGATCGTTATCCTTCAGCCAGGCCTCCAGGGCTGCATTGTGCTTGGTTTCGTCTTCCTTGATGGCCTCAAGGATCTCTTTGAGTTTGGGGTCCTGGACGGTCTGCAGAGCCTGGTCATAGGAGGACATCCCTTTCGTCTCATCCTTCAGGGCTTGGAGGACAAAATCTGAATCGGAGGCTTTGCCGATGTCGTCATCCTCGCCTTCTTCATGGTCTTTTCTTTCATCATTATCTTCCATATCATCACCAACTAATCGAGGGACGTGAACGTCACCGTAATCGAGGGATTTGTTTAGACTTGAAAAATCGAGATGCTTGAGCCGATCCAGCGCCGAGCTGGGCATGATGGATTTTTTGGGTCCGGCCAGTGCTTCCAGCTGATCCAGAAGGTTTGCGGTATCGATGGGTCTTACCATTTTCAAATCCCCGGAAAATATTTCTTGAAAAACTTCAGAGCCAGGGGGTGCAGATTGTCTTTCTCACCCAGCCGGTATGCACTGAATGCCTCGGCATAGCATTCTTCAGGGTGCGGACCCTCGCCGCCGTAGTGAGAGAGTTTGTACCTGTAGTCACTCTCTCGTGTGGCACGGACCATCTCGTGCATCTCGGTATGGAACTCTTTGCGTTTGGCCTCGTCGTCTTTGCCATATCGAGATGCGAATAAATGGGCGAGTTCGTGGTCAATTGTGGTGGCCATCTGCTCCTTTGGTGAGAGATTGGCCCCGACCGTGCCGCGGCTGTACTTCACATGAGTATGTAGCTGCTTGAGCAGCATCTTGCCCCGGCCATCCAGCTGGTCTTGGTGCCCTGCGATCGTCTTGAGCATCTCTTTGCCCTCGGCACCATAGAGCTTCTTGTTTGCATCTTCCTGCTTGACCAGCTTCTCGTAGCTGCCTGCTATTGTGGAATTGATCTCCAGCTCGCCGCTGGTGGACATCCGGGCCCCCCAGGTGGTGCCCTTCTTCATGGGCCGGGCGATGATCTTGGTAGGCCTGGGCAAGCCAGCCTTTATATTTTCATGCAAGCGCCGGTTGATATCGTTGGCTACTTCTACATCGACTCCCCTGTAGTTGATGTACTTGATTTGCTGGTGGTTCGGGCCTTCATTCCACTTATCCCATCTTTCGACTTCTTTCGGATCGAGCAGATTGCCTGCCGCCCAGCTTTCCGCCTCCCGGGAGGTCTTAGCGGCCCGGAATGTGGCCGATTTGGGTGCAGCAGGTGGATTGGTCGGAGGCCTGTATGAAGATGCGGGGGTGTTTGTTGCCCCGTCCCTGGGTTTTGCCTGCAGAAGAACGTAGTTCCGGCCTTTGTGGCCCTGGTAGGCGACTATCGATCCCTTGGCCTTCAGATTAAGGATGGCCCCCAACAGGGCCGGATCGTTGAGAACATTGTCCGGGACGTGCACCGGTGCATAGTTGATTGCGCTCTCCAGTACGGCAAGGGCAGAGGCCGGATCTCTGGGCAGTTTCGCACTGTCAAGCACCAGGTTGCCCTTGGAATCGGTCTTGATCTGCAGGGACGCCTTGCCATCTTTGGAAGAGAATGTGTGCTTGCCCTTGCCATGCTCGATCTTGATTTCGTCTGCTGCTCCGGCAGCCTGCTCCGCCGGCTTCTCCTCGGGCTCTGGCTTGGCAGTCTGATCCGTGGCTGCCGATGGGGTCTTGGATCCGGGACTTTGGCCAGCTCCCATGGGCTTTCCTCCAAATGATGATAGGCTGCGCTGGCCCCTGTTGTCTAAGGTGGACTGGGCTCCACCACCGCTGCAGGGTATTAAGTGGCCTTTGTCATCGTGACATCTTCCCCGGGCGTCTCGGACTTTCAGGACTTCTCCGTTGACCTTAATTTCCTCTATGCGATCCCCGCCGTCTCCATCCCAGGAAAACCGCTTGGTGTTCTCTTTAAGATCGGGATCGACAATAATAACAAATGAATGGCCACCGTTGCCGTTGTGGCGAATGTAATTCAGAAGCTCTGCAAGCTGACCGTTCGAATCTCTGGCAGAGAGCTCGATCTTAACGGGATCAGCGGCCTTGAGAATATTCAGACGGTCCAGGGCAGAAGGGGCCATTATGCGCCCCTTTTTAGTAATGCTGTCTTTCGGGATATTGAGCCGATCGAGCGCCGAAGCTGCCATGATCAAATGAATCACCACAAAATCAGATCAGAATGAGTCTAACAGTATCGTTCAGCATCCGGGCCGAGTTCTTTCAGCTCTGCCCATTCGTCCACCAGGTCCCGGCTGCGGCACAGCATCTCTACATAGGCTTGGTACTCTTCGTCGGTCATGGTTTTATCACGCCAAAATAAAGCAAATTGAATAGAACCCAAAACGATACAAAAGAAACGGAGAATAACATCCAGAGCCAGAAGGGAATTCCTGGCATCATGACAAACGCATCCGGGTCTGCCGTCACCCAACGGTCGCCTATCTGCACGGCCTTTGGAAATGGTTGTTTTTTAGCAGCTATGTCGATCCCTCATATTCCACCGGTACAAGGTAGTGAATGCAATGTGGGTGTGTGACGCCCTGGGCGATGGCATCTTCCCACAGAGGATAGCCCGGGGTTTTGCCCCTCACGCTCACGATCTTCCCGGCCCATCGTCTGCAGGCCTGGCAGCTATTCGCCCGCACTTCCCTGGATATCAGGGCCAGGTCGTTTCCTCTGCCCATGATGCCGTTCTCGGTTCCCTGGTTCCAGAAGTTCCTGGCAGCCGTGACCGCCACCATCCTCACATAATCGGCCAGTGATAGATCCTTGCCGTCGATGGTCTTGTGGCCTATGACACGACCCCTAAGCCCAGTGTAGTCCACCGCCGCATGTGAGAGCTGCGCCTTTGCCCTGCGTTTTTCTGCTTCCCCTATGACTTCCTCGACATGCCTGCCTATCGTGGCATCAACCTCTTTGAAGCGGTTGAGTTCCTGTATGGCCAGGGCCTTTGCTGCAGCAGCATGTGGGCCCTGCAGGCTGCTCACCTGGGATCCGGCCAGGTAAAGTCCCGGAACGGCCACTCCGAGCCACGAAGCGGCATTGGCCAGCAATATGCGCCTTGTGCTCTGCGTCTCGGCACGCATTCGGTCAGGGTTCTCCAGGTTGCGGCTGATGGAGGACTGGATATCTCTCTGCCCCCGCTGGTAGAGCAGGGCGATCGAAGCGGCAGTCTCCTTGATGCGCTTCTTGGGGTCCTTTTCCTTTGAGGCGACCCGGACCGCCTTCTGGATCCGGGCCTCGGGAAGCATGCCTATCAGGGCCTCCTCGGGCCGACCGGCTGCTTTCCAGAGCTTGCGCTTCAGGAGAGGGATGTTATAGCCGAGCGCGGCTGCACGCCGCCAGAAGGAGCGGGTGAGGAGATCGTATCGCTGCTGGTCGGTGAGATGATCAGCATCGCTGAGGTATCCTGTGGACCGGATGAGATCCAACAACTCTTGATTCATGGTAGCGCTTCGAACTGCTCAAATAGGGAATCTGTGAACTTGAAGAATTCTGCATCTGAATGTTTGAAGCGGCTGTACTTCTCTAGGGCTTGGTTAATCACTCTGAGGTCCTCTTCTCGTATCTGGATAGTCCTGCCATCCTGCCGACCCAGGGTGGTGGCTCCATCCCTCCTATGGAGAATGTAGAGGCCGTGACCTGCGATCGAGAGATGCCTTATGTAGCCATCTTTACTGCAGGTAATCTCGGCAACCATTCCGTTGGGTTCGACGATATGGTTCGCTCTATCGATTTCATTCATTATGCAGCACCCATTATCTTATCCATCGCGCTTCCCCCATCCAGCAGCGCCGATATTGGCGAATCGCCCAGATCATCCAGTTCCTCGTCGACCTCATGTTCAATATATTTAGGTAGGCCCAGGTTGTCGATGAGGGCATCCCTTATGCCGGCCTGTTTGGAGAGATCCCAGCCGGCCTTCTCGAAGAGGCTCAGGAAGGCAACGACATCTGATATGGAGAGCGGTACCAGCGGGTCGTACACAATTTGGGGCCTGGGCTGGCCACGCTCGAACTCGATCTGTGGATTGAGCCTGAATAGCTGCTTGACTGCCTGGGCATTGATGGACTCCTGGAAGCTAGTGAGTGTCGCCGCCACGGCCAGGGTGAAATTGTCGGTCTTATCCCTAGAGAGAGCCAAGCTTCCGGTGCCTCCCATTCCCAGGGCCTGGAACTCCGTCATGGTAGCAATCAGGATGGCTTTTGCCTCGGCCTCGATCGTGGTCGTTATGTGGCCCAGGAGATCGGCATTCTGTGAGGGCTGCAGGAAGCTAATCTTTATCTGTGGCTGGCCATCTGTACCCCACATCTGCGGGGTAATAATCCATTTCTGTTCCCCGAGTCCTATGACCTCCATGGTGGACACGAGGGAATTATAAGACGCCATGGCTTCAAGGACTGTCTTGCTGGGCTTCTCTCCCTCCGGCACAGCGGCCATCATGGCTGGCGCATTTGCGATTGCTGATGGAACCTCGGCCCATGGGATACCTGTGCCTCCCATCTCGGTGGCCTGGTTCCTGTAGTCCTCCATGTACTTCTTCGTCCTCCAGGACCTCCAGACGGGGCGCAGGATGGAGTGGCCCTCAGGGCTATCCTTCCCGGGATCAGCTCGCAGGTTTACGATCTTCTCGATCGGGATAAACTGCATGCGCCAATCCGGGGCTGCAAGCTGCGTGAGACCCAATAGCCTTGTAACGTCCCTGGGATCGTAGTCCCAATGGAGAATGGTGTCCGGGCTGCGGAAAGCCAGGTTAGCCCAGCCTATTGCGCCATCGTCATGTTCTGAGGAGTAGCGTTCATCGTCCTGCTCACCCTGACGGATTTTGAAGATCTTTTCAAACGGGGCGAACCCATATTGCAGGGTCGGCTTTGCAGCCGCGGCTATGATGGTCTGCCAGGAATGCTGCATGTCGTCTATGCTAGTCTGCAGGTGCTCCAGAGAGCCGTTTTCCTTGTTTCGATCATCCACGGGATCCACATGCCATTTGGCACGTCGGATGAACATGGAATAGGCGTTGAGTGATGCTCCCACATAGGCATCATTGTCGCCCATCTCGGCCAGCTGCAGCCACAGGTGCCGGCCCTGCAGCTCCGAGAGGTTATCTCGGCGGATATATCCTGGAAGAAAATATGTTAAACCTGAGCGACCCAGCTCCTGGCGCACCAGGGCCCGGGGGCTCTGGGTGAATTTTGGATACTGGCTGCCAGGGAGTGCGCTCTGCTTGCCGGCCTTGATTACTTTCTTAGACATCTTTCACTTCCAGAAATCGATGGCGGGAGAGTATGATAGATTTTTGGGCAGGATTATAGCGTAGGGGTGCAGGGCGAGAGAAGACCCATCTCCTTTAGGGGATGGGATGAAACGCTGCCCGCTGTTGCTGCAATCATATATATATCATAGGCAACTACCTCTGTCTCAAGCGTCAACCTTCAGACTCGCAAGGTCGGGAATACAAGTCAGTTGCCCGTACCCTGTACCCCGTAAAGTCAACCTGGGACTAGGCAACAACGTAGTAGGCACGGACTGTGTCGAATTCAAGCCTGTGGATGAACCCGAAGGTGTTCGATGAATCAGGAAGCCCCGCTCCTTCAGGGGCGGGGAGGAAGTCACTTCTTCGATGCGCCTTTGCCACGGTTGGTTTCCCGGCTCACGGCTCTGAGGTTGCGAGGAGAGTTTGTGCCACCGTTCGATATGGGGTTCTTGTGGTCTACCTCTCTGGGGTCACCAACTTTAAGCCCCATCTCTGAACGAGCGGCATTTCTCTGTGCCCTTTCTTTGATTTGGGCAGGCTTTCCATGGTATTCTCGGTATTCTTGCTTGTAATCTCTTGCTTTCTCAGCCATAAAATCACTTCCAGGCAGGTCTTTTGGTAGCTCCGGTGAATGAGAGCTTTGGCAGTTCGAATGTCTTCACTGGCGCAAAAGTCAACATAACAGCATCCGCCCTATCGGGGCTATGTCCGAGGCGCTTCTTGGTCTCTTCCTTTTCTTCTATCTGGATCGCGCCCTTTCCGGTAAATCTGTATGTGGGGGCCGCCAGGTCGCCCATGAGGTCCTCGTCTGGCGGCAATGCGAGCGGCTCAGGATTCTTTGGGTCAAGGGCTTCCCGCAGAGCCCACCAGAGTTCGGCCCGCAGGTTCAGGAAAACCCTGTTGCCGTCATCATCCACGACATCGGAGGAGGAGGCCACATTCACAGCCACAACGGGAGCGTCTGCGGCCTTTAGGGGATCGACTACACCCGCACCCATGCCTATTACGTCGACCTTGATGTGCCGGGCCCTCGTCTCTCGGGCGGCCACCAGGACCTCGCCCGTGATCTCCTGGGTGTCCTTGCCGGAATAGACTTTCAGGGCTGCGACCTTTTGGCCCTGGCGAGGAGCTATCACGCTGAGGTCCTGGCCGAATCTGGCCACATCCACGCCCAGGACGGTCGAGCCCTGACCTTCTGTATCCTCCCACCGGGCCATTGCGGCCTCAATCCACGCAAGCGGGATGACATTATTCTCGCCCTGTGTGGGAAAGTTGCCCGCCACCCTGGCCTGATAGGCCGGATGGTTCTTGCCCCATGCCTTCAGGCGTCCTGCCGCCCACTCGGGCGTTATGAGCCACGGCATCGGCCAGTTGAAGGTGCCGTCCGGGTTGCAGGGCGATTTTTCTTTCCACGCGCCAGACTCCAGGTCATCCTCCGTAATACCGAAGGCCGTGAAGTTCGGTGTATCCCAGGCAGCTATGTGGAAGGCTTTCCAGCCAGCCTCTCGCTGGGATTTGTAGAACGTGCCGCCAATGAGGGTTGGGTTGCCCAATAGCAGGAGCCTGCAATGCCCGGATGTCAGGACGCCCTCAATGGCTTCGAAAATATCTTCCTTGACACCTGCAGCTTCGTCAACTATTACGAGAACGTGTTTGGCGTGGAAGCCCTGGAACCTATCGGGCTGGTTAGTGGATATGCCGAGCGCTACCCACTCATCCTGCACGATCTGCAGTTCAGGGCTTTTCTTGGCCAGCTCGCCGCCAAGGTCAATCTTTGACTTCCGGATACTCGACCGGATCTCCTTCCACACGAGCTTTTCGACCTGCCGCCATGTTGGAGCGGTGGTTAGTATTATGGAATAAGGAAAGGTGTAGAGGAACCAGAGGGCTGTGTTGCCGGCAAGAAATGATTTGCCTATGCCGTGGCAGGAGCGGGCCGAGGTGCGCAGGTTGTCCCGCACAGAGTTTATGATGGTCTGCTGGACAGGCCACAGAATTGCGCCCAGTATCCTTGAGATCCACCAGACGGGATCCTGCGGGGCGCGTTCACGAATCTGTTTGCGCTGCTCCTTTGAGAGAGGTATTGTCATTCATCTTCAGTCATGAGGTCGACCCAGGTCTCCATGGCTTTGGCTTTCTTAGCCCCGGCATCTTCGCCCAGAAGTTCCTGCTTGGTTTTGAGGAATTGGCGGATCTCGGACGCACATCCCACATATAGTGAGACGTAAGCCTGCGGGATCTTAGGAAGTTCTCGCGGCTCATTGGTGTCTTCCAGGCCATTCAGGCGGTTGGTAAGAATCTTCTCAAGCTTTTGGTGGAGGGTACGCTTTCCTGCAACCACATCATCCAAGATCTGGATCTCGGTGACGCGCTCGCCCGCGGCCTGAGATAATGCAACTTGGCTCTGGTTGTACTGCTCCTGCACTTCGGACTGTACGTCATAGTGCTCGGCAAAGTGATTATCCAGCGCGGGCCTGCTGATCGGCTCGCCCATCTCTTTCAGCCGGAGGGAGATCTCGGTTGTTTTCAGTCCGTCTTTGACCTTCCAGCGTTCTATCTGGAGGCGAAGGGGAGAGTTGCAGGCCTTGCAGCGAGACGAGTATCCGGCGGGCATGTTGTAAGCTCAGCTTTCATTTTTGTAAGGTTTGTAAGGTTCTGTAAGGAAGAATGGGCCGGGTGTATATCGCCGATGTAGGAGGGAATAGAAGGATCCCCGGCCCGAATGTGCTGACACAGATGGCTAGTTCTGTGACTGGGAACGCCGTGACGGCATCGCACGGCAAATTATATTAATAATTATTATTGCGTGTATTCATTTTAATATTTTGATACACAAAAAGATTTGTGAATGGGCCCAATTGAGATTATCTTGGACCCATAGCGGATTCTAGCCGCTTCCTTGCTATCTCGTAGTACTCCGCAGATAGTTCGAAGCCCAAAAAATGGCGCCCAGTTTTCAGGCAGGCTGCTGCAGTGGTTCCGGAGCCCATGAAGGGATCCAGAATGAGGGCATCCTCGGGAGCTATCCTGAGCAGCTCCTCGATGAGTTCTACGGGCTTGCCCGCCTGGTGGAGCTTCTCCCGGCCATTGACCGCCTTCCGGAATACTCCGGGAAAACAGGTCTCGGAACTCTTGCGAAAAGCCCCTTTTGAGGCATAGACCACGTACTCGCACTGGTGCCTGAACCTGCCTTTATCCGGCCTGGCCGCCTCGGTCTTGTCCCAGACGAAGACACCCCGCCAGATGAATCCAGCTACCTGAATCGCGTCTGTTATGGTGGGAAGCTGCCTCCAGTCGGTGAAGCAGAGGATCAGGCCACCGTCCTTGAGCACCCGGTAGCACTGGGCCATCCAGAGCGTGCACCAGATGAGAAAGCTTCTCTGATCCCGATTATCGCCCAGGAAATCAGGGCGCACAAGCTTGGTGCCGGTCACGATGTATTTCTCGCCTGTGGGCCGGGCCCTGGACGAGCTCACCAGGCCGCCAGAAGAATAGGGCGGATCGGTGAGAACCATGTCCATGCAGAGATCAGGGATCCCTGGCAGGAGCGCCAGACAGTCTCCCTGATAGATCCGGTCAATGGAGATGGCGGGCTGTTTATCTTCGGCGTTTCCTGCTGTTTGCTCTGTGCTTGAATGTTCTGAAATGATTGCGGAGTCGTTTGGGGTTACTTTCGCCCCGCGCGGCTCGACCTTGTGATTCATTAGTCCTCCGTAGATCATTGGAAAATAGTAGGCACAAGCCGCGGATGTGATTCACCCTTTCGAGGGGCTCTGCCAGCTACATGAGGTTGGTTATCGGAGTTAGTTTCTCAACTCCTTTAGATTTGTGTTCACCATTTCGGTGACTGTGATGCTAATAGAAGACACCGCACTCCTTGCAGTAGAGAGAGCCGTCATCGTCCATGATCAGCTCGCCACCGCATGGGCAGGCATCGAGGTTCAGGGCTTCGCCCTTTGCTGTGAAAATTATTATCTCCGGATGGGTATTAGCCTCGTCCGGCTCTTCCTTGGCGAGCCTACCCTGCTGACGTATGACCTTAGGAGGGCCATACATCTGGCAATCGCCCCAATAGTAGCAGCACCATGTATCTTTATTATATGGCTTGCCGTTATATATTAGTCGTCCATTTTTATCATAATCTATCTGCTTCTTCAGGCGGAGGTGAAGGTCCCTCGGACCGCCCTCCCAGATACGACGAAAATTGAGGTCTTTTGCCAGAGCTTTCTTGAATCCCGGCCCGAAATCCTCTGAAGACGGAAGAAATCCTTTCCCCTCATTAATATCCGCTCCGCTGTTAGCGACGTCGCTCGAAATTAGATTGGATATGGCACTCTGCAGAGTCTCTTCCCCCTGATTGCGTACTTACTCGCCAATCTTCCCCGCTTCTCTAATCGCTCCACTGCATGGCGTATTTTGTCGTTTGTCCAATCGAAATTCGGCATCTCCTTTTTGGCTATCTGAACGAGGTCCTCGATGCAGGGCTTCTTTGAAGCATGATCGCTTATGAGGGTCGAGACCTGCATGTCAACGAAATCCGTGGCGGAGTTGCGCCTTGGGCGGTTGGCAATGAAAATTCCTGGATTTGGTTTCATGCCCTCTCCTGCAACTTCTCGATGCGCTTTTCCCAGATCTGTTCATTCTTCTTGCAGAACTGCAGATCCTTCGCCATGACCTTCATGGCCTGATCGAGGGCCAAAGCTGTTCTTTTGAAATATTCGAGATGGCCGAGAGCCTCTTGCAGTTCTGCCTCGCGCCTGGCGGCTGCCTGCTCGGAGCGGTTCATGCTTTCCCTCCTTTGATTTCGATGTTCACAAGCTCGCCCACATGGCTGCGGTAGAAGCCTTCCTTCTCCGGAGGCCAGGCTGCCCGGATGGTTGTCCAGAGGTGAGGCTGCTCAAGCCAGGGATTGCGGGGGACGGTAGGTTCAGGGGCGGACAGAAGCATGAGAACGAGGACCTCCTGGGCGGAAGAGAGCGGGTAGTTGCCGGAGAGGTTGCGGAATTTGGTGTCCCACTCCAGGAATTGCGCTGAGAGCTGAGAGCGCTTGACCTTCAGCACGGCCAGGAGAGTTGTGTGGGAGATGTCAGCCGGCATCTTCTCGTACTCGGCTGAAAACTTGATAGTGACCCGGCCTTCAGGGTCCTCCAGGAGCTGAGCTTCCTTGGCTTTGGCCTGGGCGAGCTTCTTCTCCAGTACCATCTTGAGTGGTGGATTGGTCTCGCAAAGGATGGTGCCGTCTCTCTGGATTCTCGCTCCGCCTCGAAGATGATGGACCTCAATCCATTGGCCTTCTGCGTCCCGGGTGAGCCGGAAGCCCTCTTCCTCGGCGTAGTCTGTGGCCACCTGCAGAGGATCCATTAGATGCAGCCTCCTTCAAATTTATCCCTAACTGCCTTCAACTTTGGCAAAATCTTCATTGGATCTTCATCTTTCCACGTTTCTTCAAAAACAGGCATTGTTCTCTTGAACATGGCGCGCATGACGCGAACTTCATCCTGCGTGAAGTCGATATTCATCCCAAAACCTCCACCTCAGCTGCAGCAGCCTTCGGGCTGTAGCTCTGCACTGCTTTGTTCAGCGTGGCCAGCTTGCGCAAAGCTGCCTTCTCGCTCTCGGCCCAGACAAAGTATTCACGATATTCCTGGTTACCGACCTGAATGCCTTCCATGGAGCTGGGGGGCCAGGAGAGGGAAACCTCTGCCGGGAGCTGGGGTATTCCGTCCACTAGATCGACATGGATCCTGAAGGGCAGGAGGCCGGCCAGGATCTGCTCCGAGAATGGATCAGTATCCTTCGAGACAATTTCCGCGTTCGGGTCAACCTTCTGGATGATGGCAAGAGTCTTCTGCAAGAGCCCTTGATCCACATAGGGACCAGCCCAATCGTCGCCCAAGTCGGTAGCAATTCCGTACATCTTCATCTCGTCTCCTCCAAAATTGCCAATTTGAGATACATATATACCAATTTATTTTAATTTTGAAATTAGTTCAGCTGAACTATGAACTATTTTGCCTTGGTTCAGTGAATGTTACTATTTTTCTTATTTTGCTCTCTTTTCTTCTCCTTCTCCAAACTAACTCTATTCATTTTCAGTCCATTTCCGGACTATTTTACCCCAATTTTCTAACCCCAATAGTTCAGCTCAGGAAATAGTTAATAGTTCAGCTGAACTAATTCCTTATTTTTTATTAAAATCAAAACATGGCTTCTTCTATCACCCCTTAAGGGCTTGCTCTCGACCAATCCCGACATGGTGGAAAGGAGATCTGAAAACTGCGATTTCGATAAACCCATCTTATGGCGTGCATCTGCTTTGAGCATCTTGCCATTATTCTGGGCCAGGAGGAGTCTCAATATCTCGCTCTGGTTTTTCTGCTTGGGTTGTGGCTCCGGGTCCATTCTGTCTTTGATGTCGAGGATATACTCAGAATGCTTATCGAGCCTCTTCTCCTGAAAAGCAAGAGCAGCTTCTTGATCTTGCAGCTTCTGTTTCAATTCCTCGATCTGCAATGCCTGCTTCTTGACAGTGGCTTGCAGATCTTTGTTAGCTTCGAGAAGATCGCTGATGACTATCTGGAGTGCCTGCCACTCCTTTGGCTTCGGGCCAGCAGGAAGCCTGCCGGCTGCCTGGCTGGCAGGCCCGCTATTATCCATATCACTGCGGCGCTCAGCATCCGCGCTGAGTTTTCGGACCAGCTCTTCAAGCTCTTCCTCTCTGGACAGGTTCCCGGGTGGAATTTCCGAGGCGGGCACGAATCCCGGCACTTGAGCCTCAGATATCATGCTCGCGCCCCCTCACGGTTCTTCTGCCGCTCCTTCAGAAGTTCACGGATATCGTAGATCTGACCGCGGAGATTCTGGGTGATTTTGGTGAGAATGGCGTTTTGTGCCTCTCGCTTGTCCAGCCTCTCGCTCAGATTCTGCAGTTCGGAGCGCATCTCCGCAACATCGTTAGCTGAGGACTCGATCTGCGAATCCAGCCACTCAAGATATTCCTCAGTCTTTGTAAGCCAAACATCCGGATAATCAGGGGCGACGGTCAGCGGGACGCTCTGGCTTGTTTTGTTGCCCGACATCAGGCTGCCTCCTGTACATCGGACCGGGCAGTCTTTTTCTCTGAGTCGCTCGATAGGCCATTCTCGATTGAGCCTTCGCCTTTTACGGCAAAATCCCTGAGATGAGCCTGGGCCTTGTCAGCGCATATGCGGCGGGAGCGGCTGTAGATGCTCTGAAGAGTGCCGGGATTGGATTGGGTCATGGCCTCAGCCTCCAGTACTTCAAGACAGTGCATCCACCGTTGATCGTTCGCATGGTGGTCTTTTGACGCTCCACGTCCGGCCATTTATGGAGCATCGACAGGGCCCGGCTGATCTGAGCGATTGGAGTGTTCGGGAAGTGCGGAACCAGGTCTCTGGCGGCGACTGCAGCCTCTTGATCGAAGGGAAGCCTTTCCAGGATCTGAGACTTGAGATCCTGTCCGAGGATGAGAATGACGCCGCTCACGGCTGCACCTCCTCAACCACGAGGCGGATCTTCTTGCCTTTCAACCGCTCCAGGAGAGCGTTCGTCTCGCCCTGGTCCGGGTAGCCCTCCAGCTGCATGGAGAAGTGCAACGAGCCCATTATCTGGAAGGAGGTCATAAGGGAGCCTTCCCACTTCATGGCCAGGCCTCCGGGAACTGCTGCACAAGATCCCAATCTGCGGGAATGTGCGGCCTGAGGTTCTCCTTCATGAAGACCGGGATTGGTCTAGGAATGCGGCTGACAAGAGCTGCAATCCAGGCTGGCTGCGGGATGATTCTGCCCACGCGGTTGCGGCTCTCCGCGCCTATTATCGTCCATTCGATGCCCTCGTAATCCGGGCTGATCGGGCCGTGCAGAGGCTCGAAGCTAACGAACTTATGGACGCCGGGCAGGGCTTCTCTCAAGGCGGCGATCCGCCAAAGGTCCTGCTGCTTCGTTACCGAGACGCCCCACCAGAGGTTCTTTGGGAGCGGTATGCAGTGGATCAGCTCCAGGATTCTTTCGGGCCGCTTGGTCAGGACGAAGAAGAGATTGTTCTCATTCCGGCAAACAGCCTCGATGGTTTGCTGGATCCAGTCAGGATTGACGCCTTCACAGAACAAGTCCGACATGCTGTTCAGGAAGATCCGGGTAGGGGTCTTGCTGCGCTTCCGGTTGATCTTCTGGAGCCTGTCCGGGTGAAAAGTGGGCCGGAAGGGATCGTCTGCGGGATAGCCGAAGCGGCCTTTCAGCCGCCGGGCTATCCGAGCTGCATAGCAGTAGTCGCCACAGATGTCAGGCCTGCCGAAGTTGCGGCAGCCGGTGATCGGGTTGATGGTCTCATCGGCCCAATCGATTTTAGTCCGGGCCATTCAGGCCACCGCCCGCAGTTCCCACATGAGGTTTGCCGCCTCTGTCACTTTCGCGATCGGATAGTCGCCCCATTTCTCACGGAATAGCTCCAGGGCGGTTTTAAACTCCAGATGGTGCACGGAAATGATGATCGCCGAATAGCCGACCTCTCCGATGAAAAAGAGGTGCCTTAGGAATTCCACCTGCAGGAAGTTGAGGTGCCAATGAGGCCTTGGCTCGAACTCCTGCATGGGTAATGGCATCAGCCCGGTATCCTCAGGCTCCAGGGCATCCCAGGCAGCCTGGACGGGGCGCAGCTCCTCCTCAATCAGCTCTCTTTCCAGCTGCAGCTCCTCGTCGAGGATGATCTCATCGACGAAAACGCGCTCCTGGGGGAGTGGGATGAGCCCTCCTTCGAAATCGTATCGGCCCATTCAACTCCACCCCAAAATGAACGAGAAGGAAAAGCCGTTGTAGCCCAGACGAAAGTTGGTGTAAAATCTACTTATTCGTAGGTAGACTAACCTGCCTGTAATCCCTGCTGAGAGGTGGCGACCATGATGGAATAGCTCCATTTCAGATCATCTCCTTTCGCGCTCTCCGGGCTTCGTATTCTGCAACGAGCTTTTCATCCGGAAGATAGACATTCCCGGTCTCTTCGTCCTCGATCCAAATGGTATGCTGATGCAGTTTCGCCAATCGCACTGCACATATTTCAGCATGCAGAGAATTTGGAGCATGGACTTGAGAGACAAAAGCACCGTGATATTCTGTCAAAAAGCCGACATTGAATGTCATGCCGACACCGCCTGCGCCTCTGCGCATTCCAGCTCGT
>Ga0074198_1000280_pt1 | contig 63338 bp, 58 predicted proteins | sample EPASupsiteSAE323_FD_64527 | JGI IMG/M metagenome (GOLD analysis project Ga0074198, IMG submission 64527) | Bioremediated contaminated groundwater from EPA Superfund site, New Mexico - Sample SAE3-23 | ecosystem: Environmental > Aquatic > Deep subsurface > Groundwater > Contaminated ... | reverse complement strand
CCCAGTCGACAGAGTTTCAAGCACTTTACGGCGCAGATGTATCAAACAGTGATTTCGTGAATTTACTGTATCAAAACATACTTCACCGTACAGCAGATCAAGCCGGTTATGACTATTGGCTAAACGAGATTAACGAAACCGGCGACCGCGGCAATATGATTGTCGGGTTTTCCAACTCTGTTGAGTACGAAACCGAAACGGCTTCCACCATTGATAATTTTCTGGCAACTGTTACTCTCAATAACTATATTTTGGCATAGAGAAGTAAAGGGCTTTTATTTCAGTAAACCGGCTGGATGTGTCAAGCATTGCTTGACACAAAAGTCCTAGCAATGCCTGAATCATCTTCAAGGGCATAAACAATCCTCCTATTTTCAGTATAATCACGTTTTAAAAGAGTCAATTTACCTCAAGCATTTAAAAAAAAAGACTGTCTTACGATGAATCCCGAAATTTCGATGATTAAAGCCCAAACGTTTACCCCTATCTATTCCCAACTCGAAGACCGTATCCGTTTTGTAATCAATTATGCCGATTACACTCAAAGGGTTGATTTATGGTTGACGCGTGCTTTTTTATTGAAACTCATCCCTACCATCGAAGATTATCTCGATCAATATGATACGACCGCAAACGTGGAGATTCAACAGCAAACCGATACGGCAGCCCAAAGCCAGACCGACACTCCGACTTTAATAATGACTGAAAAAGAGGGATATTTGGTCCATTCCGTGGATATCACATACCATAAAGAAAGCAGACAATTCAGCCTTCTTTTTAAAACAAATGGAGTCGAAGTCATGGCAACCCTGGCGGGGCCGATTTTACGGACCTTGCTAAAATCGATCTTTTCTTCCATTCCGAAAATTGATTGGGGAATCTCACCGCAGTGGATTCAATGACGTAGGGATACCTTTCGCTCAACGCTGTATTTATCTCTCGGATATTTATCTTATTTTTGTCTCTTAAAAAACTTTATTAATCAAATATTCACTAACATTGCCTAAGCTTTATCTGTGCTATAATCGTCCAAAGCAGTTCCTAAAGGGATTACAATGAGTATGGTATTGACACTTGTTTTATTGCCGATCATAGCTTCGCTTTTTTTACAATTAGCGCCGAATAGCCGAGTACAGTACGTTATAAGTGCCGCTGTTTTAATCGTGTTGAGCTTTACCGCTTTTTCCCTAAATGTCTCTGCGGATATTATGAGCTTTCATCTTTCCCGCTCCCTCAATATTTTTATTATTGCCGCCGATGTCGCGCTGCTGCTGTTTTTTCTCTATCAGGGTAAAAAGTTCAATAATACAAAAGTGATATTTCTTGCCGCTGTGCAGCTGCTGCTGTACGGATACATTGAATCCATCGCTCCGGAAGGGGGAACGGCGGAGATCGTTGTTGATAGCCTCTCCAAGTTTATGTTTTTGATTATTAACGGGGTGGGGGGGATTATCGTCCTTTATTCCGTACGGTATATGGAGGATGAACCCGCATCGCCGCTTCGAAAACGGTTTTTTATCGGGGCACTGCTGGTTTTCCTTTCTGTAATGAATCTGATTGTTTGCGCCAACTCGATTCTCCTTTTCTTTTTCCTGTTTGAGATGACGACGCTGGCATCGTATGTGCTGATTGCGTTTAGAAATGATGAGGTTAGCCGTGCCAATGCTCTTAAAGCCTTATGGATGAATCAGATCGGGGGCGTGGTGATTTTACTCGGGGCATGGGTCGCCGTTTCGGGATTTGATACGGTGATATTCGATACGCTGCTGCAGCGCTCAGGCGGACTGGTACTGTTGGCGGTTGCGTTTTTGGCGATGGCGGCGCTGGTGAAGGGGGCATCCATCCCTTTCGAAGGGTGGCTGCTCGGAGCGATGATCGCGCCGACTCCGGTGAGTGCGATGCTCCATTCGGCAACGATGGTTAAAATTGCTCCCTATCTTATTTTAAAACTTGCACCGGCGTTAGCTTCTACAATGGTGGGAGGGATAATTTCAATAATCGGAGCTTTGGTATTTATAGCCGCTTCGTATCTGGCATTGTCCAGGTCGGTCTTTAAAGAGATTCTGGGCTATTCCACCGTTGCTCTGCTGGGGCTGATGATGGCACTCGCGGCGATCGGCACCGAAGAGAGTATGAACCTGGCGATGGTATTAATATTGTTTCATGCCCTCTCTAAAGCACTTCTCTTCCTCGCAGCAGGGGTATTGGAAAAACAGCATCATGCCAAAAATATCGAAGAGATGAAAGGGATGGTGGCGCACTCTTCGCAAACGGTAGGTTTTATCCTTTTTGGATTTATGTCACTCACCCTTCCGCCGTTCGGTCTTTTTATGGGGAAGCTTTTTGCGATTGCATCGGTAGCATCGCTCTTGAAAGAACACCCCTCCTATACTATCGTTTTACTCTCGCTCATTATCGGCAGTGCGATTTTAGTGCTCCTTTATTTCAAAGTTGCTTCCGCCCTTCTTTCGGCACCGTCGGATATCGTCCCCTCCGAGAATATTCCGATCCCGGCAGGTTATAATATACCCTTGGTATTGCTTGCGTTTTCCATTATTATCGGAGCAATCGGATATATCATGATACAGCAGAATATTTTTGTCGTCTTACTGGCATTGCCGATTTTGTTTGTATTCGCATTGCCTTCTATCTTTCGGCAAATGGATGGATATGACCGCTCCCAACCCTACCACTGCGGTGAGAAAGAGGTGTTTGATTCGGCATTGGTTTATTATGAACCCACCAATGGAATACGGCAGGCGCTGTATTGGGGATTCGGCATCCTTTTTGTCGGGGTTGCCGTTGTAGGAGCATTGTCATGATATGGTTATGGATAGCTTTGGCACCGGTTTTAGGCGGTTTTGTGTATGGAGGAGAGCGGGTGATGCGTGCTAGGATGCAGCGTCGTCAGGGGCCTCCGTTCTTGCAGCCTTTTTACGATATGTTCAAACTCCTCGACAAACGGACGTTGATCGTCCATTCGCCTCATGCTCTTTTGGCGGTTGCCCATTTTGCAGTTTTATGGTTTAGTATCGGGGCGATCTTTTTGGGATGGAATCTTCTTTATATTATTTTCCTGCACCTCTTTGCCCAAATGCTGCTTATTTTGGCGGGATACAGTGTTCGATCCGTTTATTCGCACGTCGGGGCGAATCGCGAGTTGTTGATGCTGGTGGCGTATGAACCGGTTTTGATTTTGGTGGCGGTCGGTTTATATCTGGTATCGGGAAGTTTTGAGATATCCGAGATTATGCAGCAGAGCGGCTATTTGCCAAAACTGTTGCCGCTGTTTGCCGCATTGGCGATGATCGTCCCTATAAAAGTTAAAAAATCCCCGTTTGATATCGGTGAAGCGCACCAGGAGATCGTCGGCGGAGTAGAGATAGAGTACAGCGGGGTTTTTTACGAGTTTTTGTATATGTCCCGATTTTTAGAATATATCTTTATTTACAGTTTCGTATTCATCTTCGGCGGTGCATCGCTATGGCTGGGGGGCATTCTGGTCGCGGGGATGTTTTTACTCGTCAATCTCGTCGATAACGCAACTGCCCGTGTCCGGAGTGTGCATATGGTTAAAATAATCTATTGGGTGGCGATAACGTTGGCCGTCATCAATATCGTAGGGGTTCTGTTATGAAGTTTTTTACCCCGTTTCGCAAAAAATCGCCGTGGGTGCTGCACTACAATGCAGGAAGCTGTAACGGCTGTGATATTGAGATTCTAGCGGCGTTAAGCCCTAAATACGATCTGGAGCGTTTCGGCGTCATCAATACGGGAAATCCGAAACAGTCCGATATATTTTTGGTGACGGGGCCGGTGACGTACCGTTCCCGCGAACGTCTCGTCGAACTCTATTCTCAGATTCCTGAACCAAAGGTGGTTGTAGCGGTCGGATCGTGCACGACGACGGGAGGGGTATTTCGGGGGATGTACAATGTCGAAGACGGGATCGACCGCTATATCCCCGTCGATGTCTATGTCCCCGGATGCGCCTCATCCCCTCAGCTCATTATCGACGCTTTAGTTAAAGCGGGAGATATTTTGGAAAGCAAAAGCAAAGAGATTGAAAAACCGTTTAAACTTTTCGGTACTCTTGAAACGATCGGAAATAAACTCAGCCGCTTTAACATGGCACAAAAGGTGAAACATGACTAAAATAGCGACGACGTTACCTTCGCTTTTGAGCGATATCGGGGCCTTTTATAATGCCAGAGAATGGCATTTTCTCAGTGTAAACGGCATCGATCTGGGAGAGGGAAAGATCGAATTGCAGTGGATATTCTCAAAATACGGAGTCAAAGACGAGATTGTTATCTATTTTGCCCTCAGCGATTATGAGACGCCCGTACCCTCAATAGTGAGTCTGATCCCCTCCAGCGTGATGGGGGAGAGGGAGATTGTCGATATGTTCGGACTCAAGGTTGAGGGGACAGAAAAAGGGCTTTATCTGGACGAAGATTCATTGCCGCATCCGCTCAGGGGGGAATCATGAAAAAGACCATCCAAATCCCTTTAGGGTCTCAGCATATTTCGCTGTTGGAACCGATCCGTTTCAAATTCGAGTGTGAAAACGAAAAAATCATCGGGGTGGATGCCGATGTCGGATTCGTCCATCGAGGGGTGGAACTCGCCTGTACCCGCAGTTTTGAATTCAAACAGGTGGGATATGTCGTCGCCCGTGTCTGCGGACTGTGCGCCATCACCCATTCGCTCTCGTATACCCTCGCGGTTGAAAAACTGCTCGGATACGAGGCGAATGATCGCATCAAATATCTGCGGATGCTGATGGTGGAACTCGATCGTATCCATTCGCATATGCTTTGTCTCGCACATACGGCTGAGAATGCGGGATTTGAAGCCCTTTTTATGCAGATTATGGGTGATCGTGAACTGATTATGGATGTACAAGAGGCGATCAGCGGTAATCGGGTCCAATTCGATTATATCTCTATCGGCGGAGTGAATCGTGATTTGACGCCTGAACTCACTGCATTAGTCCATAAAAATCTGAGTAGCCTCTCCGAAAAAATTGATGTCCTGATGACCCTTTTTGACAATAACTGGTCGCTGTCTCTTAAATACAAAGGGATAGGAATATTGAAGCTGGAGGATGCCTATACCTATAATGCGCTTGGGCCGTTGGCGCGTGCGGCGGGATTAGCGACCGACGTTCGTGCGGAGACAAACGATTTTCCTTACGAAGCACTGGGATATAAAATGATCCTCGAATCCACCGGTGATATACATGCCCGTAACTTTGTACGGCTGCGGGAGATCGTTAATTCGATTGAAATGTGCCGAAATATCATTGATAATCTTCCCTCGGGTGAGATACAGGAAAAAACCAAAGGCAAACCGAACGGGGAAGCGGTTGTCCGTGTCGAGGCGCCGCGCGGGGAACTTTTTTATCTGGTGCGGGGAAACGGCCAAAATATGTTGGAGAGGGTACGGATTAAGACGCCTACTTTTTCGGCAATTCCTGCTATGATGGAAGTGTTTAAAGGCTCTGAATACGCTGATGCACCGGCAATTTTAGCCTCTTTTGATCCGTGCATGTCCTGCACGGCAAAGTAGGAGGTAAGAATGTTTCGCTCTATGCTCGAAGCGTTTAAAAACCTTTTTAAACCTGTCCGTACACATTTGTACCCTGCCGAGGATATCGTTTTGCCGAGCGGATATCGGGGGCTGATCGAATACGGGATCGACGCTTGTATTTTTTGTGATAAATGCGAGAAAGTGTGCCCGCCCGGGGCTATTTTATTTTACCAGCACGAAAGCGGCGAAAAAGAGTACCGCTATAATCCGTGGCTGTGCATCTATTGCGGCGAATGCGTCCGTGCTTGCCCAAAACCTGAAGAGGCGTTGTGGCAAAGTGAAACAAAACAACGCCCCGCGGTTGTAGAGGACGGAGCGAATGAAGGGTGGTTTGCATGGGAAGAGGCGTGCAAAAAAAGCCGTGAAGAGTACGCTGCAGCTAAGAAGGCGGCAAAAATCCAAAACAAGAGTGAGGAGTAAAGAGTGCGCATCGTTATTGTAGGAGGCGGGATCGCCGCTGTGTATATTGCCAATACTCTTATGGAGCAGGACAGCAGGTCGGAAGTGGTAATCGTTTCGGATGAAGAACATCCACCCTACGATCGCATCCATTTGTGCAAACTGGTGGAAGATTGCAAGTGTGTCGACTCGATTGAGCTGGAGCTGAACCCTGCCGTCCGGCTGGAATTGAATCAAAAAATCGTTTCGCTTGACCCCGAGACCAAACGGGTATTCAGCGACCATGCCGCATTCCATTACGACAAGCTCATTATTGCAACCGGCTCAGTTCCAAAAACACTTTTTAATATTTCCGAAATTGGAAATGCCGCGACGTTCCGTTCACAGAAAGACTGTGAAGCGATTGCACAGGGGATTGTCGGTAAAAATGTGATCATTGTCGGAGCGGGACCGATCGCACTGGAGCTGCTCGATACCCTGATGCGTAGCGAGGGGCCGAAAAGTATCACTTTGCTGGTACGAAAAAACTATCTTTACTCCGAAGTGATCAGCCGCGAGGGATTGGAGCTGATACGAGGAATTTTTGAAGCGGATCCGCGGGTACGTATCCGTTTTAACGATCAGATCGTTGACAAAGAGGTGAGCGGAAATACGATCACCAAAATTTTGACGAAGCAAGGGGAGATTGAAAACCCGTTCGTCATTTTCGGCGTCGGAATCGATCCGAATATCGCCTTTGCCCGCCAAGCCCTCGAATGTGATCGGGGAATTTTGGTCAATGATAGGATGCAGACGTCGATAGAGGATATCTACTGTGTCGGAGAAGCGGCGCAGCTTCGTGAGGGGGGATTTGTAGCCGGACGGGTCAAAGAATGCACCCTCCAAGCAGATGTAGCGATTGCTCATCTGCTTGGGGATGCAAACGCATCATTTATAGAGGAAGTCTCAATCGACGGGCTTAAAGTAGGCTCATTTTTGTTTGCCGATGTCACGGCGACCGACTTTGATCCCAAAGATTCTGAGAATGAGAGCATTCTGATCTCTCACGGAGATCGGATCGATCAGTACATCGTCAACCATGATCGGCTGAAGCGCTTTATCGGTATCAATACCAATATCGACCTTCTGGCGCTGAAACGGCTGATGGAGACCGATTCGCCGATCGATGCGGCGTATTTGTATTCGAACCGTTTGATGTCGGAGAAAGGGCGTTTAGTGTGCAGCTGCGAGGGGGTACACGAGCAGGAACTGGTCGATATTATCAAAGAGAATGCGGTAACGTCGTTCGGTGAGCTTAAAGAGCACTCCAAAGCGGGGCGTACGTGCGGACGGTGCAAGCAGGATATCTGCACAATCATCAGTGCAACTCCGGTTGATCCAGCCGAAGCGGCACGTCTTAAAGAAGAACGTATCGCGGCCGCTCAAGCGGCGGAACTTGCAAAAGTGCGTGCGCGAATCGATAAATACAATGCTCTTCACCCAACCAACCAGTTAAGTGCGGAAAATCTGGAAGAGGCACTGGAATCATTCGAGATGAGCAAAGAATATAACCGCTGGGTCTCGATGATTACCGCATCGATGCATCTGCATCCCGATTATGAAGAACCGGTCAAAGACGCGGTGGTTCAACTGAACAAGATTCCGATTATTTGGCTGGAGCTTTCCGACTGTACGGGTAACTCGGAAGCGTTTATCAAAACATCTCACCCCAAAGTCGATGACCTTATTTTGAAATACATTTCGCTCGATTACCATGAACTGCTGATGGCGGGTTCGGGAGATCAGTCCGAATCGGTATTGGAGAGTATCGTCCACAATGACAGCGGCAAATATCTCCTGCTTGTCGAGGGGGCGGTTCCGTTGGGACTGGACGGAAAATTTCTGCGGATCGGTCCGAAAGGGGAAACGGGATTAGAACTGCTCCGCAAAGTTGCTGCGAATGCAGCGGCGGTAATATCGGTCGGATCGTGTGCGTATGACGGCGGTGTCGTTGCCGCTCACCCCAATCCGACGGGTGCGGTCGGGGTAGCCGAAGCGTTGAACAGAGCGGATATTATCAATCTTCCGGGATGTCCTACCAATCCGATCAATATTGTCGGAACACTGCTTCACTACATTATGTTCGATGAATTTCCGAAGCTTGACAGTAAAAATCGTCCCGAATGGGCGTACGGATTCCGGGTTCATGATAACTGCGAACGCCGCGGCCATTACGATGCGGAGGAGTTTGTTCTTGAATGGGGAGATGAGGGGGCGAAGAAAGGGTGGTGCCTTTTTGAAATGGGTTGTAAAGGGCCGTATGCCGATCTCAACTGCTCACTGGTGAAATTCAATGAGGGAACAAGCTGGCCGGTACAGGCGGGGCACGGATGTTTCGCCTGCGGACAGGGAAAAATAGCGTTTGACAGTTATGCCAATAATCGTAAGTTAGAGGAAAAGCCCAATGAGTAAGAAAATAGTTATCGATCCTATTACCCGTATCGAGGGGCATTTGAGGATTGAGGTAGAGATTGATGAAAATAATGTCGTTACTGAAGCGTGGGCATCGGGGCAGCTTTTTCGGGGGATCGAGACGATCTTAAAAGGGCGTGATCCCAGAGATTCGGGATTGATTGCACAGCGGATCTGCGGGGTATGTACGAACGTCCATTACCGAGCATCGATCAGTGCCGTCGAAGATGCGTACGGAATCAAAATTCCTTCCAATGCCGAAATTGTCCGGAATCTGGTGACATTATCGCTATTTGTTCAAGACCACATTGTCCACTATTACCATCTTCACTCGCTTGATTTTGTCGATATCACGGCCGCACTCAGTGCCGATTGCAAGAAGGCCTCCGCTGAGGCGGAAAAGTGGACAGACCACCCTTATCGCAATTCGGTTGGGCATCTGGAAAGTATTCAGGAGAAAATCGGCGGTTTTGTTAAAGCGGGAAGACTGGGACTGTTTGCTAACGGCTATTGGGGACATACGGCCTATCGGCTCTCTCCTGAAGAGAATTTGGTTCATATGAACCACTATCTCGAAGCGTTGCGGATACAACGGGAAATTTCCAAAGCGATAGCGATTTTCGCCGGAAAAACTCCCCATCCCCAAAACCTTGTCGTTGGTGGGGTGACGAGCGTTGCCGATATGCTCAATCCTCAGCGGCTGAATGATTTTATGTTTATTATCAAAGAGGTGCGCGATTTCGTCGAGAGGGCGTATCTTCCCGATATGAAGATGATTGTTTCAGCCTATCGTGATTCGATCCGCTCAGGAGAGGGGAGAGCGGTCGGTAACTTTATGTGCTGCGGAGGATACCGCTTCGGCAAAAATGGGATATTGTTTGAGAGCGGAGTGATCCGCGGACATAACTTCGAGACGGTTGAACCGTTTGACAGCGGTAAAATCACCGAAGAGGCATCGCGGTCGTGGTATGAAAACGATGCGCCTCTCTCACCGTATGATGGGGATACGACCCCGTTTTATACCGATTTGAATGAAGACGGTACCCTCAAAACCGAGGGGAAATACACCTGGGTCAAAGCACCCCGCTATGATGGCGAAGTGATGGAAGTAGGACCGTTGGCTCGGATGATTATGGGGTATACGAAAAAATCGCCGACCATACGTCCTTACATGGAACGGTTTATGGAGCAGACGGGCTTAGAATTGATCGATTTTTCTTCTACGATAGGACGGAATGCCGCGCGGGCTATCGAAGCACAGATCTGCAGCGACTATCTCTTTGACATGATGAGCGATTTGATCGAAAATATCAAATATTACGATGAAGAGACATGGACGAAGTATATTTTCGAGGAACTTCCGCATGAGGCTAAGGGAGCCGGTATTTTCGAAGTTCCGCGCGGAGTTTTAGGCCATTTTGTACGCATCGAAGACGCAAAAATCGCCAACTATCAGGCGGTCGTTCCGACGACGTGGAACGCATCGCCAAAAGGTGCCAAAGAGGGCCGGGGTGCGTATGAGGAGTCTTTGATCGGCATTCAACTCGCCGATCCCTCAGCACCGCTTGAAGTGTTGCGCGCGGTTCACTCGTTTGATCCGTGTCTGGCCTGTGCGGTGCATGTTATCGATGCTACGGGGCGCGAACTTGCCCAATACAAAATTTCACCCGTCTGTTCGCTATAATTACAAAAATTAATTTGACAGCAGGTACAAACATTGGCACGGTTGAGTAAAGAAGAGCGTAAAGTTTCGATAATGACGAAAGCGTTGGAACTGTTTTCCAAAGAGGGCTTTTATCAGACAACGATGCCGGCAATTGCCGAAAAAATTGGGATGAGCGTCGGAAACCTTTATAACTATTTTACGTCCAAAGAGATGCTGGCTAAAGATCTTATCCTTTACATCGCCAATATCTTAGGGGAAGAGATTCGCCGTATCAATGAGAGCCCGATAAGCACTCAAGAGAAAATCGAAGCGATCGTTCATATGTATTTTCGAATTGCGAAAGATCGACCTGAAACGATCGAGTATTTTCTGCGGGTTTACCTCTCTAATCGGGAAGTATTTCAAAACAGCTGTGAAGGGATGATCTGTGTCTCTGCGTTTGTGACTGAAATGATGATCTTCTTTGAAGAGGGTGTCAGATCCGGTGATTTGCGGGATCAGGATTTTTTCAGTGCGTTCGGTCTTTTCATGGGGTATCTGGGAGGGATGGTATTTATTAACGGTGAAAATATTCTACCAAAGCCGTTGGAGAGTTACGAACACACGATCGCCGAAAATATCTACTATGCCCTCAAGTCCCGCTAAACTCAAAGTTATCTGGTTGCAGGGGATCACCTGTAACGGCAACACCCACTCATTTTTAAACGATCCCGCTTTGGGAACGCTGTTGGAAACCATCGAATTTATCCACCATCCGCTTCTCCCATGCCAAAAAACACTCAAAGATCTGGTCAAAAAAGTCCCCAAATCGGATATTCTCATTTTCGAAGGTTCTTATAATGCGGCATTTGAGCGTGCCGGTGTGGAGATGCGGACCCTTTTGCCCGCACTGGCACACAAAGCCAAGCATATTATTAGCATGGGAAGCTGTGCAAGCTTCGGAGGAATATTCAAAGAGAATGATCCCGAACATATCAGCGGAATCGTATTTGATAAAGAAAATGCTAGAGGGCCGCTCAAATCGATGCAGGAGAAGGTGATTACCCTCAGCGGCTGTCCGGCCCATCCCAAATGGCTTAGTTTTGTGATCGATATGATCAGTGCGGGGAGAGAAATTCTTGTCGATGAATTCCGCCGTCCCAAAGAGCTATATGCCTATCTCGTACATAACGGATGTCTGCGCAACGAGTATTTTGAATGGAAAGTGGACAGTGAGCATTTCGGGACGAAAGAGGGGTGTCTTTTTTACGCCCAAGGGTGCCAGGGTCCCTTTACCCACGGCAGCTGCAATAAGATACTATGGAATGACGTGAGTTCGAAAACCCGTTCCGGTACACCGTGTGTCGGGTGTACGGAACCCGCTTTCCCTAAGCGGGATCTTTTTACGACCAAAACCTATATGTCGATCCCCTCGGAGATGCCGCTGGGCATACCGAAACGGAGCTATTTGGCGTTAGCGGGGGCGGCAAAATCGTTTCATATCAAACGTCTGGAAGAGAGGTTGATCGATGATCACGCATGAACTGATCGAGCGGATCGAGGGGGAAGCGGTACTCGATTTTCAAACCGATAAGAGCGGTCGGGTGCAAGAGGCCGCTATCCGGTTTTTGCATTTTCGGGGGATGGAAGCGATCTTAGAGGGGCGAAACGCCTTGGATTCCTTAGTCATTGCACCCAGAGTATGCGGTATCTGCGGGCACTCTCATCTGATTGCCGCGGTGCGGATGCTGGAGAGTCTGTATGAAAATGCCGGATACCCCGTAACACTCACTCCCAAAGCCCATGCTTTGAGGGAAATTACCCTCTCTTGCGAACTGATCCAAAACCATATCAAGTGGCTCTATCTGGTGATGCTCCATGAGAGCGGAAAACTTTTAGGCGAAGAACCGCCCGTAGCGCTTAAAGCGCTTTATGTCACATCGCAGGTCAATCAGCTGTGTGCCCTCTTTAGCGGACAGTGGCCGCACAGCTCCTATGCACTTCCCGGAGGGGTGACGTGCGATCCTACCCATATCGAGGTGATGCAGGCTCTTAAGATCCTATCCGAGGTCGAACGGTTTATCAAAGATGAGGTTTTAGGATGCGGCACAGAAATATTCGAGTCGCATATGAAAAACGATACGCTTGGCACGTTGAAAGGGGATTTTGGAACCCTTTTACACAATTTTGAGCGTTTGGAACTATTGGAGAGTGGAAAAAGCCACGGCCGATTTTTGGTTTTGGGAAATGAACGGATAGCAATGGCTTCCGATGTCCGAAGCAACGCGCAACCCGCTTTGGTTTCGGAAGATGCTTCCCAAACCTTTGAAAACGGCGGAAAAACCTATGCGAAAAATGCCCTCTACAACGGGGAATTTTATGAGGGGGGACCTTTGGCGCGGGCTTTGGTGCAGGAACGCGCAGGGATCAGTGATTTGTACCGTATCCACGGCGACAGTGCGGTAACACGCTTATGCGCACGAGTCGAAGAGATGGTATTGTTATGTGCCCAGGTGCGTCAGCTTTTGACGTCTCTTGATTTATCGCAACGTTCATTTATCCCTCCCGCTTCCATTGAGACTATCAGCGGCACAGGGATAGGGATCGTTGAAGCGCCGCGCGGCTCTTTGATCCATAAAGCCCGTATTGAGAAGGGTAAAATTATGGAGTACTCTATTATTACTCCGACCCAATGGAATTTGGGGAACGGCCCCTCCGGTAATCCCGGTACGGCCCAAAAAGCGATGATCGGGGTTGAATCGATCGCAAAAGCCTCTTTGATTTTTCGAACGTTTGATGTCTGCTCGGTCTGCACAACACATTAGTCCTAAATTTAAATAACAAATTACCTTTTTAAATTAAATTTTAGCCTTTAAATATTCGTTTAAGTTATCCAGACGTACAATACTGAATGATTGTTCATAAAATATTGAGGAGGGGATTATGTCCGATAAAGTAGAAGCAGTTAAAAAACTGTTTACTTCGAAAAGTTCGCGAGTTGAGACGAACAAGGGTGATATTTATTACCAAGAGCTGTTTGCAAAGTGTGAGGCGCGCTTGAACGAGATGCGTTCCAATACACCGGCCAATAAGCTTGATTTCACCGAACTCTTGGAAGAAAACGGGATAGATCGACGCGAATTTATGAAATGGGCGAGTGCGACAACAGCGATGTTAATGCTTCCTCCGATGTTTACTCCGCTTGTTGCGGATGCGGCGGTAATGATGAACCGTGCCCCTGTGATTTGGCTGGAACTTCAAGACTGTGCCGGTAACTCTGAAGCGCTTCTTCGTGCAGACGGGCCGAAAATCGATGAGATCGTTTTGGATATCATCTCTCTTGAATTCCATGAAACGCTTCAAGCGGCGTCCGGTCATCAGGCTGAAAAGCAGCTTGATGAAGCGATGGAACATTTTAAAGGGAAATATCTTCTTTTTGTCGAAGGTTCTATTCCTATGGGTATGGACGGACAATACGGTACGATCGGTGCCAAAGCCGAAACGTTCCATGATCACCTTGTCCGATGTGCCGAAAATGCTGCGGCTGTTGTAGCCGTCGGTGCCTGTGCTACGTTCGGCGGTATTCCGGCAGCCGCTCCGAATCCTACGGGTGCCGTCGGTGTTATGGACGTTGTTAAAAACAAACCGTTAATCAACATTCCTGCCTGTCCGGCAAATCCGGCAAATATGGTGGGGGTAATACTTCATTACGTATTGACGGGACAAGTGCCTGAACTCGATTCGCTTCTACGTCCTAAATTCGCATTCGGATACCGTATCCATGACAACTGTGAACGCCGCGCACACTTCGATGCGGGTGAATATGTCGAAGAGTGGGGCGATGTCGGTGCTAAAAACAATTTCTGTCTCTACAAAATGGGTTGTAAAGGGCCGATGACGTTTAACAACTGCTCCATCGTCCGTTACAATGACGGGGTAAACTGGCCGATCGGTGTCGGACGCGGTTGTATCGGATGTTCGGAACCCGATTTCTGGGATAAATACGCGTATGAGCGTCCGATGTCGGATGCGAAAATCAAAGCACCGACAGGCGGTGTCGAGAAAACCGTTGATGAATTCGGTTTGGGCATGTTGACCGCAGTCGGTATCGGTATCGGTATCCACGCAGCAGCAAGCGCCATTGCAGGTAAACGAGAAAATTCAGGAGAGAGCCATGAGTAAACATATTGTAGTTGATCCAATTACCCGTATCGAGGGACATTTACGTATCGAAGCGGTCATTGATGAGAATAACACGATTGTCGATGCGTACAGTGCTTCGACTATGTTCCGCGGGATTGAGACGATTTTACAAGGACGCGACCCTCGTGACTGCGGATTGTTGGCAATGCGTATCTGCGGTGTTTGTACCGGAACCCATTATCAACGTTCTATTGAAGCGGTCGAGGATGCGTTTAATATTACGATCCCTAAAAATGCCCGTATCGTTCGTAACCTGATTCAGGGTGCGTTGTATGTGCATGACCATGTGGTTCATTTCTATCACCTTCATGCACTCGATTTTGTCGATGTCGTTTCGGCGTTGTCGGCTGATCCGGCGAAAACGGCGGCAGAGGCACGTAAATGGGCCGGTGTTGCGGGTGTAAGCCCGTTTATCGACGGTGAAAGCGAATTTAAAGCTATTCAAGACCGTGTGGCAAAATTTGTTAAACAAGGGCGTTTGGGGATTTTCGGAAACGGTTACTGGGGCAATCCTCACTATAAACTTACACCGGAACAAAATCTTATCGGTGTTGCCCACTATCTAATCGCATTGGACGTACAACGTGATTTGGCGAAAATGCAGGCGATCTTCGGCGGTAAAAATCCGCATCCGCAAAGCATCGTCGTCGGAGGGGTAACGTGTGTTCAGGATATTCAAAATCCGGCACGTATCGCATTGTTCAAATCGCTTCTTCTTGAAGGGACTAAGTTTGTCAAACAAGCGTATTTACCGGATGTTTACATGGCGGGAACCATGTACGCGGGTGAAGCGACCGATTCCAAAGCGACGTTCAGCGAGCTAGTCGGAGGCAAAGGGGTCGGCGGAACCGGCGGAGGACTCTTGAACTTCATGAGTTACGGGGATTTCCGTCTCGATGATACCGGTTTTTACAAATCGGCGCTCCTTTTCCCTAAAGGGGTTGTCATGGGCGGAGACATCTCTAAAGTCCTTCCGTTGGATGAAGCAAAAATTGCCGAAGATGTCACTCATGCCTGGTACAAAGGGGAAAAACCTCTTCACCCGTACGAAGGTCAAACCATTCCTGAATACACCGGTTTGGATAAACGTTCGGATGGAATCGCGTATTTGAAAACGAAAGAAAAATACAGTTGGATCAAATCTCCGATTTACAACGATGCCCGTGTTGAAGTGGGACCGTTGGCACGTATGGTGATCGGTGTTGCGGCAAAAGATGCGCGTATTACCAAATACGTGACAAATTTCCTCACACGCGGAAATCTTCCGGTTTCTGTACTCTTTAGTACGGTCGGACGTACGGCGGCACGTGCGATTGAAACTGAGTTGATGGCGGATGTAATGATCGAGTGGATTGACGAGCTTGCAAAAAATGCGGCAGCCGGTGATCTTAAAACATGGGCTGAATTCGATTTTGACGAAGTGAGCGTGAGCGCAAAAGGGCGCGGTATGGCGGAAGCTCCGCGCGGAGCACTCGGCCACTGGGTCAGCGTAGCGGATGGAAAAGTCGTCAACTATCAAGCGATTGTCCCATCAACATGGAATGCGGCTCCGCGTGATTATAAAAACCGTATGGGCGCCTATGAAGCGAGTTTGATCGGTACCAAAGTGGCCAATCCGGAACAGCCCTTAGAGATCATCCGTACGATTCACAGTTTTGACCCATGTATCGCATGTGCGGTTCACGTTGTCGATACCAAAGGTAAAGAGCTTGCTGTTTACAAAGTAGATACCTCTTGCAGTATCTAAGGAGAGAATCATGAAACAGGGGTACACACAAGTCAAACGTATGACACCGATCATGCGAATCATGCATTGGGTAAATGCGATTTGTTTGGTTGGGGCGATTGCTACAGGACTTTATATCGGACACCCGTATTATCAGACATTTATAGCTGATGGTGCCGTCGATAAATACGTAATGGCGTGGAACCGTTACGGCCATTTTATCATTGCGATCATTTTTGACGTGACATCGGTCGCTATCGCCTATCTTTATTTTTTCAGCCGTTTTGAAAAACCGTATAAAAAGGTGATTCCGAATGCGAAAAATATTACGGAATTCAAAAATGTTTTCATCAATCTAATCACGTTAAATCGTAAAAATGAGATAAACTCAGCGCATGCGGACAGTTTCAATACGGTCTATTTTACGGTTTTTCATTTGCTGTTGATTTGGATGCTTCTTACAGGACTTCAACTCTATGTGCACGGATTGGGTTCGGGGACAAGTTCCATCGGTGCATGGTGGCCGTGGATGCTGCATGCAGCAACAGATTGGACATTGTATGTAACCGGCGGCAGTAAAATGGATGTACGTATTTCACATCATATCTCCATGTGGTTAATCATTTGCTGGGTCGTGTTCCATATCTATTACCAAGTCTGGAGAACCATTTTCTGGAAAGAGGCGGATATCGCTATCGTTATCGGCGGATCCAAATTTGTCAAAGACGATTCACTTAAAAGTGAATAGGTGCAGATACGGGTATTAGGCCCGTACTGCTCTGTTTTTCTTAGCTTCCTCTCGGGGAAGGGATGAAAGATAGCGCAGAGAGTAAGGATTATTATGGCATTCACTTTGGAGGTTATGACCTCATATTCTCAACCGACGATTAAAAATTATTTGATTGCCACGATTCGCTCTTTTGGAATCAAAGCTGTTGTCCATCAGAAAAAAAACAAGATTATCTGTGCTTTTGAAAGCTCTCATGAAAAGCTTCAAGAGTGTTTGGAAACCATTGCATCAACACTCCCCGCATCGTGTTTCATGACGCAGAGCCAGCATTATGATGTGGAGGGGGAACCGGAGAGTATCCCTGATTTTGAGGTTGAATATCCGAGTTCGCTGGGACTATGCCCAACGTGTCAAAAAGAGATGTTTGATCCCTCGTCCAGACGTTATTACTACCCTTTTACCCAGTGTACCCATTGCGGTGGGCAATACGCATTTTTCGAACACTACCCGTTTGAGCGGAGCAATACCGCATTGAAGTATGTAAAGCCGTGCGAGAACTGTGAGGGCGAATCACACACGCTCGGGCGTCGTGAAAAGCAGGTATTAAACTCGTGCCATACGTGCGGTATCCCCGTCAAACTGATCCACAAAGATAAAGAGCGCTACGCGAACGATGCGGGGAGCTTTCGAACGATGTTCGAGGTTGCCGCCAAAGCGCTGCGTGACGGTAAAACGCTGCTCATGAAAACAACGATGGGATACCGTTTGTTTCAACGAAGTGAAAAACCTTCTCCCGCTTCGGTTCTAATGCTGGTCAATGCGTCTAAAATCACCGACTACTGCTCATTGATCACCGATGAATTCAATGCGCTTCTCAGTATCGAACGCCCTATCTTGCACGTAGCGCTTAAAGATCAAAATCTCATCGATACGTTCGGATCGACAATGGATGTAAAGTATCCGGATGAGGGGTTTTCAATCCTTTTGGCCAAAGAATTGACGCTGCTGGAATTGGACTATATCGTGTATGAAGCACTGGATATGCCGTGTGAAGCCGATTTTGTGATGGAGTTTGACCTTAATATCAACCATCAAAGCGATATGCGCCTCTTTATCAACAAGGAGATCCGTTTTATCGCTTCGGGTGAACGGGTCTCTTTTCCCTCACGTCTTCCTTACGGTACCGATACGCTCAGTATTGCAAACGGTTTGGTTGGGATAAAAGATGAAAAAGGGATGTTGTTCGATCAGATGGAACGGTTCAGCTCCGCTTCGACGTTAAAAGTCAATCAGCTCGAAACCGAGATGCCTGCCGTCGAATCGGCCAATTTCCATACGATGGCTGAGGATGAAGCATCCTTTATGTCGGTTATAGCCGAACACAAAAAATTCGGAACCAAAGCAGTGGGTGCCTATTTCCAGGGTGAACCGTCATTTTTGTATTATGACGGCAAAAAAGTGATTCGGGTAGTTCCTCCGAAACGTTTTGAGGGGAGCGGAATCATCGAATCGATGAGAGGATTGCGTGAAGGATCCGATCGGCTCATTGCCAATATCGAAACCAATCATCCTGAACTGTATCAAGTATTGGTTCAGATTGAGCAGAATGATCTTTCGTTGTTTGAAGCTACCGCAATGATTCTAGGGCTGCGTGAGGTGAGCTTTGAGGGTGTGATGAAAGAGGGATTGAAATTCATCGGTAAAGGGGGACTGCAAATCGACACGAAAGTAGCGGATAACCGGTTTAATCACGTCGCCTTTTTATCCAGTATCATCAGTTATCGTCTAGCGGGTGTCGATTCAGTTTATCTGAGCTATTCTATCTTTGAATCTTTCGGAGACTATTTCAGCGAACTTCTTACCGAAATCAAAGGTAAGACCAAAGCAGACGATGTCGTATTGTGCGGATCCTATTTCGCGGGACAATCCCTTTTCAGCCGTTTGCAGCGAAATCTGAAGTCTGTATCGGTTCTAATGAACATGAGTTATCCGATCGGGAAGGAAAATTGCGTTGTCGGTGGAGTCTTCTTATAATACAAGTGTCACCATTACCGTCAAAGGGCTGGTTCAGGGGGTAGGTTTTCGCCCTTTTGTCTATCGCATAGCGCAAAAGCATGAGATAAAAGGGTTTGTGCTCAATACCTCCGATGGGGTTGTGATTGAGGCACACGGAGAAAATACCTCATTATTTATAGCCGCTTTGCACACGCATCTCCCCGAGCGGGCGCGGATTGATTCGTTGACAATCGAGCCGTGTGAATCGGAAGACTACGGCAGTTTTGAAATCCGGGAAAGCACATTGGGAGAGGGGAGTGCCGCGATTCCCCTTGAGGGGGCGTTATGTCCCGCGTGTGAAGCGGAGATGGATGATCCCTCTAATCGCCGCTACCGTTACGGGTTTATCAACTGCACCGACTGCGGTCCCCGTTATACGATTCTCCAAACCCTCCCATATGATCGTGTCCGTACCTCAATGAAACATTTTACGATGTGTCCGGAGTGTAAAGAAGAGTACACCGATCCCTCCTCCCGCCGCTATCATGCCGAACCGATTAGCTGTCCGAAGTGCGGACCGCAGTTAAGATTTATCGATAATAAGGGAGATGAAATAGCGGGAGATCCAATCGATCTGGCCGTAGAGATGCTCAAATCCGGAAAGATTATTGCCCTCAAAGGATTGGGGGGATTTCATCTGATGTGCGATGCTACCTCAGACGCTGCCGTGAGTGAACTCCGTCATCGCAAACACCGGAAAGCAAAACCGCTTGCGGTAATGTTCCGTTCATTGAAGCAGTGTGAACGGTACGCCCGGATAAATCAATCTGAGCGGGAGATGATCGGCGGAGCGATCAAGCCGATCGTCATCGTGGATGCGTTCCAAGGGAGCGATCTTTCAAAACATATCGCTCCGGGGATTGAGCGTTTAGGGGTATTTATCCCCTATACCCCGCTGCATCGTTTGGTGTTTGAAAAGATCGATTTTCCGCTTATCGCGACGAGTGCCAATATCAGCGATGAGCCGATCATCGTACGCAGCAGCGAAATCATCAATCGGCTCGGAAATGTGGTGGATGGAATCTTGGATCACGACCGTACCATCGTCAATGCTCTGGACGATGCCGTCATTCAGTTCGCCGATGGGCATATTGTCATGCTGCGGATGGGGCGGGGATTTGCTCCCCATACGGTGGCGGAAGAAAAAAACGGTTCGGCAGAAATTTTAGCCCTCGGTGCGCATCAAAAAAGTGCGATTGCCCTCGGAAAGGGAAAAAATATGATCCTCAGCGGTCATATCGGTGATTTGGGGAGCGTCGAGGCGGACAGTTATTTTGAGCGGACGGTACAGACGTTTAAACGTTTTTATGAATGCGAGCCGCAGCTTTTTGTCCACGATCTGCACCCTCTTTACAGCTCGACGCAGTTTGCATCGGCACAGAAAAAAGAGCATTACGGCATACAGCACCACTATGCCCATATCTTGGCTTGTATGGCCGAGTACGGATTGAATGAAAAGGTGCTCGGTTTTGCCTATGACGGTACGGGATACGGAGAGGACGGGAGCCTGTGGGGCGGGGAGGTGATGATCGCCGATCTGAGCGGGTATCAGCGGATCGGGTTTTTAAAACCGATTGCCCTTTTAGGGGGTGATAAAGCGATCAAAGAACCCAGACGGATCGCCTTGTCACTGCTGTTTGAGTGTTTCAGTCTCGATGAGGTATTGAATCTCAACTCTCCGGCGGTTGAATCCTTTTTGCCTCACGAGATCCGGACACTGCATCATATGTGGAGCCGCGCCATCAACGCTCCCCGCAGCTCTTCGATGGGTCGGCTGTTCGACGGTGTCGCGTCATTGGGGGGATTTATCCAAAGCCTCGATTATGAGGGGCAGGGGGGGATGATTATGGAATCGTTTGCGGATGATACTCTAACCGAACCGTTTGCATTTGCTATTACTGAAGAGGGGATCGATCTCTCCGAAATGATCCGAGAAATGGTCTATTTGTCCGCCCAAGCGGATGCGAAACGCTTTATTGCCAGCCGTTTCATCGCTACGGTGGAGGCGATTATGGGCTATTATGCGGATCAAAACCTTGAACTGCCTGTTGTCGTTGGCGGAGGGGTATTTCAAAACCGTGCTTTGATGGGACGGCTCTACCGCCGTTTCGGAGAGGGACGGTTTTACGCACAGCAGCAAACGCCGATCAATGACGGATCGATTGCGCTGGGACAGCTCTATTATGCATTACACAACACAAAGGAATAGAATGAACGCTAAAGTCGCACTGATCGGTTCGGGGAACGCATTTTTTATGGATGAGGGGATCGGGCTGTACGCCGGAAAATACTTCAAAGAGAATTTTACCTATGAACCGGCTCTGGACATTATCGACGGAGGGACACTCGGATTTTTGCTGATGCCGCTGCTCCAGGAGTATGAGCATGTCATTATCGCCAATACCAGCTCGGATGATTCCAAAGCGGTGGGGACGATCGACGTGATGAGCGGCGATGAATTGATTGAGAATCAGGGGATCAAAAAAACGGCCAATGAGGTCGAGATTACCGAAATGCTTCAAATCTGTTCGATGGCCTCGCACTGTGCGCAAACCACGATGGTCAGCATCGTCCCCGAAGATATCATCAGCGTCAGCGTCGATGTGACTCACTCTCTTCGCTCACATTGGGAGAGATATATCGATGTGATTGTGGAAGAACTCGCCAAATGCGGGGTAAAAGCGACGCGTAAAAATGAGATTATGGGTCTGGATGAGATTCTAGAACAGTTTGCCAATCCGAGTATCGAACACGGCAAAGGGTTTTAGCGTATGTCGATCGTTGTATTGGGCGTCGGCAATGTACTCGAAGAAGATGACGGCATCGGAATTTACGCATGCGCCTATCTGAACGCAAACTATACGTTTTCACCTGACATAGAGGTCATAAACGGCGGCGTAGAGGGGATCAATCTGCTCAACCTTTTTCTGGAGAATGATCGGATCATTATCCTTGATACGATCAATCTCGACGATGAGGCGGGGAGTATTTACAACATCCCCTCTTATGAGTTGAGCGGATACGGGCTCAACAGCGGCGGTGCACACGAAGTGGGGGTGATGCAGTGTCTGGATATGATCGAGCTGATGGGACATCCGCTTCCCGAATCAAACGTCATCGGGATTATTCCTCAAAGCATCACGTTTCATATGGGGCTGAGCTCCGAATTGGAAAAACGGTTTTATGACTATATAAAAACAGTTATTAACTACCTAGAAACTATAGGGATCGAAGCGGTCTTTAATGCGTCATCCACGAGTCTGACAGAGATAATAGAAGGGTTTAAATATCCGAGCCGGTAGGACGGAAATAGAGCTGCTCGATAATACCTGAGCGGTGTTGAACCGGCGTATTGAATTTGAATTCCGCCTCTTTGAGATAGTAGGGGAAGTGTTCGCTGCTTACCCCTTTAAAAGGTGTAATAAACTGCTCAAAATAGTGCCAAAACTTCTCGATACTATTGTCGTATTCGGATATTTTGATGATTTTGCTGGTCCGCATAAACTTTGAAAACTCTTTGTAGTAGAGCTCTTCGAGATTGTCTTCGATGAACTGCTGTTTGAATACTCCCAGCGAGGGCATGAGGAGCGTATAGACTTTTTCTCCGTAGCCGAACGTCAGAAAGTTGTGGGAATCGAAAACGGCGGTTTTGTCACGCCGTTTAGACTTTTCGATGTAGAGATACTCTTCATACTGCGATTCGCTTGTACGGTGTCTGTCGTATTGGGATTCGCAATACTCTGCCGCAGCGCGGCGAAACTGCTGATAGTATTTTAAAACCGTGACATAGCTGAGCTCTAGCGTTTTGGAGGCGTTCAGAGCATTTTCATCTTCGCAAAAGTGCTGGATGAGGGCTTTGATCTGAGCGACGCGTTTTGTGCTGTATTTTTTTTTGCATACGGAACATTTGACCATTCCATCCTTCAGCGTGTAAAGGGGATGATGGCAGTAAAGACAGCGGTTTTGTTCTTTCATAGGGATATTGTAGCGCATCAAGATTGCGGAAAAGACAAACGGTTAACATTGTTATTATTAGATTAAATGATTTATGCCGTGTATGTGATACACTTTTTAGCAATGACATATAAAGGAGTTAGGATGCGAGCGAAATTTTTGAGTGCGGTATGTTTTGGTGTATTGACCATCGGGTCGGGTGTGTGGGGAATGGATATGGAACATTCCCATTCTCAAACCGCCGTTGCCACGGAACAAACGATCCACGCTACAGGGACGGTAAAGTCGATTGCCGACAATCACGAAAGTATCCGTATCTTTCACAACCCTATCCCCGAACTGCGATGGCCGTCTATGATAATGGCGTTTGAGGTGAATGATCATGAATTGACCCATCCTTTGGAAATCGGAGACAAAGTAGGTTTTGACTTTATCCAAAAAGAGGGGAAAAATATCATTGTACGGATGAAAAAGCAATGAATTCTATTCTCATCCTTGTTTTGATCGGGATTATTGGTTATGCCGCCGAGATCAATGTATCGACCCCTGCATCCTCCGATGCGTTGAGCGGTAAAAGTGTCTATACGCCTCCATCCCGTTCGATTGACGTAGCCGAAGAGGGGTGCGTTCAAAAAGAGGACCAAAACGTAACGGGGCATGGAGGCGCAAAATGGTAGCAAAAACGGTTAGTGTATCGTTAGCGGCTTTGTTTATCCTTTCGGGATGTTCCGTCATCTCTCAAAAAGAGGCGTTTAGCTCCATAAATCAGCTAGCCGAAGAGCAAGGAGTTAAAAATCTGCAATGGATCAAAACGTCTCAAGAAGCGAACAGTGTCGATGAAAGTGTACGAGCGCTTTTGTCGAAGCCTTTGACTCAGGAAGATGCTTTACGGATTATGCTGATCAATAACCGTGCATTGCAGCAAAGCTATGAAAATATCGGCATAGCTCAGAGCGAGTTGGTGGAAGCGGGATTGATGCGTAATCCTCTTTTGGGCTACAGTATCGGTCGAGGTAACGGTGTAAGCACGTCGACAATCAGTGTCGAAATAGCCTTTTTGGATCTTCTTTGGATCCCTCTTCGGCGCGAACTCGGGGGCTTGGCCCTTGAAGAGGCTATACTCACGGTCGGGGATAGTGTATTACGCAGTGCGAGAGATGCAAAGAAGAGCTATATAGATGCGCGCGTGTCGGAAGAAAAAGTGCTCCTTTACGGTCCGATTCTAAAATCGCATGAGGCTTCACTCCAACTCGCAGTTCGCCAATATACCGCAGGGAACCTCTCCAAGCGCGATATGCTCAGAATTCAAGAGAGTTACGAGCGTGCCCGCATCGAATCGATCAAGCTCTCTCGCCAAAACGCTACGGCGCGTGAAGCCTTAAATAAAACATTGGGGCTCTACGGAGAGCAAACCTATTATACTCTGAGCACAGAACCCCTAAAACGTATCGAGCCTGCCGTTTCAGAATCCGGATTGGAAAAACGTGCGATTGCCAACCGTCTTGATATGCGCAGTGCGATGAAATCGGTCGATTACGCCGCGGCACAGGCCGGATACAGCGAGAAAACACGTTTTGTCGATGAGCTTGAACTTTCGCTCGAGAGTGAAAAAACAACGGGTGAAAAGCGGTTTAATACCTTTGGGATAAAACTTCCCATCCCTGTATTTGATTTTGGGCAGGCGCGGGTGAGCAAAGCGCAGGCGATCTACAATCAAAGCGTCCATCGCCTTTATGAGCAGGCGGTTAATATCCGTTCAGAGGTACGTGAGGGGTATGCGCATCTTCGATATACGTACGATATAGCGCATTCGTACGATGAGGTGATAGTGAAAACCAATCAGCAGATACTGGAAGAGACACAGCTGATGTATAACGGTATGCTGGACGGTATTTACGAACTGCTCGAAGATCAGCGGCGTGCAGGAGAGGCAAAAATGGAAGCGCTCGATGCGCAAGGAGAGGTCCAAAAAGCGCAAGCCGATCTGGAATACACGATAGGGGGGAAACTCTAATGGGACACGATAGACGCGAATTTTTGGGTTTGGGTGCGGCATTGATCGCATCCGCGGCACTGAGTCCGAATCTCAAGGCCTCTGAACATGAGCACGCGGGGCATGAAGGGAAAAAACGTCAGCTCACCCTCGTAAACGATCCCAAAAGAGTTCTCTCTCCTGCTACTCTCATTACACCGCAAGAGGGGAAGAGCTACAAGCCCGTAGTAACCCTCAACGGCTGGAGCCTTCCGTATGAGATGAAAGAGGGGGTGAAAGAGTTTCATATAATCGCCGAGCCGGTCGTGCGAGAGTTCGCACCGGGTATGGTAGTGAACTGCTGGGGCTACAACGGCACAAGTCCTGGACCGACGATCGAAGCGGTGGAGGGGGATCGGGTGCGGCTGATCGTCACAAACAAGCTCCCCGAACACACGACGATCCATTGGCACGGGTTGATCCTCCCGAACGGGATGGACGGCGTCGGCGGATTGACGCAAAGGGCTATCGCCCCCGGCGAAACCTATGTGTATGAATTTACCCTTCGCCAAAGCGGGACTTTTATGTATCACCCCCATGCCGATGAGATGGTGCAGATGGCGATGGGATGCATGGGGATGTTTATCGTTCATCCGAAAAACCCGCAATCGCATAAAGTGGATCGGGATTTTTGTTTTCTCCTTGCCAGCTATGACGTAGCGCCGGGAACCTATACCCCAAACCCCTCGACGATGACCGAGTTTAATATTTGGAGCTTTAACAGCCGTGTTTTTCCGGGGATCGATTCGATGAATGTAAGGGTAGGTGATCGTGTTCGCATCCGTGTCGGAAATCTAACGATGACGAATCATCCGATCCACATGCACGGACATCCGTTCGAGGTAACATGTACCGACGGAGGATGGGTACCTAAAAATGCGAGGTGGCCTGAAGTGACCATTGATGTTGGAGTGGGGCAAGTGAGAGCGTTTGAATTTGTAGCCACCGAAGAGGGAGACTGGTCACTGCATTGCCATAAGTCGCATCATACGATGGGGCCTATGGGGCACAGCATCCCGAACATGATCGGGGTTAAACAAGATGACCTCACCGAAAAAATAAGCGATCTGATGCCAAACTATATGTACATGCCGATGGGAAAAAACGGAATGGCGGAGATGCAGGATATGGCTGAGATGGGGATGAAACTGCCGGAGAATACCTTGCCGATGATGACGGGGAAAGGTCCGTTCGGACCTATCGAGATGGGGGGAATGTTCACCCTTGTCAAAGTTCGTAAGAATCAGCCCAAAGACGATTACTCCGATCCCGGATGGTACCGCCATCCGCAGGGAAGTGTCGCTCGGAAACTATAAAGGGTACTATTTGTACTTTTTATAGTTAAAATGTATATTTTAGTCCTAAAAATATATAAGAAATGATTTTTTTAAACTTGCCTATAGTTAAATCATCTATAATTACTCCAAAGATGAATAATGATTCAGTAAGGAGCGTTTATGCATATCCCCGACGGGTTTATATCGCCTTTAACGTATATACCGGCTACCGTTGCGGCTATTCCTCTACTGATAGTGGCTTTTAAAAAAACAAAAGAGGCGATCAGCGATGAGTCTTTTGCGTTTCTCTCTTCTTTAACCGCATTCTCCTTTGTCGTCATGATGTTCAATATCCCTATTCCCGGAGGGACCAGCGGACACGCTATCGGGGCTGCGATTTTGGCGATACTGTTCGGCCCTTGGGTAGCGGCTTTTTGTATATCGCTGACGCTGTTTATTCAGGCTTTTATTTTCGGTGACGGCGGGCTCAGCGTATTTGCGATCAACTCTCTGGCGATGGGTTTTGCGGCTTCGTTTAGTGCGTTTTATCTCCACAAACTCCTCAAAAACCGAGTGAACAATGGCATCGTATTGTTTTTGGCCGGATGGAGCAGTATAGTCTTTGCATCCGTTGTGGTTGCCGTGGCCTTGGGTATTCAGCCGCTGTTGGGCGTCGATAGCGCCGGTCATCCGATCTATTTTCCGTTCGGGTTGGAGGTGACGATCCCTGCCGTTGTCGGGTCTCACATGCTGTTTTTCGGTGTCGTAGAGGGATTTGCCACCATGCTGGTCATGCGATTTCTCGAAAAAATCATGAGCCAAAGTACACACAAAGAGGTATTGGGATGAGTCAAACTAAAAAATATCTGTTGATTTTTATCCTGGCGGTAATCGCGCTCACCCCGCTCGGTCTCATCGCCGAAGGTCCGGCGTGGGGCGAATGGAGTGCGGAGGAAATCCAAGCGATGCTAGGCTACGTTCCTCAATCGATCGAAAATACAAAACCTTTGATCGCAGCGATTATTCCCGATTATGAAATAAGCGGTGTAAACGGGATTTTTTCGAGTTGGATCAGTGCACTGCTAGGTGCCGCTTTGGTCTTTGCGGTCATGGCAGTCATTAAAAAATCGGCAAAACGTGCAAGCTAAAACTACTTTTATTTTGTATATTGTTGCACTCATTGTACTATCGACGATGAAGAGCTATGAACCTCTGATAGCGGCTCTTATCATCTTGATGCTGATGTCAGGCAGATCGGTTTTTGCCCTTGCGCGCAGATCATTGATATTGGTCGCTTTGTTCTCGATGTTCATTACCCTGAGTTATTCGGCAATGCTTTATATGCAGCATCAGCCGTTTTGGCACTATTTTCTGACCGTCAATTTACGCTCGTTTGATATGGTATTTTTGACCCTGCTGTTTACGAGTCGGGTCAATGTGTATGAGGCGGTCGCCTTTTCGAAAGATTTGAGCTTTTTACTGGTTTTAAGCGTCTCGAAAATCATGACGATGCAAAGAGCGTACGGCGATTATACCGACGCGCTTAAATCCAGAACGCTCAAAAAACCGACGCGGCATCAGATTTATGATTATCTTGGGTCCGCGATCGCCGGATTTTTGGATAAAAACATCAGAGAGAGCAAAGAGAATTACGAGGCGATGAAATCGAGAGGTTTTCATGTTTAGAGTCGAAAATGTAACACTCAAACGAGACGGCGATACCGTTTTTGAAAACCTGAATCTGCGTATCGGTGAGGGTGAAAAAGTTGTGCTGCTGGGGGTCAACGGCAGTGGGAAAAGTACGCTGCTCAAAATGCTCAACGCCTTGGTTTTCCCCGATAGCGGAGAGCTGCTTTTTGAAGGCACTGCGCTCACCAAAAAGGGATTAAAAGAAAAGGCTACAAACGAGTATTTTCGTCGTAGCGTCGGATTGGTATTTCAGAATATCGATGCGATGCTGTTTAACCCGAGTGTCTACGATGAAATAGCCTTCGGCTCCCGTCAGCTGGAATTCGATGATATCGACGCACGGGTTAGAAACTACGCCGATGTGTTCGGATTGACGCCGTATCTGAACAGTGTCCCGTTCAAGCTCAGCGGCGGACAAAAACAAAAACTCGCGCTTGCCTGCGTGATGTCCCTCTCACCCAAAGTGTTGTTGCTCGATGAGCCGACGAGCGCTTTGGATCCGGCAAGCACCGCCAAATTTATGGATATGATCGCCGCGCTGAACATTACGACGGTCACGGCGACGCACAATCTGGCAATCGCACCGAAATTGGGCGAACGTGTTATCATCTTGAACGAAAAAGGTAAAATCCTGTACGACGGGACAAGTGAAAACGCTTATGAAATCGATCTTCTCACACGGGCCGGATTGATACTATGATAAATCTTTCGCATTCATGCGAAAAGCTTCAGGGGGTTGCAAGGGACAATTTTGTCCCTGCTATTCAAACCGACTTTGCCGGTTTGGAGATATTAAATAAAATAAAAAGGATATAACTATGTGTAAAGATTGCGGATGTTCCATAACGACAAATAAACACCAGCACGGGCATACCCATGTGGACGAATTCGGCAGAGAGTATACCCATGTACACGATCACGAGCATGATTCAGGCGAACACGACCACGACGGCGGGCATCACCACCACGACCACGGAGAGCATTCACATGCCCATCAGGCCGCACATGAGACACTGCATCATAATCCGCAGCTGAACGATAAAAAAACGATTGAAGTCATTAAAAAGATTTTGGACAAGAACGATCACGAAGCGCATCATAACCGCGAACATTTCAATGAACACGGTGTTTTGGCGATCAACCTAATGAGCTCGCCGGGGAGCGGAAAAACGACCCTGTTGGAAAAAATGGCCGATTTGGCTCCGTTTAAATATGGGGTAGTCGAGGGGGATCTGGAGACGTCACGCGATGCCGACCGCCTGATCGCCAAAGGGATTCCTGCCGTTCAGATTCAGACGGGGAGCGCATGCCATCTGGATGCCTTTATGGTTCACGAAGGGCTGCACGATCTGCCGCTTGAGCCTTTGGATGTCTGTTTTATCGAGAATGTCGGAAACCTTGTCTGCCCGGCGAGTTACGATGTGGGATCACACCTCAATATCGTCCTCGTCTCCATACCTGAGGGGGAAGACAAAATCGCCAAATATCCGGTGATGTTCCGAGCGGCGGATCTCATCTTGATCACTAAAACCGATCTGTTGCCGTATTTCAAATACGACATTGAACGCGAAAAAGCGGAAGCGAGAAAGATCAAACCGAACGTCGATATTTTAGAGGTCAATATCAACGATGACGCATCCGTAAAAAGGGTGATCGAATGGATCGAATTTAAACGAAAGATGAGAAACTGAATATGTGTTTATCTATCCCCTCAAAAGTGGTCAGTATTGACACGGAACAAAATGTCGCAACCGTCGATACGATGGGAGTACAGCGTGTAGCAGGTCTGGACTTGATGGAAGAGGGTTCGGTACAAATCGGCGATTACGTACTGCTTCACATCGGATTTATTATGAACAAGATTGACGAAGAGGATGCCCTCGAATCGCTGAGGGTCTATCAGGAGATTTTGGAGAAGCTTGATGAAGAAGAGCGGCGTCAGATGGTGCTCGATGATGAGAAGGTGAATGGCGAAGCCAGAGAAGCTCCCCTGGGGGATAACTGCCCTAGCAGAGAAGTACCATGAGCTCTCTCGAACTCAAAGACCTTTATGACGGATTTCGCAATCCCGATGTGATCAAAAGCTTTCAAAAATTGATCGTTGCCGAGGCAGAAAAACTGGATCGTACCGTTAACATCATGGAAGTATGCGGCGGTCATACCCACACGATTATGAAATACGGTTTGACCCAACTGTTACCCGAGAATATCAACTTTATTCACGGTCCGGGATGCCCCGTATGTATCATGCCCAAAGAGCGGATCGATCACGCCTATACTCTTGCGATGCAAGAGGATGTGATTTTGCTCACGCTGGGAGATATGATCAAAGTTCCGGGAAGCCACGGTTCGCTCCAAGATGCCCGTGCCAAGGGGGCCGATGTCCGTTATGTTTATTCACCGATGGACGCACTCAAAGTGGCGGAGGAGAATCCGACCAAAAAGGTCATTTTTTTCGCGATCGGGTTTGAAACGACTACTCCGATGACGGCGGCACTCCTTGATGTGGTGATTAAACGAGATATCAAAAATATCTTTTTTCATATCAACCACGTCACCGTGCCCGAAGTGATGAAAGAGCTGATCGACAGTCGAGACGAGCACGTGAACAGTTACGACCACCGTATCGATGCGTTTATCGGTCCCTCACACGTCAGCGTTATCAGCGGATCGAAAATCTATGCGGTTTTTCCCGAATATTACCGTATCCCTGTCGTCGTTTCGGGATTTGAACCGGTCGATGTGATGGAAGCGATATACATGATGATCAAACAGTTTAACGAGGGACGCAGCGATCTGGAAATCCAGTACAAACGGCTCGTCACCCATGAGGGGAACCTCAAAGCGCAAGCACTGATCGAGAAGTATTTTGAGAAAGTCGATTTGTTCAAATGGCGGGGGATGGGAAATGTTCCCAACAGTGCGCTTAAACTTCGAGAGGAGTATGCGCCGTTCGATGCGGAGGTGATTTATAAATCGATCCTTCCCTACGATGAGATCGACGATCACAAACTGTGTATCTGCGGCGATATTTTGCGCGGATTCGCAAAGCCGCAACAGTGCAGTGTATTCGGAACGGCATGCAAGCCTAGCTCTCCGTTGGGGAGCTGCATGGTGAGTTCAGAGGGGGCGTGCGCCGCTTATTATAAATACGGGAATCTAATATGACAAAAAATATTGTACTCGCCCAAGGCAACGGCGGGGAAGAAAACGGCGAATTGATCTCCAAAATATTTTACAAACATTTTAAAAACGAGATTTTGGAAAAAAGCGAAGACGCGGCGATCATCGACGGCGGACGGTTGGCCTTTACAACCGACAGCTTTACCGTCAGTCCGATCTTTTTTGACGGCGGCGATATCGGGAAACTGAGTATTTGCGGTACCTGCAACGATCTGGCGATGATGGGGGCTAAACCCACCTATATGACGTGCGCGGTCATCGTAGAAGAGGGTTTTTCGGTCGAAGAGCTGGAAAAAATCGTCCGCTCGATGAAAAAAGAGCTGGAAAAAAATGATGCCGCAATTGTTTGCGGCGATACCAAAGTGGTTCCGCGCGGAAGTGTCGATAAAATATTTATCAATACGACGGGCGTGGGAGTCGTGCAAAAAAGCGGAATCTCCTCGAACAGCGTGAATGAAGAGGATGTGATCATCGTCTCCAATGAGATCGGCAAACACGGTGCGACGATTTTCGCCAACCGAGAGGGGATGGAGTTCAGCAGTAACCTCCAAAGCGATTGCACGTCGTTGTGGCCGTTGGTCGAAAAACTTCTCTCTGAGGGGATCGCGATCACCGCGATGCGCGATGCGACGCGCGGTGGTGTTGCGGCGGTACTGAACGAATGGGCGAAGCAGTCCAAGGTGTGCATCGAAGTAAATGAAGAGGCTATTCCGGTTAGTGAGGATGTACGGGGAATCTGCGAGATTTTGGGATTCGAAGCGTATAATCTGGCGAATGAGGGGACATTTGTCCTTGCGGTCAAACGCTCCGATGCCGAGCGTGCGGTGGAAGTGTTAAAAACATTCGAAGAGGGTTCAAAGGCGAGCATCATCGCCTCGGTGACCCATCAGTATGACGGGCGGGTCCTTTTGCTCAGCCCGTGGGGATCGAAACGGTTTATGGATTTGCCGACGGGTGAGTTATTGCCACGAATATGTTAACCGAGGCGAGTTTTGCGTATTTTATTGGTAGTCAGCGCTTTTAATTCCCTCTCCCAGAGGGTATTTTGCCATCTGAGAGATCAGGGTGAAAAGGTCGGAGTTGCTTTTGCGATTACCGATACACAGCTCAATGCGGAAGTGGAAGCCTATGCACCCGATATTATCATTGCCCCGTTTTTAAAGAAGAGAATCCCTGAAACGATCTGGAGCAGAATACCGACGTTTATCGTCCATCCGGGGATTGCAGGAGATCGGGGAGCCCATGCGCTCGATTGGGCCATCTTGAACCAATTTTCTGAGTGGGGCGTGACGATACTGCGTGCCAACGGTGAGTACGATGCGGGGGATATTTACGCTCACGGAACATTTACTATGCCGCTGGGGAGCAAAGCATCCATTTATCGCAATGAGACGACAGCTTTATCGATACGGTTGGTGGATGAACTGTTGGATGTTCTAAGTGATCCGACATTTGTTCCGATAGCTCAATATACCGAGAATTTGAGCGGTTCGGCACACAGAGCAATGACACAAAGTGACCGCCGAATCGATTGGGAAAACGACACGACCGAGAGTATTCTGACTAAAATCCGATCCGCCGACAGCCATCCTGGGGTATTGGATACCATCTTAGGGTTGGAGTGTACTCTCTACGGCGCTCATCGTGAGGGGAAACTGCGCGGCGGAGTCAAAGAGGTGTTGGCCAAGCGTGAGGGGGCAATCTGTCTGGGGACGAAAGACGGAGCGATCTGGATTAGCCATCTCAAAGAGCGACATCTCCCCAGCATCAAACTTCCCGCAACCTATGTTCTGAAAGATCGGCTCAAAGGGGTGATGGAAGATCGATTGCCGCTGTTTGTCGATCCGACCATGGAGACATTCAAGGAGATTACCTACGTTGAGCGCGATGAGATCGGGTATCTCGGATTTGATTTTCATAACGGTGCGATGGGTGCTCATCAGTGTGTCCGATTGAAATACGCGTTCGATCATCTGAAACAATCGGGGATCAAAGTTCTTGTATTGACGGGAGGGGAGGAGTTTTTTTCCAACGGCATCCATCTGAACATTATGGAGGATTCGAAAAAATCGGATGAAGACGGATGGTCGAATATCCATTCGATGAACGAAGTTGTCAAATCGATTTTGCTGTGCGATGAGGTTCTTACCGTAAGCGCATTGCGGCGCAACGCGGGAGCGGGAGGGGTATTTTTGGCTCTTGCCTCCGATTTTGTCATTGCACGAGAAGGGGTTGTTCTTAATCCCCATTATCAAACGCTCGGGCTTCACGGGAGCGAGTATTGGACCTATACGCTTCCGCGCCGTGTGGGAGAACAAAAAGCTCAGGAATTGACAGAGAACTGTTTGCCGCTCAGTGCTGAGCATGCCAAAAATATCGGTTTGGTCGATACGGTTTTATCGGAAAATGATGAGGCTTATTTACAAGAGCTTCATTCGTATTGCAAGGGGCTGTGTGACGATGAAGATCGTTATTATGAATTTTTGGATGCCAAACGTCAAAAGATCACTCATACCTCGTTTGCAGAGGAGATTCAGTGTCATCGTGAAACTGAGTTGGAAGCGATGTATCCGAGTTTTTACGATCCTTTCAGCGATTTTAACCGTTTGCGCAAAGATTTCATTTACAAACTGTGTCCGATACAGACCCCAAATTATTTAAAAGGAATATCTCATGCATGAATACTCGATTGTACAAGCACTGTTAACTCAGTGTGAGGATATCGCACGTGAAAATGAAGCTGAATCGGTCTCTAAAATTGTCGTAAAGATCGGCAAGATGAGCGGCGTTGAGCCGCATCTGCTGGAAATTGCATTCAATACGTTTAAAGAGAAGACGGTGTGCGACGGTGCCGATTTCGTCATGAACGTACAGCCTCTGGTGATTGAATGTAAAGGGTGCGGAGTGCAAACGACGTTGGAAAAGATTTACTACAAATGCCCTGCGTGCGAGAGTTTGGATGTCAAAGTAATTGACGGTGAAGATATGTTTTTAATGTCGTTGGAGATGGAGTAGGGTATGCAAGAGTATTGGGAATTATATATGAAACCGCTCGACGGCGCTATCGCCTCGGTTTTGGTGAATGCGGGGATTTCGGCGGGGCTTCCGAGTGAAGACAAGTTTTATGTCGGTTTTATCAAATTGACGATGAAAACTCCGAATGACCGCGGGCTTATTGGCGAAGATGAAGAGGCGCAGCTCTCATTCATCGAAGATAAAATCGAGATGGAGGCACTCCGTTACCGTATCGGTAATTACGTCGGGAAAATCGTCTCTAACGGTGAAATGACCTTTATTTATTATCTTAAACACGATTTTGAATGGCCCGATGTCGTGCAAGCGGCGATGAAAGAATTTCAAGACTACACCTACACATCGGGTTCTAAAATGGACGCAGAGTGGGATATCTATCATAAGCTCCTTTTTCCGAGTCCGATCGAGTGGCAGATTATCCAAAACCATAAAGTCTGCGACCACATGAAGTCACAGGGAGACTCGCTCCATATGCCCAGAGCGATTGAGCATAAAGCCTATTTTGAAACGGCGGAAAACCGTGCCGAATTTATCGGTACAATCGAAGCGGAAGGGTTTAAAGTAAAAGAGTTGACGGATGCTAATGAGAACACCCCGATGGTGGGGGTGAGTTTTTATCGGCAAGATAAACCTTTTTACTATGATATCGATACCTTGACCCTTCGTTTGATCGATCTGACTGCCCGCTACAGCGGCGCGTATGACGGTTGGGAAACCAGTGTCGTTAAAATATAAAGATAAATCACTGAAAACCTATTCACTTTTAAGAAACTTTAATCTATTCACGGCGATAATGTGTTTAATAACGTCTCACATAAATATCAAATAGGAGTAGAGGATGAAGCCCGAAGAACTTATGAAAGAAATCAAATCGCAAGAGGGGCTTTCACGTCGTGACGCTCTTAAAATGATGGCCCTTTCGCCGATTGCCGCATCGGTATTGGCTGGAACGGCGGCTCCTAGTTCATTGGAAGCATCGTCATCAGATGCGGTAGGGAAAGTGGTGATCGTCGGGGGAGGTTCAGGTGCGTTGATGGTACTTGCACGACTTCGCCGAGCCCTCTCAAAACCGGATATTACGATTATCGCACCGAATGAAAAACACGTCTATCAGCCGGGGCAAATTTTCGTTGCGGCGGGGGAATACGATCCTGAAGATATTATTTTTGACAACACCGGATATATCGGGGATGATGTCACGTGGATTAAAGATGAAGTCTCAACGTTCGATCCCGACAACAACAAATTGATGACAAAAAAAGGGACGGAAGTCGCCTATGATTATCTCGTGGTAGCGGCCGGGGTTCAGTACCATTATGAACAAATCGAAGGACTTACCGTCGATATGATCGGAAAAAACGGTATTTCGAGTGTCTATCTCAGCGATCTTGCGGCAGGAACGGCTGAGGGGGGAACGATTACCCGTGATTGGTTTAATGAGCTGCACGAAGCGGCGAAAACGTCTAAGCCCCGCGTTATCTGTACTCAGCCCTCTACTCCGCTTAAATGCGGCGGTGCACCGCAAAAAATTCTCTATCTCAGCGACGATTTCCTCAAACGCGACAAATTGACGGCGGATTTCATCTTTGCAACCGCAGGGGAAAAACTTTTCAGTCTCCCTGAGATTGATACGGCTATCCAAAAAGTACAGGCAGGGTACGGGAATATTACGAACAAATTCGGTCATGATCTTATCCGCATCGACGGCTCAAAAAAAATAGCGACGTTTCATCACAAATATCAGGTTCAAGGGGAATTTGACAAAGATTTGGGCGAATACGATATGATCGACAAAGAAGAAGAGGTTGAGATGCAATACGATTTCATCCATATCTCTCCTCCGACGAGTGCGGTCGATGCTGTAGCCAATTCGCCGCTCGGATGGCAAAAAGGTTCAGCGAAAGGGTGGCTGGAAGTTGATCGTGAGACACTGCAACACCGCCGCTACAAAAATGTCTTCGGTATCGGAGACGTATGCGGTATTCCTGTCGGTAAAACGGGTGGAAGTGCACGTCATCAGGGGCCGATTGTTGTCGGAAATCTGATCTCGGTCATGGAGAAAAAAGAAGAGCTTGCACTCAAATTTGACGGTTATACGGTATGTCCTCTCAAAGTTTCGTACGGAAAAATCATTATGGCTGAGTTCAACTATGACGGTCTGGCCCCGTCATTCCCTCTTGACCCTGCGCAGCCGCGATGGGTTTGGTGGGCATTCGATTTGTATATGCTTCAGCCGATGTACCGTTATTTAATGCTAAACGGGTTAATGTAAATTATATTTTGTTACATAAATACCCGTTTTGAAAAGATTGACGATAAAAATTTCTTTAATATCGTAAATTTGGCGTGTTTGGCACATAATTTGCATAAGTATCACAAAAATAACAAAAATTGTTGATAAGGTGCAATCTAATGGGCAGTGAATATGTACTTGAGGATACCGATTTTTTGGTATCGCAAACAGATGAAAAAGGGATAATCCTTTTTGCAAATGAGGATTTTTGCAAAATAGCCGGACATACGATCGATGAGTTGGTTGGAAAGCCGCACAGTATCGTTCGTCATCCCGATATGCCGAAAGCCGCATTCAAAGATTTATGGGATACCGTCAAAAGCGGTAAGATATGGACGGGATATGTAAAAAACGCGACAAAAAGCGGCGGTTTTTACTGGGTCTATGCGACCGTTTATCCGAATGTCGGATGTGAAAACGGAAAATGCGGATATTTGTCCTGCCGTCGGAAACCTTCGCGCGAAGAGATTGCCGAAGCCGAACGTCTTTATAAGACTATGAGTTAAGGACGTGGCGATGAATAATTCGGTAAAAATAGCAATACTTGCAGTTTTAGCAGTGATCGGTGCCGTTGTCGGGCTTTTAACACAGAGTGTCGGGGCTTTAATCGCTGTTGTAGTCATCATGATGGCTGTTTCGATGTGGCTGGTCAGTGCCCCCGCATCCAATAATGAAAAAATCCAGGCCCAATTAGACAATTTTTTGCAGTTGATGCAGTTTAAACGAAATCGGCTCTCTCCGATGGAAGCGCAGAGCGGAAGTATTGAAGAACGGTTAAACGCACTTGCCAAAGCGCACGAAGAGATGCTTTTGAGCGATACCCTTGTAGCGGGTGAAATGGTACTTTTGGCGGATAAAGTAAGAGACGGCCATTATATGTGCCGGGTTATGAGCGATACCAAAACGCCGCACGTCCATTTACTCCGCAAAACAATGAATGCCATGCTGGATGCTACGGAGAAAAATATTGACAGAGTAATAAAAGTCCTTGAAGCGCTAAGCGAGGGGAAATTCGCTACCCGTGCCGATGTCAATGTCGGCGGAAAAATGGGACAGATGTTGACAAAAATCAACGATCTCGGCAGCGCATTGCAATCGATGGAAGAGAAAAACAACGAAGCCAAAGAAGTTTTGGACAATAATACCAAACAGCTAAAAGCGACAATCGAAGAACTTCGTTCTACCAAATTTGTCGAGTTAAACGGAATGATCAACTCAACCGTAGAGCGGATTCAAAGCGTAGCCGGCAAAGAGCATGAGCTCTCCGGCAATCTTCAATCGCTCGTCGGAAATGCACAAGAGACGAAAGCGATTTTGGTGACCATCGGAGATATCGCCGATCAAACCAATTTGCTTGCCCTTAATGCCGCTATTGAAGCGGCGCGTGCCGGCGAACACGGACGAGGATTTGCGGTGGTTGCCGATGAAGTTCGCAAACTTGCCGAGCGAACGCAAAAAAGCCTCGCCGAAATCTCTTCAACCATTAACGTACTGATTCAATCGATTAATGACAACAGTGAATCTCTCAATCAAAATATGGATGAAATGATGGATTTGACCCGGTATGTCGGAACGGTGGATGAAAAAATGGATGAACTACTTACCTCTATGGACGCCATGAGCTGATATCCTCAAGGGTTATCCCATACGACTTTAATAATATTGCCGCTCCGCTTACATCGCTGCTCTCCATTTTGAGAGATGCGGCATACACTCTTCCCAATACGCCGGTGTGCGTTATCAAAGCATCTTCAATTTCCTGTGTCGGATGGAGTATCTGTAAGAGTGACTCCATCGGTATATTCATAAGCCCCTCCAATAAAGAGAGCATCGCGATGAAATAGATATGATCCGTCTCTCTCTCCGTAATATCGGGGAGAATTTTTTTCAATAAAAAGACCATTCTATCGATTCGGCATCGGGCAAAAACGGCATGTGAATTCTTTTCGTCGAGTGCTTTGGTACCCGATTTGGAGTAGATGAGCAAGAGTAGCCACTGCATAAGAGAATTTTTCCCGAAACGCTCTATCATCTCGCGTATGGATACGATTCCTTCGATATGCTCGGGATGCACGGAACGGAGAAACTGGAAGAGCTGGAGAGAGAGGATGCTTTGCTGCTTAAACGTATCGCATATCTCTTCTATGGACGCATCATTTTGCAAAAGGGAAAAAAGGTGCATCACATCGGCATACTGCGGATCGATACGACGCTGAGTAATGAGATGGGCACGTGCGAAATAAAATCCTTGGAAATATTCAAATCCTAAAGCGTCATAGGCCTCCGCCATTTCATAAAACTCCACCTTTTGGGCGATTAGTTTCATTTTTCCGTAGGGATTGGGAAGATAGTTAAACTGTTCGATATCGGTTTGATTCACATCGAATTTGGCAAACTCGATAAATGGGAATAAAGGGGAAAAGGTTTCGAAATAATCCGGATGAAAAGAGGCGTTGTCCAACGCGAACCGATAACCTATAGAGTGATAGTAACGAATCGCCTCATGGATACGAGAGTTCATTTTCATTGAAGAGGAGAGTTCGAAAACAAATTTCTCTTTGGGAAGCGTCCGAAGTATGTCGGTCAGCAGCAGCGGTCCGTCGGTGTTGATAAACGCCGGCGTATCACCGAAGGAAGAGGAGGCTCCGATTTGATTCAGCAGGTTGACCAGTACCGACGCCGTGGCATGCCTCGGATCGTCAATAACGCACTCTCCATACGTATTTCGATATAAAAATTCATACCCAAAAAGGTTTTCCGCACGATCTAAAATCGGTTGTCGCGCAAGAAATAGATTATTGTGCATCAGTGTTACTTTATATTTTAATGTCTTAAGTGTACCGTAATTTGAGTATTATTACAAAAACAATAATGACGGATAGAGAATGCAGGAACACAAAACAATATATTATAAAGATTATCTCCCGAGTGATTATACGATTGTAAATTGTTCATTGGAATTTATCATCGAAGAGTCTTCGACCCGTGTTGAGAATATTATGGAGATTCGTCGTCAAAACCCTCACGCGAAAGAACTTCGGCTGGACGGAGAAAAACTTGATTTGGAACTGATCTGGGTCAATGATGTGTTGCTCGATGAGACGATGTATACGAAGGAGGAGAACGCACTTCTTCTTCCGCTTGATGACGATGAGGCCCGCATCCGAATCATAAACCGCATCTATCCCGATGAAAACACCGAGCTGGAAGGATTGTACCGTTCCGGCGGTATCTGGTGTACCCAAAACGAACCCGAGGGATTCCGCCGCATTACCTATTTTATCGATCGTCCCGATGTCATGACAAAATTTACGACAAAGATTATCGCGTCCAAAGAGAGATGCCCGGTACTGCTCAGTAACGGTAACCTTCGCGGTACGGCGACATTGGATAACGGCAAACATTTGGCCCTTTGGGAAGATCCGATCCCTAAACCGTGCTATCTTTTTGCTCTTGTAGCCGGGGATTTGGGAAGTATCACCGACACTTTTACGACGATGAACGGAAAAAAAGTCGATTTGGCGATCTACTGCGACCGCGGCAATGAGAATAAATGCCATCATGCGATGCGTTCTTTGAAAAAATCGATGGAGTGGGATGAGTACACCTATGGGCGCGAATACGATCTTGAAGTTTACAATATCGTCGCGGTGGACAGTTTCAATATGGGTGCCATGGAGAACAAAGGGCTGAACATCTTCAACTCCCATTATGTCCTCGCCGATGAAGAGACGGCAACCGATGCCGATTTTATGGGGATCGAGAGTGTTATCGCCCACGAGTATTTTCACAACTGGACGGGGAACCGCATTACGTGCCGCAACTGGTTTGAATTGACCCTAAAAGAGGGGCTTACCGTATTTAGAGACCAATGCTTCAGCGCCGATATGAACTCCGAGCTTACTCAGCGTCTGGATGACGTCAGAGCGCTTCGGGAACGGCAGTTCGTCGAAGATGCAGGTCCTACCGCCCATCCGATCAAGCCCGATCATTACATGGAGATCAACAACTTTTATACCGCGACCGTCTATGAGAAGGGTGCCGAGGTAATCCGGATGATGTATACGGTACTGGGACGCGAAAAATTCCGTGCCGCGACGGATAGCTATTTTGAATGGTATGACGGCAAAGCGGTGGGGACGGACGAGTTTTTAAAAGCGATGCAGTCTCAAAGCCCTGTCGATCTTAGCCAGTTCAAGCGATGGTATTCGCAGGAACGGACACCGGTATTGAACGTTTCGAGCGAGTATCGTCCAGAGTCGGCCGAATTCCTTTTAAAAATCATCCAAGTAATCCCTAAAAATACCAAAAACCACGAGCAGCTCCCGTATGCGATGCCGTTTAGAATCGCTCTGCTAGCCGAGGACGGAAGCGAATATCCGCTCAAAAGCGATGATGTGACGTTAGTGCACCGAGATGTAGTGTGGCTGGAAAAAAGTGTGCATGAGATCGTCTTTAAAGATATTTCTTCCGCTCCGCGTCTTTCGCTTAACCGGGGTTTCAGCGCGCCGGTGATTATTGAGTGCGACGAGCTGGATTATCCGTTTTTAATGGCGAATGAGCGTGACGGATTCGTCCGCTATGAGGCGGCCCATCAATTCGGGATCGAAACTCTGGAAGCCATGATGAACGGCGCTGAGGTTAATGAACGCTATATCGAGAGTTACGGAGCGATTTTGTGTGACGGTTCGATCGAAGCGATGTTTAAATCCCAGATTTTAGAGCTTCCGACGCTGACGACGCTCATGCAGCGTCAGACGGCAATTGATGTCGACGCTATTTTCAAAGCGCACGAAAAGTTAAAACAAGTGCTGGCACGACGCTATTTTAGCGAGATGCTCTCTATGCTTGAAGGGCTTTATAACCCTTCCAATGCTCATATCGACGGTGTGAGTATGGGGAAACGCGCGCTTAAGAACAGGTTGTTGGGGTTATTGATGAGTGGGGGAGATGAATCGGTTAATGCATTATGTCTATCTCATTATCATGAATCCCTCTCTATGAGTGAACGTTTGACGGCTCTTGATCTGCTGGAAAACTATGCTCCTGATTTAGCTTCAGGTGCATTGGATGATTTTTACCGACGGTATCAGGATCAGACACTGGTCATGAACAAGTATTTTGCCGTTTGCGCATCGTCACGGCGCGAGGGGACAATGGAACGTGTAGCGGCATTACAGGAAAATAGTGCCTACGATGTTAAAGTGCCGAATCTGGTGCGCTCTTTGATCGGAAGTTTTGCACGCAATCCGGTCGCTTTTTATCACAGAAACGGGGAGGGATTTAGATTCGTCGCCGATAAAGTGATCGAGATTGATGCCCTTAATCCTCAAATCGCATCCGGACTTGCGGGGGCGTTTAAAAATTATCCGAAACTCTCCCATGAACAAAAAACCCAAATGGGAATCGAGCTGGAACGGATTAAAAACCACCCCGATCTTTCCAATAACGTTTATGAGATAGTTTCGAAGATTTTAGAGGCGAATTAATATTTTTTTTCATAAAAAAGTTTTTTATCGATCTAGGGTACAATAAATGTAGCGAGAAAAACGGATAGGTATCAGGGTTTATGAAAAGATTAAAAGAGTGCGATATTCTGCCATTAGACCCGGTGACAAACCAAACTGTAATAAAGTACGATTGACATGAATGTCTTGAATAAACTTCCTGATTTAAAGGGAATTAATCTTCTTTTTGTCGATGATAATGAACTCAGCCGAGAAGTTGCGGTGAGAATGTTTCAAAAAGTAGGAATCGAAGTCAAAACGGCTAAAGACGGTAATGAAGCGGTTGATCTTTTTTTGTCAAAACCGGATTATTTTCACATTATTTTAATGGATTTGCAAATGCCGGTTATGAACGGGTATGAAGCGGCCCGTATCATACGCAAGTACGATGTATCCATCCCGATTATTGCACTTTCAGCAGCATTTATGGATGATGATCGGGAAAAAGTGTTTGAGGCCGGGATGAATGATAATCTTGGCAAACCGATTGATATGTATCGTCTTTTTCATATGATAGCGAGCTTTTCTCACAGAGAGTTGCCGGAATCTTCGCAGACGTTTGATGCTGAAAGAGGAGATTCTCTTTTGGATGTAGGGTATCTGCTCGCTATGGTCGAAGGAAAAAGAGAAGTGGCAACAAAGCTGTTTTCCAAATTTCTTGTTCAACTGGAAAGTGAGTTTTCCGATATCGCAAATCGTGTTGCGAACCGTGATCCTGGTGTAGAAGCTTCTATCCATGCGCTTAAGGGGCTTAGCGGAAACTTAGGAGCAAAACTGCTTTCAAAACAATGCAGTCAAATCGGGACACTCTTAAAAGAAGGTGATCCAGTAACGGCAGAAACACTAGAGCGATTAAATGAGACGATTAAACATCTCAAAGAGAGAATCAAAGAGATGATTACGGCAGAAAAAAAAGATACCACGACTCAGGAACTCAGTGATATTGACATTAAAACCCTTTATTTGCAAGTAATGAACGACTTAAAAATAGGAAAGATGATCGATTCTTCATCTCAACAGAATTTAAAGAAAGGGCTTGAAAATACGCTCCGCCCTGAAGAATTAATACGTTGGGAAGAAGCTATAGATATGTTCGATTACGATAAAGCGCTAAATTACATGAGAGAGTGGAAAATTATAATCGGGCTCTGATCAAAACGTTATTGCCACTTTAATGTTTGCATCAATCGGATATAGACTTTTCGAACGTCCTCTTTTTTCGGTTCACCTTCAAAGTCCATTTGTACAGTGGTACATATCTAACAAAATAAGTGCATTAGTATGTATGCTTTATCCGCGAACAAAAAGTATAAAAGCTGCTAATAATGACTGTCAGATGATTACAAAAAATTTGGTGGCGTGCTGACGTTTCGGTTACGTATTAAGTTTTTTTATCTATCTAAGGTACAATAAATTAGATGAGATAAAACGACAAACGGGTATTTAACTATATGAAACGATTAATAATTTATGCTATTTTTATAATCAGTATTCTTTTGAGTATTGCGGCATTTTGGTATGCGAACAAAATTTTTAATGAGCGGGAACGCCTCCGCTTTGAGACGGTCGCAAAGCAGATTACGATAAAAGTCAAAGGGAGGATGGATGCATACCGTGAGACCCTTTATGCAGGGGTCGGATTGTTTGAAGCATCTCAAAACGTAGAGCGTGATGAGTGGCATAACTTTGTATCCGCGTTAAAGATTGATGAAAATTTTCCGGGTATTCAGGGCTTGGGCTATTCTCGTGTCATACCGCCCGAACAAGCCGAAAATCCGAAACAAAAACAAGAATTGTATACATCCATTATTTATTTAGAACCTGCCGATTGGCGAAATCGCCGTGCACTGGGATACGATATGTTTTCGGAAAAGGTGCGCAGAGAAGCGATGCTCAGAGCACTGTATACGGGAAAAGCGGCGGCTAGCGGAAAAGTGCGTTTGGTACAGGAAACCAGTGTTAACGAGCAGGCCGGCTTTTTAATGTATGTCCCGGTTTATCGTAAAGGGATGCCCCTGAAGACGAAAGCTGAACGACTGGCAGCACTTGAGGGATTTGTTTATGCTCCGTTTCGGGGGAACGATCTTATGCACGGTATATTGGGGGATCGCTATAACGATATAGGATTGGAAATTTATGACGGTGAAAAAAATGAAAATAATCTGCTTTTTAGCGGAAATCAAAAAGGCACGGCAACGGATGCAACGGTCATAAAAACCGAGCTTGATATCGACGGAAGAATTTGGACCCTTTACTTTAGCCCCTATCAAGGGTTTTTGGATGAGTCGGATACAAATGATCCTTGGTTTATTCTTGCTCTGGGAATCCTCATCTCTTTCGCCGTATTTTTTGTGATGATATCGATCCTTCGAACCAAAGAGAAAGCACAGATACTCGCTAAAAAAATGACGTATAAACTTTCCCTTCAAAAACAGTTTTTAGATAACGTTTTTGAAAACAACGCTGCAGGGATTTTTGTCGTAGACCAAAATCGAAATATCATCACGACGAATCAACGTTTTTGCGATATTTTAGACTACACGAAAGAAGATCTGATCGGTCAAAATGCTTCCATACTGCATGTCAGTGACGAGAGCTATCTAGCCTTTGCCCCCCATTTTTTAAAGGCTAAAAACGGAGAGCGGGCTAAAGTCGAGTATCTCATTAAAGATAGAAACGGCAAAGAGGTGCTTTGCGAGTTTTTAGGGATGAAAATTGAGATAGAACAAAACAACGTAGGGGTGATCTGGAGTGTTTTGGATATATCTGAACGAAAGCATGCGGAAATTGAACTCCGAAACAGCGAAGAAAAATTTCGCAGTATGTTTATGAAACAAGACGCCCCGATGCTTCTGATTAATCCTGAAAACGGCCTTATTTTGGATGTGAACCATGCCGCTGAAAAGTTTTACGGCTACTCGGCCGATGAGATGGAGAAGATGACGATTGATCAAATCAATACGTTGAGCAAAGAAGCGTTAAAAAATGAGATGGAATCGGCATTAGCCGAGGAGAGAAACTTTTTTGTATTCAAACACAGACTGAAAAGCGGAGAGATCAGAAGTGTCGAAGTGCACTCATCTCCGTTTCTATTGGAAAACAGACGGGTTCTTTTCTCGATTGTTTTTGATATTTCGAAACGGGAGAAAGCGGAAGAAAAGTTGCTGGCGGCCTCCAGTCTGAACAAAGCGTTATTGGACAACAGCGCCGTCGGAATCTTTTTGGCCTCTCCGGAGCGGATTATTATCGAAACCAGCAAAAGGGCGTGCGCGATGTTCGGCTACGGCCCCGATGAGATGATCGGAAAGAGCTTCAGATTGATTCACGTCTCCGATGAATCGTTTGAAGAGTTCGGTGCTCAATATCGTTATCTGTTGAGCGAGGGAAGAGCCAATATCGAATACCCGTTTGTCAAAAAGAACGGAGTCAAAATATGGTGCTCGGTTTCGGGAACTCCGCTTGACGAAACGGATTTGTCCAAAGGGATAATTTGGACACTTCAGGATATCACTGAACGTAAAGCGGCTGAGAGGGCAATGCTGATTGCCAAAGAGCAGGCAGAAGAAGCCAATATCGCCAAAAGCCGCTTTTTAGCCAATATGAGTCACGAAATACGGACTCCGATGAATGCTATTCTGGGGTTGAGCCAGGTGATGCTGGATACCGATTTGAATCCTAAAGAAAAAGACTTTCTTCTTAAAATTCACAGCTCATCAAAAATGCTTTTGGGTATTATTAACGATATCCTCGATTATTCTAAAATTGAGGCGAATAAACTTGAACTGGAGCATAAAAGTTTTAATCTGGAAAGCGTATTGGCTCAGCTGAAAGTTCTTTTTACCCAAAGTGCCATTGAACATGGGCTGGAACTCTATTTTTACATGAAAAACGATGTCCCAAGAATGATCGCGGGAGATGAACTGCGGCTCGATCAGGTCCTGACCAACCTTTTGAGCAATGCGTTGAAGTTTACCCATCACGGAACGGTTACTCTGACGATTGAGCTAAAAGAGCGATATGAGAACCGTGCGATCATAGGGTTTAGTCTCACCGACACAGGTATCGGGCTAAGCGATGAGGAGATTTCAAAGCTCTTTCAGCCTTTCAATCAGGCGGATAGTTCTATGACCCGCAAATACGGAGGAACGGGGCTTGGATTGGCTATCTCTAAAAAACTGGTCAATGTAATGGGGGGAGAACTTTCTCTTAGCAGTGTAAAAGGGGAAGGATCGACCTTTAGTTTTGATATCGATGTCGAAGTCGTCTCATGGGAACAGAGCCATGAGCATATAGAAAATGAAGGGTATAAGATTCTGATTGTTGATGATCAGGAAATTTCCCGAATTATTCTTAGGGAGATGGCAGAAAACTTCGGATGTCAAACCGAAGAAGCCTCCGGCGGAGAGGAAGCGATTGAAATGATACTCAAAGCGGATGCCGATAAACGGGGGTATGATGTTGTTATTATGGATTGGTATATGCCGGGGATGGATGGAAAAGAGGCAATCCGGCAGTTGGATCAGTTAGAACGCGAAGGTATTTTAAAAACAAAAGTCCCTTCCATCCTGATGGTTAGCGCCCATTCCAAAGAGGAGATCCATGTCGAGGAAGTGGAGATTGACGCCTTCTTGGCCAAACCGGTTACCAGTTCCACGTTGTTTGATGCACTGGCATCGGTTAAAAACGGCATACATACCATGACGGATATGCAGGAAAAACAAGATTTACCGGATATGAGCGGTGTGAATGTTCTGCTTGTCGAGGATAACGAACTTAATCAGGAAGTTGCACTGCTAATGCTTAAAAAAACGGGAATAGAAGTAAAAACGGCACAAAACGGCAAAGAGGCGGTTGACATTTTCTTATCAAATCCCGATTATTTTCACATTATTTTGATGGATTTGCAAATGCCGATAATGAGCGGGTATGAAGCGACGGAAATTATTCGCGAAAATGACAAGGAAATCCCGATCATCGCCTTGACCGCTGCGGCTATGGTGGAAGACAGAGAAAAAGTAATGGAAGCGGGGATGAATGATCATTTGAGTAAGCCGATCGATACCGACGAGCTCTATAAAAAAATTGCACACTGGTGCGGTATTTCGGCTATAGAAAGTAAGAGATCGTTATCGAGCACAAACACGGATACATCAATCCTTGATATAAAGTATGCTCTTAACCTTGTCAGCGGGAAAAAAGAGCTGCTCAATACGCTTCTGCTAAAATTTCTTACTCAACTTGAGGGAGAATTTTTCGAAATTCCGAAGCGTTTGACTCAACATGATCCGGCCGCCGCATCACTGATCCATGCTCTAAAAGGGGTGAGCGGAAATCTAGGTGCAAGAGCTTTATTTTCCAGGTGCACACGAATCGACACACTTTTTAAAGAGGGGAAACCCATACCGGATGAAGAGATTCAACGCTACGTCGAAGAGGTTGAAGTTTTAAAAGAACAAATTAAAGAAGTGACAAACGAAAAAACGGAATCAGTGTACCATTCCGCTTCCACATTGTCTCTTCAGGAACTAAAGGGATTTTTTGATCAGATTTACAACGATCTTAAAACAGGGAATATGGTGCAGTTGAAAGATCAGCACCGTTTAACAGAAGCGCTTCACGACTTGATTGACCATAAAGAAATAATGAGTTGGAAAGAAGCGATGGAAGAGTTTGATTACGACAGTGCATTGGAGGTAATGAACAGATGGAAACTATGACCAAACCCACCATTTTGATCGTTGACGATATGGCCGCAAATATCACCATCCTCTCGGATCTCCTGCAAGATGACTATAAAATCAAGGTGGCTAAAAACGGCCAGAAAGCATTAGAGATCGCTAAAGGGAGTGAGAAGCCCGACCTCATTCTTCTGGATATTGAAATGCCTGAAATGAACGGATATGAAGTATGCAAAGAGTTGAAAAACTCTCCTTCGACCAACAATATACCCGTCATTTTTGTGACTGCCCGCAACGATGTTAAAGATGAAGAGTACGGGCTGAATCTCGGTGCGGTGGATTATATCTCAAAGCCGTTCCACCCCACTATTGTCAAAATCAGGGTCAAAAACCATATTACCCTCAAACTAAAAGGTGATTGGCTTGAAGACCTTTCCCGAATCGACGGTTTGACCCATATCCCTAATCGCCGTTATTTCGATGAAGAGTATCAGAAAAAATGCAAAGATATGGTGAGAGAGCATAAAACGGTTGCGATACTGATGATCGATGTCGACTATTTTAAACGGTACAACGATCATTACGGACATGGAAAAGGGGATGAATGCTTGATAAAAATCGCCGGAGCGCTGAAATCCTCGTTAAAACGGCCCAGTGACATGGTAGCCCGCTACGGCGGAGAAGAATTTATCGTTATTCTCCAAAATATTGATCATGCAGGGGCGGAAAATGTAGCGGAGAATTTGATCAAAGCGGTAAGTGATTTGGGGATAAAACATGAATATTCCAGTGCTGCGAATCATGTCACTATCAGCCTGGGTATGGCGTTTAAACCGGACGATGAGACAGTTTGCACAGAGGAACTTTTAAAGACGGCGGATGATGCGCTGTACCGCGCAAAAGAAGAGGGTAGAAACAGATTCGTTACTTTGTAATTGTGGAATCGGAGATTACATCCCCGGCAGGCGGGGAAAATATCTCATTTTTGACAATTTATAATACCGGCCCCAGAGTATTTTCATCCAATGACCGATAACCGGCATAGGGATAAGAAGCGCTTTTTTATCGTCTCGATAGACGAACCCCGCCCCGTTGCCCATATCCATAAGGCAGAGGATATTAAGATGGTTTTTGTATCCTTTTTTTTCTCCCGATTTCATCCCTAAATCGATGGCGGCGTTGTGTGCGGCGTTGCGCGCCATCACTTCGGCGATATGTCCCTGTTTTGCCTTCCATTCAGGTCCTTCAAGTGCGCTAGCGTCGCCGATGGCATACCAACCATTTACCCCCTCAATTTCGCAAAAATCATTGATTTTGATAAAACCGGCGCTGTTGGTCGGCAGATCGGATTCTTTAATGAACGGCTGCCCGTCACCTGCTGGGATAAACATTGTCAAATCACTCTCTAAACAGCTTTCGTCTTCAAATACGACCCCGTTTTCTTGAAAGCGTTTTATTTTTTTGCCGTAACAGGTTCCGAAATGATTTTGTTGGAAGAGTCTTTCCATTAATTTGAGGGCTTTTTCACCCATCCGTGCACCCGGTTGCGGCATCGGAGCAAAAAAGGTCATTTCGTAGTTATCTCGGATGCCGAGCTTTGTGAGGCGGTGATGGAGATTGAAAAAAAGCTCAAATCCGGGACCTCCGCGAATGCTGCTCGGATCATTGGGATTTCCTCCGAAGCCGAATGCGATTTTCCCGTCCCCTTTTTTGATCAAAGCATCGATTTTTTCTTTGAGGAGGATAGACTGCTCCGGTGCTCCGCAGATGGAGAACGTATGTTCCAGCCCCTCATGCTTCATTTTTGCCGCACCGGTTGCGATGACGAGATGATCTGCCGTGCGGATGCCTCTCTCTTCGAGAGTAACGGTTTTTTCGGCAGAATTGATCGCGATGAGACGATCGATCGTGAGTTTAAAGCCGTGCCGTGCAGCGATCTTATCAAGAGAAAAGGAGACATCCTCAAAACGGACTGTTTTGACAGGAATCCAGATAGCTATCGGATAGATGAAAACATAACTTCGATCACTGATCAGTTCAACCTCGAACCCCTCTTTTCGATAATATATCGCTGCTTCGATGCCGGCGATTCCCCCACCGATTATGAGAACATTTTGCACCTGATAATCCTTCGTAATCCAAATCATAATTCTTTTTAACTGTTAGAGGTTATTATAATAGCTATGGCGTTTAAAGTCAATATAGTTAAATATTTTAATCGTCATAATTTTTTTTTATTTTTCTTTTAAGATTTGTTCCGATTGGGAAAATATGTAACATTGACTGCTGTTGTAATAAATTTAGTCTAAAATGCAGGGTTATTTTTAAGGATGTGATATAATTGTGATGTTATAGGGTGTATAATCAGCTTTTATGGAATTAAAAAACGAAGGAGAAGCAATGGCAAGAGTAGTCGTCCTCGGTGGCGGTGTCGCTGGACATACTGCTGCAACGTTCGCAGCAGATTGGCTCGGAAAAGAACATGAGGTGGTAGTCGTTACCCCTAACTCGAAATGGAACTGGATTCCCTCAAATATTTGGGTCGGTGTCGGCCAAATGTCTAAAGAAGAGGTTACTTTTGATCTTGCTCCTGTCTATCAAAAAGCAGGAATCACATACAAACAAGCGAAGGCGGTAAGCCTTAACCCAGAGGGGAATGCGAACAGCGATAAACCGTTCGTAACCATCGAATATACAGGACAAGGCAAAGCAGGGCAAAGCGAAGACGTAACGTATGATTATCTGATTAACGCTACAGGTCCAAAACTTAATTTTGCCGCTACTCCTGGACTTGGCGATGCAAACGGTTTAGGTGAATTTACCGTTTCAGTATGTACGGCGGACCACGCTGACCATGCAGCGCACGAATTTGAAAAATGCATCGAAAAAATGAAAAAAGGGGAGCGCCAAAAATTCCTAATCGGTACGGGACACGGTATGTGTACGTGTCAAGGTGCGGCGTTCGAGTACATTTTTAACATCGAGCATGAACTTCGCAAAGCGGGTGTACGTGAGATGGCAGATCTTCAATGGATCTCTAACGAATCGTTCCTCGGTGACTTCGGTATCGGCGGATTACACATGAAACGCGGCGGATATGCGGCATCTTCACGTCTTTTCGCAGAATCATTGTACTCTGAGCGCGGTGTTAAATGGACAATCGGTGCACACGTTAACAAAGTTGAAAAAGGGAAAGTTCATTACGAACTTCTCGATGGTTCAATGGGAGAAAAAGAGTTCGATTTCGCAATGTTGATCCCTCCGTTCGCCGGTGTCGGTCTTAAAGCCTACAACAAAGCGGGTGAAGATATCACTGCAACGGTATTCGCACCGAACGGCTTCATGAAAGTTGATGCGAACTACAATGCGGGTGCGTATGAAAACTGGAAAGCGTCTGACTGGCCGCGTACATACCAAAATCCGACCTATAAAAACCTCTTCGCAGCAGGTATCGCGTTCGCTCCTCCGCATCCGATCTCTAAACCGATGACGACTCCAAACGGAACACAAATTTTCCCGACACCTCCGCGTACAGGTATGCCGAGCGGTATCATCGGGAAAGCGGTTGCTCACAGCGTTTGCGATTTGATCAAAAAAGGGCCTGATGCACACTTGCATGAAGCTTCTATGGCAGAAATGGGTGCGGCGTGTGTTGCATCGGCAGGTAAAGGTCTATTCGACGGTACGGCTGCGGCATTGACCGTTTATCCGGTTGTTCCTGACTTCGAAAAATATCCGGGAATCGGACGTGATTTGGATTATACATTCGGTGAAATCGGACTTGCGGGTCACTGGATTAAACACATCCTACACCACATGTTTATCTATAAAGCCAAGCTCAATCCGGGCTGGACAATGATCCCTGAGTAAGATAAAAGGAGAAAAAAACAATGAACGAAATCGAAAAATACGTAAGACCGTACGATGACAATTTTACGACAATGGTACCGACAAATTTTGTTATCAAAATGCGTACCTGCAAAATTTGGCAGTTTATCCGCTTTATCATCATCAACATCAAAATGTTGATCGTTGTTCGCAAAAGCCACTAATTTTCAGTCCCTCCTCGGGGCTGTGCTCAGATGGCGTTTTAAAATCTCAATGTAAAGAATTTTCCATGATTAAAGAATTGATCACCTATCCTGACGAGCGAATCCGATACATATCGGCCGATATACGAAAGTATGATGATGAGTTGTTTGAACTGCTGGAAAATATGCGCGATACGATGGAGCATCATGAGTTGAACGCCATCTCGGCAATACAGATTGCGATACCTTACAGCGCTATTCTTCTCAAAGAGGGTGAAAATATCCTTGAATTGATCAATGCACGGTTGATATCCACCGAAGGTGTCGAAGAGATCGATGAAGTAAGCCCTTACTTCCCAAAAGGGTTCAGTGCAAAAATCAAACGTTACGGAAAGATTAAAGTTGTTTATGAAAACCGTAACGGCGAGTTGCGGCATTTGGATGCGGACGGTGAACTTTCTCAGACCCTCCAGCGTCAGATCGATTTTCTTTTCGGCGGAACGTTATTGGATAAACTCGATAAAAAAGAGCGCCAAAAAGCGGAAGAAATTTTGGTTTCGCAGCATGAAGGAGTCTACGATTTCGGTGCTTCATGTCCGACGGTATTTGTCCGCGATTATTTTAAAAAGGGGGCGAAATACCTGATGGCCGCAGTGGCTTTGAGTTTTATTACGCCATGGGTCCTTTCGGATGAATTGCGTCACTTGGTTTATACCGTCGATAAGTTCGCTTTGATGCTCGTTCCCGTACTGATGGTCATCTATTTTATGTACGCCCAGCACGAAGCAAAACTTTACAAACAATGTACAAGCTGTCAAATCGGGAATATTATCGGAACGACTGCAATCATGGCATTCCAGCTCCTGATTGTTGCTTTAGGTGTGTTTTTCTGGGTTGCTCCAAAATAAAAAATAGTTATAGTTATTTAAATTTTTTAAGTAATATATCTGAAGAATTTCATCTCCTAAGGGAATTTTATGCACTCCCCTGATATTTCAAATTTATTTCAATCCAGAACGATTCTCATCGCCGCCAAAGAATCTATTTTAAACGAATGGATCTCCGATGAGTTGTGCAAATCCATATTGGAACGCCACGAAATCGATGTCATTTTTTTCAAAGATCAGTATGCCCGAAATGTCTTTGATTATTTTATGGGGGTCGTATCGGGGCAAATGATCATCGGAGATTGCCCGGTGATCGCAGAGCTAATCGATTATTTAAAAAATAAAGAACTTAGGGCGGATGAGCTGTTTTTGTTGTGTACACGGTTTAAACGCTCTGTCCTTGATGCAACCTACCGTTTAGGGATTAATGACCAGTCAATCTTCGCCTCCGTCAGTTATTTGTTTGACCAAAATTTTTCGGGTGTTTTAAAACTTTATACCGACACGATATATCAAAAAGAACAAGAAGCGATCAACGCTTCAAAAGCGAAAGAGTATTTTCTCTCCAATATGTCTCATGAGATCCGTACCCCCTTGAATGCAATTCTGGGGTTTGTATCCCTTCTGCGCGATGAGACGACTAACCCCCGTTATCAGCAATATCTGGACATTATCTCCAACAGCGGTGAAAACCTGCTGCATATTATCAATGATATTCTCGATTTCTCCAAACTGCGCAGCGGCGAATTTATGATCGACCCGCAGCCGTTTAACATTCACGATGAAATATCACATACAATGGAGCTCTTCGTCCCCGGTGCGAATTCAAAAAATATTACTTTGACCAGTTTTATCGATCCTACAATCGCGTATGAAATTGTTGCCGATGCACTTCGGATCAAGCAAATTGTCGGAAATTTTTTGAGCAACGCTATTAAATTCAGCCATCATGCGGGGGCAATTCATGTGGAAGCCCGGTGTGAAGAGGGGATACTTTCGCTTTCGGTACGCGATCAGGGGATCGGGATAGTTTTAGCTGATCAAGAACGGATATTCGATGCTTTTTCCCAGGCGCAAGAGGGGAGTATGAAAGTCAACGGAGGGAGCGGCTTAGGCCTTTCCATTTGCAAACAGTTGGCGCATCATATGGGAGGCGTGATTGAACTCGAATCGGCGGTAGGGAAAGGGAGCTTATTTACTTTGAAAATTCCTGTCGTCGTGAATCATGAATGCGAAATTTCAAAGTTTGATGTCTCGATGTTTAAAGGTATTCGGTTCGGTCTTCTTAAATACGAATCGAGCGAGAGCTATAAACTTGAATCCTTGCAGCGTTATTGGGACCATTTCGGATTGGATGTCCATATTATCGACTATGTCCAGGAACCGTGCGATCTGCTCATATTTTTAGAAAGCTCGATGGATGACAGAACACGCGAAACGATCATCGCACAAAAAATCCCCTCGGTCGCTATTCTCGATTTTCTTGATGAGCGTTATGACACTATTGAGACGATCGCACCGCTTACGTTTCCGATTTACTGTACCAAACTCCAAAATGCATTATGTGATGTTTTAGGAAATAACGAACATCATCTGCCCCGTATGGTCGGTATCAATAAACGAAAGGGATTTGAAGGGAAGATATTGGTTGCGGAAGACAATCTTGCCAATCAAGAGCTTATCAAGATTATTTTGGAGCGCTACGGTCTAAGCTATATGATCGCTTCTAACGGTGTGGAAGCGCTTTATTACTATCAATCGCAGCCGTATGATATGGTATTGATGGATGAACAAATGCCTAGAATGAACGGAAATGAAGCGACGGCAGCCATTTTGGCGTATGAGAAAGAGAATAAAAAAGGGCATACTCCGATAGTCGCACTGACGGCCAATGTCGTGAAAGGGGCGCGCGAACGTTCTATTCAAAACGGCTACGATGCTTTTTTAGGAAAGCCGATTGTACTCAAAGAGATTGAACAGATATTCGAACGCTATTTACAAGCGATTGATCTGCCTTCGTATGAGCCGGGTAATCAAGTCGTTTCTAACTATCCTAATATCGATATGGATCATCTTAAAAGCGCGTTGATGCTGGACGAGGAACAAATCGAGTATCTTTTGGGGATATATTATCAGAAAATGGAACATTCGCTTGAAGAACTTGCCGCGGCTATTGAGAAAAAAGAGTTTGAAGCGATTGCCCGTGTTTCCCATGCAATCAAAGGGTCCAGCGCAAATTTCCGTTTTGACGAACTCTCCCGTCTTGCGTATGTGATCGAAAGTTCGGCAGCTGATAATGATGCGGAGTTTGATTTTACCGAAGCGTATCACGTGCTTCGGAGCGAGTTTAAAAAGAGGTTTGAATAACGGGCTATTCTTCGAGATAATACCCGACGCCCGAAGCATTTTTAATGACATCGGTCGGGAGTTTGTTTCGAAGACGCCATACCAGGGTTCGAACACTGTTGTCGGTTGCCCCTTTGGTTTCCCAGACGTAATTGATTGCCTGTTCAAAATCGACGACACTTCCCAGTTGAGCTACCAAAAGGCGGATAAAAGCGTTCTCTTTTTTAGTGAGTTTGATTTTTTGGTTTTGGTAAAAGGTCTCTCCCAATCCTGTATCGTGCCGGTAGCCGTCACCGAACTCGACAATCGGTTTGTCGGAGAGTTTTTTAGCATAGACCAGTTTCTCGAGTTCTTCGCGGTCCGATTTGAGTTCATCGATATTGGAATTGCGTTTTTTCTCTTCTTTGAAGCGATAAAGCGCCATTTGGATTGTGGTGTGCAGATTGATCGGATCAAAAGGTTTTACGATATACCCGTAAGGCTCCGTTTTCTTAGCGATGGAGAGCATATCGTTATCTGAATGTGCGGTTAGATAGATAAAGGGGAGTTGACTTTTATCACGAATGTATTGTGCCAATTCAATACCGTCCATCGTTTTTTGAAGGCCGATGTCGATGAGAACAATATCGGGATTGTAAATTTTAATTTTATTTCGTGCAGTAACGGCATTATCGGCTATCGAAATAACGTCATATCCTTGCTTCTCCAATGACATTTTTAAATTTATTGCGGTTACTTCATCGTCTTCAACGACAAGAACTTTGATCATGGGCCAGTATCCTCATTCATTTATCTGATAGTTAAAAGATTTTATCACAATCTCTAATAAAACTAGATAACCGGCTGCTTAAATTTTGTGATATTTACCTCCATTAAGAGAATAATGTTTCTTTTTTATCCGTTATTCAACCCAAACGGGGCATAATCGCGTCTATCTAGGGATCGATAGGGATATATATGCTTGATTTTGACAAATTTACCAAATATTCGAAGCCGGGGCCTCGTTATACGAGTTATCCGACAGCATTGGAATTTAGCGAGAGTTTTGATTACGACGCGTATCTCTCAAAACTTCATTCACAAGATCCGTCTCGAGAATTATCCCTCTATTTTCACTTGCCGTTTTGTAAAAATGCCTGTTATTTTTGCGGATGTAATGTCGTATTTACCTCAAAAGAGGATAAAAAAGAGCGATATATCGATTATTTGACGCGCGAACTTCAAATTTTGAGTACCCATATCGACGTGAACCGTCCGGTGATCCAGCTCCATTTCGGAGGGGGAACGCCGACGTTTTTCGATGCCGATCAGCTTCACCGTATCATCACGGCGATCAAAAGCCATTTTAAAAATTTCGCCGAAGGGGCCGAGATCAGCTGTGAGATCGATCCGCGCCATATCGATGAAGCTCAGATGAAAGTCCTCAGCGACGCCGGTTTTAACCGTGTCAGTTTCGGTATTCAGGATTTTGATGACAAAGTTCAAGTGGCGGTACACCGTGTTCAGCCTTATGACATCACCAAAACGGCAATGGAGCTGGCGCGAAAATACAATATGGTCAGCGTCAACGTCGATTTGATTTACGGGCTGCCGCATCAAAGTCTGGAGACCTTTAAAAAGACCTTGGATTTGGCTATTTCGCTCGATCCTGACCGATTTGCCGTCTTTAACTATGCCCACGTGCCGTGGCTGAAAAAGACGATGCGGAAAATCGATGAGACGACATTGCCTCATCCGGCCGAGAAACTCTCTATCATGCGCTATACGATCGATCATATGGAAGCAAGCGGCTATAAAATGATCGGGATGGACCATTTTGCAAAACCCGAAGACGAACTTTTCAAAGCGATTGAAAAAGGGGAACTTCACCGTAATTTCCAGGGATACACGACCAAAGGGGGTGCCGATCTGATCGGTATCGGCCTCACCTCGATCGGCGAAGGGGCCGATTACTATGCCCAGAATTTCAAAGATATGGAAAGCTATGAGGCCTCAATCGATGCGGGACGGCTGCCACATGAGCGGGGCGTGGCGCTCAACGAAGATGACCGCATCCGCCAATATGTGATCATGGAACTGATGAGCAATTTCAAGCTCGATATTTCCCGATTTGAACGATTGTACGGCGTGAAATTTGCAGAGTATTTTGCCGATGCGGTTGAGGCACTTAAACCTTTCGAAGCGGACGGTCTGCTCACAATAACACCATCGGCGATTGAGTGCTCCACGACGGGGACGCTGTTGATCCGAAATATCGCAATGCCGTTTGACGCCTATATGAAACGTCACGCCTCTTCCGATAAAGCATTCAGTAAAACGGTGTAACGATGGAAAAACGCGAATTGTTTAACTTTACCGAAACCTCTGATGCCTGTATTAAATGCGGAAAATGTATTCCGGTCTGTACGATCCATAACGTCAACGCCGATGAGGTTACAAGCCCTCGCGGATTTATCGATCTTCTCGGGGCGTATCAGCGCGGACAGTTGGAGTTAGATAAAAATGCCAAAGCAATTTTTGAGAGCTGTTTTTTGTGTACCAACTGTACCGACGTGTGCCCTAAAGCACTTCCGACCGATATGGTCATCGAGCAGGTACGTGCCGATCTCGCCGATAAATACGGAATCGCATGGTTTAAACGGGCATTTTTCTTTCTTCTGCGTCATCGGACATTGATGGATATCCTTTTTAAACTCGGATACGTATTCCAGACGTGCGGATTTAAAATCAAAGATCAGATCAACTCGATGGAACCGAGATTCAGCCTCCCGATCATTAAAAAAGACCGGCTGCTGCCGTCGATGGGGAAAACCTCGTTTCTCAACAGCTATCCCGAGAATATCCCTCATGGGGGCAAACGCCGTGTCGCTATCTTCATCGGATGTTTGGCAAACTACAACTACACCGAGATCGGTAAGGGGCTTTTAGAGATTTTGGAGGCGTTGAATATCGATGCCTTTATTCCGAAAAAGCAGCTTTGCTGCGGTGCTCCGGCTTATTTTACGGGAGATTTTGCGACGGTCGATCATAACGCCAAAAAGAACATTGTCTATTTCGAGAGTTTCATCGATGAGGTCGAAGCGATCATCATCCCCGAAGCGACCTGCAGTGCGATGATCAAGATCGATTACGAGCACTTTTTCCACGATCAGCCCGAATGGCTCGAACGTGCCAAAAAACTCAAAGACAAGATTTTTATGGCGACGGAATGGCTGGAACAAAAAACGGAGCTTAAAGCGCTGTTGGCATCCAAAGGGCGCAGCGATCTTAGCGTTACCTACCACGACCCGTGCCATGCGAGAAAAATGCAGGGGGTCTATAAAGAGCCGCGTGCTTTGGTGGGACAAAACTATACGATTACCGAAATGAGCGATCCGAATGCCTGCTGCGGATTCGGAGGGGTGACGATGCAGACGGAAAATTTCCATTTTGCTCAGGCTGCAGGAAAACCCAAAGCGGCGATGATTGCCAAAACGGGGGCACAGGTGGTTACCGCCGAGTGCAGTGCCTGCCGTATGCAGATCAATAACTCGATGAACGAAGCAAAGCTTGACGTCGTCTTTAAAAACCCGATCGAATTGATTGCCGAGGCGCTGAAACAATGACGACGATGGAAGTCGAGTCATTTTTAGAGACGTTTCAGACCTTGGTCATGGCCTCATTGACCCCTGAGCGGGAGCCGCACGCCAGTACCGCTCCCTATGTTCGTTTCGGAAATGATTTTTATATCCTTATCAGTACCGTTGCCCAACACGGCCGAAATCTCCTCTCCTATCCCAATGTCTCACTCTTTTTTGCCGAAGATGAGTCTCAATGCGTCCAGCCGTTTGCCCGAAAACGTGTCACGATTGAAGCGTCGGCATCGGAGATTCATCATACGGATGAAGCGTATACGGCCGTGGTTGAGCGTTTCAAGGCCCACTTTGATTCGGAACTGGTCACGTCGTTAAGCCAAATGGGTGATTTTCATCTCTTTAAACTCTCCCCCAAAAGCGGCAGTGTCGTGCTGGGATTCGGCAAGGCGTACCGTTTGGATGAAAATCTAGAGGTAATGACACAGATCATGGGACAGCATCAAAAAGGCCACGGCAATGGATAAGCTTCTCATCGTATGGAGCAGCGGCGAAATCGAGGTGGCTAAAAAGCTGGTTTTGCTTTATGGGAGCGTCATTTTGCCTCGCGGATACTGGGATCAAGCCCATCTGATGGTTTGGGGCCCTTCGGCGAAACTTCTTGCCGAAAATTCCGAATTGCAAGCAATGGTTGCCAAAGTGATAGAGAGCGGCGTAAAAGCTTCGGTGTGCGTCGTATGCAGTGACGATTACGGGGTCACCGAAAAGCTTAGAGCTATGGGGATCGAGCCGACCCATACGGGAGAATTTTTAACACAGGCACTTAAAAGTGACTGGAAAGTCGTGACGTTCTGATGGAATTTTGGAATCATATTTACGAGCATTTCAACCCTGTAGCCTTTAACCTCTTCTCCATTCCCGTCCACTGGTACGGACTGATGTACGTTCTTGCGCTTCTGGGTGCTTTGGTCATTGCTAAATGGATCGTCCAAAAAGACGCTATCGATATCACCAAAGAGCAGTTGGACGATTACTTCATCTATGCCGAAATAGGGGTCATCTTGGGGGCCCGTTTGGGGTATATCCTTTTCTACGACACCCATACGATGTATTACCTTACACAGCCGTGGCAGATTTTTAACCCGTTTATCGACGGACAGTTCGTCGGAATCCGCGGAATGAGTTTTCACGGTGCGATCTTGGGCTTTTTGATCGGATCGTATATGTATCACCGTCGTCACGGTATTCCGTTCGGGCGGTTGATGGATTTGGTGGCGGTCTCGGTGCCGCTGGGGTATGTATTCGGCCGTATCGGCAATTTTCTCAATCAGGAGCTTGTCGGGCGTGCTACCGACGTTCCGTGGGGAATCTATGTCTATGATACCCTCCGTCACCCCTCGCAGCTGTATGAGGCGTTTGTAGAGGGGATCGTCGTATTTGTCATCATCTACCTCTACCGCAAGCGCAAAGCGTTCGAAGGGGAGTTGATTTTACTGTACGGCTTTTTATACGGCATCGGACGGGGGATGGTTGAGTTTTACCGTGCTCCCGATCCACAGATCGGCTATCTGCTCGGAGAGTGGATGACGCTGGGGATGGCGCTCAGTTTTGCGATGGCGGCGGTTTCAGCTATTTTGTGGGTCTATTTCAAAAAAGGTTCCCGTTAAAACCGGATACAAAAATGGTGTATCCCCTCTTCGTATTCGTAATGCAGATCAAAACGGTGCAGTTCGCATACCGATTGGGCGATGTAAAGCCCCAAACCTAACCCTCCGTCACCCCGCTCGGTGACAAATGCCTGCAGCGCTTCCTCAACCGGACGTTTAAGCGGTTCTCCGCTGTTTCGGATACAGATTTTTGTTCCGTCACAATCGATGTGAATCGGATACGAGGTAGCGTGGCGGATCGCATTGTCGATCAGGTTTTGGAGTGCGCTCGTAAAGAGTTCGCTATCGACCATAATACTCTGTGTACATCCGCTTATCTCAACAATCTTCTCTTCTATCATCAGATTATCCAGTGCCGTTTGGATCATTGAATCAAGGGAAGTCGGATTTTTAGTCAGAGAAAAGGCGTGCATTTTTTCGATGTCCGCCATTTGGCGAATCAGTCGCTCAAGCCGTGAAAAAAGTTTGGAAAGCAGATTGCGGTTAGGGCTCGGTTCTTCGAGTTCAACGATGAGTTTCCCTTTGGTAATAGGTGTTTTAAGCTCATGCATCATGTTCCGCAAAAAAAGTTCACGCGATTTTTTCAGTTTGTTTTGTTTCTCAAGCGCATCGTGTAGGGCGTTGGAGATGAGGGCGATTTCATCTTTCCCCGAACTGTGGATATCGATAATCTCTTCTCCCTCTCCGTATCGCTGTATTTGCTCATACAGATGTTTAAGGGGTTTGAGATTGCTCCATAACAGCAGATACATATTCACCAGTCCGCCCATGAGGGCAAAAAATAAAAACCAGACGAAATAGTAGGTCGGCTCTTCAGCGGTATCTCTGTAATACATCGTACAGTGTTGGCGGGCCAGAGCATAGACAAAGCCGTCGCGATCTTTATAAATAGTGACACTTATGTTGCGTGATCGGAGTTTGGAACGCATCGGCGGCGGCAGAGGGATCGCTTCGCATTGGGACGTGATCGTATCGATGTGTTTAAAGCCCGCTTCCTGAAGCTCTTTATTCTGTTCCGTACAGGAGTGTATAGCGGTCTCTTCGAGGATGCGGGAGAGCTCCATCGAACGATGTGCCAGCAGATGGAATTTTTGTTCTTTCTGTTCGTTCAATGCCGAGAGAAACAGCAATATCAAAACGACTATGGCCAAAAAAAAGAAAGCGTGCAGTTTAAAAAAAACGGAGTGTCGGCGTGAAATCATAGAGTAAACTGATATCCCATCCCCCGAATAGAGCGGATGAGGGTAGGGTGTTTTGGGTTGGCTTCGATTTTTTGACGTATTCGGCTGATAAGGACATCGATGCTTCGTTCGGAACTCTCCCATTGGATCGATTCTACGTTATTGGCGATAAAATCGCGGGAGATGATTTGACGGCGATGTTTGATAAGGAGTGCCAGCAGTTCAAATTCGGCGCGTGTAAGGGGGAGAAGTTCTCCCTCTTTGTAGATACCGGTTTCATCGACTCTGAACATTTCACTGCTGGCTTGGATTGTTTTGCCGTTAATGCGGCGAAGGAGACTCTGTATTCGAGCGACAAGTTCACGCGGCTCGTAGGGCTTGGGGAGGTAGTCATCGGCACCGAGTTCGAGTGCAATCACTTTGTCTCCCAAATCACTCCGAGCCGAGGAGATAATAATAGGGATGTCGCTGCGTTCACGAAGCGCTTTGCACACATCCAGACCGTCCATATCGGGGAGGGTCAGATCGAGGAGGACGAGATCATATGATTCAATCCCCAACGATGCAAGTGCACTTTTCGGATGGGCATAGCTGATTACCTCCATCTGATAACGACTCAAATACTGTGTCAACAGATCCGAAATTTCAAGGTCGTCTTCAATCAGGAGTATTTTGACCATGGTAAAGGCTATTTCTGAGGGCAGTTTTTGCAACCCATTCCGCTTTGTGGCATCTGTTGCATTTGTTTCATTTTCATCGGCATTTGTTTAGGACACATTTTTGGAGCATTCTCTTCGAATGTTTTTAGCTGTTCCGGAGTAAGTACCGCCATCACTTTTTCGCGTTGTTGGTTATGGAACGCTTTTCCCTCTTCGCGGATTTTTTGGATTTGTGCTTTTTGATCATCGTTTAGACCCAATTTTTCAAAAGGTTTCGGAAGTATTGAGGTGTCGCACTCACATTTTTTCATTAACATCATTCCGCCGTTTTGCATCATTCCGCCGTTTTGCATCGGGCAGGCCATTAACGCAGTCGCTCCGAGAATGAGTGCGATACTAAGAACTTTTTTCATGATTTTCTCCATCTTTGGTATGATGACATGATACGCCAAAACACTTAACCTTTTGCCAATTGAGTGTTAATGACGTTAATGAGAAATGCTCTCGTCACTCTGCGCTTCGGTAATTTTCATAAGGGTCAGAAAAAGGACGGTAATCGCCGGTCCGATAATCATCCCCCAAAAACCGAATGTCGCGAGTCCTGCAAGAATCGCGAAAAAGATAATCAGCTCATTAATCTTCTCTTGGGGCTTGATGAGCTTTTGGTTGATGAGTTTGATGATAACCGGTTTGATAAACGTGTCGGCTATGACCGATATGACGATGATCGTATAGAGGGAAATGAACAGGGCGTTCTCCGTATGGCCCAAAGCGAGTTCGAACAGGGCAAACGGAAGCCACATAACGACTCCCCCTACGACAGGAATCAGGGAAGCAAAGCCGTACATGATGCCAAACAGCAGTCCGTTGTACCCCATATACCCTACCGCTACCCCGAACAGTGCCCCCTCAAATACGGCGGTCACAAGGATCGAATAAAAAACGACGCTCATCGACGAACGCATTTCAAAAATGATGAGGGTACTCTCCTGCTGCGGAAAGTGGGCGGATCGTTTGAAAAACTCAAAAATGTCCCGTCCGTAATAGTGTGCGATAAAATAGAAAATCAAGATAAAAAGGGTTCCCGATAGAAACGACATGGTGAAGCTTCCGATTTGAGATGCATAGGCGATGATGTGCTGGGTAAGGGTTTCCGGGTCAAATTTGGTCAATGCCGCTTCGATTTTTGCTTCGACCCGGGAGAGCGAAGGGGGAAGATGGGCTAACCATCCGCGCAGTTTGGCTTCCAGCATGCTCATGATAACGGGATCCAGATGCTGAAGCATGACGGAGAGGCGAAACATAAAATAGCCCAACGGGGCAAAGAAAAGAAGCCCCAGCAAAAGGGTCGAGAGCATCGATGCCAAAAAACGGTTGTTGGTGAGTTGAAGGAACCCCATCTGGATATGGTGGGTTGACATGGCCAAGAGTGAAGCGACGACGATGCTCATCCAAAACGGCTCGTACAGTATAAAGATGCCGTACGAGGCTATGAGCAAAAGGGTGAGAGTGAAATACTCTTTTTTCATGAATTATTCAAACAAC
>Ga0074198_1000277_pt1 | contig 64217 bp, 67 predicted proteins | sample EPASupsiteSAE323_FD_64527 | JGI IMG/M metagenome (GOLD analysis project Ga0074198, IMG submission 64527) | Bioremediated contaminated groundwater from EPA Superfund site, New Mexico - Sample SAE3-23 | ecosystem: Environmental > Aquatic > Deep subsurface > Groundwater > Contaminated ... | reverse complement strand
TTACCGATTGTTGTGGCCAATTTAAACATTTAAACCAAAAATGTTCCCTTCAAATGACTATTAAAAAACAGACCGAGTGGTCTGAAATATTGGCTCTTCAGGAGCCCAAAAATGAACGGTAACTCCTGGACGCTCTAGTGTACTTTGGAGTTTTTTTCCGGAGAAAACCCGGAAAGATGGGATGGAAGGGAGGCTATGAAGCGGGGAGCGAGTGGCTATGGTTGGCGTCTACGACCTCTCCGCCTCGGCTGCGGCCATCCGCCGCTTGCGCTTGCTGGGGCGGCGGCTGTTCTCCGTGTGGTAGCGTTCCCTCTGAGCGGTCTTCTCCTCCTTCCGGCTGAGGCCGGTCTCCTTGGGCGGCTTGATGTGCTTCGCCAGTTTGCGGCTCTTCCTGGTCTTGGACATGGGCAGCTTCCTCCACTAAAAGCTCCATCACTCGGAGCGTCAATAGAGAAGATATTATTATATTTTTTAACTTTAGTCAATATAATATGAACGAAATCTTTAGAAAGAGGCACGCTTGCCGTAGGTTTAAAAATAGGGAAGTAAGTGAGGGTGATCTAAAGGTGGTGCTAGAAGCCGCCGAATCTGCACCGTCCGCAGGAGGGCTAAAAGCCCGTAAAATATTGGTCATTACAGATCAAAAAGAGAGGGACGAGATAGTAAAGGTGACTTCGGCTTGGAATCAGAAATTTTTGGACCAGGCACCGGTTTTATTGGTTTTTATTGCCGTGCCGGATATCGCGATTGCTAGATTTGGGGAAAGGGCTCTGAATCTATACGCCTTACAGGATGCTACAATAGCGGTTTCATTTGCCTGGTTACAGGCGGTTGATCTGGGTTTATCGGCGTGCTGGATTGGCGCTTTTGACGAAGTGGCGTTAAAGAAAATATTAAAATTGGATGGGTCCTCTCGGCCGGTCGCTATCCTACCTTTAGGCTATTCCGCAGAATGAGCCCTTGATTTTAAATTTTAATTGGTGTATACTCAATTTATCTAAATTACCTAATAAAAACCTTATGAATAGCGCATATAGAGCTCGTATGGACCATCTTAAGAAGAATACTAAGATTGGTAAGGCACTCCGCCTGCGTACGAAACGATTAAGAAAAAAGAATAAATAACCTTTTTAAACCGCTTACCGAAGCGGTTTTTTTGACCAAAATAGTATAAAATGATAGAATAAATCAGTTTTATGGAAATACTAAAAGTCCGCGTAGATGGAATAGGTTTAGCAGAATCCCGCCTAAAAGTACGGAATTTTTTGTTGTCTGATGGACAATACAGGATTTTTACCCCCAATCCGGAAATGCTGGTTAAAGCTCAAAAAGATGAATATTTTAGAAATGTTTTGAACAGCGGTGATTTGAATATCTGCGATGGTTTTGGTATCTGGTTGGTGACTAAATTAAAAGAGTTAGCTAGCGATGATTGCTGTTCTACGGGTGATAGTTTTGAGCGTATTACGGGCGTGGATTTTATGTTAGAAATTTGTAAAATTGCAGAAGAAACTGATAAAGGTATTTATCTATTGGGCTCTGGCTCGGATGAGGTCGTAAAAAAGACAGCGGATAATTTGTTAAAACAACTCCCGAAATTAAAAATATTGGGGGCAAACAAGGGGCCTATTATTGAAGAAAAAGATGGCGAAATAGAAGCTGATGATGAAGACGTGATAAATATAATCAATAAAGTAAAACCAGACATTATTTTTGTCGCCTTTGGCATGGGTAAACAGGAAAAATGGATCCATGAAGATTTGGCCAAAATGCCCAGTGTAAAAATTGCGATGGGTGTAGGCGGCGCTTTCGATTATATCTCCGGAACTGTGAAACGTGCACCTTGCTGGATGCGCAAAATTGGGTTAGAATGGGTGTATAGATTGTATGAGCAACCTCAGAGATTTTCTCGAATTTTTAATGCCACTATTAAATTTGTTTTTCTAGTTATAATTTTAATGAATTATGGAAAGAAATCCGGCAAATGAAAGCCACGGCACCAGTAGAGAACAAGAGAAGCACGTCATCTTAGAGATTGGTGTAATCGGTGGAACGCCATTTTTTATAGTTGGTGATAGAAAGTTAAAAAACAATGAAACTTATTTGGCCATTGATAAAAGAAAAGACGCAGCCCAGCAAGCCAAAGATGTCATGAAGAGGGAAAATGCCGCTGCAATAGTTGCTGATGCCGAGAAGATGCCATTAAAAGATGAGTCAGTGAACGAAGTGGTATGTACAAATTTATTTGGTAATATTAATTCATTCATTCAGACAAAGTATCCGGAAGTACTCAAGGAAGCTGTTAGAGTTTTAAAAAAGGGCGGTAAACTCATTATTAATGAAACGTATACACCAGAGAATTTGCCAAAGAGCATGTCAGCAAAAATTGGTTTTTTTGGTGGTGTCAAATTGGAAGATGAGAATTTTTTCGCAAGTTTTGGCTTGGAAATAGATAAAAAGACGGCAGATATCGAAGAGGTAAATCAGTATACTAGACAGGTTAATCTGCATAAAGATTTCTTTCAATTGATATTAAAAAAGATCTAATTTTATGATTAAAACTCGCTTCGCTCCAAGTCCCACTGGTTTCCTACATGTCGGCGGTTTACGTACTGCCCTTTATTCGTATTTAATCGCTAAAAAAAATGGCGGTAAGTTTATTTTGCGCATTGAAGATACTGATCAAAAAAGATTCGTAGAAGGCGGTATTGAAAATATTTTACGCTCGCTTAATTGGGCGGGTATTGCGCCAGATGAAGGTGTTTCGATGGATGCGACCGGGAAGATAATCCAAATAGGGGATAATGGACCATATATTCAATCACAGAGGCTGGAGATATATAAAAAGCATGCTGATGAGCTCTTGGAAAAAGGCCACGCATATTATTGTTTTTGTTCGGCCGATCGCTTAAAGGAGGTGAGAGAGTATCAAGAGAAAAATAAACTGCCGACGGGCTATGATGGACACTGTCGAGATATCGATCCGATTGAGGCAAAAAAAAGAGTAGCCGCTGGAGAACCCCATGTCATTCGTATGAAGATGCCTAAAGATGGTGAAACAGTTTTCAACGACCTAATTCGCGGTGAGGTTAGCTTTAAAAACGAATTAGTGGATGATCAGGTGATAATGAAAACAGATGGTTTTCCTACCTATCATTTGGCTGTCGTGGTGGATGACCATTTTATGGAGATAACGCATATTGTACGCGGTGAAGAGTGGCTCCCTAGCACCCCAAAACACATTCAATTGTATAAATATTTTGGTTGGGACGTGCCACAAATAGCTCATCTACCACTACTGCTAAACGCGGATAAATCAAAGCTTAGCAAACGTCAAGGTGATGTGGCGGTTGAGGATTATATGAAGAAAGGATATTTGCCGGAGGCTATGATAAATTTCGTGGCATTTTTAGGCTGGAATCCGGGTACAGAAAAAGAGTTGTTTACAATCGATGAACTAGCGAAGGAATTTAAAATTGAGAAAATTAATAAATCCGGAGCGGTATTTAATTTAGAAAAATTGGATTGGTATAACCAGCAATATATTAAAAAATTATCCAATGATGAATTAGCGAAGCGAGCGATATCGTGGTTTAAGGACGCTGGTTTTGATATTACAAACACAGAGTTTTTAGCCAAGGCAATATCCTTAGAAAAAGAGCGTGTTATCACCCTGGCAGAATTGCCAGAGGCCATAAAATTTACCATAAAATTACCAGATTATGACGGCAGTCTGCTTATTTGGAAAAAATCTACTCCAGAAGAAGTAAAGAAAATTTTGCCAGAGTTAGCGGAATTATTGAATACAAAAAGTGTTCATGACTGGAATAAAGATAATTTGCTAGCCGCGGTAGGGGAGTGGGTGAAAGAGAAGGGGTATTCCAATGGTAGTGTAATGTGGCCAATGCGTGTGGCACTTTCTGGTCAGCAAAATTCTCCCGGACCGTTTGAAATTGCTGAGGTTTTGGGAAAAGAGGAATGCTTAAATAGGATAAACATGGCTATCGGAAAATTATAATTTTCGTGATATAATATATCCATGAAATTTCGTTGGGCTATCATACTATTTTTTATCATCATTGGACTTTGTATAAGCCCTGGTTTTGTCTATTCTGATAATCAAGCGGAGGTTGAGCAATTAAATAAAGAAATTCAGGCGCGTAAAGATAAAATCAAACAATTAGAAGAAACCATTTCTAAATATCAGAAGAATATTGATATAAAAAGAACAGAAGCGGTCTCGCTAAAAAATCAATTGAGCATTTTGGACAATCGCATGGCCCAAATTGAAGCGGATGTCCAGCTCACGGAGACCAAGATTTCCGAAGCGCAATTACAGATAGAAGCGCTGGAAATTTCTATAAAAGAAAAAGAGGCGGTAATAGCTAAACAAAAGAAAATTATTGCCAAAATGATTCAGGATATTCACGCGGAAGATCAGAAAAATTATGTGGAAATAATGCTTACGAATAAGAGTTTCGCGGATTTCTACGATCAATTAAAATACCTGGAAAATGTATATACTGATTTGGGGAGGTCAGCTAAAACACTGCGCCTTGTCAAAGAAGAATTGGATAACAAAAAGCTACAGGTGGAAACGAAGAAAAAAACCTATGAACAATTAAAACAAGAATTGGATAATAAAAAGAAGGACCTCACCGAACAATCAGGATTGAAGCAAAATATATTAGCCGAGACTCACTCATCCGAACTGCGATATCGTACGCTTCTGGCGAGTTTGAAACAACAATATCAAGCCATTGAAGGTGAAGTCAGATCGTATGAGGAACAGGTGAGAAAAAAATTAGCTGAACAAAATAAATTGGCGGACATGTCATCTGGCGGGGCGCTAGGTTGGCCCGTACCTAGTCGTTATATTACATCCGCATTTCATGATCCTGATTACCCCTATCGCCGCGTCTTCGAACACAGTGGCTTGGACATACGAGCCGGTCACGGTACAGCTATAAGAGCAGCTGGGGCTGGATATGTGGCCCGTGCCAAACGATGCTCTTCTTCCTCCTGCTATAGCTATGTCTTGCTAGTACATACCGGTAATTTATCATCGCTTTATGGGCACATGAGCAGTATTTCCGTGACAGAAGATCAATTTGTAAACAAGGGTGACATTATTGGCTATTCCGGTGGTACCCCGGGCACAGTTGGTGCTGGTCCATTTGTCACTGGCCCGCATTTACATTTTGAATGTCGTTTGAATGGTATACCCGTAAATCCAATGACTTATTTAGTTGATTAAATATATGGCAAAGAAAATGTTTAAGGTAGGAGTATTAATGGGAGGTCCGTCTGCGGAAAGAGAAATTTCCTTGATTACTGGCCAGGCGATTTTTGATAATTTGGATAGGAAAAAATATGCCGTCAGCAAGATTGTGATGGCTAAAGACAGCACATTTGATCTGGAACAAAAAAACGGCAAAAACAGAAAATTGGATTTTGTAAATAAGGATCGCAAGTTATTTGATATCATTTTTCTCGCCCTGCATGGCACACCGGGTGAAGACGGCACAATACAAGGAATGTTTGATATGCTCGGCATCAAATATACTGGCCCCGAAACATTATCGAGCGCTTTGGCCATGAATAAGGTTTTTGCCGCTGAAATTTATGTAGCAAATGGCCTCCCGACACCAGAATTTGTGCATTTTAAAAAAGACGGCTGGAAAGATTATAGGGAAAAAATTATTAGCGATATTGAAAATAGAATTGGCTATCCCGCGGTTGTAAAGCCGGTCGATCAGGGATCAGCTGTGGGTGTTGGTATTTTGAAAACAAAAAAAGACTTATTGATGTTTATTGATAAAACTATTAAAAAATTTCCTTGGCTAATGGTTCAAAAATATATTAGAGGTAAAGAGGGGACATGCGGAGTCATTGAAACTGAGAGACAAATACTTCCTCTCCCTCCAACTCATATTTTGGCGAACAAAGGAGAGTTTTATGATTATAAATCGAAATATTCCAAGGGTGGATCTACACATATTTGTCCGGCGGATTTTCCGGCCGATGTTAATAAAAAAATGCAGGAGTTAGCTATCCAAGCTCATAGAGCTTTGGGTTGTCGTGGAATGTCTAGGACGGATATTTTCTATGTTGATATGGGGAAGGATAAACATACAGCATGCAAAGAAGATGGTTGTGCATGTACAAGATCCTCATGCCATTGTGATGAACCAAATTTGTATATTATTGAAACCAATACCATCCCGGGCATGACACCAGTAAGTTTATTCCCGGAAGCGGCGGGGAAATTGGGGATTAGCTTTTCCGAGATGTTAGATATGATTATTGAGGCGAGTATGTGACGTATTACAAAGAGTTAATTTAAAAATCGACTACATGATAGTCGATTTTTAAATATCTACTCTCCACTATGAAATTTTTTGTGGACCTCCCTGAGATGTTGGTTGGTAAGGTGAGTATATATCTGCGTGGTGGCTATATTTTTATGTCCAAGAAGCTCCTGGACTGAGCGCATATCCGCTCCATGTCCTAGTAAATCTGTGGCAAAACTATGTCGTAAGGTATGAGGTGTAGCATCCACCGGCAAGCCAGCCATGTTGGTATATTTCTTTACAATACGTTCTATTGATCTAGAGGTTAGGCGATGGTCATCATTTTCATCTCGGTCATTCGTAGCGTAGTTTATAAACAGGGGAGGGTAGATATCTTTTCTCGTTTTTAGGTAAGCGGATAACCACTTTAAGGCGCGGTTGGAAAAATATATTGTACGAGTGGATCCGCCTTTACCGGAGATACTCAATTCTTGATCGGTAAATTTATTTTTTATTAAATTATTTAAATTGAACTGTCGTATATTAAGCGACACGAGTTCAGAAACTCGGGCACCGGTGGAGAAGAGGATTTCAAGGATTGCTCTATCGCGCAGGCCTTCCTCAGTGGTAGTGTCCGGCATGGCTAGTAATTTCTCCACCTGTTCAAATTTTAAAAATTTTATACTTTTGTCCTTATCAGTTAATTTTGGTAATTTTATTTTTTCAGACGGCAAGGCAATGATATCCTTGGCCATGAAGTAGCTTAGGAGGTTGCGCAAAGCAATCAGGTAATAGTTTTGAGTGGTCTTCTTTATATAGGCCCCACGCTCGTCTTTTTTACGTGAAAGGTATAATCTATAGTCCCAGATGTGCTTCGCAGTGAGTTGGTGGGGCTTTAGGTGGTCATATTTGTTGTCCCGGAGCCAATTAACGAAGAGGCGAAGGAAGTTGTGGTAGTTGCGGGTGGTGATAGGGCTTAAGCCCTTCTCAACTTCGCAATACTCTAGAAAGTCCGGAATTAGCTTGATAATAGGAGTGGCTGATTCTTGCATATTATGTAGTTAGCATGTCTCTTAATCAATGTTATACGACACGGTGTAAATATTATAAACAATACCCCGTAGTACCGTCAAGCGTCCTTCCCTATCGTTTACTTCCAATACACTCGGTCACCAAATCTTAAATCAATGTATTCATTTATTTTATTATTCTTCATCACCGCTTTGAGGCGTATGATTTGTTCGTTTAGATCATCTGAGGGTTGAAAGTATATTCTCCATGGTTGGTCGGTATGTATCAGCACCCCTGCCAATGGATGTTCCATGGTCATATATCGCGTATTGGCTATCCCCTCCTTCTGTAAAATTTCCAGGAAGGATAACACATTTTCAATGAAATTTTTATTTACTATGTTCTCCTGTTTTTCAGTTATAGTTAAGTTGCGTGTATCGTAAATGATCGGATAAGCACCAAAGTCTTTTTTTATTTTACGATATTCGGGAACGTGAGTTTTAGTTTCATCTTTTTTAATATCCTTAGCGGTACTGCTGGCAGTAGTAGTTGAAGCAGATCCTGGTGCGGCAAACATTAGTGAAGTTGTGGCCGTATCTACTGTGGTAGTAGTAATATTAATTTCCGGATTTCCAGCTCTGGTTAAGTATCTCAATGCCCCTCCGTCATTATCCAGTAGAAAATATTCCAGACCGTTATCATATATGATAGTAGAAATTTTTTCTTCTAAGTCAATCCTTAATTCATGAGGGAACACCTTTTTTACAGTGACGGAGTTTAATGAATATTTATTATTAAGCTCCTCCTCTATTTTGTTGGTATTGACTAGAAAATAATTATCACGAATAAAAATGAATTCCTTATTTAATAGATTATTTTTTATAAAACTATCAATATCATCTCTTTTAATAAAATTTAGTCCCAGATAAACTATTTTATTTATCCTAAAATATGGTAGATATAGCAAGGTTGCTCCCCACGCGCCTATGGATAGTACTAGGAGAATCGTTGCCAATCGTCCTCGCCAATTAGTTTTTTTTTCTTCTCTCTTGTATGGGTTTATTCTAAAATCATTGGGATTGTGAAGGATACTTCTTGATTTCCTAGTTTTTTTAAATGATTCTAAAAATGCCTGCCATTTGCTTTTGGGCGGTTTGTATTGTTTAAAGTTACATTGAGAGCGATAAAATTCGTTCATTTTATTATCCTTGGAAGCAAAGGATTGATACGGTCTACAATTTCGTAATTAATAGTATCTGCCCAGATGGCCAGATCATCTACCATTATTTTTTGTTTTTTATCCTCGCCTATCAGGATAACCTTGTCTCCTATCTTAACATCGGGGACATCGGTGGTATCTACAATGGTCAAATTCATGCATATTCTGCCAAGTACGGGGCATTTGATACCTTTAATAAGTACAACTGCCTTATTAGAAAAACGCCTGTCATAACCATCCCAGTATCCAACCGGGATGATTGCCAGTTTGGTTGTTTTTTCAGTGGTGTGGGTACTCCCGTAGCCGATTCTTGTTCCACTCGGGACTTCTTTTGTCTGAATAACTGTTGTATACCATGATAAAGCTGGTTGCAGGTTTATTTTATGCCTGGTCTGCTCTGCTGGATACAAGCCATAGGTGCCCAAACCAATTCGTACAGCATTAAAAATATCTAATTTAAATGTTATCGTTGCGGCCGAGCAGGACATGTGTTTTATGGGCGGATCGATCCCTTCACCTTTTAAAATTTTCAACGCTTGGATAAAATTTTGATATTGTTTTTCGGTATATTCAACGTCGTCCTCACTAGAAGCGAAATGACTCCACACTCCTTCTACTTCCAAGTATTTATATTTTTTAATTTTTTGAATAAAATTTCTTATTTCATGGGGGAGTATGCCCACGCGTGAGGTGCCAGTATCCAATTTAAGATGTACCTTTATACGTTTTCCTAGTTCCTCCCCTACCCCGTTCAATATCTTGGCTTGTTTAAGAGAAAAAAGAGGGAAAATGACTTTATTTTTGGCTAATTTTAGCAGAATTTTTTTATCTAAATCATAAAAACTCAAAATCATTATTGGTTTTTTTATCTTATTTTTTATGAGTTCCAATGCCTCATCGGAACTAACCACGCAAATCCTGTTTACTTCTTTGTCTTTAGCACAAATTTTGGCAACTTCTAAAAAGCCATGGCCATAGGCGTTGGCTTTTATTACCGGCATGAGTAATCGTTCGGGTCCGATAATTTTTCGAAACTGTTGCAAATTGTGTTTAATCGCTCCGGAATCGATTTCAAGCCATGTCAACATAATTTTTCTCTGTATAGATTTAAAAATGTTTCCATCTGCGAGTGTAATGGAGAGGGTAGATCTTTCAAAGCAAACCACCCTATGTCTTCGAATTTATGAGGCTCGCCATTTTTTACTTTATTTCTATCAACTAAAACCTTAAAATCGAGTGCTATCCAGTGTGTCTTGGTTCCGTCCTCCAAAGCCCTATGTACATCGCGATATCCCAGAAAATTATAGTCAATAACATCAGTGCAATATTCCTCCACGATCTCTTTTTTTAGAGTATTTTCTACTGTATCCCCGAATTCCAGACCGCCTCCGCCCGGATCCCACCTACCGTGTTCATCGCGACAATTTACTGATCTTTTATTCATTAAAAAATTACCGTGGCCATCATGGCAAAAGTAAATCACAGAAATTCCGGTGTGGTCTATCCCCTTTTCCATAATTTAATCGCCTTTAAAAACATGAACAAAGGAATTTCAATACGAGATCTATTTTCCGCTTCTTTTCTGGGTCCTGTCGTGGTTTGGCGATGCGAAATCCACTCTTCCATGCCAGTTACTGCAAGGCCGTTTTTAGCGAGCATTTTGAAATAGTATTGCAGAGGCCGGTGAAAACTAAAGGTGAATTTAGATGGATCAGTACCAGGGTGAGTTTGTATTTTTACTTTGTCCTCCGACATGTATCTGTCTATTCTTCTATACTGTACAGATACCTCCTCATCCCACATCCAACTACTCCATTGCGGAATTCGAAAAGCGGGATGATTTAAAACTAGAAAAAACTCCCCGTCTTTTTTGAGTACTCGTCTGCATTCTTTCATAGTGCCGATAATATCCTGGATATTTTGTAGTGCCAAAATACAAACAATTTTATTCACGCTTGCGTTTGTTAAAAAGTCCAGTTTATTTGATGAACAAATTTTGTATTCAATCTCTTTTGGTGATTTTTTCTTTGCAATTTCAATTAATTCTTCCGCTATATCACAGCCAATTACTTTAGCCCCGGTCTTGTAAAATTCGTTACTAAAGAAACCTTGTCCGCAGGCTAAATCTAATACTATCTCCCCTCTCTTTAAGTTAAGTTGGCGGAGTAGGTTGGGTAAAATAACCTTGCGTTGGTAGGTATCGTCTTCGCCTAGTAATTTGTCATACCAAGTGGCGGATTTACCCCAGGAAGTATCTGGCTTGCCTTTCATATTTTTATAGTTTTTTAAGGTCGACGTATTTTTTAAGAGCTTTCGGTACAGCTATACCGCCATCTTTCAGTTGGTAATTTTCTGCTATCATTAGCGGCCAGCGGCTGGTATTTACTACAGTGCCATTTAAGGTGTGAACGAAATCAGTTGTTCCGTCTTCTTTACGGTATTTAATATTTAACCGGCGTGCCTGGTAATCAGTGCAATTACTACAGCTAGTGATCTCGCCATAGCCTCCTTGTTTATCTTCCTCGGCCTTCATTATCATCCAGGCTTCGATATCATATTTACGATATGCTGGCCCTCCTAGGTCTCCAGTGGCAATATCTATAACACGGTAAGGAGTTTTCAAACCATTTATTGCCTCTTTTTCTATTTCCAGTATTTCTTGGTGGTATTGTTCACTTTCTTCAGATTTACAAAAAACAAACATCTCCAGTTTTGTAAACTGATGCACCCTGTACAGGCCCTTACTTTCTCGGCCATAGGCACCAGCTTCTGTGCGGAAACAGTGGGATAGGGCTGCATATTTTTTTGGTCCCTTTGATAAATCTAGAATCTCATCAGCATGGTATCCGCCCACAGTGATTTCTGCCGTCCCAATTAAACTTAAATCAGTATTTTCTATAGAATAAACTTGCGTTTCCGGTCCGCGAGGATTAAATCCAATACCCTCGAGGATTTTATCCTTGGCCAAGTCAGGTGTTTCTAACAAAGTATATCCATGTTTTACTGCGATATCTATCCCGTAATTTAATAGTGCCTGATTGAGACGCACCATGTTATTTTTATAAAAATAAAATTTAGCGCCGGTAGTTTTGGTAGCGCGATCAAAATCGATTAAATCATTTTCTAACATCAACTCCTCATGGTCTTTTGGATTGAATTTAAATTTTTCAGGTTCTTTACTTTCATAAACTACTTTATAATCCATCTCTCCACCAATCGGACTATCCGGATGGGTCATATTTGGAATCTGTAGCAATAGATTTTTATAGTCCACTTCCAAAATTTTAAGTTTATTCTCAAATTCTTTTATCCTATCCCCTACTTCACGCATTTTCGTGATTTCTTCCGGCGTTGGTTTACCCTTGGATTTTTGATTTCGTAGAGCGCGCAGAGCCTCCGATTCCTGCATCATTTTTTTTCTTTCCTCATCTTTTTTTAATAATTCGTCAACATCTACCTTCACTCCCCGATTCTGGCAATTTCTTTTCACTGCATCTATATTTTCACGAATAAACTTAATATCTAGCATATATAATTTAATTAATTTTGTTTCATTAATGAGCTTTTATATTTCTCCGGCATATATGGGGCAAGACGGACTATCTGTACATGTGGTTCGACGGCCTTGGCTAAATTATCCACGAATTCTTTTTGATCATAGCCCAGAGCTACTATATCCGGTTTTTCTTCCACAATTACCTCGTACTTGTCATCGATACGGCCGAGGCGGACATTATCCGCGATGTTAAGATCCTTAATATCTCGCAACCTTTGTTCCTCGTTGTTTTTTGGCTTCCTTCCTTTTACGCTATAAACAGTATCATCTCTGGCAATTATTACTACTAGATAATCTCCATATTCCCTTGCTTCCTTTAGCATGTGGATATGCCCGGGGTGAACTATGTCAAATGTACCGAAAACGATAACTTTTTTCATGGAGTTTATAGAAGTATAAATTATTTTTGTTCCGGTTTAAGTGTGGGAAATAAAATTACCTCTTTCAGATTTTGAGAGTTAGTCAAAAGTTTTATCAATCGATCAATGCCGATACCCAAACCGGCTGTCGGCGGCATACCATGTTTTAAGGCGGTCACGTAGTCTTCATCATAGGGCATACTCTCTTCATCACCTTTCGTGCCCAGCCGCACCTGCTCCTTAAACCGCGCTTCTTGATCAAGTGGATCATTTAATTCAGAAAAACCATTACACAGTTCATTGCCACCGACGCAAACTAATTGCATCCTCTCTACATATCGTGGATCCTCAGCCTTAGCTTTAGCTAGGGGTGATAATTCTACCGGATGGTCTATCATGAAAATCGGATTAACAATGAACGGGCGCACTAGGTTTTTGTAAATTTCATCGATCAATTTTCCTCGTCCCATTGTCTTATCTACGCCTTCTATTTTTAATTCTCTGGCCTTAGTAAACATGTCTTTTTGATCGGGGTAATCCTCAATATCAAATTTAGCGTATTCTTTTATCAATGCCCGCATTGTTTTGCGTGGATAGGGCGGCGTAAAATCAACATCTGTGTCGCCGGATTTAAATTTTAGAGGCAATCCTATTGATTTTATCAATTTTGGTAGCAGGTCTTCTACCAAATCCATCAGTTTTGTATAATCCGCATAAGCCCAGTAAAATTCGATCTGAGTAAATTCAGGATTATGATTATTGTCGATTCCCTCATTTCTAAAACAGCGGGCGATTTCGTACACCTTATCAAATCCACCCACAATTAAACGTTTTAAATATAGTTCTGGAGCAACGCGTAGGTATAGCTTCATGTCTAAAGCGTTATGGTGCGTAAGGAAAGGTTTAGCATTTGCTCCACCGTACAAAGTTTGTAATATCGGTGTCTCTACTTCATAGAAACCAATTTTATCAAAATAGTTGCGTAATTCACGAACTAGGTTACTTCTAATCTTGGCGATCTGCATTGATTCGTCATTGGCCAATAGATCCAGGTATCTTTGGCGATATCTTATCTCAATGTCATTCAATCCGTGAAATTTTTCTGGCAAGGGTAAGAGCGCCTTTGATAGTAGAGTATATTTTTTTACTAAGACAGATGTTTCTCCTTTATGCGTGACAAACATCTCTCCTTCTACTTCCACAAAATCACCCATGTCAAAATTTTTGGTAAAAAATTTATATGATTCTTTCCCCAGTTCTTTTTCAGAAAATGCTACCTGAAGACGATCATCTTCGTCTTTCAAATGTGAAAAGCAAAGCTTGCCCATCTCTCTTTTGGATATCATCCTACCGGCGATTCTTACTGTGGTTCCTTCTGGACTACCCTTGGCTTTTGATAAGGTTAGTAGTGTCTCACTTTTCGCAGGGTACGGATCGATGCCCGCATTTTTTATTGTAGCTAAGTGTTGTAGACGTACCTCTGCTTCATTGATATTTTGTTTTTGTTCAGTCATATTTTAGCTGTTAATATCAAAAAATTAGTAGCCAATTTTTTTGGCTTTATATCTAAAAACTCTCTCTTTTTCATTAACTTTACCCTAATAATTATACCTTATTTCGTGTTATTAAGTCAAAACCCGTCCGCTGGTTGGCGGACGGGTTAAATAGTTGTAGGTATTACCTTATCGTACTGCGATTATTTTATAAGTTTGCTTACCAGCCGGAGTAGTTATTTCTACTTCATCCCCCTCCTGATGCCCAATCAAAGCCTCGCCAATTGGTGATTCATTAGAGATCAATCCTTTGAGGGGGTTTACTTCTTGCGGACCGACAATGGTGTATTCTTTTTCTTTTCCGTTTATTTTTAATTTGACGGTGTTTCCTACCTGTATTGTTCCGCCTGCATGGTCGCCTTTTGTAATAATTTTGGCGTTAGACAAAATCTGTTCTACTTCTGCCAGCCTACCCTGTGCCCAGGACATGTCTTCACGAGCCTGATGGTATTCTGCGTTTTCGGAAAGATCTCCTTGTTGTCTCGCTGAGTCGATATGTGCGGCAATGTCGGGAATAGTTTTATTTTTTAATCGTTCCAGTTCTTCCTTCAAAGAAGCTAGGCTGTCGGCTGTAAGATAGTATATCTTTTCTTCGGTCATAAGAGATTATTTAAAAGATGGAATTATGTATAAAATATTTTTAAGCTCGATTTTATCTAAAATTATTGTAAACCATGTATTTTTTGAGTATATCACATGGATAGATGGGGCACAAGTTTTATGGCCTGTGGATGAAATATTCTCCTATTTTAAATATTTTTTGCCCCACCAACTTAAAAAATCTTTGGCGATTGGCATTGCCACTGTGCTTCCTTCCTCACCCTCTTCTACCAATACGGTCACCACGATTTTAGGATGTTCATAGGGGGCAAAAGAGGTAAACCAGGCATGATCACCCTTTTTATCGCTCCATTGGGCCGTACCAGTTTTACCGCCACTAGCGAAGGGAAGGGCTCGTAATAGGCCACAACTCCCCTCCGTCACGCATTGACGGAGGCCCTGTTTTATTATATTGATATTTTCGGCAGATACCATGTTTTGATTTAATAATTTTGTTTCTACTACCTCCTCTTTTTTAGTGATGGAGTTGATGAGCGAGCCGCCTAAGTGTGGGCTGACTATTTTTCCACCATTAGCCACTGCTGCTGTCCATACTGCCACTTGTAAAGGAGTGACGAGTAGATTACCTTGGCCAATAGATAAATTATATGTATCCCCCACATACCACTTTTCTTTTTTTGCTTCTTCCTTCCATTTCTTACTCGGAACAAAGCCGGAGTCTTCTCCCGGTAGATCAATGCCAGTTTTTTCTCCCAAATTAAATCTGTGCATGTAGTCAATAATTTTATCCGCCCCCAATCCAACAAAATTTCCATATCCTCCGCCGACATAGTAAAAAAAAGTATTTACTGACCAAGCGATGGCTTTTGTGACGTTAGTTATACCATGTCCACCGATTTTCCAATCTTTAAAAAGATGTCCACCGACTTCTAAACCACCGGTACTTAAAAAAGTAGTTTTTGAGGTTATTATCCTCTCTTGTAAAGCAGCCGCGGCGACAACTAATTTTACAGTAGAACCAGATGGATAGGTACCACTAATAACACGGTTGAACAATGGCTGGTTGGGGTCATCTAAATAATTTTTGTAGCTCTTGACATCTATGCCATCGGCAAATTTATTGCTATCGAATGATGGCCAGCTAACCATGGCCAAGATATTACCGGTCTCTGGCTCCATGGCAATGGCGGAGGCCGCCTTCTTGCCAGTACGTTGTAAAACTTGGCGCACATTTTTTTCTAATTCTTTTTGTGCATCCAAATCCAAAGTTAATTTTAAATTATATCCTGGTTGGGGTGGTTCTTCTGCTAAAATATTCTGTTCTTTACCTATGGCATTTACCTCTATTTTTTTTCTACCATATTTTCCTCGCAAGTATTGTTCATATTTTTTCTCTAGACCCACTCGGCCAATAGAGTCAGAAGGTAAATATCCAGAATCTTTAAATTCTTCTAGCTCCTTTTCGTTTAATTTACTTAAGTAACCTAATAAATGTGAAAAGCTTATATTCCCCTCTTCGACTAAATAGTGGCGTTTAGTCCCTTTTTCAATTAAAATACCGGGTAAATCCGCGTTTTGAATGTATAGTTTTAAAGCTGTGTCATAATCTAAATTTTCTTTAATCACCAGCGATTCATAGCTGTAGAATTTATATTTTTCCAACAGTGTATCAATACTCTCCTGGGGCACCCCACTCATGGTTGAGATCTTTTTAATAATTTCGTAACGTTCAGTTGAGTTTATCGGCAGATCCTGTGGTACGATGGATAAAGAAAAGTTAGGGACATTCTGTACTAATTCTCGTCCATATCGATCAAAAATTATACCACGTTCAGCTGGAATTGGTCGTAAACGGATGCGATTACCATCGGCTAGAGTAGAATAATAATCTCCCTGGAAAATTTGTATATAGAAGAGACGAGCAAAAATTATAAGGACACCAGTTAGAATAAAATAAAAAAGAATTTTAATTTTTTTTTCTTTAATACTCAATCCTAAATAATCATTGGTTTGAGCAAGAGGTATCTGTTTCTGTGTCCCTCCTTCAAAATTAAAAGATTCTTCCACCCACTTCTCTTTGTATTTTCCCTTAAGGTCATCAATCGGAATATGAGGGCTTTCAATTTCAAAAATATTTTTTTCTTTCATATACTTCTTCTTTGGCTAATAGATCCATGGTAATATCTGGGGCTTAATTTTTTGATAAAAGTGACCGCGAAAAAATATATTAGTGCTGTTAAACTAGATGTAATAATAATTTCCGCGGTATAATCAATGAGCATCATACCTAAACCAACAGATGGAGTGGTATGGTTAAAGAATCGGAAGGCTACTAAGAGTGATAGAAAGGAGAAGCGATAAATAAATAGACTGATAAGACATGATAGAAAAACCGTTGTTACAGAACGATTAGTCAAGAGATTTTGTAATACCCAATGTGCGCTGAGCAGGCCCAGATAAAAGGATATACTATTTAAGCCAAACGGCAAGGAAGAAAAGATTTCTAAAAGAAAAATAAAGGGCAGGATTAGCCAGAGGGTGCGGCTTTGAGGATAAAAATTATTTACTAAGATTAGGAATAAAAAGATAATGTTGATGCGATTAAAAGGAAAAAATAACAACCCGACAAAAGCCATTTGCAGAATAAACACTCCCGAAATTAACGCGATGTAAATAATAAATTTGAGCAGTGTTTTCATATCTGAACTAATGAGATTACACCTAGATAAATTAATTAGTCAAAAGTACACTTACTAAATTTAGTTTAGACAAGTCGGCTGTCGGTGCCAGGATGGCTTTCTGAAATGGTTGGTAGGCCTCATTTTCTACAGCCACTACCGTGCCGATTAATAATCCTCTTGGCATATTCTCTTCCAACCCCGAAGTTACTATCTGATTGCCTACCGTGATTATTTCATTGCGTGGAATAAAATTCATTTTAATACTGATGCCATATCCACCCTCTACTACACCAAGACTTTTATCCTTGTTCAAAATTGTAGCCGCTACCTTATTTTGATTGTCACTCAACAAACGAACAAAGGCAATATTCTCTTCCACCTTGCTAATTTTCCCTACCAATAGACCATCCTCTACTATTACCGGCTGTCCAACTTTTAGGCCATCCCGCCTCCCTCCCTCTATCATCACTGATTGTTCCGTACCCTCAATATCCTTACCAATAATTTTTGTGGACAATTGAGATAAGTCGCGTGTTTGTTTAAAAGAAATTTGTTTTTTTAGCTGTTCATTTTCTATCTTTAAAATTTCTATTTGTGAGGTTAGCAAGTCACTTTTTCTTTTTTCAGATAATAACTGTTCATAGGATTGGATATATTCATTTTTGTTAAAAAGAAATTGGTAGTTGTTAGCTGCTTGTTGTCCCATTTGATATAGCGCCATGGTCGGACGTAAGAAAATATAGCGACAAAAATTTTTTAAAGGCGTGAGCCAGCCAAAAAAATTCAAAAAAATGAGCACTATAATTAGTGCCCCTATGCCGATATATTTTTTTGCTCGTTTGTCGGAGTATGGCATATTTTAAATTTAATTTTAAGCCCTCCCCCTTGTTTCGGGTGAATAAACGGAAATCTCACGTAATAATTCATCCTCATCCAGCAAGATACCAGTTCCGCGCACTACTGCCGTTAGTGGGTCATCAGCTACCCTTACCGGTATCTCCGCAGCGCGGCTAATTAGCTGGTCAATTCCTCTGAGTAGAGCACCTCCGCCAGTAAGTAAAATTCCACGCTCATGGATATCTGCCACTAATTCAGGTGGGGTAGTTTCAAGCGTACCCTTTATATTCTCTACTATATTACGAAGTGATCTAGACAGTGCTTCGCGGACCTGGGTGTCACTGATCATCACTTCTTTTGGCAGACCGGTAATTAAGTCGCGTCCGCGCATTGGAAATTGCATTGGTTCCGACAATTCAATAGCTGAACCGATCCTTATCTTAATCTCCTCTGCCTGTATCTCTCCCACTAACAGATTAAAAAAATCACGGGCATATTGTATAATATTGTGGTTGAATTCATCCCCGGCAATTTTTATAGAACGCCAATTGACTATGCCGCTTAGAGAAATAACGGCAATTTCTGTGGTGCCTCCGCCAATATCTACAATAAAATTTCCGATGGCCTCTCTTACTGGCATTCTTGAACCAATGGCAGCAGCCATCGGTTCTTCTACTATCCAGACCTCTCTGGCACCGGCATGAGATGCGGCATCGCTGACCGCCTTTCTCTCCACCTCGGTGATATTAAGAGGTACGCCGATCACTACGCGCGGTCGCATCACTAAATTTAAACTGTCTTCTTTAATTTTATCCATGAAATATCCTAACATTTTTTCCGTAACTTCAAAATCAGAAATAATACCGCCAGTAAGCGGACGAGTAGTAGAGATGTGAGGAGGGGTTTTACCCAACATGTCCCTTGCTTCATTACCAACAGCCAAAATTTGCTCAGTACGGGTGTTTATTGATACCACGCTCGGTTCATTTATCACAATTCCACGGCCCTTCACATAAACTAAAGTATTGGCCGTTCCTAGGTCAACTCCCAAGTCCTTCCTGAATTTATTTATTAAATTTTGGAACATAGTCGTTGTTGTTGTACTTCCTGTTGGTAAAAATTATTCCCTCTAAGATGGCATACAATACGGCTAGTAAAATCGCCACCCACCAAGTGAGGATTTGCATTTGTAATAAAAACAGAACGATTAGTATCAGCGAGGCGAATAGGATGCCCTGACGGAAGGTTTTTTTTACATGGCGAAAGACCAGTTCATCATCCTTTAATATTTTTCTTCGCACCATAAATCCGATAACTGAGAATGTGCCTACCAGAGCTAGGAATAAGCTAATATAAAAAAATAAAAAACCGATCATTCCAGCTTTATTTGGATCTAAACTGGTGATGACAAAAAACCAGGCCACCCAGCAGCTGATAGTACCAATAGACATTAAAATAAGGTATTGGCGTAGGGTCATAAAGTAATGGTAGTGTAGATTAAAAAGATGCTTTTGACAAGGGTCTGATTTTGGCCGATTTTACGACAGGAAACGGATTTTCTCTATAGTACCGGGCGCCGTTTTTTTATTTATCTCCTCAATAATTTTGGCCTCATAAAGTTTAATTTCCTGGATAGCCGACGAGCTGAGACAGGCAATGGTTAAGGCGGAATTTTTAACATATACCGCGCGAGCGATGTCTATAATTTGTTCGCTGAATAAATCAACCAGGACATTATTGGCTTTCTCTACCGTCATAGCGGCATTCACTCCCCGGATTAATGGCGAGCGGGCGGATTTATGTTTGAAAATGTCAGCCAATGATTGCATATTATTCACGATAATCGCAGATGTTCCTAAAATCACAATGTTCACAGGTGAATTTTCCCGGTGTAGCGGTAAAATCTCCCGAATGTATTCTATCAATAGTTTTTTGTAATTTTTCCATCAATTTATTTTTCTCCTTTTCCTCGCCTAAAAATGATACGCGAATATTGTCATTTAAATAAAAATATGTGAGCTGGCTTGGCTTACCTATAGTTTGGTATTCCGGCAGTTGTTCTACCGCTATTTGATAAATTAACAACTGATCCTTATCTTCACCCACCACTTTTTCCTTAGCTTTCCCGGTTTTATAATCAATAATTTCAAGGGAGCCGTCTAATAGTTTATCGATGCGATCAATACGCCCGTGTACAAGGTAGTCCCCTACTTTTATCTTGAACCATGACTCCAGACATGTTGGCATCGTCCAACTATTTTCCTGTGTTTTATAGAAAACTCGCAATATATCTTCACCTTTTTTGTAATAATCTTCGCGTTGTTTTTGATTTTTGTACCAATCATCCATCCATTTTTCGCGGTATATTTTTAAAAGTTCATCTAATGTGGGTACTCTGATTATCTCGGCATTCATTTTTGTTGGTAATTGAGGAGAGCCAAACAGGGAGGCCTGCTCTACACTATTTAAAGTTTGTACTCGTAAATAAAATTCATGCAAAGTATTATGGATACTTTGGCCAAAACTGAAACTGGCATTGCCTTGAGTTGGGATTCTTAAGATATGTCCCAGCTTGTATTGGTAGGGACAGGTTTCATATGATTTTATTTGTGAAAAAGAAAATGCTTTAGGAAGTTCATAGATGAATTCCCCAGAATCGCTTCCTTTTTTTGTCAGTGATAAATTTAGTATATTTTTTTCTACTTGTTCATTTTTAGTAACCACGAAATCCAACTCAGCCAGAAAGCGACTGATTTTTTTAGTCCTAACTCCACCGTAATCACTAGCGCTAGTAAGGTAGAAACGTTCTTTAGCACGGGTAATAGCTACATAAAATAATCGGCGCTCTTCTTGGATATGTCCATCCCCTTCCGGCAGTTGTTCCTTAATTAATTCCAATGGAATTTCAATTCTGTCTCCTCGGCTGCGCGACGGAAATCTATCTTCGACCATATTGACTACGAAGACATATTTAAATTCCAATCCTTTTGCTGAATGAATAGTAAGGATATTTACCGAATCTGGTGTATCGGTAGGTTGATACATTTTTCCCATGTCTCCCGATTCTAGGATAAGTTCGTAGTGTTCTAAAAAATTTTGTACCTTTGCTCCCGGAGTGATGGTTTCAAAATTTGCAATATATTCAAAAAATTGTTTTAGTTGATAAATTTGTCTAATTACCTCTCTATTTCCCTGCTCTTCTTCGTGGGTTAAATATTTCAGATATCCACTATCATTTAAGAATTGATAAAGAATCGTAGTTGGCTTTTCTAGACGCGTCTCTTTCATGCCACCATGTATCAAAGCAATAATTTTATTGCAAATTGTGACACCGTCGCTAGATACTCCAAATTCCGCTCCGCGTTTGAGTGCTTCATAATATGTAATACTTTTTTTCTTGGCTTGGTGTAGTATCTTTTGCAGGTCATTTTCTTTTAATCCCCAAAATGGTAAGCACAACATGCGAAAGATAGCCGCCGACTCATGGTAGTTAGTAATTGCCTTAAAAAAATTAACAACGTCTAGTACAATCGGTTGGCGATATAGGCCGGCGGAGGAGAGGAATTCATAGGGAATCCCGCGTTTTTCCAAGGCATTGATAAATGGTTCGGCGTGATTGTTGGCACGGACAAGAATGGCAAAGTCGTCCCAAACTGCTTCTTTATTTGTCTCTTTAATTTTAATAATCTCTTCCATCACCGATTTTACCTCCTCGTCTGAGGTAAAAGAATGGATGTGGGTTACATGACCACTATTTTTTTTGCGGGAATGAGAGTCTGTTGACAATAGTTTTTTGTCTATCTTTAACTTAACTTCTAGTCGATCCGGATTATTATTTTGTATTGACCTATATGCTAAATCTAGAATTTCTTGCTGTGAGCGATAGTTTTCTGTCAGTACGATTTCCTTTGCATCGGGATAATCATCCTTAAAACGCATAATATTAGATACTGAAGCGCCACGAAAGGCGTAGATACTTTGATCATCATCGCCAACGACTGTCAGTTGACTGCCATTATTAGTAATTTTTTGCACTAAATAGTATTGGGCCCAATTTACATCCTGGAATTCATCCACTAGAATATATTTAAATTGTTTTTGTAAAGCAGATAAAATTTGCGGGCGTTTTTCTAAAAGTTGTATAGTGTAAAATATTAAATCACCAAAATCGAGTGCGTTGTTATCTAATAACAGTTGATTATACGTATGATAAGCATTAGAAATCTCGGTAAGTCGTTTTATTTCATCTCCATCATCATTTCCTAGCAGTTGAGAATCTGCATTGTCTGTATTTAATTTTTTCTCCTCTGCGTATTCCAGATATTCCTTTGGTGTTATCAATTCATCCTTACATTTAGAAAAATGCTTTATCAGTTCGTGAATATGCCGTGCTGGATTGCCAAGAGGGCGATAATAATCCAAGTCAAATTTATCTAAATTATTTCGTACTAAAAGCCAGGCGTCGGTCGAAGTAAGTAATTTAAATTGATTAGATAAACCAATATCCAAACCATATCGCATCAATATTTTTTGGCAAAAAGCATGAAAGGTGGATATTTGCATTTCCACATAACCGATGTCCAAAAGACCATCCGCCCTCTCTAGCATTTCTGCCGCAGATTTGTCAGTGAAGGTCAATGCTAAAATTTCTTCTGGTTTGGCTAATTTATTTTTGATTAAGTAAGCAATTTTCTTTGTAATAACAGTAGTTTTCCCTGTCCCGGCACCAGCGACAATCAAAAGTGGGCCAGCGGAATATTCCATGGCCTCTTTCTGTACTTTGTTAAGATTTGAGAGCATAAAATAACAAAAGACACCCAATTAAGGATGCCTTTATTATAGCCGGATAGATGGTTTTTGACAAATCTTTATTTAATAAATCCGCCTGCCTGCAGCGTCCATAATTTGTTGTAGATGCCGCCTCTTTTTACCAACTCATCGTGGGTCCCCTCCTCCGCTATTTTCCCCTTTTCTACCACTACAATCCTGTCCATTTTCATAATTGTTGATAAACGGTGGGCAATAACAATCACCGTCTTGTCTTTCATCAGATTAGCCAGGGCATCTTGGATCAATTTTTCCGACTCGGAATCTAAGCTGGAGGTAGCTTCGTCAAGCACTAGGATTGGTGAATTGTATAAAATAGCACGGGCAATGGCGACCCGCTGCCGCTCGCCACCAGATAATTTGATTCCTCTTTCTCCTACAAAAGTATTGTAGCCTTCCTGGAAGATAGAAATAAATTCATGGCAATGTGCCAGCTTGGCGGCTTCAATTACTGCTTTGTTTGTTGCTTTAGGTCTGCCATAACGAATATTTTCCTGTAGACTTCTGTGGAATAAAATTGGGTCTTGTGGTACCATGCTGATATTTTGCCACAAACTTTCTTGGGTCACTTTAGCTATATCTTGTCCATCGATTTTAATTTTTCCAGCGGTCAGTTCGTACATCCTTAGTAATATTTTTACAACAGTGGTCTTTCCAGCACCAGATGGGCCGATTAAGGCGATCTTTTCTCCCGGTCGAACTACTAGGTTGAAATTAGAAAGAATTTTTCGGGTTTCATTATAATTAAAATCCACATGATCAAAAACTATCTCGCCATGTTTGACGATTAAATTTTTGGCATCTGGTAGGTCAGTAATTTCGTGTGGTGTATTTAAAATCTCGGTCATCTCCTCTGAGTCAGCCAGATCTTCATAACCACGTTGTATAATACGTCCCAGGTCCCAAATCTGCATCAATACAATGAGGACATAGGACTGGATCAGAACAAAATCGCCTACGGTTACTAGATCCTTCTGCCATAGCAGAATAGCGACATAAAAGAGCCCTATTTCCAGTATAACTGCCAAGAATCCCTGTACTGTTTCGAATATATTGGCGAGATCCCACGTAAGCTTTCTAAGGCGGCGAACATTGTCGTTTACCTTATAGAAATTCTCAACCTCTCTTTTGTAGCCATTAAAAAGTTTAACATTTGCATTGTTAGTTATGGTATCGGCCAATACACCAGTAGCTCTAGTATCTGCCTCGCTGCGCAAGATATCATAACGCAACTTATATCTAACAAAAAACATGTTGATGATAATGAAGGTAACTATCCAACCAGCAAGAATTAGACTCAGATAAGCGTTCGTCCAAGTTAAAACTGTCAAAATAACTGTTAGATTGACTATGAGCGGGAGGAGGTTAAAAATAATTTTGTCAGCTATACCTTCGAAGGAGTGGGTAAAACGATTAGCACGCTTTACTAAAGAGCCTACGAAATTGTTGTTGAAAAAAGCAAAGGAATGCTTATGGAGATACTGAAAACAGGTGTTGGCTAAATCGGCCATAATTCTAGACTCAAAATGAGTGGCAGAGAACGCCAATCCTCTTCTAAAGGCCCACTGTGCAAGATCTAGGGCCAGCAGGATGATGAGTACCTGGATCAGAGATTGAACTATTTCTGCTTTAGCCGCCGTTCGGGTAAGTACATCGAAAAAACGTTTAAAAAAAACAGGCATTACGGTATTTATGACTGACACTCCAATCACAGATAAAAGCATGATCGTACCAGAGATCCAGTACTTTGTTGAATGTTGCCAATAGATTTTTAATGTTTGTAGAGTCTTGTTTTGCACAAATATACACAAATTGCCCGCCAAAATTGCGGGGGGCTATAATAAAAGACGAAGGAAGGACAAAGATGTTACTGTATGGCTTTAAATTTTTGTATGTTTATCTTTCCCAGAAGCAACAATTAGGGCGTGATATTCTTGGAAAATTTTATTATTTTTCGGCAATTTTTTTTCAAAAAATTCTCTGTAACCATCATATTCCTTAAACTCTACACTATATTTTTTACAAAGTCGTCTAGTATACTCATCAATTACAAAGAGGGGTTTGTTGAGAGCGTATAGAATAATGGAGTCGGCAGTTTCTGGCCCAATACCCCATAGAGTTAATAGCTTCTCCCTTATTTCACTCGCCTTGCATCTTTTTAATCTTGTAATATCGCCGTTGTAATTTTTTACCAACCAATCGGAAAATATTTTGAGCTTTTTTGCTTTTTGTTTATAATATCCAGCCGGGCGTATTAACGTTTGTAGTCGAGCAGTTTTTATTCTACTAATTTTATTAGGTGTTAGTACTTTTGCGTTGTATAAATTGTTTATGGCTATAGCTACATTTTTCCAAGCAGTACTTTGTGTTAAGATTGCTCCTACCGCTATCTCGAAATATGGATCACGAAATGATGCTCGGTATTTTGATAAAGACCTGTAAGGAATACTGTATTTGATCCCCTGTTCTAGTACTAATATTGGCCACCATCCTTGGGGCCCATATACCTTAAATAACTTTTGATAAACCCCAAAAATATTCACACTTGGCTATATGAATTTTAATTATTCCGTCTATTTACGCTCTCCTCTTTCTTCACAACCGCATCCACAGCCCTCCCCGCACGCGCAACAATGCGCGCACAGTCCGCCATTGCAAGGGCAGTTATCGCCTTCGTTTTCTAGCGGTTGACCGCATTTAATGCAGGTGTCGGACATATGATTAAACTAAATTACATAGTGTCGCCAAGCGACACTTTTATTATATCAATAAAAAAAATCCAGCGCAATGGCCAGATTTTTATTTTGATGAATCCTTACTTTGACATCTGTGGTGGAATCTTGCGATATTTGCTACCAATCTTCAGACGATTTAAAGCCTTTTCCAAGGAAGCCTGCAAAGATACATAGTCTACGTCTTCTTTGGTTCTGACCTCTTGCATTAATTTTTCTGCACGAGTTCTAGCCGCCTCGGCGCGAGCGATATCAATTTCTTCTGCGTGTTCGGCGGTATCTGCTAGAATTACCAAGGAATTGTCCGATTTTACCTCGGCGAAACCACCGGATACAGCGATTACCTTTTCTTCACCATTTTGTTTGTAGCGCAATTCACCCGGTTTTAAAACAGTTATCAAAGGTAAATGATGCGGTAAAACGGTGATCTCCCCCATAGCGGTCATAACACTAACTTGATCTACATCTTCCGAAAAGACTACACGCTCTGGGGTAATGATTTGGAATTTAATTTTATCCATATTCACTGTTATTTCACTTCATCGATAGAGCCTTTCATATAGAAAGCCTGCTCTGGTTTATCGTCATGTTTACCATCCAAAATCTCGCGGAAACCACGTACGGTTTCAGCTACAGGCACATACTTACCCTCCGTGCCGGTGAACGTTTCAGCAACGAAAAACGGTTGCGACAAGAATTTCTGAATGCGGCGGGCACGGGCTACAGTAATTTTATCTTCATCACTCAACTCCTCCATACCCAAAATGGCGATGATATCCTGTAGATCTTTGTACCTCTGTAAAATTCTTTGGACCTCAAGAGCGGTACGATAATGCTCTTCACCTACCAGATTTGGATCCAAAATTGTGGAAGATGAATCCAATGGATCTACGGCCGGATAGATACCAAGCTCGGTAAGAGAGCGGTTCAATACGACGGTGGAATCCAAATGGGCAAAAGTGGTGGCTGGGGCCGGATCAGTAAGATCATCGGCTGGTACATATACGGCCTGTACGGAGGTGATGGAACCCTTGTCGGTAGAGGTAATACGTTCCTGTAGGGCACCCATTTCAGAAGCTAATGTTGGTTGGTAACCTACCGCGGAAGGCATACGGCCGAGCAAAGCAGATACTTCGGAACCGGCCTGTGTAAAGCGGAAAATATTATCAATAAAAAGCAGTAAATCGCGACCTTCTTCATCACGGAAATATTCGGCCATGGACAGAGCGGTCAAAGCTACACGAGCACGAGCACCCGGTGGTTCATTCATCTGACCGAAAACTAGAGCTGTTTTGTCCAACACACCAGAGGCCTTCATTTCACGATAAAGATCATTACCTTCACGAGTACGCTCACCTACGCCAGCAAACATGGAATAACCGCCATGCTCTTGGGCGATGTTGCGGATAAGCTCTTGGATAACTACGGTTTTGCCTACGCCGGCGCCACCGAACAAACCGACTTTTCCACCCTTCAAAAATGGGCAGATTAAATCGATTACTTTGATACCGGTCTCCAATACTTCGGACTTGGTAGATTGCTTCACAAACTCCGGAGCTGGACGGTGAATCGGATATTTCTTTTTAGCTTTTTCGTCACCTTTGCCGTCAATCGGCGCACCAACCACATTAAACATACGGCCAAGTGTTTCCGGACCTACTGGCACTGTAATCGGGGCCCCAGTGTCTTCAACTTCTTGTCCTCTTTCCAATCCGTCAGTGGTACTCATGGCGACGGTGCGCACCATGCCAGAGCCCAAGTGCTGTTGTACCTCAAGAACTAGAGTTTCACCATTTGGCATTTTGGTTTGGATGGCGTTAAACAATTCTGGCAATTTATCTTCAAATTGCACATCCACTACTACACCGATAATTTGGGATATTTTTCCTTTGTTCATACAGAATTTTTTAATTTTTATTATTTTTAATTTAATAATTATTCCAATGCCGCTGCGCCACCACAGATTTCCGCGATTTCCTGTGTGATAGCTGATTGACGGGCTTTGTTAAATGTGTAATTCAATTCTCTGATAATATCTTCAGCCGCGTCGGATGCATTTCTCATACTCATCATACGAGAGCTGTGTTCAGCCGCGTCGGATTCCAAAATCGCTTGATAGATCTGCATCTCTACTAATCGCGGGATTAACATATCCAAAACTTTTTCCGGTCTTGGTTCAAATTTAAATTCGATTCCTTGTTCAACTACCTGTGCCGTTTCGTCGGTCGTTCCTCCTAATAATTCATCCTTCTTTTCAAGCGGCAATACCTGCTTAACTCTAGGAACTTGTTTAATGGCCGATACAAAATCCGTATAGGCCACGCACAAACGATCATATTTACCGTTGACATATTCAGCGATTGTCACCTTGGCCATTGGTAAAATTTCTTCAATCTTGGTTGTTAAATCAATTTTTTCATATTCAGCCGCTACCTTGTGTCCAAAATAGTTATAAATCTTCCTACCGCGCTTACCCAAAAGGATAATTTCCACCTCAACACTTCCTTCTGATTTTACTTTTTTAATATATTTATCAGTTTCCTGTAAAAGTTTACTGGAAAAACCGCCAGCCATACCACGATTGCTGGTGACTAAAATTATACCAACTTTTTTAACTGTTTTTTTAGCCAAGAGCGGATGTAATCGAACATTAGTTTTTTTAGCCACATCCAAAAGCATCTGCCAGGCTAAATTGGCATAACTGCGCGTAGACAAAACATTGGCCACGGCCTTTCTCATTTTTACCGCCGAAATCATTTCCATCGCCTTCGTAATTTTCTTGGTACTGCTAACGGATTTGATACGGCGTTTGATTGTTTTTGTATTTACTCCCATAATAGTTAGGCCTTTTTAAATTCCTCAATCGCGCCCTTCAATTCCTTTTCAATTTCATCATTCCACTCCCCTTTTTCAATTTTATCCAAAAGGGTAGCTTTAGTTTTGTTCATAAACTCATGGAATTTTGTCTCCCAGGCGCGAACCTCTTTTACCGGTACATCGTTGGCCAATCCATTGGATACGGCGTAAATAATTGCCACCTGATTGGCTACGGGCATAGGTTGGTATTGCGGTTGCTTTAAAATTTCCATCAAGCGTTGACCTAGGTCAATCTGTTTTTTAGTATCAGCATCCAAATCACTCGCGAATTGAGCAAAGGCCTCCAACTCACGGAACTGGGCCATGTTCAATTTTAATTTACCGGCTACCTTCTTCATTGGTTTAATCTGGGCGGCCGCACCGACGCGTGATACGGAAATACCCACATTCAATGCCGGGCGAATACCACGATAGAATAAATCGCCTTCCAAGAACACCTGACCATCGGTAATGGAAATTACATTGGTTGGAATATATGCGGTGACATCGCCAGCCTGCGTTTCAATAATTGGCAAAGCGGTAATTGAACCACCGCCGGCTTCTTTGTTTCTTCGGCAGGCGCGCTCTAATAGGCGGGAGTGTAAATAGAACACATCACCAGGGAAGGCCTCGCGACCTGGTGGGCGGCGGAGTAATAGCGAAACTTCGCGATAAGCCCATGCCTGTTTAGACAGGTCATCATATATACACAGGACATCTTTACCTTGATCCATAAAATATTCAGCCATAGCTACACCAGCGTACGGGGCGAAATATAGTAAGGAGGCTGGATCAGAGGCGCCAGCAGATACTACGATGGTATAGTCCATGGCGCCGGATTCCTTTAATTTAGCGACGATACGTGCTACCTTGGATTCTTTTTGTCCAATGGCCACATAAACACAAATCATGTCCTTGCCTTTCTGATTGATAATAGTATCAATAGCAACGGCAGTTTTACCGGTTTGGCGGTCGCCGATGATAAGTTCGCGCTGGCCGCGGCCGATCGGAATCATGGCATCAATGGCCTTAATACCAGTTTGTACCGGTTGAGTTACTGGCTCGCGGGTCATTACACCAGGAGCGATTTTTTCAATCGGATAGAATTTTTTGGAATGAATTTCTTTACCACCGTCGATGGTCTCTCCAAGTGGGTTCACTACGCGGCCGATAAATTCATCGCCAACCGGTACAGATAAAATACGACCGGTGCGTTTTACGGTGTCGCCCTCTTTAATATGTTTGTATTCGCCGAGCAGCACAGAACCAACCGTTTCTTCCTCTAAGTTTAGAGCTACACCAAAAGTACCACCTGGAAATTCCAACATCTCACTCGCTTGGCATTTGGTAAGGCCAGAAAGACGCGCAATGCCATCACCTACCGAGATAACGGTACCAATTTCTTCGGTCTGTACCTGCTTTTCAAAAGAAGCAATATTTTTCTTTAACTCCTCTACGATTGTATTTATGGACATATATACAGAATATTATTTAAGCAATTATTTGTTTTAATTTTAGTAGTTGTGTTTGTAAACTGGCATCTAAAATTTTATCTTCAGTTCTGATGCGTACTCCACCGAGCAAACTGGGGTCGATACTTACTGTTGCCTCTACGTTATTTCCAAAGACATCCTTAATTTTATTAATAGTCTTAATATCTAGTTCTCGGGCTGTGGTAATTTGTATTTCCTTGATACCCTCTCCAATTTTGATATATTTTACAAATTCACGAATGATGTTTTTTGACTGTTTTAATTTATGATCACGCGCCAAAATACCGGCGAATTTTTCAAGCACCTTATACAGCTTCTCGCCCTTTAAATTCTTTGTTGCTTCAAAAAGGGCCTTGGCGTATTGTCTGTTAGTATTTTTTGTCATAAAAAATTTTTCTTCCCCTTCCTTCTATTACCACATCGGTGATAACAAACGGTAGAGGCCGGTGTCGAGAGGCACGGCCTCTACACCGGTTGAGTTTCTGTTCTTCCCCCCGATCCCTTGATGCCTTCTAGGCGTCCTTGGCGCGCCGCCTCATGAGGATCTCCTCACTGAGGCGCAGGAAGGTCTCCGCGATGTCCCCCAGCCTATGGCTGATGGCGGAATGGGCATCGCCGATTTCCTTACTGGCCCTCTTCACTCCCTCCTGTGCCTGGCCACTCTCCAGAGCTGCCTGCTGCAGTTCCTCATCGTGGTCTGCCATGTCGGCGACGATCTTCGCCAAGTCCCCCACGGCATCCTCGAGCCTGTAGAGCTCGAGTGCCACCATCCTCGCCCGATCGTCCGGACCCTGCATTTTTTAGTCCCCATTCCGGGAGCCAAATCGGGGAATTCCGATTTACCAAACTCCCGAAGTGAAAAAACAAGCTGTATTCTTTTTTCACGTCGAAAGTTTGGATATTTGTAAAGAACTTGATCTAAGATATATTCTTTATCGCCTCTTCAATCAATTTTTTATCTTTTTTCTCATCCATTTTTTCACTCAAAATTTTCTCTACCGCCATTACTACCATTTCAGCCGTCTCTTCTTTTAATTTGGTCACCATTTCTTCTTTCTCAATTTTAATATTCCTTCTAGCCTGATCAACCAACCCTTCAATTTCTTTTTTTGCTTTAGCTTTCATTTCATTAGCGACAATTTCAGTTTCGGAGTTGGCTTTTTCTAAGATACGGTTGGCTTCTACCTTAGCCATATCAATTTTTGATTGATAATCCTTTTCACCACGTGCCAATGTATCCTGTACTTTTTTAGCATTGGTCAAACTTTCATCAATAATATTCTGCCTCTCGGCCATTTTTTTGGTAAGCGGTTTTAAAATTAAGAACCACAAGATAGCACCGACAACGGCAAAATTAATAAGTTGGAAGACGAACAGGCTCCCGTTTATACCAAGCGAAGCTAAGAGTCCGGTATCCTGTGCTGTTTCGACAGCTTCTACTGCGTGTTCGCTGGCGTAGGCGATATCAATAAAATTCATAAATATTTTTTTAAAAATGGTTTCATTGGGCAGGGCCAAATTGACCCGGCCTCAGAAACTATTTTAAAGTAAACACTACCACCAAAGCATAAATGGCGATAGCTTCGGCGAACGCGGCGCCTAATAGCATCGGAACAAATAGTTTTCCAGAAGCTTCTGGATTTCGACCAATGGCCTCCATGGCCTTGGCAACCAATTTACCGATGGCCATAGCTGGGAAAAAACCGCCCAATGCCATAGTCAAACCTTTGACTATTGTCACGATTGATTCGTGGTCCAACATAGTTTTGACCTTTCTTTATGATACTTTCCGGCGAAGGGCTTGTTTTTTGAAAAAAATTGCCTCGCGGTCAGCATCGATTAATAAATAAAATTAGTGAGTCTCTTCTCCGTGCGGTGCTGTAGTCATAATTGTTAGGTACACTAGGGTTAACATTGTAAATACCGCTGCCTGAATTAAGCCAACTAAAAGTTCAAGCATCATAAACGGAGTTGGTACCAAAAATGCGACAAGACTGCTCATTACAGATATTAAAACTTCACCGGCAAAAATATTCCCGAAAAGACGCAGGGAAAGTGAGAGTACTTTGGCACCTTCACTAACCATTTCAATCAATCCCACACCTAGTTCGATTATTGCTGTAAAAATTGCGATTGGGCCCTTTGTTAAACTCTTGAAGAAAGTACCGATTTGAATGAATTTATTCAAATGAGTAAAGACGCCTACTGTGAGTAGACCGAACAGATGGGATGAGATCACTACAGTCAAAGCCATGGCTACTGTTAAATTCAAATCGGTATTGGCCGGACGAAGAAGCATCTTGTGGTTTAAAGTGATACTACCAGTACCTGGAAGCAAACCTAGCCAGTTGGAAAGTAAAATAAAAAAGAAGACCGAACCGACAATGGGTAAAAATTTCATTGTCTTTTTTCGATCTCCTGTCACCTGGTCAAAATATCCAAGTAGAATTTCTAGGAAGTACTCAAATACATTTTGCATTTTACCCGGGCGAAGGGTAATTCTTTTGCGCAGTAGAATTCCGATGACCAAAAAAATAATGATGGCCAGCCACGCGTTGATTATCGTGTTAGTCACTGGAATCTCCCCGATTTTGAATAGCACTTCTGGCGCTAATGTTGGAATATGCATATTACTTTAAATTTTGATATTGTGCACCGTAGGCCTTTGATTTTTTATAGATCATTTTTCCAGATAGCAGGGCGGCTAGTACAAAACCTAAAACGGTGAATAGCGGTGATTTGTAATACTTTTCGTCTAAATACTGGCCAATAAGCACAAAGATTACTACTGGTACAGCGATAGTCGCGCCAAAATCCCCTATTATTCGCAAGGCGAATAAATAGTAGGCTCTATCTGAGGTTTTTTGTGGCTTATCTACCATATTTTAAAGACGGCGATATTTTACTTGAAATTCGCTAAATAGTCAAGAGAATTTGACTGTGAATAATTTGACTGTGAATAAATTACTTAATTCTGGTAAAAAGTTTTTTTGTGTTATCTTCGGTAATTTTTATCACCTCTTCAAGGTCAATCTGTCTAATCTGGGCGATTTTTTTTGCCACTTCCGCTACCATCCACGGTTCGCATCTTTGACCTCGGTATGCTTGCGGCGCTAAATATGGCGCATCGGTTTCGATTAAAACCTTATCTATTGGACATTTTTTTACGACCTCTATTAAGTCTTCTTGGGGTTTGGGGTTAGTTTTTTTGGCAGGAAAAGTAATGACACCGGTGAAGCCGATGTATAGACCGAGGTCTAAATATTTTTGGGCATTGGACCAATCGCCGGTATAGCAATGCACTACTCCACGAATTGGCTCTCCGATATTTTTTAACAGATTAATCATTTCATCGTGGGCTTCACGTACATGAATAACGACCGGCAGATCTAACTCTTTAGCTAGCCTGTATTGCTTCAAAAAGGTCTCACTTTGTTTCTTAATTATCTCATCTCTGTTCGCATCTTTTGGTAGATGAAATAATTCTAAACCACACTCACCTATCCCTATAACTTTTGGATGGTTAGCCAATTTTTTGTATTCTTCATAATCAAAATTTTCTTCACGAGTTTTAAAAGCTACTTCACCCTCATCAACTTCAGTAGAAAAAAGATGTATCGGATGTAAACCAATCGTGGCATAGATATTTTTATATTTTTTAGCATATTCCACCGCTCGGCGACTAGTATTAATTTGCGAACCGACGCAATTTAAAATTACGCCGCGTTCAATACATCTTTTTATTACAATTTCGGCATCATCTTTGTAGGCGTTAAATTGAATGTGACAATGAGAATCGATCATATTAATTATTTTAATCGTCCTCCCCACTCAACTACGGTAAATCCTGTTCTCTGTGGGGATCTTAGTAACGGCTCGTTTACCGCAATTGGTTTATCAAGTGGTGTATAATCCATAAATACGCGGATTACTTTATCCGGTTTTGGTTGAATATTTAACGGCGCCAATTTATCAAATTCTGATTGAGGTAAAAATGTGACAAACACATACGGCTTGACCTCTAATTTTTTCTGCCAAAATTCCATAAAGTTGGCAACCTCTTTTTGGTTTAGCCCCAAATTGCCGAGGATTTTTGGCATTTTAATAGCTACTTCATCCTTAGACATCGCAAAGCCATAATCAGGAACCTGATAATCGTATGCTTTTCCTTCCCAGAATAAATATGGATAGGAGAGATTATCGGAATAGTTAAATATTTCACTACTCGGAGTAGCTCGCACCTGCCAACCTCCATCTAAATATACGGGCTCAGTTTTGCTAAATCCCCCATTTGGCTTTACTTGTACATTTATATCCATAGTTTTTTCCGGATATAAATATATCACCGGCTTGCCACACTCCGCAGTTGGTTGATACCCAATATTTCTATACGACCTCCAATCACCAGATTCGTCTTTCCAAAAAAACAAGGGGTGACCATTAAAAAAATCTTTTGCATTCTGTGCGATCTCTGCCTCGGTATATGATCTTCCTTCTTCATTATTCCATCCCGATGTGCCCCAATCATAAAATTGTTTGTAGTATGAATTGCTTGCTTTATCCTTTAATTCGTAAACAGATTCCCCTTTAGTGGTCTTTCCGATTTCGACAAGATTTTTTTCATTGAACCATGATTTATCATTTACGACATTGGTGCAATTTAAAAAACCTGAAGAGCAGGCGATACGCCCGATGTCTCCGCTGAGAGTAAACTCTTCAGATGAAGCTATGTCAACACTCCACTTTATGTTTGCTTTATAACCCAGGCTATACATTTCCTTATCCTCTCCATCCTGAGGAATTTGTAGAAAATATGGCACGTAATCATATTTATAGCCTCGGCCATCGGCCATCATGACCAGAAAATAACCGTCAATTTTATACACGGGTCCGTATGTTTTATCTATAAAGAAAATACTTTTTTCATCCGGAGTTTTGAGGACTTTATGTTCGGCGACAGAAATGATGCCGCCGGCGTTATCGTAAATTCCCGAATCAAAACTTAATCCGCTAGCGGTTTCTTGATAGGCCAGTTTGCCATCGCTACCGGGAATGTCTAAATATTTCGGTGCCTCCGGAATAGTATTTATTAATTCTTTGTCTGTAAGGATCTGGCCCTTTATATAACTATACTTATAGCCGTTATCAGTATTGTTGCCGCTATATAGATAATCCATCCAGCCGCGCACAATATCGCCAAAAGATAATTCGACAAATGTCTTTCTCTCTTTATCAAATATAACCATGTGCCTCAAAAAGGGGCCGTTGAGATTAAAATTTGGGGTGAAAAGATAATACACCAGCTGGCCATTCAAATCATTTTTTGCGGCTAATTTGCCTGCTTCAAAAATATGGATATCGCACCTGCCTTTTTCTACACAATCCTCCCCAATAATCATTTTTTTTATACTTCCATCCGGATCTACTTTACTCCAAAGATCTTTTGTTTCTTGCTTTTCCAGTGCCCGCGCGCCCTTATACCAGGATATATTCAATTTGTTCTTATTATCTTCGTTATAGTATTGCCTAATTTCGCGTAATTCTTCATATTTTCCAATCCAATCCTCACCTTTTTTTGCTTCATCATTTATTATCTTTTCAAGCTCTGATTGAGATGGGAGGTTTGGTAGCAGATTTTGATATCTCCCCACCTCAAAATCCTGAAAAACAATATGCTCATTTTGTTTAGCTACGCTTTTAATCTCAAAATAATTCCAAACAAAAAAAATAGCAAAGCCAACCACCAAAATTCCTCCTCCAATCAAAAAACCATGCTGTTTTATGAATTTCTTCATATTGGCAAAACAAGATTAAAATTATTTAATTTATTATTTTCATTTCTACTTTTACCTTCCCATTTATCCAAATATTTTATACCGGTCGCATAATCCATTTGATTCACCTGGCTAGAGTTGCTCTGCAAAGGAAATATGTTTATAGAAATTTTGTTATCATAAAATACCAGGCCTAGTGCCAATCCTTGCTGGGTTGGAATAGAAAAATATTGATCAAAAACAAAATTGCCAAGTGAATAAAAAATCGGGCGTTGCTTGTAGATCTCCATTTCCTGCACTACATGCGGGTGGTGACCAATAATTACATCGGCCCCAGCGTCAATCATTTCTCTTGCTAGTTTCCTTTGGTGACTATTAGAAATCTCCTTGTATTCCTCGCCCCAATGGATATTTACGACAACAAAATCGGCGTTTAATCTCGCTTCGTGAATTAATTTTTTTACCTTCTCTAAATTCACGGGAGAATTTGTATCATTTAACCCTAAAAAACCGATATCGTAATCCCCCACTTTCTTTACGATCAAGGATTCCTCGTTGATATTGTATTGTGAACCATAAAAACTAACTCCTGCTTTGTTCAAATTGTTTTTGGATTCCTCAAATCCGTCCTTTCCCATGTCAAAAGTGTGGTTGTTGGCGGAAGTGAACAAAGAAAAATTATATTTCGTCAACATTTTTATTAACATTGGATCAAATCGAAAAGCAATCGATTTGGAGGTTGGTCGACGAACATTTGCAAACGGACCTTCTAAATTTGCCCCAATCTCATCAACTCCCATAAAAAATCTGTTTTCCTGTCCGGCCAATTTTTCTAATATATAGTCGCTATTATGTTCGGAGATTTGCTTTTGCACATTTCTATCGAGCATCAAATCGCCAAAGTGTAAAATAGAAGCTGATTTTTGTGCATTTGTTTCGCCTTTCGTAAAGTATGGAGAATAATAACTAGTAGTCTCTTTTATCGTAGGATCGCGTAAAATATTAGCGGAATTGTCCGATAATTCATAACCAACTTTTTGAGCACCGAAATTTTGCATCAATTTTAATACAACGTACAAGCTCGGCGTGGAATCGATTTCCAATTTATCTATCCTTTCAAAATCAAAATTCTTAATAACTAGTCGAGACATTTCATCGTGAAAATTCGCCACGGGCAATGCTTGGTAGTGAGAAAAATCAATTGAACCCACAATAACAGCATCGCTAGGTAGTAGAGGTAAAAGCTCGGCAATTATCCTATCCAATTTTTCAGTATCCGTTTTGTATGCCAACATGATTGGCACTACCTTTGTTCCAGGAAGAGATTTTTTGATAAAAGGAATAACAGAATAGAGGGAGTGCTCTTCCTTGAGTGAGCCTTCGTCAATCTTAATGATGCCCTTTTCCGCTAATCTCCCGACTATTTTTTTGTCCGTTTCAGTAATTCCATATGGAGTTTGCCAATCGCGCAAGGTAGAAATGGCATTGGCCCCACCCCGGCCAAAATGATTCGGCCCGAGAATTACAATGACAGATGGTTCCTGTTTGGATAAATAATTAAAAAAGGTGGCGGGAATATATCCAGCTGTTAAATGATGTGGAATAATACCACCTTTTACCTCCCCAATATCTGGAACTTCTTTTGCTTGAGAAAAATATGTATCAAATTGATCCTTGTCCCACGGTGCGGCGTATTGGTATTCTGGGCCGGTCTTCACGGTGCTAGATGAAAAATCTTTTGGAGACAAAATTATATTAGTATCATAATTTTCAGAATATGCCTGAGGGAGAATATTACAGCCAGACAAAAAAATTGAGCCAACGGCCATCGCTCCAAAAAGAAAAAGATATTTTTTGTTAAAATATTTTTGCATATGTGCTCTATAATTGCGACCCATCTAAGACGGGAGAAGTAGCCCTCTCGCAATGACAGAGGCCGAGCGTAGGAGACGCTCGCGTCCTCTATCACTCGGCAGTTGAACCTCCTGACCCTTCTCTATGAAGCCGCCGGCGGCATGGTCAGTGACTGTGACGACGCCTGGATGCGTCCTATGATCTCCCGAACGGAGACGTCCTCCCCATTCTCAACCGCGCTTTTGAGCGCTTTCAAGAACGCATCGGCCTCCTCATCCCCCTGCGGAGCCTTCAGGTCCTTAGGTAAGTAGGTAAGATTGACCACTCCCGTCCCGACCAGCTGGCCTAACGCGGCGAGGTATTGGAGGCGTGCAAACGCTTCTTGGGGGGCATCGAGCGGGAGCTGGAAATCGCCCGCAATGATGTGAGCCGAGTGATCCTTCCAGCACCCGACATTGAAGAATGCATCCCAAACCATCTTATCCCAACCTTCGGTCCTTAGCATCATCACGAAACCTGCTCTCTAGCCGCATTGCGGCAAAACGAACGCCTACTATCCCGAACGAAGTGAGGGATCCCTGAAAGTCGCAATTACGTAATGCGGCAGAGAGAGATCCTTCGCTTCGTTCAGGATGATAAAAAGAACAAATTTTACATCAGATTTCCGACCGTACTTTTCAATGTTTTTATCGCGTCAGGCAATAATGGCCAGAGCACAGCGGCTAGTTTCACGGTGTATGGCACAACTTTCGATGAGGAAACCCAACTCATAAACGTATCGCCAACGGGAAAACGAGCGATGAAATAGAAGATTATCCCGATTACCAAGGCACCCTCCAAGAGACCAAATACCATGCCCAACAACCGATTGATACTGCTGATGAAAGGTAGGCTCGTAAAAATACTTAATATTTTATCAACTATCCAAAATACCAGACCCACCAACCGATTTATTATCACAAACGCAATAATAAAGACGACAACACGCGAAACGTTTTCGCCCCAACCAGTAGTTCTTATCAACCAATCCGCCACCGGGCTATAATATCTGCTGGCTAAATATACGCCCAAAATTGTTCCAATCAACGAACCCAATGTATGCACCAGCCCAAACCATAGACCAAATAAACCAAAGCCAGCGATTATAACGAGGAGCGAGATGTCAAATATCGACATAATCAAAATTTAACATGAATAATTTATATTTTTGTTCTACATTCTCGGAAACATCGCACTCAGCTTAACTGCCTTTTTATTTTTTAAATTATCAGACCACTGTTTTAAGTCTTCTAATGATTTTTTTAATTCTTTCGACGTATCTAAACCCAACCCAGACAGCAATTTCTCCGCCGTTTCCGGCATCACCGGCCAGATCATAACAGCGATGTGGCGTAGAGATTCACACAAACTGGCAAGTAAATCATTCAACTCATCAGTTTTGCCGGCCTTCGCCAACGCCCACGGCTGTCGCTCGGAGATAATTTGATCACAGTGAGTGATAAATTTCCAAACATTTTCCAAGGCATGAACAAAATCAAATTTATCCATCGCGCGTAAATAGTTAGGCCAAATTTCGTCACTCACAAACTCTACGAGTTTTTTATCTTCTTTTTTCACCTTCGGCACTGTGCTGTCACAATATTTTTCAACCATCGTTAAAACACGATTCGTAAAATTTCCCAACCCATTCGCCAAATCTCCGTTATATCTTTCTTTAAATTTATCATGTGTAAAATCGCCATCATTATCAAACGGAATCTCGCGCATTAAGAAATACCGCACGGCCTCAAGCGGATATTCCTCAATTATTTTCAGTGGATCAATCACATTTCCTATAGTCTTGCTCATCTTTTGACCATCAACTGTAATCCAACCATGCACACAAATCTGTTTTGGCAGCTCTACCTTGGCGGACATAAGCATGGCAGGCCAAAGTAAAGAATGGAAACGATTAATCTCCTTACCGATCACATGCGCATCAGCCGGCCAATATTTTTTGAATAACTTATTATCCTTGGATCCATAACCTAAAGCGGTAATATAATTTGTTAAAGCATCAAACCAGACGTACATCACCTGTGTATCATCACCTGGTACCGGCACGCCCCACGGCAACTTTTCCTTTGCACGCGAGATACTAATATCCTCCATGCCATTTTTTAAAATGTTATACATTTCCTTGCGCTTGGAATCCGGATATACAAAATTTGGATTTTCATCAAATAAATCCTCGAGGCGGCGTTGATATTTGGATAAACGGAAGAAGTAGTTCTCTTCTTTCAAGGTTTCAGGTATACAGTTATGATCGGGACATTTTCCATCCACCAGATCTTTCTCAGTTTTAAATGATTCACAACCGACGCAGTATAACCCGGAGTACTCTTTTTTATAAATATCACCATTTTTCATTGATGCCTCCCAAAATTTCTGCGCGCGCTCCATGTGGCGCTCTTCGGTAGTACGAATAAAATCATCATTGGTAATATTCCACAAATCTGCCAACTCTAAAAATTTAGCCGATTTTTGTGAAGCATATTCCTCCACGGGCACGCCTTTTTCCTTCGCCGTTTTCAACATCTTTTGACCGTGTTCATCCGTGCCGGTTAAAAAATATACCTCATTGCCAAGCAAACGCTGATAGCGCGCCATTACATCTGCGTACAAAATTTCCAAAGCAAAGCCGATGTGTGGATCAGCATTGGCATAAGGTATGGCGGTGGTGATGTAATATTTGTTTATCATACAATTATCTTAATATTCTGGTAAAATACCATTTCTAATATCTTCAATTGTTTTCGGCAAAATGATAGAAAGCTCGGGTTGATTATTGATAACAAATTCCCTTATGTTCCTATAATAATGACGAAGTGATGAATTTTGCTCGTGAATTGAAAGACCAAGCTCGACTGCAATCTGTCTGTTTGTTCGCGACTCATGCCTTCCATCAATATCAATTGTAAGTAGGACTAAAGCAAATAATCTAAACAACTTTTCCCGGCGTGCACTATTTCTTATCAATGATGCTACATTTTGAAAGGAATGAAGTTTGTCCGTTTCACTTCTACTGTTTTTGATTGCTTCCCCCAATCTACGAACTGTGACAGTTTTATCAATTTCAATTTTAGGGTTAAAATATTCTGAATAAATGCTCAACAATGACAATTCTCCAAACAACATCTTGTCTTTATTCCTAATCTGTTCTAGTGCACGGTCATGCGCACGTAAATAAATATTCTGTCTGAACGCTGATGATTGAATGAATTCCTTAAGAAAATTTATATTAAATTTATTTCTTTTAAGCAAGCTACCAACTTCTGAACCTGCCAAATTTTTTAGAGTGCTAATTGTTAACGGTTTTTTAGATGTATCATATTCCTTTCGTATTATATTCTGGATACCATCCCTACTAGATAATTCGTGCACTAATGTTTTTACTGCATCGAGATACTCAATCGGATCATTCCGCTCTTCATTAGCTTTCGGTCCCGAATCAATTCTTAGTCTATACTGCTGGATTCGTAAAATTTCCGGTAATTCATCGTTAATAGCAACCCCAAGACGATCTAACAACGATTGAATTTTAGTCGTGCTGAATGGCAGGCCGTATTTTGCCTGAAGCTCGTCTACGGTTTTGTGTCCTGCAATATTCTGTAAATAATATTTTGCCACTGCTAGCAATTCACGATCATCATTGGTCGCAGTATTCATCCATTCCTTATTTTCTAATTCAATAATAAGCTCACTTACCTTCCCTAGAATTTCTCTTATAGCTGATGATTCACGTATTGCCCTGTCGTTTTTTTCTCCCTCAATTTTTGGTTTTAACGATTCATAGTCACTGGCCCTAGTTCCAATACCTGCTAAGCGTCGTAAATCAGAAAAATTATGGGGTAAATATTTTTTTAGATCAATATCAAGAATTAGGCCGATTTGTCGCAATACTTCGTTATAATTTCTAATCAAATTTGCGCTCAGGTGTTCGGGTTTTTCTGATGCCAATCCTATCAACTTTGCTACCTCATGATTTCTTCTGTACATTAATTTTGGGTCGCCTTCCTCTGCCTTGGGTGTTAAAATTAAGTCCAATATTCTTATTAATGCATTAATATATCCTTCCAATCTCTCATTATTATTTACATCCCTTAATCTAGACAAACTATCAATTAGAAACCCCTTTATTACTGAGGGGACATGCTCCGCCCGCATTAAACTTAATTTGAGTGCTGATAGAATATTAGTATTGCGTTTCTGACGCGAAATTTCACCTTCAAGTTCGATGTCTGTCTTGTATACTCCTCTCAAGCGCATATATTTACGGACTTCTGCGGCCATTGGCATCGTATCCTTGTCTAAACCTGCCTCAATAAGAATGCTATTTCTTAAATTCTTTCCCTGGGATGTATTAAATGCAATTGGTAGAGAGCCCGGATCTTCAAACCCAGGCAATTGTAGATAGTATTTCAAATATCTAATTTTAAATTCGTTTATCTCAGTCAATTCCGGTGTTAAAGGACCAGCGTCTTCATATTTTTCTAGCAAATTTTCAAGCAATCTCACAGCCCTACTTACTTTACTTTCAGCCGTCTTTTCCGGTTTATTACCAAAATTGTGGTTAACTTCTGACAACATACTCGATTTAATAGTCAAATGATTCTAGACATTACGACATTTATTAGCCTATTCCACTATTATGAATTGATTATAACTACAAACTCCCCTCTTTCATCTTTCATTTGTTCAACTATACTACTGGCGGTACCCCGATAAATCGTTTCAAATTTTTTCGTAAGTTCACGACAAACAACAATCTGTCTGTTTGGTTCCAAAATTTCTTTTAATTCCTGTAAACACTTTAAAATTCTGTGGCCGGATTCATAAAAAACCACTGTGTGCTCGGCGACTGCAACTTCCTTAAAAAATTTCTGCCTTTTATTTTTATGCGGAGGGAATCCTAGGAATAAAAATTTATCGGTAGGAAAACCAGAAATGGAAAGTGCAGAAATTAATGCAGACGGACCAGGAATCGGAATAATATCTGCCTCTGGTTGATGCTTGATAATTTCCGCAATTAGCAAATTCCCCGGATCCGATATCCCCGGCGTACCAGCATCAGTAACAAGTGCCAAATTTTTTCCTTCTTCCAGTAGACCGATAATTTCTTTAATTTTCTTCGCATCACTATGATGGTGGTAGCTAATAAGGGATTTAGAAATTTGAAAATGCTCCAATAAATTTTTGGTCACGCGCGTGTCTTCACACAAAATATAATCAACGCTCTTTAAGGTTTCCAAAGCGCGTAATGTAATATCACCAAGGTTTCCTATTGGCGTAGCTACTATATATAATTTTCCATTTGTCATATGGTTTAATTTTAGCAAAAAAATGACAAAAAAGCAAACAAAAAAACCGCCCATGTATGCACACAAGCGGCTTTGGTTTAAATTAGCAATAATTACAGCGTAATTGCCTGTACCGGGCAGGAATCGGCCGCAGATTTGATTGTTTCTGCGTCATCTCCCGCAGCATCCAATATTTCAACCTTGCCAGCATCGTTGAATTTAAAGGTTTTTCCTGCGATGGCGACACATGTGCCACAACCGATACATTTTTCTTGGTCTACCACGAGCATAGTATAAAATGATTAATATTTAAACACCGTAATATTTTTCTTGATAGAATTTCAACAACTGTTCGATTTCCGGTATGGAAGCTTTGTCTATAATACCAATTTTTAATTTCTTTTGCAAATCTTCCAATGTCTTTGCACCCTCCAATACCGCCTCCTCAATGTCCTTATCAGTAATATTTAAATCCTTGTCTATTATCTTCGCCCCAGCAGTTACCACACGGCTATGCTGTCCAGTACGGCGAAAATAGTCATTTACGGCCGCCTGTAGGGCTTTATCACCCAAGACCGAACAATGCACCTTTCTATCCGGCAAGCCGCCTAAACGCTCCATAATATCCTGCGGTTTAATTTTAAGGGCATCTTCAATCTTCATTCCACCCTTCTCAGTAATCATCTCGCTTAAGACTGAGGTGGAGGCAATCGCTGAACCACAGCCAAATGTACGCCAGCGACACTCTTTAATTACCTCTTTTTTCTCATCAATATTCAACCAGAGTACCATTTCATCCCCGCAAGCTGGAGATCCCACTCTCCCCATACCATTAAATTTAAACTTTTCTTCCTCCCCATAATGCATAAAATTGCGCGGATTGAAGAAGTGGTCCTTGACTGTATCCGAATACAGCCACCCTCCACCTCCCTGAGCGCGGATGTCTACCTCTCCCGATAAATTTTCTTTTTTGATGACTTTTTTTGGCATATTATTTTAATTTTGGATGTTGGATATTTGTTTTCTCTAGATGTACCGGTGACATTTCACGAAGTTGGACTATAATCGCCGGTAAATATTTCATCAAATAATCAACATCTTCTTTGCTATTACAATGTCCCAAGGAAAAACGCAGACTGCCATGGGCATATTCATAAGGTAAACCTAGCGCTTCCAAAACATGCGACGGCTCCAGTGATTCTGCCGTACAGGCCGAACCGGTTGAGCACATGATTCCATATTCGTCTAAATACAGGAGCATGGCCTCACCCTCAATATCCATAAATGTTACATTCAGATTATTTGGCAAGCGTTTATCCCCTATTTCCGGACCATTTAATTTTATATTAGGAATCTTTTTTTCTAATTCTTTCCATAAATATTCCGTCAATTTTGTCAGTCGCGCTGATTCTTTTTCTCTATTTTTCTGCGAAAGTTCTAATGCCTTAGCCAACCCCATTATTCCTGGTACGTTTTCCGTACCGGCCCTGTGTTTTTTCTCCTGCGAACCACCGAGGATCACCGGCTTTATCTTTACCCCTCGACGGAGATACAGAAGACCGGTACCTTTTGGTCCGTAGATTTTACTGCCGTTTATTGTCATCAAATCCACATGCAATTTTTCAACATCTAAATCAAGATACCCAGCTGCCTGACAAGCATCAGTATGAAAAAATGGATAAGCAGTATTGTGCTCCTTGCGATATTTTAAAAGTTCTCGCCCAATTTCTGCAATTGGTTCTATTACGCCAATCTCGTTATTGGCATACATTATGGTAATCAAAATTGTATCTGGCCGAATAGCCCGCATGACTTCTTTAACATCAACCAAACCTTTTCCGTCTACCTTGATATATGTAATATCATACCCTTGTTTAGCTAGGTCATCTAACGGGTGTAGTACTGCATGATGCTCAATTGGGATAGAGATAATATGTTTACCCTTATCAGCATGAGCGCGGGCCACGCCATAAATTGCTAGATTATCAGATTCTGTACCACCACCGGTAAAAATGATATTTTCGGGCAAAGCGTGAATAAGCTGGGCTATTGTACGGCGAACATCGTTTAGAGCGCCATTGGCTTCCCGGCCTTTACGATACAAGGAAGATGGATTGCCATAATTTTTGGAAAAATATGGCAACATCGCCTTTAAAACCGTGTCGTCCATGTAGGTGGTAGCCGCATGATCAAAATATATCTCACGTATTTTTTTAGGTTTTGATAACATATTAAAGATCTTTTAATTTAATTTTATCCAAAACCTTCAAAATCTGTTTATTCACTTTTGTCATCTTAATTTTAAGATGACAACTCTCCGCCATGCCACAGGTGCACTTAGTATTATTATCTGAGCAGGCTAATAATCCGCATTTTCCTTCCATCACCTCGATAATTTTTCTTAAGGTCAATTTATTCTCCGGAATTTCCAGTGTATATCCTCCGCCGGCTCCATGTGCGGCAGAAATGATTTTAGCCTGACGCAATTTACGAGCGATTTTTTGTAAAAACAAAAATGAGATATTACCCATCACAGACATATCGTTCAAACTCAAACTCTCCCCCTTATACTTAGCTAAGGTCTTTAAAAATTGTATAGCGTAATCAGTTTCTTTACGAAGTTGGAACATAATTAGAGCGGCAAAGTTAAGTTTATATTTTTATTCGCTAATATTGCCTTTGGAAAAGAAAAATCCACAGCAAACGGCGTTACCTCACCTCCTAAAGTTTTGTAGAATAACTGACGATTATCACGTCCAAATTCATACAACTCCTTCGTCACACGCACATCCTGCTCACAATATTTCTTTATTTCATCAATTTTACCTTCTTTCCACCAACGGATCGCCTGTAACCCATCCGCGCTTTTGGTGACATTATCAAGCGTGGCCTCCGCGACGTCTTTCAATTTCAGACGGATTCCCAGACTGCCCTTTATCTTAGCCAATAAATCTAAATGTGGAAATTTAGTCAGATCGCCCATATAGTAATTCCCTAAGACTGGCACATCAAAATGTTCACTATTATAGCCAATGATTCGGTCCGCCTTCTCTAAAATTGGCCATAATTTACCCAATTCATATTCCGCAAAGCTTTCATAAGTATTAGTCTCAAAGCGGTAGATAGATACTACTGAGATCTTTAATTTTCTAAAGTCATTTTCTACCTCAGCAAAAGTATTCTGTGTCTCGATATCGAACACTACTTCATTGGGCATAATTTATATAATTATACTAATATAGTATGATATTATCTCTTTTTTGTCAAGTGCCTATGGTTATATTATAAACACCGGGAAAATAGTCTCCTTCATCTCCTGATATAACTCCTCTAAATTAATACTGGTTTTAATTCCGTTGATTACTTTTTTAAGTAGTAGTTTATCCGGATTATGGAACAGAAACTCTCTATTACCACGCAATAAAAATTTAAAATTGTAGATAAAATGATTGATAGGTAAAAAAGACATCAGTGACCCCGCGTTATCGAATACATCGGTAATTACCCCCAGCAACTGACGGCCGGCCTGATTCAAACTATTAATATCAGGATTGGCCTCTTCTGTTTTCCAATCCAGAATTCTCCCCACCACCTCCTTGTACTTACCATCATATTTTTCCAAATTTTCCTTAATGGTTTTTTGAGAAAAAAGTGGAGCGGATGGGTCCAACTTTTCCGCACCTCCTCGGATGATAGCAGCAACAGCGGCCTGCTGAGCCGACTTTATCAGATATTTTCTTTTGTCTGCTGGCTCGTTACTTAAAAGAAATCTCAGATAATGAAAGCAGGCTAACTTAAGGGAATTTCTGAAAATTACCTTTTTATTTATCTTCGAAATCTTAATGTCGCCATGATTATCTCGGCCGTAGATATAGTACCAGCCACGGCGAAAAAATATTCCAGGCACCAGCATTAGCTGTACCGTGGGATTTTTTTCTTTTATCTCTTTTAGTAATTCCTTGTGCCGTATATAGTTTAGGAACCAGCGAAAATTAGAGATGAGATAAAAATCCAGATCACTCGCCTCTTCAGCCTCGCCGTACAGATAACTACCCCCGAATAAAATTGTCCCAAAACTATAAATAGAGCTTAAATTCTTATGAATACTCCTGATATTTTCCTGATGCAACATAGATAATATTTACTTTCTTGTCATTACGCACAAACTTTCTACATGCGGTGTACGCGGGAAGAAATTGTACAATTTCAAAAATTTTATTTCATAATCCCCGGATAATAATTTAATATCCCGAGCATGAGTTGAAACATTGCAGGATAAGTATATTATTTTTTCCGGTTTTTCCTCCAAGATCTTCTTTACCACATCCTCATGCAAACCGGCACGTGGTGGATCAAAGATTATAATTTTATCTTTCTTTATCAATTCTGTAATCTTTTCCGCCGGACATAACTCAGCCCGGCATTTATTACCCAAACTATTTAATTTAATATTTTCTTTAGCATAGGCGATTGCTTCTCTGTTATTATCCACAAACACAATATCTCTACAAAACTTCGCCAGAGGTAATCCAATAGCACCTACTCCAGAATAATAGTCCACCACTGTTTTGTCTTTATCCAAAAACCCAGAAATATCCTTTAAGGCTTGAGAAAAAATTGGAATATTGATCTGGAAAAAGCTTAATAAACCATATTTCATCTTAGTATTATTGAGGTCGGCTATCAAATAGTCCTGACCATCTGTGTGTAATAGTTTATCTGGCCGAGAGGCCGGACAGCGGTGGTCAGAATAATACAGATGAAATCCTAAAAAATTATCTGATAATTTTGGATACGATGCGAAGGGTAACTCGTCCTTAATAAACAGTGCGGCAATTGTTTGTTTCTGATTATTGGAACGGATAATTAAACTTTTTAAAGATCTAATTGGTATTTTTTCTTTATTGATCCAATCTAAAACCACTTTTGCTGTATCATTAATACCCTCTTCAGCTAAATCGCATCCTTCTATGCTTATATGTTTTCTCTCCCCTCTTTCAAAAAACCCCAGTGAGATTTTATTATCCTTTACAGCAAAGCTGTATTCCATTTTGTTGCGATATCGATATTGATTTTCCTCGGTCATTACAACTCCTAATTCCGTTTCTTTGGGTAGGCCGCCAATTTTAACGTACGTTTCCAAACATATTTCTCTTTTCCAACGATTCTCCTCTTCCCAGTCCATGATCTGCCATGGACTGCAGACCATAAAATGATTTTCTTTGGGTGGTAAGCGATGCGGTGAGGGGGTTATAATTTTTACCGCCATACCTTCGGCAAAATCTTTTTTGTTTTTAGTCAATTCTACCTCTACATCTTCGCCTGGTAGTGCGTTCCAAACAAAAAATACCTTGTTTTCATATCGTCCAAGGCATTGTCCTCCAAAAACCATTTTTTCCATTTGCAATCTTATCCTCATACATCTTTACGCTTACGACGTTTTTCATCCATATCAAATTTTTCAACATCACAAAGTATTTTATGCACTAACGCCAATAGGTTAAAATATGTTTTTGGAACTGAAAGAACCTGTTCATATATAACCGGGTCTTCTTGTACGTTAAAGCGACCTATCCTTTGTAAATCTTCACTTGTGGGGTCAAAGGATGGTTTGTGAGGATCGCTGGATCTGACAGTCGGAAAAAGATCATTATTCACGTCAACCTCTTGCCCCGACTTATCTTTATAATTCTTTGGTAGCACTATCGCTTTAGCATTTTGAAAAGAGGGTCCTCTGTCTTTAGTGAGTCCATAAAAATATGCCCCTTGTGGGTAATCTTCTTCTTCAAAAGAATCCCCAAATCCATACACAATTAAAGGAGTAGTATCAACTTCTTTCCTATTCCGTGCGATAGTATTCACGCGGAATAGGCTCGCGGCCAATCCGCCTAAACTCTTTAATTTTGTCTCTAAAATACCCAATTTGCGTTTGGCATTTCTTACCGATGGTAAGGTAGTCCATACATCAAATTTTGTACCCAATGTTTCTTTGAAAATTGCCGGCGATTGCTCTGTTGCCATATCAGATATTGAATCGCCACGCAATAATAGCTGATATTTTTCTAATAGAGGAACTAGCTTCAAAATTTCTTGCTCCAATTCCTTGGCGAGCTCTCTATATCCATCCTGATTTACGCCAACCTTGTCAAAATATCTAATTAAATTAATAGGGTTAGCGTCTTTTCCCGCTATTATAAACTCGGATAGAGTTCGTCTGTAAGAATCAAGCCTATTTTCCATCCTCATCTCATTAGATTGTCCCGGTTTTCTCATAATATATAAATATCTATCGGCTAGCAGCGTTATTTCCCGCCACATAACCCGTACTCCACGCCACCTGCAGGTTATACCCCCCGGTCGGACCATCAATGTCCAATATCTCACCGGCGAAATATAGATTGTCCGCAACCTTTGATTTCATGGTTTTGGGATCAATTTCTTTCAAATTCACTCCACCGCTAGTGACAACCGCGAGATCAAATCCCATTAATTCTTTTACTTCTATCTCCAAACCCTTTAAAAGTTCTGCTAGTTTCTGTCTCTCCTCTCGTGTAATTTCGTTAACCTGCTTTTCTGGGTTGATCCCTGATAATTTAATAAAGAGAGGAATCATTTTAATCGGGAGGAGCTCACCTAATGCATTCTTAAATTGCTTGTTTTGAAATTCTTTAAAATCCCTCTGCACCCTTTGGTCCAATTTTTCCATATCCAAAGCTGGTTTGAGATCTAGCTTTAATTTTACCGGCCCGTTTTTTAACAACTCCCCGACTTTTTTGCTAATATCAAGCACGATGGGGCCACTGACACCAAAGTGGGTGAACAACATCTCACCAAAACGGCTTTCAACTTTCTTATCATTTTGCCAGACTGACAATTCCACGTTTTTTAAACTTAAACCCTGCAAATCCTTTATCCACCCCTCCCTTGTTTTGATAGGTACTAATGCAGGTGTCAAATCAGATACAGTGTGGCCGATCTTTTTTATCCATTCATGGCCTTCACCGGTAGAACCGGTAGCCGGATATGATTTTCCGCCAGTACAGATAATGTAGTTTTTGGCGGCGACCTCACCATTCTTAAATCTTAATTTTTTAATATTTTTTTTATCAACGGTAGTGTCGATCATTAAATTCTGTGCTTCTAGAATAATTTCTACGCCATTTTCTCTTAGGTAGTTTCTTAGCACCCTTATCACATCCCCGGCATTATCACTTTCCGGGAAAACACGACCGCCGCGTTCCGTCTTTAATTTTAATCCCTTGCTTTCAAAAAAATTCATGGTTTGCTCCGGACCAAAAAAAGAAAAAGCGGAAAATAAAAATTTTCCATTATTTCCATAGGCAGATACCAATGCACGCACATCTGACTCATTTTGAGTAATATTACAGCGCCCCTTACCAGTAATGGCCAACTTTTTACCCAAGGTATCATTTTTTTCTAACAAAATAACCTTAGCGCCTGATTCCGCCGCTTTCCCCGCCGCCATCATTCCCGCTGCTCCACCGCCTATCACTGCCACGTCAACTTTGTAATAAATATTTTTCATTATGTTTTCTTAAATTTGACCAAAAAGATCGGCTCATATTTATTTTGATATTCGTCCTCTACTTCTACTGTCTCGCCCTTCATCAATTTTGACATAGCGATATCGCTCATAAGAACATTATCAGATTCCAAATCTACTTTCATATCGTCTAATTTTGTAAACTCACTTGAAAATTCTCCCCTGATAGTACCTTCAATTTGTTTCTTTCTTTCGCGCATGGTTTTCATTTTCTCCAAAATTTCTTGGTATTCCGCAGAATTCATCAATGCTTCCTTATACGAACTACGTATATCCTTCTGTTTTTTCCTAGTCTGCTGTATTCTTGTGAAAACTTCTTGCAAATTTTGCATAAGATAATATTTTTAAAATTTACGGCCCTATTATATCACAGGCAATAAAAAAAGACAGGCCTTAATCGGTCTGTCTTTGGGGATAAAATCACTCGATACAGCAATCAATCGCTTTCCTTACTAATTCGCCCAACTTACCCAAGAAACCCTTCTTTTCCGTGTCATGTCTGTTGATCGCTTCTTCGTCTATTTTCTTTATATCATCGGTCTTAATCACCTTCATATTTATGCCCCAAAAAAGAGAATATAAATCGTAGGCTTTCTGAAAAAGGTCTCGCGCATCTTCTTTCCGGCCCATTCCTTGCTGTTTAGTGCCCACCTCCATCAGGCGCATAGAGGCCGCCAGTAAATGCTTGGAGATACACCACTCTTCCCCTTCAGGGTTTTTTACAATCTTTCGAAGTAGGTCCCCCCTCATTTTTCTAGCTTCCTGGAGCAGATCAAAATATTCAGGTTTTTGAAGTTTGGCCCCGGTAAAAAAGAAGTGCTCTTCGATGCTCACCAGGTTCATTATGGCGATAGACAAATCTTGATCGGAGGACAGATCCATCTTATCTTGCTTTTTCATGTGATCTACCTTCTCAATAAAATCGTTTAAATTTTTTACATTATTCTCTTCCATAGTATATACATTTACTTAGTTAACAGATAAAAAACAATGCTTAAGATAATTAATGGCGAAATTGGCAGAACTACTTTTTCAAAAGGAAAGTGCGCCTTACCGCCATTTTTCTTTTTTAAATATTGATAGGTGATATCACCAAGATAAAAAAATACGCTTCCAACCATTACGCCAAGAATTATCTTATCAATCCCCCACATTTTGTTATATGGATGACCGATTATGTCTATAAAATGCAATGGAGCTACGATCAATAAGTAATATGCAATGGTTGTAATGGCATTACGCCCCTTAAAGTTAATATTTTTCTTTATCATCCAGTTTATCGTCCACACAATCATAGATACGGTGATACCCCCAATCCATAGGCCGGTAACAGTATCATCTATCCCTAGCCAACGAGAAAAACCCACACCCGCCCCTACGGCAATGGTACAAACCGGACAAACAGCTTTGGCCGGCATTATAAAAGTCAAACTGGCTAATGTAGTAAAAAAAATATAGCTGAAAATTCTTTTCATACGTGTAATTTCTTCGATTTGATTATATCAAAACAACTCTAAAAGTAAAGGTTGTTATCATTTCACCACAATTTTTGCTGTCATTGACGGATGAATGGAGCAATGGTAATCAAATTCACCAGTCTCATTGAAAGTATAGCTAAAGGTGTCCCCTTTAGACAGCGGATTACTGCTAAATTTATCTGCGGCTAAAGCATGCGGTACAGAGTCCTTGTTTTCCCACCGTACCGTATCCCCCACTTTAATATTCAAAACATTTTGATTAAAAGTAAAATTTGATATTTGCACTATATATGTCTTCGCCTGAGTTACTGGGGGGATATTCTTTTCTGATGGATTAGTCTGGACAGCAGGCTGGGTTGTAGGGAGAGTAGTTGGGGAGTTTATTTGAACGCCACTTTGCACACTAGGCTGATTAACTTGCTGGCAACCAAAACCAGAGAAAATCAATACCGCCACGATGAATACTAACAAATTAATCTTATGCATATATCAGAATTATTAAATTACACCTCTAATATTATATCAAATATCCAATCTTGCCACCAGTTTTAAAAAACTGTATAATATCCGCACTATGATTTCAACAATTATCGACATCCTCGCACAATTCGTGATTAACACAATAGATCTACTAGGCTATAGCGGAATTTTTCTTCTGATGGCCTTAGAAAGCTGTGGCATTCCAATGCCGTCAGAGGTTATTATGCCTTTTTCCGGTTTTTTGGTATCGGATGGTAAACTTTCTTTTTGGGTAGTGGTAATAATGGGAACAATAGGAAACTTAGGCGGTTCCCTTCTCGCCTATTGGTTGGGATTAAAGGGTGGTCGTCCACTGATAGAAAAATATGGAAGATACATTTTAATCTCCAAACACGACCTAGATATGGCTCACCGCTGGTTTACCAACTATGGAGAGCTCACTGTTTTTTTTGGTCGACTCCTGCCAGTCATTCGTACCTATATCTCGTTTCCTGCCGGTATCGCCCAAATGAATATAAAAAAATTCTCTATCTACACCACTCTTGGTGCTCTTCCTTGGTGTATTCTTTTCGCATGGCTCGGAATTAAAATGGGCAATAATTGGGAGCTGGTCCGAGCAAAACTTCACGATTTTGATATGACTATCGCCGTCCTTGTAGTGATAGCAGTCGCCCTATATATCAGACGGCACTTAAAACACCGCAGGATGTCCTAAGAAGATTTTCTCCTTATCTAATCCGCTACCAAGCGGATTTTTTAATTGCTTTTTGCCATTACGCCCTCCTCGTCTCCGTACTTTATCAAATCTTCCACGGTAAACTTTTGACCCCCGCGTAAATTATTACGAATAACCTCCCACGTCCAAAATGGGCCAAAGGGTATACCCCACCAACCGAATAGAAGAGAAAACAATGTAAAGAAACCACTTTTCCACCAGGCAACTGGGGCGACATAGTACGCGGATTTACCGCGAGTGCTAAGCACTACCGCACTAAACGCCCACTGATAGCGGCGTAATTCTGTATTTTTGTTGAAGGTATAGATATTGTAAGTTGCTTCACCACCGGACAACAATTTTTCCTTATCTTTTTTGATCGCCTCGACCATACCTTCGGCATCCCATGATTGAGTGCCAAAAAATAAGCTGGAAAAAAATATTACAAAGCCAATTACTAGAAGTTGCGGTGCGCCTGTTTCCAATATCCAACCCGATTCAAAACCCGTCCAAAAACCGAAAATTAAAAGTATCACTGAGGTAAATAACGGAATTTTAATCATACTACTTTAAATTATTTTTTAAAAAATTAAACATATTTTTCGGTCGAAAAGCGCCGGCACCCAACCAAAACGTAAATCGTGGGGCGACTACTTCTCCCGTCGTAGTATCACAAGCGAAACCATAAACCCCAATCACTGGAGAAATTTGGCGTGACTTCATTTTTCTAATTATTCCTTTGTACTTTTCGAAATTGCTATGGTCCTCAAAAACAAAGTACCGTAGACAAAATATACCGGATAGCGCCGACACAACATTATTGTAATACAACGCCCAATCCTTCCAACTACTAAAATAGTTTGCGTCCTGAAAAGCGCGCCACAAATTTTTCGTTTGGCGATCATCATTTTCATGAATTTTTTGCAGCTCTTCCAAAGATAAACCATCTGCCACAGTGACAACACCAACTACGGGCATACCGGAAAAGGTACCACCAACTAGCAAGTCCGCATTTGTAAACATGCCGGAAATAGCTGAACGAACTTCACTGGCGTTAAATAACGCGACCATCCTCCTCAACAACGGCAACTTCACGATTTCTTCGCTTTCAGATGATGACTCCACCGATAATCCCGCCTCCTTAAAGTATGTCTTTAGGTTCTCTATGTTCATAATTTAAAAATATTTTTAATATTAAAAATCCACGATACAAACATACTATGGCGCGATCCACTCTCCGACGCCTGTTGATTCACAGGTACCCTTCATCATCCTGGCGGTTACTTCATCAGCCTGCCCCTTCACACTTTTGTACGTCCATGTAACCAAATCGTATCCTGTACCCTTTGCCATTCGGCACCCACCAATCTTTGAGTAACCGCATCGTTCCTTTGAAAAAACCAATTTCTCACCAGCACATTGTAATTTAATACTCGCTTCAGTCCAGCTAGGGCCGATATAGTCAACACAAGCACCTTCCGCCGCAAAAACACAACTCCCCAACACTTTTGCCTCGACTTTGTTACTGCCAACGGTATTTTCTTGATTTACCTCAGCCTCATTTACCTCATTGGTGATACTATTAGTTTTACCACAGCCGCTAAGTATTATTACCACGGCAAAAATTATACTTAACCCTAAATATTTTTTCATACTCATATATACTTAATTAAAAATATTTAATTAAAACCAAAAATTTGATTTACGCCTGCTTGATTTAGCCTGTGAATGTTTTTTCTTTGTTTCCAATCGCCTAATCTTTGATATTTTAGTCGGCTTAGTGGGCCGCCTTTTTTTGGGCACACGCAGGGCCTGTACAACCAACGCGCGTAAACGAGCCACCGCTTTAGCCCGATTTTGCGGTTGTGAACGCTCCTCTTCTGAGGATACAACTAATTCACCGTTAAAATTTATTCTATTTGTTAATTTCAAAAAGATTCTTTGCTTTTCTTCCCATGTAAAAACACGTGACTTCCCTATTGGCCAATGGACTACGACCTTTGTAGACGTCTTATTCACATTTTGGCCACCAGCACCGGATGAACGAGAAAAAGAAACACGCATTTCGTGTTCGGGAATCCGATTGTGATTATTGAGTACTGGCATAATATGACTAAATTATACCATTTTCAGGAAAAATAACAAAAAACACCCCACTTTCGTAGGGTGCTTTAATGTTTAATCCGTCTTAGGCGCGAGCAACATTGACAGCTCTCGGTCCTTTTTCGGACTCTTCTACTTCAAAAGTGACAACGTCACCAACATGCAATTCAGAAAATTGCACGCCCTGAAGTCCTGTAGCATGGAAGAAAACGTCTTTAGTTCCCTCTTCTGGGGTGATAAAGCCGAAATTCTTCTCTGTTATCAAAGATTTGATTGTACCCTTCATAATATTTTATGTTAGGATGAATAATCTACAAAGATAAACCTGCGAAGAAATTCGACTATATTTCTGCTGGATGTATGTTTGTAAGAACCTAGTATAGCACAAATACCTGTTATTAGCAAGCAAAGATTTGATCATACATAGGTATAAGGATAATTCGCCTATATATAATCTATTGAAAAGAAAGGTTAAAATTTAAAGACATCCGCGAACTTTCCTATCACTGGCAGTGGTTTTTCTTTACCATTCACGGCATTAACGATGCCGATTATTAAAAGAGCCAAGGAACATAGACTTAATAGATAACTAATTCTCCACCAAACGTAAAAAGGAACTATCCAACTAACTACGTTTATTGCAATCGCAAGTAAGAACAATACCAAACCCTGTTTGGTGTGATATTTTACAAACGGATCCTTTTTAGCGTCACCGGTTAAAAGCGGGACGAAAAAAAGGAAATATGCTACGACCGCCATTGTCGTATTTTTATTTCCACCACCTGTTGGAGTATCGTCTGCCATAGAAATTAAATTATGACTTAAAAATAAATAAATTAAAATCTTACCTCCATTTTTCCCATCATAGAATTCTGAATGGAAAACTCAAAGTGCAAAGTTAAGCCAACCTTAGAAACCCACAGATCTCCACCTTCCGAACTGGTAACTTTATAACCCAACCCCTCATATTCTTTCTGCACCACCTCCACATCCGCGCGCATCGCCGGACGCGGGAAAACATAGGCGAGCCACATGCTTTTCATACTATCCTTCAGCTTCACCTGGTTATTATACACCCGTTGGAGTATCGGCAACAATTCTTGATGAATAGAAATATTTTTCTCACCATCTGCTACGACCTCTTTGGTATTATCATAATTTGTTTTTGCCCAGGTTTGGGCTACGGGAGGGAGCGATGGCTGACCTGCAGATGTATTGGGTGAAGTAATGGAAGAATTAGATGCTAAATACGGACAAACCGGCGTCACGCTAGTTTTTTGATATTTACAAATATCCCGCACCGTATTTTTTGCAATTGCGACTTTTTCTTTTACTTTTTTATTAATATTCAACTTCATATCCTCTGCCCCACCGACCACCATATTCTTCATCACCAAAAAGCTACTTTGGTCCTCAAGTGTCGCGCCAGAATGACTGGTCACCGAAACACAATTATTCGCTTCGCCATTTGCGTCCACTTTTATCAAAGCCGCTTCCGTGTATGGTTCCAACATTCCCATTACCATATGCATTTTAGTGGTCAGCATATTCCCCGCGACTACCACACCTTTATCAATAGTCGGCTGTAAACCATATCCCGATATTTCACGCTCTACACTGTACTGCTTTATCCACATCGGATTAAAGTCAGCGTCAGTTTTTATCAATCCGACATTTACCGCCGAGGCCGCCGCTAAAACTTTTAGAGCATCATTGGTTGTATCATTCAATGCCTGTAATTCCGAAGGTAAATTTTCATCCAAATTACACTCGGCTTTAAGCTCTAGACATTTATCTAAAAAGAATTTTCTTTTTACTGATGCATCGTGACTCTTTGCTGCCACCCCATCGCTATCATGAACCACATCTTTCATAATGATAAAATTTCCATCAGCAACCCTCACCACATGAAAATCATTAGCACTACCACCTGAAACCATATTTACAGTAAGTTTTTTATTCCACTGATAATTGCCATTCGCGTCAACCTTAACCGCCACGAACGGACGCAAGGTGGTATCAAGGGTAGATATAGCGAAATTTCCTCCTGTAAAACCCTGTGTAAGCGCCAAATTATTATATCCAAAAGCGATAAACCCGCCATCAGGCGCCGCCAGAATTACTCGGAAATCACCGCCTGCCATACGGATGACGGTTTTTCCTATCGTAAAACTACTGCTTGTATAGCTAGTTGGAGCATTAATCTCTGTTGGAATCATTTCCATACTCTTTGCCCACACTACATCCAAATTTCTATCCAACCTTATCATAGTCGGCAAAGCATGCGGTACTACCTCGGGGCCTAAAATATTATCCGCCTGTTTGGGTTCGCTAACGGCAACATCGGCGAGAATAATAAAACCTCCATCTGCCAAACGTTCCGCGCTAGTAGCATTCCAATCCATTTTTTTAGAAGATTGCACCTTTCCATTTTTGTCTATTTTAACAAACACACTGTATTCCGGTACGCCGTCGGTTATCTCACTACCGTAACCGGTCTTCAAAAAACGCGCCAAAAGTAATACACCGCCATCAGGTAATGCCCAAATTTGCCGCGGACGATCAATACTGTGATCGCCGATCATTAACGACCAAAGTTGTGTTCCATTTTTTCTTAATTTTGTGATTAAAATATCTCCATAAAATTCCTTCAAATTTTCATCAACAAAATCCGAAACATCACTGGCCGTGACAATATTACTATCAGTTGTTTCTAAGGATAAACGCCCAAAATGCCTATTGCTCATAGCGCCAAGCGCCAAACTTTGGCTACTAAAATCTTTACTCCACAATTTAGCACCCTTGGCGTCGGTTTTAACAATATATGGATACGGCGCTGCCATTCCTCCACCAGCGATAGTATCGCCGGTCAGCAAATACCCACCATCTTTGGTTGGCAAAATGCCGAAACCATAGGTGGTATCACGCAGATGGTAGGTCTTGATAAAGGTGGAAGAATTTACTGGCGAGGCGGAACAAGCGCCTGATGTGAGCTCTCCGCTATCCACGGCGCGCGCCGGCTCAAACAGAATATATATCAATATTGCCGAAAAACCAACAACAGCCACTGCCGTTGATAGAAAGATAAAAAACACCGTGTGATGTCTCCCAAAATTTTGCAGAAAAGAAAACCTGCTTTTTTTTATTTTAAATTTTCTCTTAATTGACATACGCATAAATAATTATTTATCTTCAGAAGAACCACCGGCGGAAGACAATTTTTTAACATTTTTTGCAAGCTTTCTATCCGTGGATTTTATTTTTCTTTCTAATTTTTTAACATCTTCCGCCGGTGGTAATGATTCTGGATAAATACCACTCTTAACCAACATATCGCGCATATTTTGATTATTTTTTATATGCTCATCAGTAATTACCGGCTCGCCATTAAGTAACCGATCTCTCTTAACATTGTGACTGGTTATTTCAGTCGCCAAATCCTTGGCTTTTATTGTCACACTCGGTAAAAAATCCGCAAGTGGACGACTATTGGGAATGTTCAACTTGTTTTTCATATTACTCGTAGTATGGCCGCCAAATAATGCTGTGTCACCTTTACTACGAATGCGCACAAACCCCACATTATCGACGCCCCGCTCAAACAATACTCCGGAAAGTTCCTTTTCAGATATGGAAAGTTTTTCTCGCGCGTGTAGACGATCCCATTCGGCCAATCGCTGTTCAACAATTTCCTGTTTGCGCGTTTGCACCGCGAAATATGTCATAGCAAAAGCGATTTCATCCTTGCGCGGGTCACCATTTTGAGCGATAAGATAACAGGCGTAGCGGGTAAGTTTGATGTCATCAATTTCTTTAGTTGCATTTTTAGGCATTTCTATCATTTTCCCGACGTCGGCAAAATGATCAGAAACTGCTTGTTTAGCGTTTAAACAAGCAGTTTTAGCTTTTTCTATCACATTCCTAAAATTGTCCCATTTGTCATATCCGAGTAAAACCTGCAATTCCCTGGCCAACCAAAATTCCACATCACCTTCGGTATGTACACAATCCTCAAAAGTTTTATGCAAATGTGTTATTGTATTTTTCTCCATAAAAAAGATAAACTAATTACACGCTCGTGTAAGCACCGGCGAACCACCCCAACAATTAAGCGGAAGAGCTGTCCCGGGTTCTATCGTCCTAGTCTGCTGACCATTCACACAGGCACTCCACGAAGAATATATCCACGAATCACAAGGCGGACAGGTACGTGTATAGACCGGTTGGGCTCCACCATAACAATCCGCCGGAAATGTTGGCGCCACTGTCGGATCTGTATCCAATGTGCGATGTTGGACGCCATTTGCGTCACATTTGCTCCAAGCGGAATAGTTATATGATTCGCAAGGGTCACAATCTTTTGTCAGCCAAGGACTTTCTACGACACAAACTGCCGGCGAGGTTGATTCTACCTGTCGTGTCCTCTGACCTGTGCTCTTATTACAAGTGCTCCAAGTGGTATAGTAAACAAAGTCACAAAATTCCTTACCACACTCTCTGCTTACGAGCGGTTGAGCGCCACCGCTACAATCAGAGGGAAATGTTGATTCAACGGTTCGGGTCTGTACATTACCCACACACGCGCTCCACATGGAATAGTTAAATGACTCGCAAGCATTACAATCTTTTGACAACCAAGGATTTTCTACCACACAAACTGATGGCACAGTGTAGTCCACTTTTCGAGTCCGTTGGCCCGTACTCTTATCACAGGCACTCCAAGTGGTGTAATACACGAAATCACAGGCGCTTTTACCACACTCTCGACTCTTTATTGACTGAACACCACCACTACAATCTGATGGAAATGTAGATTCAACCGTTCTAGTTTGTACATTATTTACACAGGTACTCCACATGGAATAATTATATGATTCGCAGGCATTACAGTCCTTTGTTAATTCGGGGTTTTCCGGAACACAGAATTTGGGCACCGTCGATTCTATTTTGCGCGTTCGTTTTCCAGTGGTTTTATCACAGGCGCTCCAAGTAGTGTAATATACAAAATCACAGGACGACTTTCCGCACACCTGACTTAACACCGGTTGAACCCCACCATGGCAATCGGCGGGCAGGGTTGATTCAATAGTCCTAGTTTGTACATTGTTCACGCAAGCACTCCATGTTGAATAATTATATGATTCACAACCATTACAATCCGTACTCAATACAGAATTTTGAGGTACACAACCCTCTGGAGCAAGCGACTCAATCTGGCGAGTCTTTTTACCGGTCGTTTTATTACAACTACCCCATGCCGTGTAGTTAACAAAGTCGCATGAATTATCACCACATTCCTTACTCAATACCGGTGACTCTCCGCCTCTGCAATTATCTGGCGATGCTGATTCAATAGTTCTCGTCTGCTTTTTATTTATGCACTTGCTCCACGCCGAATAATTATATGATTCACACTCCGGCTTATTTTTCTCTGCTTTACAATCCTTAGACACCTCCGGTTTACCACCAACGCAATTTTTTGGCGAAGCCGATAATATTTTGCGTGTTTGCTGGTTGTCCTCACATTTTTTCCATGCGCCATAGGCCCAAGCGGTACAAACTGGTTTTTGTTTTTCAACGTTAAAAGCAATCTTCTCGCTGTTATTACCCGCCAGATCTTCTGTAAATATATTGAAACTGTTATCTCCACTATTCAATTTAACTTTATATCTCCAACTTGTATCGTCGCCATGTTTTACTATCTGTTTATTTTTCAACCATACAGAGGTCCCTGCTTCTTTTGTGCCGGATATTATGTATGAAGATTCTGCGATATCATCTTCCGGCTGGCTCATTTCCGGCGGAGACGGCGGCTGGGTGTCAATAGTAAATTTAGAAATCTTTAAAACATTACTCAAATTACCAGCCATATCCTGAACCTGAATAGTGCAATCATTATAAGTGCCATCAGCTAATTTTAATAATTCGATTGTATTATTACCCTGCTTGGCCGAGACATCGTGTCCCGCGCACGCGCCACCGTAAATAATATCACCAAAGCGGTTATACACCGATTTTACAGCATTGATGGCAGTGGAACTAAAAGTAACAGTTGGATTGGGGTCATTACTGATACTTGGAATTTTTTTTACCTCTTTTAGAATCGGAGCTGTGGTATCCCACACTAACGCGATGTCATCATAACTGGTAATATTTTTTGGATTGGTCACTTTCAATCGAATTTTATACACCCCATCTTTAGTGGCGGAGATGCTCGTTTTACAATAGGCCGCGAAACTGCGCACCAAACATCTATCGTTACTAAAAATAACCCTACCACCTGCCGGGCCGGAGACCTTATACCAACGCATATCCAAAGTGTCATCTAATCTTGATGTAGGGTCGCTCGCTTCTCCGGTTAATTCAAAAACGGAATTTTTGTAATATACCTCGACGCCGGCATAGACCGTAAACTTTTGTTTAACCTTCGGTTCTACCGGACAATCTTCACCTTCACATTCAATACCTGTTGACCCGTCTACACACGCTCCGTTCTCGCATCCGTTTGGACAATTTATATATTCGGCTTTTCCATTTGAACCACAACTTTGTAATAAATGACCCTGCGGATTGGCGACACTCACCGGCATACAAACCTTAGTACATTCGGTCTTTGCCTCCTCTATGCAGGCACCATCTTTGCAGCCATTTGGACAGACATACCTTTTCATCTGTGGCGATCCATCTTTACAGACATTTTCCTCCACCACGTTACCAACACACTTTTCTACCCCATCAGCATGACCATTTACCACCCCGTTATGAAGAGTATCGTAGGCGAAATCGCCTTTTAAAAAATAATTCTCTCCGCCATCAGTGTCGGAACAATTGGCATAGCCCCATTCCTTCACGCTTTGTGCGTGTGTGCTGTTCACAAAAATAAGTACGCAAAATACCACGCTCAAAAACATGGCAGTAAGAGCGATCGCTCTGGCTCGCCATGACGAGTTAACCGTGATCATAAAGTTTACCTTAATAAATAATTTTTTTAATAAAAATTTGTTTGACAAGTATAGTCTAATTTACCTCAAGAGGGTTTCCCCTATTATATCCGTTTCAATATTTTTCTGTACTACCTCACCCCTTACTATAAAAGGATAAATAGCACCCACCACGCCATCCATTAGAATTTTGTATTCGTACTGTCCGGCCGGCAAATTCTCCATAGAACAATTCGTAAAATTACCTTTTTTAGATAACCCAGGCATCAACTCTTCTCTAATATTAGCGCTATTGCCAACACTATAAATAGAATAACTCACGGCTCCTTCAGGGATTGTCTTGATCACCTTACCCTTTAAACATAACGCCGCGTTCGCTTCAAGGATATTGGTACGAAAAAACTTATTCAAATTATTTTCTCCCACCGGTTTGGAACCGATATTTAAATTATAAATATATTTCCTAAAATCTTTTGGAATAGCCGGTTCTGACAATTTTGGTTTGATATTTTTTATACTCTTAATTGATGTTTTAACATACGGTAAACACACTTTATTAAAATTTTCCGCCGCACCGGTAATAGTCGCCTGGTAAATTACATTGGCCGGAGTAATCAAACCGTGTACGTATTGACGAACGCTTTGATTGCCTATCTTTATTGTTGACGCAATATCATAAAAAGTGCCTGTAATCACCTTAGAAGTAAGTTTAACATTCATCTGCTTGGCTTGTTCCTTGATGACCCGATTGACAAAGTTCCTAAAAGTGCCATTATCCAACGGGACTGCGGATAATATAAATGAACAATCACCATTACTTACCGCCTTTTCAATACCAACTCCGGGTGGCATAGTATTCATAATGTCTGGCCAATCAGGGTAACTCACCTGGATATTTATATCCTTAAAAACAACCAACTTATCCAGCGCGAAAACGGGCATTGCTGTAAATAACATTGCCCCCGCAATTAAACAAACTACCAATAAAGATCTCCTAGACATAAATTCTTATATTAAAATATATAAAACCACTTTGTTCGCTTATTTAATTATATCACTTTACAACAATCGCCACAAAATACCGAAGTGAATATTCACAATTGCGCCGAGGGTTTGTTAAAAATTGAAAAGATGCTATGATATCGCTATGCAAGTACCATATAGAAAACCGGGCAAGGATAGCCTAATAAAAGCTGACCCCTTTTTAACAAGGGCCAAATTTAACGAACTCGAAAAAAAGTTAGACAGATTAAAAAATATCAGTCGACCACAAGCAGCCGCCGAGGTAAGCAGAATGGCCCAGATGGGCGACTTTTCGGAAAACACCGGCTACCAATACGCTAAGGGACGACTCCGCGGTATCAACCATGCCATTTTAGATATCGAGAACCAATTAAAGAACGCTAAAATAATAGAACCTGCTACTGATACCAATACAGTACAAACTGGCCATACTGTAACTATCGAATCTAATGGTAAACAAAAAACCTATCAAATCCTTGGCTCCACCGAAACTAATCCGCGCAAAGGGATTATCTCACACAACTCCCCCATCGGCTCGGCGCTAATTGGAAGCAGTGTGGGTGACAAGGTAGAAATTAAATTGGCGGATAAAACAGTGGCATATAAAATTATTTCCATAAAATAAAAAACCAGACGCCAATTATATTATCAAATAATTAATAACATAATTGGTGAGCGTCTGGTTTCTAATGAGCCCACCATTTAATGACGGGGCACGCCCGCCTAATGTGGTTTTCACGATCCACCGCGAGGCTGTTGTGTCTTGATGAATTGATCACTACGGCGGGATCGTGGACGACGAACTGACAGCCACAGACAGGCCACGAGAGCACAGCCCTCCAATGGATACCGTTCACTTTTGGGCGCTTGAAAAGGCGTTTTTTTGTTTAAAGTAAGGTAAAATATGGCAATTTAACCTGTTAAATTGCCAATATGGATACAAAAAAGCGGCATTTCAAATGCCCACA
>Ga0074198_1000275_pt1 | contig 64346 bp, 50 predicted proteins | sample EPASupsiteSAE323_FD_64527 | JGI IMG/M metagenome (GOLD analysis project Ga0074198, IMG submission 64527) | Bioremediated contaminated groundwater from EPA Superfund site, New Mexico - Sample SAE3-23 | ecosystem: Environmental > Aquatic > Deep subsurface > Groundwater > Contaminated ... | reverse complement strand
AACAGTTTTTTGTAACTCTCGTTAACTCATACCCTTTTTTTGATGTTAAGTACAATGTTTTTGCCTCTTTACATCCATTAATTTGCATTATTACTATTTTTATCTTTTGCGCGGTGCCTTTTTGTATAACTTAATGCAACCCGGTCCATTTTACTCTGTCAAAGGTTGCATTTACTTTGACCGCCCACCCTTAAGCAAAAAACATTCCCTTAGCTTATGATCCAAAGGTCAGCGTTTTGTAAATGATGTATTTTGTCTAAATTAAGGGTAAAAAAGTGGCAAGAATAAAAAGGATACAAATCCATAAATGTTGAATTATTGCAAATAAATTATTTTATGTTTTAAATAAGAAGGTGAATTTGATTTAATTTAATAGATATTCGGGAAGGAGAAGATAATGAATATTAATCCTATCGCATCATCGTTAACAATTTCGGGGAAAACACAAAATAAAAACACCACACAATCTGATACCGCCGCTTCTTACAATCAAACTCTTAATTTGGAGGCAGGAAAACTAATTAATTTAGGTACTCTCGAAGGCAAGAACTATAATATGCAAATATTTAAAGACGGCGGCTTTGAATGGTCAGGCAGTCTCAGTATAAAAGAGCCTCCATCGGGATCGAAAGTCACTCCCGAGCAAATAGCCGCGGCTAATGCCGCTTATCAGTATACCATGCCCGCATATGAACATGGAGAAAAGGTCGCGGCTGTTGTCAATTATTTTTACATGGTAACGCAAAAGAACTGGCCCGTCAGTTCTTTTAATGAGAGTACAATTACCTCGGGAATTTCATCTGAGGATATTAAGGATGCGTTAAACCATTTAGACCTTGACAGCAATCAGCCTTTCACAATTAACGGGCGGACATTTAGTTTGCAATCAGGTATTTTAGAAGAAAATAAGGATACGAAATAATATAAGATTGAAAAGGGCCTTATTATTCTTGGTTGTTTTAATGTCATTTTTTGCTTATTGTGGTTCTGCCTTTGCGACTAATGGTTAGCATGCCAGTTATCCTAGCCCACTCACTACGCGTACGACTTATGCCAATACATGGTCCGGGCCTACATGTTATTGGGATTTAAGCAGTGATTCAGGTATTCCAAATAATGCGGTTGTTACTGGCGTGATAGTCCAATGGAGCACATCGGGCAGTTATTCTGGAATGCATCTTGCATTATTTAAGCAAGACGGAAATGGCTATTACATTCCAACTAGCGGGGTAATGAATCATAGTTTCGATGGCCAGTCTGCAAAACAATTGTGGTCAAGTAAGTTCTGGGTTGAACAAATAACTAGTCAAGTACAAGTAGCACCCGAGCTATTTGTTTTCTATAGTTATTAATTATCGGTAAATATTGGGCAGGTGGGGGGCAAATCAACCATCCCCACTTGCCCCAATTTTTTCATCAAGATTCACATTTGACCTATTATGCGCAACAAAGGTAAACGGAGAACGATAGACGCGGCTACATCGTCGTGAACGAAGTTCACATCAGTAGTCCCCATAGGGGGACGGGCGCGGCAACCTTATTGGTGCCGTCTACGGCACATCAGTAGTACCCGTAGGGTGGCGTTTATGACCAGCGCGGACTTTTTACTGTTTTGAATAACAACGAGAATGGTTTAATATTAAAAGAATAAAAAAGCCGCGTCAGTCTTATTAATTCCGCGTAGTCCGCGTCCTATTACGTTACCCCTTACTGCGCAGTATCCTTATTATATGCAGATTGGTATATTGAGGAGATGAGATAATGACTGTTTTAGGTAAGCGTTTATCGGCGGTGGCAGAAATGATTAAACCGGGTGGAGCAGTGGCGGATATAGGTTATGATCATGCCCTGTTGCCGATATATCTGATGCCCTCCCCGACACCCACAGAGAAAACATCCCCTTATGTCCCTTGACAATAGTTGCGCCCTCTGTCATAAAGGATTACTCGATAATAATCTTAAGACTAAATGTACTGCTGGGAGGAATATCTTCCCACCATCGTCTGTTAACAAGATTTATTGAAGTTTCACCGGTCTGCAGAGCTTGAATCATCCAGCGGTCTCTGCCCCCGTTGCCAGCCGATCCGGTGCCATAGTCATTAATAATATAGCAATGGTCGGTTTGTTTTAAATACGTACCGTCAAGGGGCTCGGCATATTTCCAGAGATAACCGCCGGTACCATTACTAATAAGACTTATTTGAAGCGTTTCTCCCTTTTTTAAGGTAACGGTTTGTTTATCAAACGATTCGTCAACTTTTATCGTTTCTGACGCTATGGTAAACGTCAAGCTTACGGGGTTTCTTAATTTCGTTCCATTTGCGGTTTTAATATCGTCGGTTATAGACATGTAATAAGGATGACCGGGAATATAGTTGTTCGGGTTCCGAACTGTTACCTTTTTTCCGTCCTCGCTTACGCTTAATTCGATTTCAGGATTATACATATAAGTGTCTTCCAGAAATATTGTCGATGAATTTATGGTTGATTTGTCCACCGGAGCGCTGAAATTAATGGTCCAGACCTTATCCGCCGGAACATCCTCCGCCATAGGAAAGCTGATCCAGTCACCGGCGGGCTCTACATAAGCGAAAGCGGGTTGTGACATAAAAAGACAGATAATAACTATCAATGTAATAAAATGCAACCTTCTCAAAAGAAATCACCTCCCCTCTTAATACTATTCATACCAGAAACTTATATACATTCAGCATTTAGTTTAATAAGGAATTTTGTATATTTATTGTTTACTAAGTAAAATTATGTTATTTTTATTATATAATATTATTTGAGGGAGGTAAAGTAATGACAGGAGAAAAAAGTGATTGTGAAAACTGCGACATCGAGGTAATTGAATTCCCGGAAGGTGCCAAGCCAAGGGAATTGACCCTTGAAGAAAAGCTATCATACAAAAAATACCCCTTAATGGAACTCAATCCTGAAGAGGAGGAAAAGAAAAATGAGTAGCAAATTTTTAAGATTAAATTATGCATTTGACCAGCATGCGACTCAGTGTTGCGTTGGTTGCGCAACCGCCATACATGTTGCAAAACGATTTGGGGAGACTTTATACTCACAAAAGTTATCACCGACCTTTTCGCATATCGTATGCAAAACCCAATACTATCCAATGTCATGTAATCAAACTAACGTTGATCCTAATGATTCAAGCATTAGATTATGCAATCTCACTCCAACTTATTCTGGTAAATGTGGCGTTAGACTTGACGATGCAGTCGATATGCTGGATAATTATGGTATCCCGTATTTTTCTACCTTTGGAAATCCCCTCGGTTGCTCGCAGTTCAGATCTATACCCGCCAATGTCTATACAGAAGCGCTAAATAAGAGTTATAACCCTACCCGTGTCAGGGCTAGAACGGCTATTACCAATTCGAAGTATGTTATCGACAACTATGATACCGGTTTAGTATGCATGTTTATTATTTATGATAGTTTTTATGAATATGAGGGTACAGGTTTCATCAAACCAGTGCCGTATGGTAACACGGGAGGACGTCATTGCATGGAAATCATCGGATATGACGATGAGCTGCAATACACATACCCTGCCGATTTACCTTATTATCCGGAAACCACATATACGGGTTTTGTGTTATGCCAGAATTCGTGGGGTGCCTGGGGCGATTTGGGATGTTGTTGGATCCCATATGACGTACTTGAATCATGGATCGATGATGATTTGTTCTGCAATAGACCGTTTTATTAAAACAATGACAAAGTAACCCATCCAGGTTTCCCCAGCAGGGTTATAAAAACTATTTTGATTTTCTAATTTTCTCCACTTGTAACCGAAACTACACGTATTTTGAGGTTTTAGGCCAATAAATAGCCCAAGCCCCTTCCTACTGTTTAGAGCCTGCTTTCTTGCCAACTAGACTCGACCCGGATACTATAAAGGTGTCCGGGTTTTTCGTTACTGCGCAGTAGACTGATTATGCGACATAATAAAGACGATAGACGCGGACGGACGCGGCAACCTTATTGGTGCCGTCTACAGCACATCAGTAGTACCCGTAGGGTGACGTTTATGACCAGCGCGGACTTTTTACTTTTTGAGTGACAACGAGAACGATAGATGGTAGTTCTCGTTGCTAACAATCTGTAATTTTATTAGTTAATGGTAGCAGAACATCGGGAGTACCTGCATCCTTAATTGCGACCAACGGGAGCATCAGCAACTTTAATTGTGAACGAAGTTCACATTAGTAGTCCCCGAAGGGGGTGGTATCCGAAGGATGAAGAGAGACTAAAACAATTAGAACAATAAAGCATTTCGTTGTTTAATATTAAAAGAATAAAAAAGCCGCGTTAGTCTTATTAACAATCCGCGTAGTCCGCGTCCTATTACGTGTTACCCCTTAGTGCGCAGTATCCTTAAACTGCGCCTTTGTTCATACCACCTGCAGATCACTATGCTTCTTTTCACTTAAGCTGCTTTCCCACTTTTTGCAGCGATCTCCCCAATAGGCCAGCACCTCCCGGTCTCTTTTAAAACACACCACTTCACACAGATTGGGACAGCCTTGGCATTCATGGCTACTGGTACGAAAGTTACCCTCCAGTATATAGCTGCCGCCTCTGAATCTAGTAGAAGCCCTACTGCCCTGCATTTTTTCCATAGCCATCATGGCTGCGCCAATTGCCCCCATCACATCATAATGCTCGGGAACTCTTATCTGCATACCCAGTACCTTTTCAAAGGCCTTGCGCAATCCTTCATTGGCTGCCACTCCTCCCTGGAAAACGACCGGTTGCTCTATCTTCTTACCCTTGCCCACATTATTTAAATAGTTTCTCACCAGAGCTTCACAAAGACCCATAATTATGTCTTCCATGGGATAACCCATTTGTTGCTTGTGAATCATGTCCGATTCGGCAAATACCCCACACCGCCCGGCAATTCTAACCGCCTGCCGGGAAAGCGCTGCCATTCTACCAAAATCTCTAATATCCAGGTTTAAGCGCACCGCCTGCTGATCCAGAAAAGAACCGGTGCCCGCTGCACAAACCGTATTCATGGCAAAATCATTTACTATTCCGTTTCTAAGTATTATGATTTTTGAATCCTGCCCCCCAATTTCAATAATAGTTTTAACATCGGGATAAATATGGACGGCTGCTACGGCGTGAGCGGTAATTTCATTTTTGACCAGATCTGCCCCCATTAATATGTCGGATAGGTAGCGTCCGCTGCCGGTTGTGCCCACACCTTGGATGCTAAGGTTTTTCCGTTCCACCCGCTGCATAAGGGCCGCAAATCCCGTGGTAATTGCCTTAATAGGATTTCCCAGAGTACGCAGATAGATTTTTTCCAACACAAGATTATTTGTATCAATCAGCACCAGGTTGCTGCTTACCGATCCTATATCAATACCCAGATAACATTCCATGGCTTATGCCTCCTTGATATTTTTTGTCTGCCTTATTTTTTGACGGTACAGCATATCCACAAAGGCCTCCAGACGGGTGTTTAATCCTGCTGTTCCGGTCAGTTCATCAAACCATAAGGTCATACAGGGCACACCTTCGTCTTCACTAATACGGGGCAGAATCGATTGCGCCACAATCTCCGGCATACAGGTTAGCGGTCCGATCTGAATGATCCCATCATATTTTTGGCGGGCATAGTTTACCGTATTGCCAACAGTCTCCAGACCATGTCCACCCACCTCGTAATTTAAATAGGGTTTGGCGCAGGCTACCAGGTTCTTGCGGGTGGATTTTTTGACCAGTCCGCCCATGAGATGGTCATTTATCCATTCAGTTAGATAGGTGGATCTGCTCACTTCCACTCCCATTCTTCCTAGCAAGCGGAATATATCATAATTGGCAGCCGGTTCGAGCATGGTATATATCTCCCCTACCAATCCGATTTTCAAGGGTTGATTTGAATCCAGTTCCAGACAATTCATCGCCCGTATGGCCTCCCAGGCAGCCTCCCGGGCTTCAGTCTTACTTCCGGCCAGGTCAATGCTTACTGAAGCAGCATCATATATCTCTTCTACCCGCTTTTGGTTCCTGGCCCGGGGTAAATAGTAATCAAAACTTCTTTCCACCGCTTCAAGTGCATTCAGCTTGCTCCACCCGTATTTTATGGCTTTTATGGCCTCCCACAGGCTTACGTTTTCGCCCAATGATTTGAGTTGTTGGACTAAATCGTAGATCCTGGAATCGGGCGCTTCGAGAACAATCATTTTAAACTGGTAGCCCATTCCCTCCAATATTTCCTTTTCCACCTGGGCATAGTATCCAAAACGGCAAGGTCCCCATCCTCCCGCCATCACTATAGTGTCTGCTCCTTTTTCCAGCGCTTCAATGAAATTACCCAGATTTATTTTCAACGGCATACAGACAAATTCGGGAGAATTCTTTATACCCAGTTCAAAAGTGCGTTTGCTGATCGGAGGCGGCGGTATTACTTCCAGCTTAAGCCCCGCCATTAGGGCTTTGATAGCAATGTGCATATTACCCATGTGCGGAAATGTAACTATCACTTTTTAAATCCCTTCTTCTTCGTAGCATGTCGCAAAAGGCTTCCAAGCGGGTAACCATCCCGGCTTCACCCGTATGCTCATCAATGGTTAATAACATAAAAGGTTTGCTCTTGACTTTTCGTTCAATAATTTCCCCTATCATGGAATCCGGTCCACAGCCAAAACAAGCCATATAGATAATGCCGTCTATTCCCCGCTGCTCCTCCATGTATAGTGCAGCACCCACGTTTTTCCGTCCCAGAGTCCAGAAAACCCTTTTGGGTATGGTAGCTGCGCAATTTTCAATAGCCCCTCGATCAAGGGTTTCCACCACCTGTACCCGGCATCCCATCGTCCTGAGACGCTCAATCAGGTTCATACTTATCTTGCTGTCATATACGGAGTAACCATGGCCCAAAACTCCGATATTCAAATCCCCGTCACCTGGCTGCGGAATCTGCTCCCCTTCCCATATTCGTATCGCTTCCGACATATTATACTGGTCTATGCAAAATCGTCTGCATTTACGCAGTTCATTCTGACCATGCTTATATGCTTCCATAATTATCTTGGTACGTGAACAGAATAATCCGCCTACTCTTGCTATCTCCTTCACCATCATACGGTCGTTCTTGCTGACATCTACCGTCATATCGATTACCGGGGGCAGGTCCGGCAGGCAGGCTTTAATCATGTCGGGAAGACCCATGAACTTCGGGCAGATATAGGAACGGGTCTCGACACTCACCAGGCGGGGAATAAATATATAATCCAGCGAACCAAGACATAGTTCACGAACATGCCCGTAGTAAACCTTGATAGGAAAGCAAGCCTCATCAACAGCACTCGAAATGCCCATTTCAATCGTTTGCCGGTTAGTTGGTAACGACGTAATCACTTCCGCACCTAAATCCTCAAAAAATGTCTTCCAGAGAGGATAATAATAGTGGAAAAATAGCCCTCGAGGTATTCCCACCCTCATGATTATTCAACACCTCACATTTTTTCACTAACCTTTGGGATTAAACAGGACTGCGGCCAGATATCCAAAGACAATGGCAGCCGTAATACCTCCCGCAGTGGCGGATACGCCGCCGCTAAAAGCACCTAATATACCCTTTTGCTGAACACTCTGTATCGCTCCCTGCGCCAAGCTATGTCCAAAACCGCTCAGAGGTATGGTAGCCCCGGCTCCTCCCACATCTACCAGTGGTTGGTACAAACCCAGCGCGCTCAGAAACGCTCCTATGGTTATATAGCCCACTAGAATATGCCCGGGAGTGATGCCGGGCTTGGTCAAGTCCATGGCTAATTGCCCGATAACACAAAGGCATCCTCCGATTAAGAAGGCCATTAACAGAGACATCAATTTCGTCCTCCTTGTAGAATATCTGTGGTAAAGTTAATTGGTCTAATGCGTTTCACGGTTTCAACTATTTTCAATTGCTACCGCATGGGCAATTCCAGGAATACTCTCACCCTGGAAAGTGCTGGTGGGACTCATCAATGCTCCGGTTGCTACGAACAGCAAGCGATTGATTTCTTTTTTCTTAATCTTCTTCAATAGCGGTCCTGCCAGCATACACCCTGAGCATCCACAACCACTGCCTCCCGAATCCACTCCCTGCAGGCCATCGTAGAGTAAAACCCCGCAATCACTGTAATTAGGAGTTGGAACAATCCCCTCTTTTTGAAACAGTTCGCCAGCCAGAGTCATACCTACCGAGCCTAAATCGCCGGTAACTATAAAATCATAGTAATCAGGAGTTCTACCGGTGTCCTGAAAATGAATCTTAATGGTATCGACTGCGGCAGGAGCCATCGCTCCGCCCATGTTAGCAGCGTCAGTCTGGCCCATGTCTACAACCTTGCCTACCGTAGCACAGACAACTTTAGGTCCCAGCCCGTCTTTTTGTATGAGTAGGGCTCCGGCTGCCGTTGCTGTCCATTGGGAACTGGGCACTTTTTGCACCCCCTGTTCAGTAGGAAAGCGAAATTGCCTTTCGGCAGTATAGTGATGACTGGACGTTGCTGTAACCACTCTTTCAAAATATCCCCCATCAACCAGGATCGACCCGACCAGCAACGATTCTGCCATGGTAGAACAGGCCCCATATAGACCTAGGAAGGGAATGTTGATTTCCCGGGCTGCGTAGCTGGAGGATATGATCTGGTTTAAAAGGTCCCCGGCTAACATCACCTCAGCATCCTGAGGTTCCAATCCCTGTTTACTGAGCACTAATTTAATGGTTTCGCGCAGAATTTTGCTTTCAGCTTTTTCCCAGCTTTCCTCACCAAAAAGATAGTCTTCCAAAATCATGTCAAAATCGTTGGCCCAGGGGCCCTCGCCTTCCTTGGGGCCTACCATGGAAGCCCATGAGGTAATAATCGGGGGTTCTGAAAACATCAAGGTCTGCAGACCTTTTTTCTTCAATGCAACCATAATTACGCCTACCTTCGATTAATGAATTATCCATAATTTAACCAGACCAATCAGCACCGAGGCTACAAAACCAAATACCAAAGTCGGGCCGGCAATGCTAAATATTCTCGCCCCGACTCCAAAAATATAGCCTTCCCTTTTAAACTCCATAGCTGAGGCTACAATAGCGTTGGCGAAACCGGTTATAGGCACAATCGAACCTGCTCCTGCCTTTTGTCCCAGGTCATCATAAACGCCCAGTCCGGTGAACAAAGCCCCCAGGAATACCATAATAATTGAGTCAAGTGAGCTGGCATCGACCTTATTGATGCCCAGCATCAGCAGGTAATTTAAAATAAGCTGCCCGATTACACATATTAAGCCGCCTACTACGAAGGCCCAGAGGCAGTTCTTAATAACAGGTGGTTTTGGTTTTACCCGGTTGACCAGATGATGGTATTCTTCCTGCTGTGCAGTTTTTAAACGTTCTTCACTTTCTGCAGTCATTCCGTGTTCCTCCTCAGTATCATATTATTATCGTTGCTATATTTGTTTATACATATTATGGTTCATGAACTCCCCTGAACCATCAAAAACATTCTGAGGGGGCGCACCAAGAGACGGTTCCCCCTGTACCGGGAGAACCGTCCCATTGTTTTCGCATTTCACTATTCTGTATAAGCTATCTTAATATTGGCTTTATAATCAACGATTTTGTTGCCATGAACGCTGGCCGTCCAGTTATACACTTCCACCCCGGAAATATTGGAAAATGACCGGGATGCCTCCGTTACCGCGTTATTAACCGCATCCTGCCAATCCTTATGGGATTCTCCGACAAATTCCGCTACCCTAATCTGCACTTAACATCTTCCTTTCAAAATAATATATGTCTAGTATCTCAATAGAAAGGAAGTATTATTCAAAGTGTCGATAAAGGCAGGCCGAGCAAAAAAGTTCACCCAAGGGTACTCCTGATGTACCGTTAAACGGTACGATTAATGTTGCAAGAGCAAGGCATTAATGAAAGCCCGTGCAACCTTATTATGTGAACGTAGTGAACATCGGGAGTACCCGCAGGGTGATTGAGGCGGGCTAAGGTATGGGGACACACCTTCCCTTCGGGTAAGGAATGTCCCCGTAACAAGTACGTCGATTGAATGGGCTTTCGTTAATAACACAGCTATTGGGCTTTTTTGACGGTCTGGATTATTCAAGTACCATTTTGAGTTTAATCAGAGCTCCTTTTTCAATGCGGGATACTTGCACTTGTGATACTCCTAGATCCTCAGCTATAGATGATTGGGTCTCGTCGTGGAAAAAACGTCTGAGGATTATTTCTTGTTCCCGGTTATCGAGTTTGCTTATTGCCTCTCGGAGGGCCAGCTTTTCCAGCATTTTGTTGTTGCTTTCTTCGCTGGACAACTTGCCTTCCAGGGAGATATGTTGATTTTCTTCTCCGTGGAAGGCATCATGCATATAGGTCGGGGATTGGCAGGCCTCCATGGCTAATACAATATCTTCCTTGTCCATATCCAACAAGCAGGCTATTTCCGTCACGGTAGGTTCCTTGCCCAGGCTTCCCCTTAATTTATCCTGGGCCCAGCGTATTTTTCCATAACTTTCTTTTATTCCTCTTTGAACCTTTACAAAACCGTCATCCCGCATAAACTTTTTGATTTCTCCTATTATCATTGGTACCGCATAGGTTGAAAAGCGCACCTGAAAGGAAAAATCAAATTTATCGATGGCTTTAAGAAGTCCTATAGAACCTACCTGAAAAAGATCTTCATAGTCGTACGAAAAGTTTTTAAACCTTTCCAGAACCATATAAACCAGTCCCAGATTAGCTTCATATAACCTCTCCCTGGCTTCTGCATCGCCGTTTTGAGCCTTTTGCAGCAGGCTACGATTATCCTCAAATAATTTTTCCGGGGGCATAGAATTATCCCCCCCTTAAGCCAGTGCTTCTTTATCTTTGGTGAGAAAGCACCTCGTTAGCTTGACGCTGGTTCCTATTCCCGGTTGGCTTTGAACATCCAAATCATCCATAAAGGATTTCATGAATGTAAAGCCCAAACCGGTACGGGCGGGATCAGTGGAAAAATTAGCTTCCATGGCCTGTTTTATATCGGTAATACCCTTACCATAGTCCTCAATCATTATTTCCATGGAATGATTATCCAATATGGTTGCTAAAACAATTATTTTCCCATGAGGTTTATTTTCATAGCCATGTATTATACAATTCGTAACTGCTTCCGACACCACCAGTTTTATTTCTTCCAACTCCTCCAGGTTACAATCAATCTGGGTAGCAAAGGCTGCTACACATGATCGGGCGAAGGAAACATTTTCAGGTGTACTGGGAAATTCAAAACGCACATAATTCTTCATGTTCATGCTCAATCCAGCTATAAGCTGGTCTTCACCTCCCTCAAATATTTACAATATCCTGCTCACTGTTATACATCGAAATTAACTTATTAATGCCGGAAAACATTAAAATCTTACTTACCGAGGGACTCGCTCCAACTATATACATCTTTCCATTTAACCCGCTGATCTTTTTATACCTGCCTAAGATTACCCCCAGACCCGAGCTGTCAATGAAGGTAACCTTTTCCATATTGATTACCAGATTAATTACCTTTTTACCGTCCAATTTTCTATCTATTTCCTTGCGCAGTCTGTCAGCTATCACCATGTCCATTTCACCTTTGATTCGTACCAGCAATGTATTTCTAATTTGTCTAAGCTCCATTTCCATGCAAAAGTCCCCTCCTTGCGAGTCTTAGCAGTTAGACTAAGTACTTCGCCAAGCAGGGGACAATTCCTCCCACAAAATTCCATTTATAATAGATAAGTTTCGGCCAATACCTTCAAGATCTCTCTAAATATACCTCCTCTGGCAACGTCTTTTGATGAAACCAGGTCAACCGTTTTCTGTAAAGTTCCTTCTCTGAATATCTGGATTTCACCCAGCTTCTGTCCCTTTTTTACAGGAGCATTAACATATGGCATAATATCTTGCCGGCTGGTAATATTGGCTTTGTCACCTTTGAGATAAATGGTCCCGGCTTCCCCAGCTGCCACTGCCTCTACTCCATCGCTAACCCCTTTACCGACACGCACCGTTCCACAGACGCTATCACGGTTGATAAACGACTTATAGGCATATTTCGCATATCCATAGTTGAACAGTTCCATTGAATCGCGGAAATGACCGCGTACTTCCGGGGAGGCCATTACTACAGCTATAAGCCTCAGACCATCACGTTTGACGGTGGAGGTCAAACAGTATTTGGCCTCATTGGTCCATCCGGTTTTAAAACCGTCTGCCCCTTGATACCACCAAAGCAGCTTATTGGTATTAAAAAGCTTAAACTTGCCCTGACGAAGGTTGTATTCCTTAATAGACGTATATTCCAAAACCCGGGGATGTGATAAAGCATACCTGGCGATAACAGCCATATCGTAAGCGGAAGTATAGTGTCCCTCGGCAGGTAAACCGTAAGCGTTGGCAAAATGAGTATCCTTTAAGCCTAACTGGCTGGCCTTTTCGTTCATTTTTTCCACGAAACTCTGGTGGGTGCCTTCCAGATGTTCGCCCACTGCAACACAGGCATCATTGGCAGATCCGGCTGCAATAGCAATCATCATTTCTTCATAAGTCATAGCTTCGCCTGGTTCCAGGTATATCTGAGATCCACCCATCTTCCAGGCATTTTCGCTGGTTAATACCTTATCCTTAAGGTCAACTTTTCCATTTTCCAATGCTTCCACGCCCAATATCAGGGTCATTAACTTGGTCATGCTGGCGGGCGCCAGGCGTTTATTTTCATTGTGAGCAAGCAAAATATTCCCTGAATCGGCATCCATTAAGATATAAGCATCCGCTTTTATATTCTCCATGTTAGCCTTGGCTATACCGGTCCCAAACCAGGAAAAGATAAATAACCACAAAACCAACCAGACCGCTGCATGTCTAACTCTCATCCCGCATGTACCTCCTCCGATCATATAACTTACTTCTAAATTATATTGAGGTACACCGGCTTATATTCCATTCTTCTATTTGTGTTCCCATTATTATGAAGGCGATTAGGCACTTACAATAATTTATCCTGTTCGGCAGCATAAATAGCATCAAATTTGTCAGCAATCTTGATAAATGTTTCCAGCACATCCGGCTCATAACAACCGGGCTGGCTTTTACTGTCTCCATTAATAATAATATTCATCGCTTCCTCGTGGCTAAGAGCGGGTTTATATGGTCTTTTGCTTCTAAGGGCATCGTAATGGTCACATATCGATACTATTCTGCCTTCAATAGGGATATCTTGTCCCCGCAGGCCGTTGGGATAGCCTGTGCCATCCCATCTTTCATGATGGGACAGGGCAATGGAAGCCGTCATCTTGATCTTATCATGTACAGAACCCGAAAGTATTTTGGCTCCGGTTATGGTATGAGTCTTCATAATCTCAAATTCCTCATCGGTAAGAGCACCGGGCTTCAGAAGTATATTATCCAAAATACCTATTTTGCCGATATCGTGCAGGGGAGCGGCGAAAGCAATAGTCTCGATAAATTCCTCCGGCATACCCATAGCTCGCGCCAGTTCGGGCGCATATATCCCCAGCCGTTTATTGTGCAAACCTGTATCCAAATCCCGCAATTCAGTAGCCGCCGTTAATCTCAATACAATTTCCGAACTTAAGTCCTGAACAATATCCATGGCTTCTTTTAATTCCCGGGTTCTTTCTTCTACCGTTACCTGCAGCCTCTTTTTATAATCTTCTTCCAGATTATTGCATATTACCAAATTAATAGCCTTCTGGATGACTTCTAAAAACTGATTGATATCCAGGGGTTTGAGAATAAAATTATCTACTCCCATATTGATTAATTCCAAGAGATATTTAGCCTCATCGTGGGCGGAAATGACAATAACGACCTGTTTTTTATTGCGGGCTTTAATTTCTTCGGCCATTTTTACACCATTCATGACCGGCATGTTGATGTCGGTAATAACGATATCATACTTCCTCTGTGTATATTTTTCCAGTCCATGTTTACCATTTTCAGCGTTTTCCACATGATCAAAAAAACTGGTCAGCAACCGGGTGGTATTCTCCCTCAGATCCCGGTCGTCTTCCACGTACAACAATGCTAATCCCTTAGCGAGTTCTTTTAGCTCCTTTACACTAATCACCTTACCTATCACTCCTTTGATAAGAATTAAACCTGGATCGGAAGTGTTATAGTAAAGCAGGCTCCCCTGTCATTATTGTGTGCCCGCAGGGCTCCCCGGCAATGTTCTTCTATAATGGTACGAGACATATATAGGCCTAAACCCGTTCCGATGGCCGGGCCCTTGGTGGAAAAATACGGATTAAATATCTTGTCTAATATCTCCTCCGGTATTCCTCCAGCATTGTCCGAGATCTCAACTATCTGGTAGCCATGCCGTTGGTATCCTTTAATACCTATTGACGGATTGACAATTTTATTATCAGTTAAAGCATCAATGGCATTTTTGATTATATTAAGAAAAACCTGCATCAATTCATTGGGATAGGTCAATATAGGAGTGGGAAACAGATAGTCCTTCTCCAAACTTATACTTCGGTATTCCAGGGATTTGCCGATTATATTCAGGGTACTGTCGATAATATCATTGATGAACGCAATATTTCTGGGGTTATCCGGTTTAAAGAAGTGTCTGAAATCATTGATGGTTTTAGAAAGATACTGGGCGTGAGTATTTATTTCATTTAACAGGTTTATAAATTGATTTTTATCATATTGATCCAGTTCTATAAAGACATTCAGATTACCGGCAATTGTGCTTATTGAAGAAAGCGGCTGACGCCACTGGTGAGCTATCATACCTACCATCTCCCCCATAGCGGCCAACTTTGAATTCTGCACTAATATTTGCTCCTGCTGCTGTCTCTCCCCAATCTCAGCCTGCAATTGCTCGTTAAGCTTCACCGATTCTTCTATCATCTGGTTTAAAGTACCCTGTTCCTTTAATAGCTCTTTTTCCTGGTATAGATGACAATTACCTACTTTATTCAATTCATTAAATATGGCCACCGCCATTTGATAACATGAATTATAACCGCAGGCTGCGCAATTTCTAAAATCCTTTTCTTCAGATTTATGCATATCCGCATAAATCCTATTAAGTTCATCATTACTTGGCAATTTGATATCATTGAAAGAAGATAAATCACAATAGAAGGAATAGGAAAAATCATACTTTTGTATCACTTCGCTCAGGAACTTTTGCAGCTCCCGCATACTCTTTTCATTATTTATTCCCTGTTCGGAACGTGTAGCAACGGCAATCTCTATTTGATCTATGGTTTTGCGGTGATTAATACATCCCGCGCCCATATTGCAGCCTTTTTCACAGCTCAATATGTCTACCAGCATGGGAAGATCGGGCATGTCTCTTTTAATTGCCCACTCCAGATCCTTCAGGTATTTTTCATAGACTATAGGCCCTTCAATTTTAATTATGGAACTACCCATGGTTTGTGGATAATTGTTCAGATAGGTTTCCTTAAGCCCTCCAGGTGTCGGAAAACTGGTAGCCATCCCGGCTGAAATTACGTTATCAAATTCGTTTGAATCTAAAAGGTCTAATTCAATGTTCTTCAGCCTGAATATATTAATCAAAGACTGGAAGGTAACATTGTAGTCCACCATTTTAGAGTCCTGAAACTCTCTTCGCTTAGCCAGGCAGGGTGAGATAAACGCCAGGCGGGAATTAGGATGTATTGATCTTACATATACCGCCAGATCATATACCGGGCTGCCACTGGGCGCCAGATAATCAATCAAGCCCGGATGATGAATTTCGATATATTTTACAATGGCTGGACAACATTGGGAAATCATAGGTTTTTTCACTTGACCGGATGCCAGCGCGTGATGGTAACAGGCCACCGTAATTTCAGCCCCTAATGAAACATCATACACCGCTTTAACTCCCAGTAGTTTTAAAGCACTTATTAACTTTTTCAAAACAAAATTGCTCTGAGCTGAAGGAGCTACCAGAGCAATAATATCATTAGTATCTATATCCCGAATGAATTCAGGGCCGTCATCAACCGGAAAACGGGCGCTTTTTTCAACAATCCCACCGTGGCTTTTTATACAAGCTTCAATGCATTTTCCACAGCCGATACAAAGGCGATTATTAAACTTGACGACATCCCCGCTGCCATTGCTGCAAACTTTGACCGGACAAACCGCTATGCACTGATGACAGTTGATACAGTGATCCTCGTGTATGCCGACAATTTCTATAAAATTGTCATCCGTTCTTGTGCTTGCTCTGTCTTTCATCCCCATAAGTCTCTTTCTTAAACCAGATTAACAAGATACCTATGATTTCCATATGATAATAAAAATATCCTTTTTTTCGATGGATATTGCAAAACATTTTTTGCACAAAGTCAAGCGCACGGAAACAAGCCCGATGACTACCTAACCGTGTCTATAATAAGAGGTCTTAAGGGCGGTTTTTCTTTATCCAGTTGGTAGCAGCTGCTAAGTCTGCTAATCCATGTAGGTGAGTCTACGGTTTTATTGGAGTAAATAATAGCTAGAACATCACCCGGCCTTACAAATTCACCCCTCTTTTTAAGCAATTTAATCCCGACTGCCAGATCTATTTTATCCCCTATCTTCTGTCGCCCGGCGCCTAACAACATGGCAGTATGTCCTACTTCAAGGGCATCCAGATCCACAATATATCCTTCCTCCACGGCTTTTACTTCAGTATGGTAAGCAGCTTGAGGAAGCCCGTAGCTTGGTTGGTTGTATTCCAAACTGCCCCCCTGGGCAGTTACCATTTCGCAAAATTTCGCGAAGCCCGCGCCTGATAACAGAACTGTCCGAACCTGTTCCCGCGCATGTTCAAAGTCGGTGCATTTTCCTGCCAGGACCAGAATAAAGGCGCTAAGAGTCAGCGACAGTTCTTCCAGATCAGCCGGCCCATGCCCCCGCAGCAGATCAATGGCTTCCTCTACTTCCATAGCGTTTCCCACTGTTTCGCCCAATGGCTGGCTCATATCGGTAAGCAGAGCTACCACCTCACGACCTGCTCCGCGGCCGATTTTCACCATAGTACGAGCCAACTGCAGGGCGTCCTCCCGGTCTTTCATAAAGGCTCCCCGTCCCACTTTCACATCCAAGACTATGCCCTGTGCTCCCGCAGCGATCTTCTTGCTCATGATGCTGGAAGCGATCAAAGGTATGCTATCAACTGTGGCAGTTACATCCCTAATGGCATAGAGTTTTTTATCGGCAGGAACCAGATTGCCGCTCTGAGATACCAAGGCCGCTCCTATCCGGTTGACTTGATGAATTAATTGGTGATGGCTCATTTCAGCCTGGAAACCGGGGATTGATTCCAGCTTATCTATAGTACCTCCGGTATGCCCCAATCCCCGTCCTGACATCTTGGCCATAGGCACACCGGCTGCTGCGGCCAGAGGCACTACCACCAGGGTGGTCTTGTCCCCCACTCCCCCGGAACTATGCTTATCTATTTTTATCCCCGCAATTTCAGAAAGATCTATCAGGTCACCCGAATCAGCCATTGTCAAGGCCAGAGTTTGGGTTTCCCGGTCGCTCATGCCCCGGAAGTATACAGCCATGGCCCAGGCAGCGGTTTGATAATCGGGTATGCTGCCATCTACAATCCCCTTAATAAGGAAGTCGATTTCTGCGGCGCTCATCTCCCCACCCTCACGCTTTTTTAAAATAATATCCTGTACATTCATGGTTTATCTCCTAATCATCGAATAAAAGCTCTGTCCAGCAATATTAGCGCTTTCCACCTTCAAAAATTCGGCAATGGTCTGCCCCAGATCGGCAAATGTTGAGCGAATTCCGAGATTTGTTCCAGCCCGTACATTTTCTCCGTATACCAAAAGGGGCACCTGTTCCCGGGTGTGATCGGTGCCTATGGTAGTCGGATCGCAGCCATGGTCAGCAGTTATAAATAGGATATCTTCAGCCAACATGGCTTTTTCCAAAAGAGGTATCCATTGATCAAACTCCTCCAGGGCGTGAGCATATCCAGCCACATCATTCCTGTGTCCAAATAACTGGTCAAAATCAATAAGATTAACAAAAAGCAAACCCGTAAAATCATCTGCCATTATTTGCAGAATTTTCTCCATACCATCACGGTTGTTTTCCGTAGGGTAGCTGGCGGTGATGCTTCGCCCTGCAAATATGTCTTTTATTTTACCCACCCCGATAACACTTTGGTCCGCTGCCACTATTTGATCAAGAATATTAAGGCCAGGCTCCAGGGAAAAATCATGTCTATGAGGAGTTCTGATAAAACCACCATCCTGCCCTACGAATGGCCGGGCTATGACCCTGCCCACCGCATGTTCACCGGTCAGTAAATCACGGGCTGTCTGACATATCTTATACAGTTCAGTCAAAGGAACGATTTCTTCATGAGCCGCTATCTGAAAAACACTATCAGCCGAGGTATATACTATCGGATATCCAGTATTTAAATGTTCCAGCCCCAACTCTTCTATGATTTCTGTGCCGGAAGCTACAATATTACCAAGGGTCTTACGACCTATGCGCTGCTCAAATTCACTAATCAGGTCAGCAGGAAAGCCATGGGGATAAGTGGGAAATGCTCTATCCAACAATATGCCCATCATTTCCCAGTGCCCAGTGGTGGTATCTTTGCCCTTGGACTTCTCCTTCATCTTGCCAAAAGCTCCTTTAGCATGATGATTGGGAGCAATTCCTTTCAGTTCATCCAAATTTCCCAGACCCAAAGCTTGAAGATTAGGAACACTAAGCCCTCCCATCGCCTGGGTAATATGCTGAAGGGTATTGCATTCCTCATCACCATATTGATAACTATCCTCACAGGCACCGATGCCCACACTGTCCAGTACGATTACTATGGCTCTCTGGGCCATAAGATCTACCTCCTCATCTCAAGTACATGTCAACCCTAATATTATTATGCTCTGGGATGGCACTGCTGGTAGACTTCCCGCAAACGGCTTTTGGTTAGATGGGTGTATATTTGGGTGGTTGATATGTCGGCATGCCCCAGCATCTCCTGCACAGCACGCAAATCAGCACCATTCTCCAGCAGATGGGTTGCAAAAGAATGACGCAAAGTATGAGGCGTTATTTCTTTCTTAATACCTGATTTCTCACCATACTGAGCCAATATTTTAAAGAAACCCTGGCGGCTAAGATTCCTGCCATGGGCATTGAGAAAAAGAGTACGCACCTGGTTTCTACTAATAAGAATCTGACGAGCTTTGGCTAAATATCTTTCCACCCACTTAATGGCAGTCTGGTTGACCGGCACTATCCGCTCCTTCCGTCCTTTTCCCAGGCAACGCAGAAATCCGGCCATAGTGTTGATATCCTCGATTTGCAGCGCCAGGAGTTCGGAAACCCTTATCCCCGTGCCGTACATCAATTCAAGCATGGCGCGATCCCGCAACCCCAGCGGAAGCATCACATTGGGTTCTTCCATTAGTCTGTCCACTTCCTCGATGCTCAAAACCTGAGGCAGTTTGCGTTTTATCCGTGGAGACCCCAAATCGGTGGTAGGATTCAGGTCAACATATTCTTCTGCTACCAGGAACTTATACAGGCTTTTTATAGTGGAAAAACTTCGTGCGATGCTGGAATTCTCAGCTCCTTGATCCATCTCCCAGGATAAATAGCTTATGATATCCTTTTTTTTAACATCCTTCCAATCATTCAAATTATGATTGTTTTTTAGAAATTCCACAAACTTGCTCAGATCCCGGCGATAGGCAGCCTGGGTATTGGCTGACAAACCTTTTTCAAAGCGAATAAATTCCATGAAGGCCTCAACGAAATTGTCCACAGCCTTCCTCCTATTTTTCTTTTACCTCTTTGACACGGAAGGCATTTATTCCTGCCTATTCTTTTTCTTGCTGATAAAAGTTCTGAATTTTCACCACCAGGCGATCAACCTTCTGATCAAAACTACTGCTGTCCTGATTTGTCTCCACCCTGAGCGGGTTGCCGGTAGGGTGTTCATCCTTCATCCAACCGCTAAAAACCGGTACCTTTTGGAAAAAGACACCCGACACTACCGGGATTATGGCAGCAAATAGCGCCACCAATACAATAACGGTAGCCAGTCGGATCAGCTTTTTTTTCCATTTTCCAACTACAATAATCATTTACGTCCCCCCTATACTATTTAAAGAAATAGGCTTAAAAACCATGGTGCGAGATATGCTTCTATTAATGCTCCCATTATGACTATGAAAAGAAATATCAGCATTAACAGGCTGTAACTTATTAAACCCCTCCACAGGGAAAGGGCAGATCGGGCTTTTCCTCGAGCAATGTTAATCGAAAAATTGACCGCCACTACCGACCAGATAATTACCAGGGGTATATAGACCAGATTCTGCGGCAGGATAGATAAAATGCTTATTAGGATTCCTGACACGGCTCTTTCCTGCACTAAGAAACTGATCGTGAACCCCAGGGAAAAGCCTTTCAGAAACACTACTCCTAAAATCAACGGCATACCGATTATAGTCAAACCCAAAAACCAAATCGCCAATATGCTCTTGGCCTGGTTCAAAAATGAATTGAACAGTATGACCTGCTTGTTCAGGTCTACTTGCGTACCTCCTTTCAAAAAATTGTCTATCAGGTTTAGCAGATGGCCTTTTACACCCCCCGCCAATCCCCATGCCTTAAAATCTCCTGCTATTACTCCCAAGAGGAAAATGAGCGTTATTGCAAGATAGCGCCAGCGATTTTCGCTTAAATGCCGTTTTAGGATATGTTTTAATCTCATGTGCAAAACCTTTCGCGGGAAATATATTGCTGTAAATGCTCCTCTTTCCATTCTTATTTACCTGCGTTTAAGTTTATGCAAAAAAGAAAAGGTGATAAGGGTAGGCAAGGGAATCATTCTATAACCTACTTCTTGATAATTATTAATTAATTGCCTATAATTGAATGGGAAAAGAGGTTATTTGGGTAGTTTGTCAAAAGAAGGTACCATGGTCCCGGGATTAGTTCCGAATTCCACCGCGCACGTCGTTTATAAGCAGCATATTCATATTGGTGTCTCGCCAGATTTTCTCAGGGGAATTATTTTCTATCATTTCAATTTTTTTGAAATAGGATCATATTATAAGTCACATGCCCTATACCGGTGGGGTTTATATATTTAAAAATAATATACTTAATAATTCAAGCCGGAAATTTGGCATTTGACATTTATCGATTGTTTTCGACGATGTATTAATATACAATTTCACTATAATGGCAGAAAATGCTATAAAGCCAATGTGGGATGCGATTAATTACAGGAGAAGGTTGATCATGAAGTCCTCTAAATATTTCAATATTATAGACAAGACAGACGGAAGGTATCTATCCTTTATCGGACCTCCCCCGGACATAACTACGATGATTACCGAACTTCAATGTATGGATATTCAGATCGATCCCTTCGTTTTATCAAGGAAACTCAAATTTGTTGATAATGGAGAGGTATTACTCATTCCCAGGGAAGATATTCCTGTGGAAGAACCCGTCTCAATCAATATTTCAGCGGACAAAATGACGGCTACAATGATAGTAAATGCTAATTCTGGTTTTCCCGTTTCCGTTTCCTATCTGCAGGATCAGCTTACCAGCGCAGGGGTTGTCTATGGAATAGACAAGGAAATCCTGTCAAAAGCGCTCAATAATAAAGGCAAGCAATATGAGGTGGCCTCGGGCTTTCCCGCCGTAAATGGACAGGATTCGGTAGTGGTAATGTATTTTCATGAACCGAGCAAAAAACCAATTTTGCTGGAAGATGGCCGGGTTGATTATTATGAACTGGGTTGTATTGTTTCAGTCCACGGTGGCGACGTGCTAGGATTACGCACCCCTGCCACAGCCGGTATTTCAGGCTATAACGTGGCAGGCGATGTAATCCCGGCCAAACCGGGTATGGATAAGCCATTCCCGGTAGGTAAAGGTATAATGATAGTTGATAATAAAGCCGTGGCAGAATATGATGGGGCTATTTCCTGGGAAAATAATAAAATACTATTAATCAAAATGATTACTATTATGGGAGACGTCGATTTTTCGGTGGGCAATATCGATTTTCCCGGCAAGGTGCTCATTACCGGCAATGTTACCGAGGGCTTCCGGGTTCAAGCTGATGACGATGTGGATATCCGGGGAGGAGTGGAAAATGCTGAGATTATTTCGCGGGCCGGATCGGTTTTTGTTCAGCGGGGCATCATTGGCAGAGGCAAGGCCATAATTAAGGCCTATAAAAACGTTGAGGCCAAGTTCATTCAGGAGGCAGCGGTAGATGCCGGGCATAACATAATCGTAAATGAATATGTTATGCGTTGCGATATAAAGGCTGGCAATTCAGTCTTGATTCAAGGCCGCAAAGGAAAAATAATGGGTAACAACAGTATTATTGCCAAAACCAAAATCAAAGCATCACAGATCCAGAATTCGGCAGGATTGCATCTGATAGTTGAAGGTATTCAACGTCAGCAATACTATGACCGGATCAGAGAATTGAATAATAAAATAGATTCGGTGGAAAGGGAGCTGGCCCGCTTGGCCAAAGAGATACGGCAGTTGGAAAAAAACACTTCGGAACCCTCGACTTTAATTACTCTGCAAAGCCTGTTACCGGAATATATGCAATGCACTGATTTTCTTGAGACCTGTATTGTGGAACGCAACCTGATTGTGAATATCCTTAGAAATACCCGCGGCGAAGGAATGATCGAGATTGGCGGAGGACTTGAACAGGGTATGCGTTTAACCATAAAAGACGAATCGGTATTAATAGATAATAGTCTAAACCAAATGAGCATGTTCTTTGATCCGGATATAAAAGGCCTTTGCATCTATAATGCCAAAAAATAAAACCCGGATCATCGTTTCCAGGCGTACTGGATACCGATAATACTCTTTCCGTCAATTATCTGCCCCGCAAAAATCAGACGATACGCCTCTTCCAGCGGTAAATGAACGGTCTCCACAAACTCATCCTCGTCTGTATCAGTCTCTCCTCCCCGCAGTCCCGTGGCCAGATAAAGATGAAGCTGCTCATCTGTAAATCCAGGTGCACTGAAGTAGGACAAAATCTTCTTCCAATGTTCAGCCGTATAGCCAGTCTCCTCCCGCAGTTCACGTTGCGCACACTCCAATGGGTCTTCATCCACTCCCATCGTTCCTGCTGGTATTTCCATCAATACTTTTTCCACAGGCTTGCGATATTGGCGCACCAGAATAACATTATTGTCATCGTCCAGAGCCACAACTGCCACTGCCCCGGCGTGTTCGACCACTTCCCGGGTGCTCTGTCGCCCGTTGGGGAGACTAACAGTATCAACGCGCACTTTAATAATCCGGCCCGAGTATATTCCCCGACTATTCAGGGTTTTTTCAGTTAAGTCCATCGGCCTAAAACCTCCTGCATATTTTTACCATTCTGTGCATACCCTTTTCCTGAGGTGATTAAAATTGAAAATCTTTTTTCATGCCCACGGGATTGCTATTCATTGTAAAGCTAAAGATATTTTAACCCTTTTTGCAGATTATCCACCGGATATAAGCCTGCAGGAGTTTATCAAACAACATTTGAACTAAACACGCAAATAGCTTTGCATTAAACGGATTATGCGCACTAAGAGGTAACACGTAATAGGACGCGGACTACGCGGATTGTTAATAAGACTAACGCGGCTTTTTTATTCTTTTAATATTAATCAACGAAATGCTTTATTGTTCGGGCACAGGGGGACGGTTCTCGTTGTCACTCAAAAAGTAAAAAGTCCGCGCTGGTCATAAACGTCACCCTACGGGTACTACTGATGTGCCGTAGACGGCACCAATAAGGTTGCCGCGTCCGTCCCCCTATGGGGACTACTGATGTGAACTTCGTTCACGACGATGTAGCCGCGTCTATCGTTCTCCGTTTACCTTTGTTGCGCATAATCTGTCTACTGCGCAACTTGTACCCTGGCTGCTTCTTCTATTATGCTTAAAACCAAGCGGGCATCGTTTACCAGATCCTCTATAAATATATACTCATCCGTGGTATGAACCGCGCTCATCCCGATACCCAGATTAGCACAAGGAATACCGTTGCCATTTATTATACTGGCATCACTTCCCCCACCCGTGCCCAGGAGTTCGCTGTTCAGCCCCACCCGGTCAGCCGCACTGATAGCCAGCTGAACCACCTCAGCATCAAAAGACAGGGTAGTCTCCGGATAAAGCAACCGGGTGTCCACTTCGGCTTCAGCCCCATTTTTGCGTACTTCGGTCTGAAAAATATCAGTCAATTCGGCGGTCAGTTGATCCAATTTGCTACGACTTAGGCTACGAGCTTCTCCTTTTACCCGACAGGTGGGAGCTACCACATTACGGGCTGCTCCACCATCGATAATTCCAAAGTTACAGGTAGTCTCATGATCAATTCTACCGCAGGGCATGACAGCAAGAGCCTTACCCATTATCTGAATGGCATTGACTCCATCCTCCGGGTTAATTCCTGCATGAGCGGCCCGCCCATAAACCCGGTATTCTATCTCATTCTGACAAGGAGATTTTATTACTATGCTACCCGGAGATCCACCGCTGTCCAACACAAAAGCATAGCGGGCCTGCAGTTTAGAAAAGTCAAAATTCTTAGCCCCCAGCAACCCCTGTTCTTCACTTACTGTGAATAATATTTCCAGAGGCGGATGGTCGAGCCGGTTTTCCACAATTGTGTCCCATGCCTCCAGTATAGCTGCGATGCCAGCTTTATCATCAGCCCCCAGGATAGTGCCGCCCTCGCTCCTAATGACTTCATCCTGACTCCTAACAGCCTTGATACCGATGCCCGGCACAACCGTATCCATATGGGTAGCAAACAATAGAACAGGAGCCTCAACCGTTCCTGGTATTCTGACCAGCAGATTACCCGAATTTCCTTGAAGAATCTCACCTGCCCGGTCTTCTTCGGCACTTAATCCCCTCATGGCAAACTCAGCCTGGAGGAAATCCCTAAATTCCCCTTCCTGTCCTGAAACCGAGGCTATCTCCACCATCCTCATAAAGCTGCCTATCAGCCTTTCCCTATTGACCATGCATATTCCCCTCTTTCTGCCTGACCGTGGGAGGAACAAAAGAACCGTACCCTTGTCCCTCCCATATCCTGATGAGGATAAAACTAACATAATAATATCATATTCACAGAAAACTACATGTCCTTCAACCCATCGAATTAGAAGGATACGCTAAGATCGCTTAAGGCCCCCCGCTCAAAGCTAAACTCCCAAAATACCCCTCTGTCGCTTTGAGGAATGAAGCTGCCCCAATAAACCAGAGTCCCACTCCAGTCTACCGGATAATTGAGACTGCGATAGGGACTGCGGGGCACTCCGTATGTCTCCAGGACATCCCGAATAGAACTGCCTAGCAGTATACCTGCGGGGGTCGTTTGTCCCTTTCTTAATTTCAACTTGACGAAGCTCTCTGCAGAAGAGGGATTATCGGAAACGAAGATGAAATTTTCCTTATTTACCCCTGTCATTTCTGAATCATCAATTATAGTATAGGGCGTAATGTATATTCGGGTTATATTATCATTCCAGGCAGTACTGGAGTTAACATAATAGCCGCAGGATTCTGCCAGGAAACGCAGGGGAACCATAGCCAGACCTGCATCAATTCTTGGTGCTAAAGGCATCAGCACTGGTTTGAAGTTGACCTGGGCCTGCTGTAAACCCACGGTCATGCGTATGTTGGTTTTACTGTCCTTTAATATTATCGCAGAATCGTTATTTTCCCATATAGTTTCTAAACCCAGTTCGTCCGCCACGGCTCTAACCGGAACCAAGGTAGTTCCAGCTTCGATCATTGGAGTTCCAATCATATTCAGGTAATGAGGGTACTCATCATCCCTACCTTCGATTACTACTCCGACCTCTGCGTTGACTACACTTGCCCAAAATACTATAATGGTCAGGCTCAAGATAATAATTTCCTTTACGCTTTTAATTTGACCATCCCTCCTAATATTCTTTTCAGAAACTAGTCCCATACATTGACTTGAACTATTTTATGAATGGTCAAGTATTATTATGCTTTGGGCAGTTGAAGCGCAAAAAAATACCACCTGTATTCGATTGCATAAACCTGAACAGGTGGCAGGGATGGTGATTCTTGTGTCATTGTCTGAATATTGTATTATTAAAGAACTAGTACCCTGTTAAATCTAATTGTGTATTTTATTCATCGAGTAAAATTCATGTATGACAAGGCGGAGGATTGAGCAATACCGGGCGTATTGTGATTGACGACAACACAGTCATACGTGAATTTGACCGATGAGAAGATAAAGAATTAGGTTTAACAGGGTACTAGTATTCTTATTAACTGACCTTGTTCTCCAGCCTAAGTTTATCAGCTATGATAGCAATAAATTCTGAATTGGTAGGCTTGCCCTTCTCGCCGTTAATAGTATAGCCAAAGAATCTATTGATTCTATCAATATCGCCTCTATCCCAGGCCAATTCGATAGCATGCCGTATAGCCCTTTCTACCCTGCTGGGAGTGGTATCGTATTTTTTGGCTATGGTCGGATACAATTCCTTGGTCACAGCTCCAAGATAGTTGATCTCTTCTGTGACCAGCATAATGGCTGCCCGCAAATATTGATAACCTTTTACATGGGCCGGCACCCCGATTTCATGAATTATGCGGGTGACTTCAACTTCCAGATTTTTAGGTATTGCCATAGGCACTATAACCGATGCTGTATTGCGTTTTTCCATAGTAGTTCTTACGTCTCTGGCAACCTGTTTTACCCGTTCTCCCAGAACCTGCAGGTTAAAAGGCTTTAAAATATAGTAATCGGCTCCTAACTTTTCAACCTTCTGAGTAATGTTCTCCTGGCCGAAGGCGGTTAATATGATAATTTTAGGACGTGGTTGCAGATTCAAAGTATCTATCTTCTCCAGAACTCCTATGCCGTCCATATACGGCATAATCAGATCCAGGATTAGTACTTCCACTTCCTTTTTCCCCAGCACATCCAGCACTTCCATCCCGTTGGAGCACACTTCGACAAGTTCAAAATCAGGTTCATTACTAAAATAGTCTTTAAGAATAGTGCAAAATTCACGGTTGTCATCAGCCACTAAAACTTTAATTTGATCCCTTTCACCAATCATTAAGAATAAACCCCCTTCACCCCTTTATAATACGTGTATTTTTAATATATGAACCGTTTTCGACGATAGGGTAAATATTACCTCTTTTTCATTTCCACCAAATTGAGCAATAATCCTGCAATCATTTCCATAAAGATACACCTTAGTACATAAATATTTTCTGTTGATGGGAAGGCATTCATCTTAAAGCTCATTATGCCTATAATTTAAAATTTAGCCAGTCAAAGAAATTGTCGAAACTTTCTTGGCATTGGAACCTGGAATTGGCATTTCTGAAAGCATATTATCTATAAAGATTCCGTAACCTGATTGGGGATCGTTTAAGAATACATGTGTAACTGCGCCCACGATGTGCTGGTCTTGAATGATCGGACTGCCGCTCATCCCTTGCACGATCCCTCCGGTAATGCTTAGGAGTCTCGGATCAGTAACCCGTATGACCATATCCTTGCCATTCTGACGGCGGGGATAAACCTTGACGATTTCAATATCAAATTTTTCAATATCTTCGCCATTTACAACCGTCAGTATCTGGGCAGGTCCTTTTTTAACCTGATGGGCATAGGCAACCTCCATGGTATATTGGCTTAACGGGTTGCTCAAATCTTTATCTGTTTCTCCGAAAATACCGCAAGCGGTATTTTTAATAATATTCCCTGAAACCATACCAGTATCATTGAAAACTCCGATTTTTTCTCCCGGGTAACCTGGTTTGCCTGGTTTAACTGTTTGTATGGCCGCACTAACTACCTTGCCCTTCCCAACATTGATACCCTGTTTAGTGTCTGCATCAACTATTATATGCCCGAGGGCCGCATATTGGTGAGTCTCTGGATCCCAGAAAGTCAGAGTTCCTACTCCCACCACCCCGTCACGTACGTATAAGCCTATCCTGAATCGTTCAGTTTCTGTGCAATGAACCGCTGTTACAGGGATAATAAACTCCTGGTTCCGCCTTATAATGGTAAACTGCAACTCATTTTCTCCTTTATCATCAATGATCCGTGCCAGATCGGTTTCCGAAGCTACCGCCTGACCATCTACCTTAATAATTAGATCACCTATCTCTATGCCCTGGTCACGACCCGGATAAACCTTTTCCCCATTAATACCTGTTACCGGAGCAAATCCCACCACCATAATTCCCCGAGACTGCAGAAACACACCGATAGAATGTCCTCCCACCACAACCCGCCGAACAGGTACTGCTTCAACCTCAATGGATTTGATAGGGATATATCCCCATAGATTGACCTTTACATCTGCTTTGCCCGGTTTAAGGGCAGCTATCTCATATCCGGATGCGCGGCGGGTAACCGTAACGGCAGGATCCTCCCGAGGTGAAAAAACACTGCGGGAGGATCCTGTTACCTTCATTTGTATCTTCTCTTGCCATTTTTCAGGAAGATTAATATCGACATGACTTGTCTCGCCTACTACCAGCCTCTGACTGGCAGGTACAAGGAGCAAAGCTTTTACCTGGGGACTAAAACATAAAGCTACAAAAAAGCAGGATAATATGATTCCCATGGCCGGGCGTATTTTTTTCAAGACCGTTCCTCCCGAAAATTAGTTCAGTATATTGTCTCCTTGGGGTAAAAACAATATACCGACCAGACGGGAGCAAAAATCAGGAGGTACGCTTATATAGTTTTTCGATCTCTTCCTCTCCCAGCATGGATGATAGTATGTATGCCATTATTATTATTCCGGGCACATCAGCCAGTAACCGGGTGACAGCGAATTTACTGCCCAAAGCTGCCATTTCAAACAAAAACATCGGAATTTTGGTAGTAGACCAGGCGCCGATAAATATGATCACATTGCTTAGTTTAGCCCCTTTGGACATAAGAATGCCAGCCACCGGAAAAGCTGCATAAAGAGGACCGGCCGCAAAAGAACCCAGGATGAGAGCGATAATAACCCCCTTCAGGCCTGAACCTTCCCCCATATATTTGATCATGGTCTCCCGGGGAATCCATATATCCAACAGGCCCAGCAGGATGAATACCGGCGGGAGAACCAGAGCTATCTCTTTTATCGTATGAGAGGTTAAAGCAGCGGCTTTGCTTCCCAGGTCACGGTTCACAGCCACCAGCACCAGCGAAACTGTTGTCATTAATAAAAAAAACCAGTATCTCTTTATTAGCTTCATATTCAACCTACCACCTTGGCAATTATTAAAGCAACTAGAAAGGAAAATCCCAAGGCCATCAAGTTCCGGGCAATTGCTACCTTCGCACCCAAATACCTAATCTCCATAGGTAATGTAACCACGCCTACCATCATCAGGGTTGAAATAAGGGCAGCGATTTGCATATACCCTGCTCCATTATTAAGCAGTACTGCGGCAGTTGGGAAAGCTATCACTGCAGGCATCAGAGTAACCGAGCCTACAAACGCAGCCAGAATTGTCCCCGTCCATCCCGATTCCTTCCCGATCAAAGCCGAAATGGTATGCGGGTCCATTAGCGCCAGCATGATGCCTAGCAAAATAAGCACTCCCATAAACTCGGGCAGAATATTTTCAAAGGCCTTCCAGGCCTTTATCAATGCCTGCAAGGTTTTGCGCCGGTCTTTATAAAATGACCAACTCAACAATATCACCATAATCGCATACAGAATATAGTTAACCATGAATTAGTATCTCCTTATTATCCTCGGCTAACAGTTGAAATTAAACTGAATCGCTAAACTCTTGTCATTAGGTATTAACTTGATCTTCAATCTAGTCATAACGTTGTTCTTTTCCGTGCAGGCACCATATCAGGGTTGAACAGCTATTTACGGGATTAGCTCAAATAATTAAGGTTGATTAGCTTCACAGTATAAGGATACTGCGCAGTAATGGCGTGTTAGGGGACGATCCCCTAACACGCCATTAAAACAAGAGCCCGGCCTGAACCATCATTTGGTGTGCATGAGCAAGGGTCAGGTCGGAATAATTCTCCCCATCCAGCATGCGGGCAATTTCCCTGACCTTTTCTTCTTCATTCAGCCTTTTGATCCGGGTAAAGGTCCGGCCATCCTCCACATATTTCTCTATAACATAGTTCTCCTTGGCATAGCTGGCCACCTGAGGTGAATGAGTGACCAGAATAAGCTGGTGTTTTATGGAGAGTTCGGCCAGTTTGCGGGCTACTGCATTCAAAGCTGACCCTCCCAGGCCAACATCAATTTCATCAAATACCAGGGTTGGGATGTGGTAAACATCGGCCAGAGCCTTCTTTAGGGCCAGGATAAAGCGTGATACTTCACCCCCGGAAGCAATACGGGTAATCGGTTTCATTTCTTCGCCAAGATTCGGCGAAAACAACAATTCTATTTCATCCAGCCCTCTGGGACCTGGAGAACTCTTCCGGCTTATTTCCACTTGAAATTTTATGTCCGGCATATTCAAATCCATAAGCTCTTTAAATACCTTTTCTTCCAGGAGCAGGGCAGCTTGCCTGCGCCTGCTGCTTAGTTCCTCCGCCAGCAGATTATATTGGTTCTCAAGTCTTAATATCTCCTGCTGGAATGATTCCTGACTTTGCCCGCATTGCTCCAGAGCCTCCCGCTCGGCTTCGGCTTTAGCAAGGTATTCCAAGATTTCTTCTATACTGACACCATACTTATTTTTTAGTCTGCCGATTAAATATAGCCTATCTTCAGTTTCTTCCAGTTGGCCTGGCTCAAAATCCAGCCCGTCTATAAAGGTCGCAATGCGTGCCGATATATCCTGCAGCGAATAATAGATGCTCTCCAATTGTTCCGCGAGACCAATAAAGAAGCTGTCTCCCTTGAGGTTCGCCGTCTCAGCCAAAGCCGCTGAAACCGAATCATAAGCACTGGATGTCTCTTCTGCATTATAAAGCAGGGCCAAGACCCTGTTGCTGCCATCCAGCAATTTTCCGGCATTCTTAATTCTCACATGTTGTTCCTTTAATTCTTCGTCTTCACCTTCGCGCAGCCTGGCATCATGTATCTCTTGAATCTGATAATTCAAAAAATCCAACCGCTGCACCCGATTCCGCTGGTTGAGTCTTAAATCCTCCAACTGCTTATTGGTTGAATTCAAAAGAGAGTAAACCGCAGCTAATTTTTGAAGCAAATCCTCCATGCCCCCGGCAAAGCTGTCCACATAACTCAGATAATTAGTTGGTTTTAAAATGTTCTGACGGTCGTTTTGCAAATGCATGTCCAGCAGGAATGTGCTAAGGGATTTTAAGGCTGAAACCGTAACGTTGCGTCCATTGATTCGAACCGCCGTTTTTCCGCCGGGATGAATTTCCCGGCTTAAAATAATGGTATCCAGATCCTGCCCCTCGTCAGCCAATCCCTGTTCCATTAAAAAAGTGCGCGCATCACTATTATTACTCACAGTAAAAACCGCTTCAGCCACTGCTTTGCGATTCTCATCTCTAATGTAATCATTTTTAATTCTTTCACCCATCAATAGACCCAGCGCATCAATAATTATGGATTTTCCCGCCCCGGTTTCCCCGCTCAAAACATTAAGCCCGGGCGAAAATTCCATACGCAATTCATCAATCAACACAAAATTATTTATATATATTTCCTGTAACATATCGCAATAATTTATCAAAGCAGTAAATTATCGGTCTGAAGCTTCGATAAACACCTCCATCTACCATATTATACTTTTAAGATATAATTAGACAAGAAGCAGGTTAGCCATGAACCCGCTTGAACTTGTCGACAAAGCGGTCAAGCTACCAGGCCGATATAGACCGACTCCAGTTACATTATTGAATCATAACTCCAGCCTATTATCTTCAATATCTTGCAGAAGTCTCCGTGCGTCTTCGCTAAAAGGACATTGTTTAATTCCGTCTCTCAACGATACCATGGCCAGCTCTTAGTACAGGCGCGCAGTCTCCCAGCGTATTTTAGGGATTTCCAGACCATTGTTCGTAGCCTGACATAGATATTCTGCTGCTTTTTTAAAATCCCCCCCTGCCTTACAATCATGTTTAAGGCTCGAAACTCTGCATTTAGGCGGGTTTCGAGCCTTTTTCGCACACCAAATTTCCGATTGTCTCCTTATCTTTTGTTCACTCTATTGTCTGGTAGAGCATAACCGCAGCCTCAGCGCGGGTACAGCTTCGGTCCGGGTTAAAATAGCTGTCATAGCCAGTTATGATTCCGGCCTGAACGGCAGCAGCCACGGCTTCCCTGGCCCAACCGGCTATATTGTCGCGGTCGCTGAAAGCTTCCAGTAAACGATTAACTTCGCTATCGTCCCGGACAGTATTATGCTTTTGATAATTTAAAACGTTGCTGATAACCATGGCCATTTCCTGGCGGGTTATGGTGTTTTCAGGCTTGAAAGTCTTGTCTCCGTAGCCTTTCATTAGTTGATGCCGGTTAGCGGCTTCTATTATGTACGTATACCAATCGCCCTGTGTATCATTAAAAGTAATGGCTGCGGCGCTGGTTAAAGGGATATTTAAAGCTCTGTCCAGCAAACTGGCCACCTCGGCCCGGCTTATGGCATTATCCGGTTCAAACCGTTCGTTGCCTGCTCCGCTGACTATTTTACGCTCCGCCATTTTTTCAATTATTTCTTTGGCCCAGTGTCCGGTAAGGTCATTGAATACCGGTTTATCCGTGTCGGGTATGGAGGTTGTCGCAATGGTTCCGCCCTCTATGGCGCCGGAGGTACTGGCGTTGCCCCCGCCGGCGGATGAACCGCCTCCGCTGCTCCCGCCGGATGAACCGCCTCCGCCGTGGGAACCTCCGCCTCCTCCTGTGCCGGAGCCGACAATATCGCTACTGCTCAGGGTTATCAGGCTGAATTTAAACACCTGGCCGTTTTCATCAATTTCGTATATTCCCACATACTTATTCGTAGTGGCGTCTACACCCGATATATCGCTGCCGGATACATAAGGGTCAATTACCCCGCTTCCGGCGGGAGCGGCATCACCCGTATTGGGCGTGGCTATGGCGCCGGCGCTTACCACTACCAGCAGATGGTTGCCGGTCGACGGGGCGGCGGTTATGCTGGTAGCGCCGGTTGCTGATCCCGCCTTTACGACGGCGCTTAGCTGCGGAGCTTCTTCTCCGGGGGTCGGAGGTTGATAGCCTTGCGGCCGTATGGTTAGATCATAGTTGACTATGGTCTGGCCGACATGGATTATGCCGTCTTCTATCCAGCTGTCTTCTCCTTCTTTAGCGGCTGCAGTGCGTTTTTCAATCCTGCTGTCATAGGTTTCATAGCCGTCCTTTTCAGCCAGGATATAGTAGTCGCCCTGAGGGAATACCATCCAGGCGTATTTGCCCTCACTGCTGGTTTCCTGCGGAACCAGATTGCGGTTGGGCGCAAAGTTGGGCAGTTCGGGCAGGTTTACCAGAGTATCCGGCGTTCTGCCCGCACTGCTGTTAACAGAGGTATCAGCCCAGTAGAGCTTCATGGTGACGCCGGCTGCCGGCTGGCTGGTGGCTTCGTCGGTCACTATTCCATAGGGATCGATGAGCGTAACGATTACAGTCATTTCTCCTTCCTGGCTTACGGTTACATGGGCTACCTGGGAGGCCAGTTGTTCACCGCCGGGGGCGGTTATATCAAACCTTATGGTATATTCGCCGGGTTCGACGTTTTCGATATTAAAGCTGCCGTCCTGGCCGATTTGTATGGCGCTCTGCGCCACTTCTCCGCTGCCGGTCAACAGTGATGCGGATACACTATTCCCGGCGAATACGGCCTGGATTTCCTGCAAGTTGTTACCGTCCTCTTCGCCCAGCATTAACTTGCCGCTGATGTTCTGGCCGGCGGTAATGGTTTCTCCTACTCCGCTGAGGCTGCCTACTTCGGTTTTCTGGCTTACCTGCATATTAACGGTCTGGTTTCCAACCTGAACCGGTATGGTGATTATGGGGGTATAGGTGTGATTGCCTTCGGGAACGTAGATTGTATATCTCCCGTCCGCTCCGGTGGTGACTGAAGCGGTAAAGTCTATTACCCCGTTCCCGTCAAGATCTTCTTTTAGTTCTACCGTGGCTCCGGCTACGGGGGGATGGCCTTCCTTGCTGTTGTCGGTTACCACTCCCTGTATGCAGGCGGGCTGGAACTGGATGCTTATGTTATTTTCCAGCATCAGTTCGTCTTTACTGACGCGGGCGGTTATTACCTCCTGGCGGGGTACTATTCCCGACAGGCGCGGGGCGGTCATGACAACGGCCGCTTTTCCGTCGGTTCCGGTTACGGCTTGACTGGCTGACAGCGTTCCGGCGCTGACCTTAAAGTCTATGGCTACTCCGGGTATGGGGGCGCCGTCTCCGGTCTGCAGAAGGGCTTCCACCATAACCTGAGATTTGCCGTCTCCTATTATGGAACCGGGGTTGGTGGTCATGTTTATGCGGGTTCCGCTGCTGGTGGCTACTACAAACGTGCGTTCTTCGGTTGCTGCGCTTAAGCTGCCGTCTTTTACTACTATCCTGAGACTGTGCCGGCCGTCGGATAATTGGACAGAGGGGGTATAGCTGTATTCTTTGTAGTAGTTGCTGGCGGCGGTTCCGTTTAATTGTCCGTCTATATATATCTCTATGGTCAGTCCCGCTTTATTGGTTTTTCCGCTTATTAACGGGTAACCGGTGGTTAGCACGCTGTTGGAAAATATGTTGTCCAGGCTGACGCTCGGGGCGCTTGTTTTTACACTGACGGTTACGGTCCAGGTTTTTTGGCTGCCGTCTTCGGCGGTCACGGTATATTCAAGCGGGTTGGTAAAGTCGTTTATGGTTATATCGCTTTGCTGTTCTATGCCGTTAACGGTTATACTGGCCCGGCCTGATATCTCAAAGCTGGCTATCAGTCCGCTTAGATCGGTGTTTTCGGTTACTTCTATGTCGATTGTACCGCTGCCGCTGCTTATTGTAGCCGATCCGGTCTGTTCAGGCAGGCTGAAGCTCAGTATTTCTTTGGTGCCGCTTATTATCGCCTGAGATACGGTTACCGTCCAGACCGAAATGCTGCCGTCTTCGGCCTGGATGGTATAGCTTAACGGCTGGCTGTAGTCGTTCAGGCTGACTCCGCTTTCCTGGATGGTATTGCCGACGGTGGCTCTGGCTCCGGGTGATAAGGTAAATATTGCGGCCAGGCCGGTTACGTCGGCGCCGCTCTTAACTTCTACGGTTACGGTGCGGGCATCCGGGTCTATACCGGCGGGGCCGGTCTGCTCGCTCAGGCTGAAGCTTAGTATGGCGCTGCCGGTCTGCAGGGGGGCTTTGCCTGCGGGTATGGTAAAGGGCTGGCTGTCCGCGGGGGTTAACCCTTCCGCGCCGAGGGTTATTACCGCGCTGTTTATGTCCTGGGTAGTAAGGTTTTCAACCTGCAGGCCGGTGAAGTTGATTATGCCATTTATGGCCACGGCGGTCAGGCTACCGGTTAAATTCCAGTCCCCGCTGCCTTCTTTCCGGGCGGCGGTGGCGGTTATGCCGCTGCTGCCGACCGGGTTGCCGTATACATCGATAATTTGGGCTGCAGGGCCGGCAACGGGTATTATGGCGCTGTCGGTAGCCGTCAATACGGGCTGACCGGTTATCTGTAAACTGACGGCACTCTCCGGGGTTGGAGTCAGGCTGACGGTTCCGGCGGCGGGAATGGTTACTCCGGCTATGCTGAAGCTGACGCTCTGGCTGGCGGCGTTGTACAGAACCAGGGATACCTGGGCCGTGCCGTTGACGAAGTCGACGTTAACGGTCTGGGGCAGGGCGCTTAAAGTCTGCCCGGCGAAGCTGCCGTAGCTCCCCGACGGGGAGGCGCCGTAGCCGCTTATGGTTACGGCTCTGCTGCCCGTAAAGGTGGTATCAACAGTACCGTCGGAGTTATTCACCGTCAGGGTTACGGTAAACGCCGCTCCGTCGCCGGGGATGCCGTTAACGGCCACGACGGCGCTGTAGGCCGGCCATACCGTCGGCACATACGGCGGCGGTGAGGCGGCCCGGTTTACAACCAGGGTATAGGTCCTGGTTGTGCTGGTATTCTGGGCGGTTACTACTACTGTTATGGTGTTGCCGCCTTCGTTCAGGCTGACGGGAGCGGAGGCGCTGCCGCTGGTTACCGCTTGTTCGTTTACCTTGATCGTAGCATGACTTTCGTTTACTATCGGTGTTACGGTAAGACTGCTTACGCTGTTGGCCACGCTGGCGGTGTAGCTGGTGGCGGTTGGCGAAAATACCGGGTTCAGGGTACCCTCGCTCAGGCTCAGGCTGCTCAGGGTGGCATCGCTACTGGTCGAACCAGTTTGCTTATATTGGGCGAGCCGAATTTGATCGGCTGTGCCATTGTTCTCCTGCCAGGCGGCATACAGGGCATTGGCATATACTGCCAGGCAGGCACTGGCAACGGCCTTGCCGGAATCCTTGTTCAGTCCGGTGGTGCTATCTCCGTCTGCGAAGGCCCAGCTGGCACCGTCATATTTCTTGGCCCGGATCTGAGTTGCTGTGCCATTGTTCTCCTGCCAGGCGGCATACAGGGTATTGTTATATACCGCCAGACTGGCGCCGGCAGCAGCCTTGCCGGAATCCTTGTTCAGTCCGTCAGTGCCGTCTCCGTCTGCAAATGTCCAAGCGGTGCCGTTATATTTTTTGACCCGTATCTGAGTGGCTGTGCCATTGTTCTCCTGCCAGGCGCCATACAGGGCATTGTTATATACTGCCAGGCTTGGATATAGTGCATTATAGGCAGTATTCTTGTTCAGTCCGGTAGTGTCGTCTCCGTCTGCGAATGTCCAGCTGGTACCGTCATATTTCTTGACCCGTATCTGAGTGATTGGAACTCTTGAAGTGCCATTGTTCTCCTGCCAGGCGGCATACAGGCTATTGTTAAATACTGCCAGGCTCACGCCGGCAGCAGCCTTGCCGGAATCCTTGTTTAGCCCGTTAGTACCGTCTCCATCTACGAATGTCCAACTGGTGCCGTCATATTTCTTGACCCGTATCTGAGTGGCTGTACCATTGGTCTCCTGCCAGGCGGCATACAGGGCATTGTCATATACTGCCAGGCTCACACCGGCAGCAGCCTTGGCGGAATTCTTGTTCAGGCCGGTGGCGCCGTCTCCGTCTGCAAATGTCCAGCTGGTGCCGTCATATTTCTTGACCCGTATCTGAGTGGCTGTACCGTTGGTCTCCTGCCAGGCGGCATACAGATTGTTGTCATATACCGCCAGACTCACACTGGCAGCAGTCCTGGCAGAATCCTTGTTCAGGCCGGTGGTGCCGCCTCCATCTGCGAATGCCCAGCTGGTGCCGTCATATTTCTTGACCCGTATCTGAGTGGCTGTACCATTGGTCTCCTGCCAGGCGGCATACAGATCGCTGTTATATCCCGCCAGCTTCGGAACTTGCGCCGTTCGGGCGGTATTTTGGTTAACGCCGCCGGCACCATTCCCATCTGCAAAGGTCCAGCCGCTGGAAGGGGCCAAGGTTACGGCGCTGCTGGTCACTTCGGCCAGTCCTGTCACGGTGAAGGCCAGCTGGGCACTGTCCACCTTGGCCGTATTAGCCGCCCCCAGATCGGTGAAAGCCGCCACACCGTATACCGCGGCTGTGGTTGTGGTCCCGGTCACGGTCCAATCTCCGGCATCCTTTTTAGAGGCTGTCACCTGGGTACTGTTGTCCGTGGTGCAGATGTTGCCATAGGCATCCTTCAAGGTAATGACCGGCTGGACGGCAAACTGCCCGCCGTTGCAGGCAGGAGCTTTTATATCGGTGCTCAAGGTCATGCTGGCCGCCGCTCCCGGATTGATGGTCTGGGAAACCGCGGAGTCGGAGTAGCCCGCAGCCTTGACCACTACTGTTCCTGTTGCCGGGGTTATCAAAACAGTATTACCGCCGCCGGGCTTTAAGGTTATCGCCTGGCTGCCGACCACATAATCGGTACCGGCGGTCAGGACCGTACCGTTAAAGCTCACGCTGTAAACGGCGGCTGCAAAAACGGCGTCGGACGCAAAGCTTATTTCTATATCATGGTCCACGTCATTGTCGCTGGTATCGGTGGCAAGAACTTTGGACTCAGTGCCCGGAATATTGAAAACATTACTGTTCACCGTCAGAGTTCCGCAGCTAAAGGTTATTGAGCCGGTATTGGCAGCTATCCGGGCGCAGGTCAGATCGCCAAAGGTCGCTATGCCCGCACTGGCTGCCTGGGTAGTGGTTCCTCCGATGGTCCATGTGTCGCCCGTGGCGGCGGCGACTACATTCGCTGCTGCCGACAGGCCAGTGGAGCAGACATTGCCGTATTGATCTTTCACGCTTACTGTCGGCTGGGTGGCAAAGGCAGCCCCGCTGGATGCTCCGGCTGCCGGCTGGGTGCTTACGGTCAGGGCGGCCGCTGTTCCCGCGTTTATGGTCTGGGATATAACGGAGTCGGCATAGCCGGCCGCCGTAATTATCACATCTCCGGTTGCCGCAGTTGTGAGGGCCGGGTTGCCTCCGCCGGGCTTCAGGGTTATCTTGCCGCTTGTGACCGCATAGTCGGTGTTTAGCGTCAGGGCAGTTCCCTTAAAGCTCACGCCAGTTATGACGGCTTCATAATCCGCATCGGCGGCGAAGCTTATTTCCAGTTCATGATCCACGTTATTGTCGCTGGTGTCGGCGGCAGGCGCCGGGGAAGCCAAAAGAATTTTAACCGGAGCAGTACGGTTGGTCGTGCTGCCGTCCCCCAGTTGACCCAGTTCGTTATATCCCCAGGTCCATACCGTGCCGTCGTTCTTTAATGCGACCATATAAGCAAATCCTGCCGCTACGGCAGTAACACCGGTCAGCCCGCTCGTCTGCACCGGAGCAGTACGGTTGGTCGTGCTGCCGTCCCCCAGTTGACCCATGTTGTTATATCCCCAGGCCCATACCGTACCGTCGTTCTTTAATGCGACCGTATTAGCGCTGCTGGCTGCTATGGCGGCAACATCGGTCAGCCCGCTCGCCTGCACCGGTGTAAGAGAGTAAGTCGTCGTGGTGCCGTTCCCCAATTGACCCTGGGAGTTCTCTCCCCAGCTCCATACCGTGCCGTCGCTCTTTAGCACGGCAGTATGATCGCCTCCGGCCGCAATGGCGGTAACACCGGTCAGCCCGCTCGCCTGCACGGGTGTAGTACTCTTACTGCCGGTTGTTGAGTACTCGTCGGGTGTTACCTCGCTGCCGTCCCCCAGTTGACCATAGCCGTTATATCCCCAGCCCCATACTGTGCCGTCGCTCTTAAGCGCGGCAGTATGTTGACTGCCGGCCGCAATGGCGGTAACGCCGCTCAGCCCGCTCACTTGCACTAGATCCGTATAACGCTCGGTCGTGCTGCCGTCCCCCAGTTGACCATAGTCGTTCTTTCCCCAGACCCATACCGTGCCATCACTCTTTAGAGCTGCAGTATGATAATTTCCGGCTGCTATGGCAGTAACGCCGCTCAGCCCGCTTGCCACCTGCACCTGGGCGGTATGGCTGGTCTGGGTGCCGTCCCCCAATTGACCCTGGGTGTTATATCCCCAGCCCCATACCGTGCCGTCGCTCTTTATAGCGAACGTAGAATTGCCTCCGGCGGCTATCTTGGTTATGGTGTTGCATACGGCGCCGGCCTGTGGCAAGGTCGGGCCGTTTCCCAGCAGCAGGCTTTCAATAAGCATCAGGCCCAGCAATATCCCGGCTAAATATTTTCCTGATAATTTCATAAAATCACTCCAGACTATGTAATCGCGTTTTATTAATCTCAATCATTTTCTTTTAACAGATATGTTTCCACGAAGCTCCTGCCCTTCTATTTTGTATCCGGCAATATTTATCATTAATTCCGCATAATTCTTCCCAATATATTTATAGCACTCTATTCTCCCAAAATTCTCCCAAAATCGCCTCAATTTTGCAATAAAAATAGCCATGAATCCCCTTTTTATGGGGAGGTCATGGCTATTCAAAAAATATTTGGTTATTTTGTCTATGTTCCAGAAAATTTGTAACAATTAATTTATTCTTCCGCTACAAATCCATTCTCATTACTTTGAATCCTTTTCGTAGCGTACTTCATCTACGAGAGCCTGTACCTCGTATTCATCCTGAATGCCGGCTTTTTCAGCCACTCCTTCAAACGCCTTTTGTGCTTTCAGAATGGCTGTGGCAGAGGCATTGTTGATGACAATTTCACCGTTTTCGCGCTCAATAAAGAGTATTTTATCGCCTTCCTTGAGCTTAAGCTTGCGGCGGATTTCGATAGGAACAGTAACCTGACCGTTTGCAGATACCTTTGCAAGGTTCACTCATATCGCTCCTTTCAATTCTTGAAATATCAAGAATTCTTTATCAAAGGTATATCCTTCATTCCCGGAACATTGTAACGAGATTGCCTGTAAAGCCCAAACTTTAGGGATTATCCCATCGTTACAATACGCGTTTATAACGATGCTGATTATGCTTGTTTGAAACCTTCATTTTCCCTATATTTAGGGATTTAGAACATATCCTCGTTACAAAAATACGGGAATGCAGGATTAATAACAATGGCAAATTGAGATATAGGTTTTTCATATTTTTCGTTTCTTTCTGGAGGAATAACTCGTCGATAATCAGCCGGGTGATGGGCACCAGTATCATCAGGAGCCCCCCACATATCGTCCGGACTGTTCGGTTCGCTGGGCATCAATGAGCCGTTTATAACTTTTTTATAGCTTACGATATCATCCTTGTTCTCTCGTGACAGCCCCATCTGGTACGTATCCGGCATAGCCGCCATTATGGGCGGTGGATTGTTCCATAGTCCGCCGATCGGAACCACCGAAAAGAAAAAGAGAAAGATAAGAATCAGGGATATTTTTTTGCGCAAAATACATCACACTCCTTTTATTAATGAGTTCCAGAAAAAGCAGAAGCCCCGGTTTTATGCCGGGGCTATTAAATCTAATAACAATTTAATCGAAAATATCGCTTCTCATACTAATGGTCGTTCGTTTACCTTGATTTAATTTCTCGTTCTCAACAAAATCAAGACTTCTATAAAATTCTACACGCTCAAGATAAGCATCGATCGTGATAAACCTCACTCCTATCTGTGTTTGGCTTAATTCATAAGCCATGTTCTTTACATATTCAACAAGCCTTTTTCCAAACTCAAAACTTTTAAACTTATGGTGACGTCCCAACCTTGCCAGTTTAATGGCAGGTATTTTATGTGGAGGGAAATTGTCAGGCCTTTCTTTAGTGCTCAACGGAATTGAATCGCAACAAACGGAACCAAAAGCTGCTAAATCCCCTTTATAGTAAAGCAAGACCGTACTATTCAAACCAGCACATTGTTCTTTGTAAGCTTCTTCTTTTAAAAAGTGGTTCATTTCCGAATCACCACAATCAAAATTGGCTAGATTCAGAAGATCTTCTTCCGCTAATCTAGCCAATAAAATAGCTTTAGGATTAATATCTATTTCATTCATATCAATTCTATTTAAGTCCTCTTTTATTTATCTGCTGAAAATATTTCCGCCGTTCTTCTGCTTTCATTTTCTGTTCGGGCGTCTGTGTTTTTTGGATTTGCTGTAAAACAGCTTTGGCATCTTCTCCGTAAAGAGTAGGTGTTGGCTGAAGTTGGGTAGCCATCTTCAAATCCTCCTTATCCATATCTTTGACAATATGATTATCTTCATCCACAGTTTAACACCTCGTAATTCAATATGTAAATAACTATGTTAATATTTACATATTTATTATTACCAGGTATTGACATGCTATACTAAAGCATAATTATAACGTGGTAGGAGGACTATTTCAATCTAAAAATGGAATAAATACGCATGCTTTCAATGTTTTTCAGCATTCCACGTTATAATTGTTACGGGAATGGAGGGTATATGCCACAAACAGCAATTTGTAAACGGGGAAGCCATAAACTAGCCAATAGACTTTCCGGTTTTTTTACTTTCTGCAAATTAAAAATATGGCAATAAACCAACATCTATGCTACGGCAGATTGTAACGGGCAGAAAAAGAGACCCCGGGAAAAAAACATTATTCATCTTTTAATATACCGTGTTCCCCTACATTACGCAGATAAATAGTATTGGGTTTCTCATAATGAAAAGTAACGCGGATAGCCATATTTATAGACGCTTCATAAATTCCGTCAGTCCCTTGAATCTTTTTCGTTCTTAAGGAAGGATGTTGCGGGTTATCTTCGATAAGCTGCAAAAATTTCTCCGCTTGATCGATACTTAGGATTCCCTTCTTTAAAAGCTTTTTTAGTTCTATTATGAATTTATTACTACGATACAGGTTAGGCATCGTTTAACTCTTTCATCAGCTCATCAGCGGTATAAGCTCGACCAATGCCTTTCTCTTCAATTTCTTTTTGGACTTCTTTCTCCTTTGCCTGCCATTTGCTTGACCAAAACCATGCCTGGTCTTTGGGAATCAGAATCTTGGGAGTAATGATTATTTTACCGTCTTGAACAACGCAATCCAACACGTCCCCTTCTTGAATATCCAGACTATCAATTATGGCTTTAGGTATTGTAACTTGATTTTTTTTTCGAACTTCAATCTTCCCGGTTTCCATTCAGGTGCTCCTTTCGGAAAATCAAAATTTCCTAATATCCAATTTAATATATATTATACTTCGAGTTTATAAATAATGCTACCGGAGCGGCTGCCAAAAGGCAGTCCATTATTCTCCCGGCTGCATTTTCTGTGGAATCCGGCTGATTAATTTATGTAAGCAAATTAAAATATATCTTAGTTGAAATGTTACCATCATTTCTGCAGCGTGGTATTCAGCCGGCGGATACTTTCGCCCGGTTTTATGCCCAGCTCTTTTTCCAGCATCCGGCTGTATTCGAGATAGTGCATTTGGGCTTTGGCCTTCTCTCCGGTGGTAATATAGAGTTCCATCAGCAGCATGCTTGCCCGTTCTTCATAAGGATTGCCAGCATAAGCTCCTTTCAACAAGCTTTCGGCTTTTTCATAATTCATGTTTTGCATGTAAATTTCAGCCAGAGCATAAACAAGCTGCCAGTACTGCTTTAACAGCCCTTCCCTCGCCCAAGCCGCCCACAGCCAATCGCCGCCGTCAAAATACTCACCGGTGAAGAGTTCCGCTGCCGTTTCACCTTTGGCGGCGCTGGGAGACGTTTTAAACTCGGCCAGCGCTTTAGTAAAAAGCTCCACATCCAGTTCAAGTTGTTTACCCAGTCTCAAGCAATAACCGCCGCTTATGGACACTTGCCCTCTTGCTATGCCGTATTCTTCAAGCGTCTTGCGTATGTAGTATACGGCGTTGTGAAGCTGGTGGGACGCTTTCTCTACTTCAACTTCAGGCCAGACGGCGTCTATAATTTCGTTTTTGGAAAGCTCCCGGCCCCGGTTGTGCAGCAGGAAAGCGAAAAGCTCCCTGGTTTTCCCGGTGCGCCATTTGACCGGTTCCTGTCTTTCCCATCCTACCTGCAGCCTGCCCAGGCATTTTATTTGCAGCGTTTTTGGCGGATGATGGGCGGAGGAATCATTTTTTATCCCATTTTTCGCTATTATTCTCTTAACTGTTTTGTCCAGGCGCTCCCTGGAAACCGGTTTTAAAAGGTAATCCAGGGCGTAAAGGTCGAAAGCCTCAACCGCGTACCGGTCATAAGCGGTCACAAAAACCACATCGGTTTCCGGGCACAGGTCGAGAATCCGCGACGCCGCGTCAATTCCCGTGAGCTGCGGCATGTTGATGTCCAGGAATACCACCTGCGGCCTGACGGCCTCCACGTGTTCCATTCCCTGCCGCGGGTCAGCAAACATCCCGGCCACCTCGATACGGTCATAGCTACCCAGAAGGTAGGCCAGTTCTTTCAAGGCCGGTCTTTCATCATCGATCAATACGGCTTTTATCATACTGTATCCTCCTATGGCTGATTTATCGGTATTTCCCAGCTTACTTCGGTTCCTTCCCCGGCTCTGCTTTGCACTCGAAGTTTCCTGTTATAAAGAGTTTTGAGCCTTTGCGATATATTGGCCAGCCCGATACCGCTCGTCTTATCCGTATGCATTATCTCTTCAAGCTTTGGCCCGCTCATGCCCACGCCGTTGTCCCTGACCGAGAATTTTACCAGCCCGTCTTCTTGAACAATTTTAATCTCAATCCGGCCGCCTACTGGACGGGGCAATATACCGTGAATGACGGCATTTTCGACCACCGGCTGCAGGATGCAGGCCGGAACATTGGCTTCCAGGTTGCCGGGAAGTTCAAAGTTTACCTGCAGGCGGTCCTCAAAGCGCGCGTGCTCGATGGCCAGGTAGGCTTTGGCCAACGCTACTTCATCCTTTAAAAGAGTAAACTGGTTGAGTCCCTTAAAATCAAAGCTTTTGCGAAGATATTCGCTGAAATCCATCAGCAGTTCCCGGGCCTGATCCATATCGTAGCGGGAAATGGCTATAAAGGTGTTTAAAGCATTATACAAGAAATGGGGCTTGATCTGAGCCCGTAAAAAGGCGATTTCGCCGGCCAGGGATCTCTCCACGGCCAGCTTCAGCTGCACCAGAGTCCCGGCCCGGGCGGTTAGCTCCCGGGCCTCGAAGGGTTTGAACAGGTAGTCGTTGGCGCCGGCGTTGAAGCCGTCAACTACATCGTTCACAGAGATTTTTGCGGTCAGCATCAGTACGGGCAGGTCGAAGATCGATTTGCTGCGGCGTATTTCCCGGCAAAGCTCATAACCTGACATTTCCAGCATCATGACGTCCAGTATGACCAGACACAAGCGGGGATGATTTTCAATTATTGCCATGGCATTCCGGGCGCTGTCAACGCTTATCACATCATAACCCTCATTTTGCAGGATTATGGATACGGCCCGCAGGTTGGCATGGTTGTCATCCACAACCAGGATGCTGTTTCCCTGAGCAGGGTTCGGATTTAGGCCGGGCTGGTTCGGGATTTCCCGCTCGGCCGGGGGCCCGGCGGAATGTTTTTTGCCTTCCGGGTTATCTTTTGATACCGGCAGGGTAAAGATGAAAATCGTGCCCTGGCCGCTGCGGGAAGCTACATTTATAGTACCTCCCTGCAGTTCCACCAGTTTTTTGGTAATGGACAGCCCCAATCCCAGGCCCTGGTATTGGTCCGCGCCCGCATGGCCAAGCTGCTCAAAGGATTTGAAAATATCGTCGTGTTTGTTCTCAGGTATGCCTATGCCGGTATCCTCGACCGACACGGCTACAAATTCTCCGGCAAGCCGCGCGGTTATTTTGACATAGCCCTGGCGGGTAAACTTGAGCGCGTTTTCGATCAGGTTGTTCAGTATCTGGATTATTCTGGCGCTGTCTCCGCGAACCTCGGGTAAGGCGTCCGACATATCCGCGAAAACCGCAACCTGGTTCGATGCCTGCAGGTACTGGAATACGGCTACCACCCGCAGGGTGAGTTCCTTCAAATCCACCCCGCTCAGATTCAACTTGACATCGCCATGCTTCATTTTGGAATAATCCAGGATGTCGTTTACCAGGCAGGCCAGTTTTTTCCCGCTGGCGCTTATCAGCTGCAGGCCTTCCGCCTGATCGGGCTCCAATCGGCCCCGGTTCCGGTTGGCAAGGCCGTCGGCAATATTGATGATGGCATTGAGCGGGGTTCGCAAATCGTGGGAGGTATTGGCGAGGAATTCGTCTTTTAGCTCATCCAGCCTTGCAAGCCTTTCGGTAAGCTCCTTTTCCTTGCTCAACGAATCCGCCAGGTTCATCCCCATGGTTTCATTTTCCTCGTTGATGCGGTAATAGACCCTGGCAATGACATACGCCTGCATAAAGATGAAAATGTAAAAGCCGAAGGGATTCAGGGCCATAGAACTTTCAACCACTATATACTGCTGATACAGGGCGTCATGAATGATTGCCGCAGTGGCAATTCCCGCAGCCATAAGCATAGTTCCCGAATCTTTGGCCTGGTTAATAAACGCTTTGAGCAAAACAGCCATGACCAATATGATTTCCGCTACGGCAATGAACGTTACCGCATAAGAGAATTGAAGGTAAACCGGTGCAGGCAGGATTATACTCAAAAGTGTTTCCAGCACCGGAATCCAAATCAGCTTATTAAGAAATCCGGGTGCGTAATCGGGAAAAAGCTCGGAAACAAAAAAAACCGTTATTATCGGCGCCCAGCAGACCGCGATATAGGCCAGGAAAAGGATTTGTTCGTAGCTGGCACCCGGAAAAACCGAATATATAAAAAGGCTGTCAAAGAGACTCATCCTGATTACAACCATAAGGCAAATGAGACCAAAATAAAGCAGAATTCTTTGTTTCCTCTGGATAAAATAGATACCAAAGGAGAAGAATGACGCAATGAGAATACCGCCTATCAGAAACATATCCTTGCGTATTATATTGCTGCTATAACTGGTAACATCGCCAATGCTGCCCATGGAGATCGGATGCCACATGCCTCCCTGCGGATATGTAAAATTCGACACCTGGATGACGATACGAAAAACTTCCGCAGGCGGTTGGAACGTCGCCGTACGCAGGTGCCAGGAAGGGCTTGAGGTTTGATCATCGGCGCCGGTCTTGCCATCGGAGGCGATCAACGTATCGTCGACATATAACCGGTACGACGATGATAAATTGGGTATTCTAAGCGCAAGCTCCCGGCTTCCGGCATTTTTTACCGTCAGCATATAAGTCGCATAACCGAATCCGGAGCATTTTTGACCGTTGACCGGGTATTTGTTCCATACGCCGGGCACATGGACCAATGCGTCCGGCTTTGCATCGGCATCGGCAAAATCCCGGGCAAGCAGAAGCCGGTTCCAGTAGAACTCCCATTCTCCGTTTAGATTGATGTTGCCGTCCCGGTTGAAGTCCCATCCGGACAGGTCGAGAACCCCATTTTCGGCTGCCGGCCTTGCGGTGTCAACCGGTTTTGTATCGGCGGCGCAGATTTTATAAATAACAACAGTAATGGCTATAACTACTGTGATTATGACCAGATGATTTTTCTTTAAAAATGTTTGCATCTCGTCCATCCTTGTTTCATAATTCCACCTGATACTTATTTTAGCATTAGAACCAGAAGATCATCAAAGGAAGATATCAGGATTTAGAAAGAGCCGTAGGCATAAACATACTGGATTTCGTGCGTATCAAAGACATCCAGCGCTACCATACCAGGTTCAGATTGCTGGAACTGGAGAAAGGCATAGAATTGACTGACTCCATAGAGATTCACTTCATAGAACTGCCCAAATTGTACTGGATTGCTTCTCAGCCCCTATATATTCAGAAATTGTTCAGCAATTTCTGTGCCGAAAGTTGAGTTATTAACATATGAAAATATCTGCACGTTGTGCTTTGATTTATGTATATCATCCAATCTTAATTACCAGTTTCAAAATGGGGGAAGATAAACTTTACCTGATAAAATTATTCATACCATTAATGGGAGTAACAGTTAATATTTTTTATTCATAAACTAATTCAGGAGTTTAATATGAGCTCTCTATTTATTTGAGGAAGGGGAGAGACAGATTGCCGAACTATAAAATGTTCCAAGATTATGCGGATTCATTACGAGTTAGAATTTATGGTGCTGACGAAAATAGTAACATCGTACCGCTTCTGACAGATGCCAGTGGTAAAATGGATGTTGTAGGAACCGTTGGCGTTAGTGGTACTGTTGGAGTGAGTGGTAACGTTGCGGTTAGTGGAAATGTCGGGGTCAGCGGTACGGTTGCGGTTAGCGGTAACGTTGGTGTTAGCGGTACGGTTGGCGTTAGCGGTGCCGTTGAGATTAGCGGAAATGTCGGGGTTAGTGGCACGGTGTCTATCAGCGGTGGTACGAGCGTGTTCCTTAGCGGCAGAAATACGCTGGATTCCGGTCCGGTCACTGCTCCTTGGTCAGGTAGTTCCTCTGGAACCGCTGACGGGGTATGGGATGTTTTAGGCTACAATAGTTGGACCCTGGCCGTAAAATTCAGCGGCACTAGCGGAGAAGCGGTGTCGGCGAAATTACAAATGAGTGTAATTGGCAGTGGTGAATCTAACTGGGTAGACCAAGATGTTTATAAAAATTTCAGCGGAACAAGTTGGAATTTCTATACTACTAATTACCACGTCAGATATGCTCGTATGTTTGGTCAAAACACCTCTACAACCGATAGTGGAGCCCTGTTGGTATACTTCCAAGGAGAATACTAGTAAGCGTCTTGATAGCTATATCATCCTATAAAAAAGAGGCTCTCCCCAAAGTCAAAGAGATATTTAGGGGTGCAGCCTCTTTTTATAATATCACAAAGCGCAATATATTCCATAATATTACTCTTTTGATCTCAAGTTTCAGACTTATCCTCCTGTTGATAGTTGTAACAAACGCTTATCCATTTCCTGCTCCAGTTGTATTCTAAGTCCGGGGGTCTTTGACACAACTCGTTCAAACTGCCGCCTTCTAAGTGATAACAGCAGGCAGGGAGTACGAGCGCGAACAGTTGCCGTCCTCAAAACTTCCTTCAGAAGGGCGATTTCCCCGAAATAGTCTCCATCCTCCAAAACATTTACTATTTTTTCATCATCATTTCCCAGGTTTATAACTATATCCACCTTACCGCGGGCAATAACATAGAATCTATCGCCCTGTTCACCTTCACTAATTATTATTTTCCCCGGTGCATAATACTCGGAAATGAAAAACTCAGTCAATTCTTCAACCATTTCACTTTCCAGATCCTTGAACAGATTGATTTTGGAAAGCCTATAAGCCTCTATTTCTGCATGCTTTAAGTCATCGCCAACCAAAAATCCGGTCTGTTTATTACATAGATCTGCATACAGGCCTTGCCTTTCCATAAGCGCTTGATGGGTTCCGGATTCTGCTACGCGACCTTTTTCCATTACATAAATCAGGTCATAGTCTTTTATATTGTCCAGGCGGTGGGTTATATTTATAACCGTCATTTCTTTGGTTATTAGTCTAAGAGTTTCATTGATGGCACGTTCTGTCTTGGGGTCCAGCGCTGATGTTGCTTCATCCAAAATTAATACTGACGGTCTGCGCACCAAAGCTCGCGCCAGAGCTATTCTTTGCCTCTGCCCCCCGGACAGCTGGCTCCCCCGCTCACCAACGCCGGTATTATAACCATCCGGAAGCTCTATAATATGTTTATGAATTTCCGCTGCTTCGGCAGCATTAGCAATATCATCATCGCTGGCCTCCGGATTTACTATTTTCAGGTTTTCCTTAATTGTATCATCAAAAAGGAAGTTGTCCTGCAGTACAATTCCAATCAGGCGATGCAGCGATTCCATAGTAACGTTGCGCAAATCCTGACCATCAATTTCCACCCTGCCTGCTCCAGGATCATAGAATCGCATTATCAGATTAAGTACAGAGCTTTTTCCGGAACCGCTGGGTCCCACTATAGCCACCGATGTCCCTTTAGGAATTTGCAGGTTGAGCTCATTTAAGCACATATTCTCATCCGTATATCCAAAACTCACATTAAGAAGCTCAATTCGGTTCTGAAATTTTTCAATTTCCATGGCCTCTGGTGAATCTTCAACTTCAGCTTTTTCATCTTGGAAACTTTGAATTCTCTTCATAGAGGAGGAAGACCCCATTAAAACCGGGATAATCCGGGTAAAACTGCCCACCGCGGTGCTGAGTCCCACAAAAAGACTGTTAAATGAAACCAGAGTTCCTGGAGTAATCAAATCTTTGAACGCGAAGAAGGCTCCCAGGCAAATAATAATTACGTTAAAAAGCACTATTATGCCGAGAGGAGTTATTTCCATAATATCATTAAGAAAGAAGGCTTTATGGGTCAATTGAGAAAGACGGGCGGTATCTTTTTGAAAAGAACTCTTCACAGTGTTTTGAAGATTGAAGGATTTTACGACCTGTTGCGCATTAAGGTTCTCTTCAATGGTAGATAAAAGCTCGGCCTGGGCATTTTTCATAAGATCATTGGCGGCAGTGGTCCTGCTGTTAAAAATATACGCTCCAAAAGCACAGAGCAACAGTCCGAGCACTGAAATTAAGGCCAGTTTCCAATCCAGGTTAAAAATTATTACGGTATTGACCACAATGCTCAGAAAAGCGCCGACCCCGGCAGGAACCGCCATATTCACCATATATTCTATGCTGGCAAGATCATTGGAGAAGAAAGATATAATATCTCCGGTTCTGGAATTGGCATAGAATTTTAGAGAAAGCTGCTGCATCTTGTCAAAAAGCCGGTTTCTAATGCCACACATAATACCGCCCATCATTTTGGCATACAAATAGCAGCGAAAGACATAACCAAGCTTTGATACCACCACACCCAACAATAGCAGAGCCAGCACTAAAATCATTACCTTTTGATCCTTGGGGATAATAGCATTATCAAGCAAATACTTAAAGCTTAGCGCAATAAAACTCTGAACAGCCAGGTCCAGAAGTACACCAAGGTAGTATATGGAGCAATACAATTTATACTGTCGATAATAGCCCCAAACGTTTTTAAGCATCAATATCAAAAACTTCACCTGCACTTATATTAGGGCAATTGTTAAGGTTTTCTTCTAATTTTATCACATCAATAATCTCTGTAAGTTTTGATTCACAAAAATACCAGGCTGTTATGATAGCGGTTTAGTATCGATAGCGTCATAAACCATGTTATTAAACCCTCAGATAGCCTTCTAAATACATTTACATCACAGCTTTGTAACTGGTCGTCATTGGGGATGAAGAGCTTCTTCTGAATAAAAAAATACCTCTGGTTGCCATAAATGTGTCACTTAACCTTCCTACCTCACGTAAGATGTACTATAGAAAATATAGGAAGGTGTGATCTACATGGGAACAGCCTATGTAATTAATAATGAGTCCAATTCTATTTCGGTAATTGATACCAAGACCCATAAACTTAAAGAAACTATCAAGCTGCCACATGGCCCATTCGCGTTGGCTCCGCCCACCAAGTTTAATCAGCTTTGGGTTCTGATGGGACCTAATATCGTGGGCGTCATCAATCTGATTAATCATAAATTGATAGCTTCTATTCAGATTCCGCATGATTCTACTGCCATTGCCCTCACGCCCAATGCTTGGCGTGCTTATGTGCCAAGCAGCCTTTACGATTCCGCTTTCTTATCCATTATAAGGACCTTGCATAAAACTGCCAAAACCAAATCATTAGACCTGGCCTACCCCCTGGACGTAAAAACATCGCCAGATGGTAAATGGGTCTATGTGCTTAGCTGCAATCCAGCATACTTGATGGTAATAAATCAGAAGACGCTGAAGATCGTCAAATATATTGATACCGGCGGCTACTCAAACCAGATGGCAATAAGCGCGAATGGCAAAAGAGCTTATGTTACTAACTCCGAAGAGGCTACTTACGTCTCGGTAATAGATCTCAGCAAAAGGAAACTGCTTACCAATATCCAACTGGCAGCGGAATACCCCTATTACATTGCCATCACGCCCGATCAAAAATATGCCTATATAACCCATGGACCAACCAACGCAGTTTCGAAAATAAGTCTTGCCACCAACACCTTGTTGAAAACAATCGAATGCCTTGGCAATCCTATGGGTATTGCTGCGACTCCTGACAACAAATATGTTTATATAGCCCAGTCTTCTTTAAACCGAGTAGCGGTACTAAACAGATCAAATGATAAGTTTAGCAACACCGTCAACGTAGGTTCCAACCCTATGGGAGTAACCATTACTTCGAAAATCCTACCCTGATGAACAAAGCGGCCCGGGAAAACATTATGTACATGTGGCTGTGCGGGGTAATCAACCGGACTTCATGGCTGTTAATCGCTTCCGCAGCGAGCGGATGAAAGATATCATAACATAAACTATTTATATACCTTTGAAGATCCAACCTCACTCGTCCGAAAGGTACTGATCCATAGTGAGTTAAGGTATTCGACCACCACAAGCCATGCAAGTTCAACTGATTATTTATTCTTGATTGTCTGGGTCCAATCTACTAGTGCCTGTAAAAGATTAGCAATTGCATTTCGGCTATAATCGTCTATTAAGTTCCCCTCTTGATCAAATTTGCTATTTGCATTCATGATAAAGACCTCCGGTCTGTTAAGAGGCAATAGATTAAGCACTACACATACCTGACGCAGGTGATACTGCGCTCGGGCTCCGCCAAACATGCCCGGAGATGCACTCATAATGGCTAATGGCTTTCCATTCAGTGGAGAATCTTTACCCCGTGAGGCCCAATCCAGTGCATTTTTCAAGACAGGAGGTATGGAATAGTTATATTCCGGCGTAGCAATGAGTAATGCATCTGCTAAGGCAATTTTATTTTTAAATTCCACAACTGCTGAAGGAATACCTTCGCTTTCTAAGTCTTCATTAAAGAATGGAATAGGAGCCAGATCCACAACTTCCAGGCTAGCACCTTCAGGCAGCAATTGGCTGGCGGCGCGTAAGGATGCCTTGTTATAGGAATTACGACGCAGGCTCCCGGCAAAACCAATAATCTGAATGTTAGCGTTCATAAAAAATCCCCCTCGTATAATCATTTTTGTAAACATCTTGTTATAAAATTTCCAGTTATAAACTTTTGCAATTACTATTAATTAACTGGAATTGTTACTCATTGATAGAGCCACATATCTTGCATAAACAAAAAGTTAATTGTTTACTTTCATCTAATGCCCGTGGATAATTTATTTAGCCATTGAGGTTAGTTCTACTACCCCCTGAGTATAACAATATATAATTGACTATCGTCTTAGGATGCTGGCGAAGGGATCAACCCTTCCACAAACCATGCAGGTTGCAATACGCTTTTAGTACAACCGGTTCTTCCCCTGCGTCAATACAGAAACTGGCTTGAGGCTCCTGACCGGGTTTCAGGAATTCTCGATAGGCCTTGTTCCCAACCAGAACTTCAATCCACTGGATATAGTGCTCCTCTGTCATGGGATGAGGCGCACTGCCCACCTTGACTGTTAGAATAGTGCCTTCCCACTCCCCTACGGGAATATGTTTCTCGTAAGATGCATCCACTGTATTCTCCTGCATCAGTTTCATGGGCTGACCACAGCAATGTAATTCTCCCACCCCCTCATAAAGTACCTCAACAATATTGCCGCACACTTCACATTTGTAGATGCCTAATAACTTCGCCATTATTATTCCTCCTTGCATTTTTCTGTCATAACTACTTATTTGATATTACCGTTATGTATAACTTCCATCTTGCTCTGCCTGCCGGTAAAGATAAAACACCGCCCTGAAGCCATAATCGCCAACCTGATTTGTATCGTAATATACTACCGTTAAACTATACCTCGCGAGTATAGTTTAACGGTAGTATATTACACACTGATTGTCAATCCCAAAATGACAATTTACTCTTATCATGAGAGACTTTGTCACCGCTATCTAATAAAAAACCTAACTAGCTATCACTATTTTGTTGGCAATTGTATTCATTTAATTCCTGGCTTAGGTGTATTTAACTTGACTATAAATGAATGGTCATTTATTATACAATTAGGGTGAAGCAATGAGAAGAAAAGATGATAAGAAACAACAGAATATAAAGCAAGCCGTGATCAAATTAATTCTAGCTGAGGGATTTCACGGTGCCTCCATCTCCAAGATTGCAAAAGAGGCAGGTGTATCCCCTGCTACTGTGTATGTGTATTACGACAGCAAGGATGCTATGCTCCACGATATTTATAGGGAATACTACGAGGAAGTTTATAGTTATTTATTTAATAGGGTTAGAACTGATATGGGCGGAGAGCAGTTTATTGAATCTCTGGTTCGGGCCTATTACACCTATATTATTGAGTACGGGGAAGAGTTCTATTTCATTGAGCAGTTCTCCAGTTGTCCGGCTCTGGTAAATAGCTGTTCCGTAATTGAAGGAAGATCCAAAATATCATTACTATTTGACGATCTGAAGGCCAGGCAAATTATTAAAGATGTTGATAATGCAAATATAACAGCTATTCTTTTTAATCCAGTTAAGAGCATAGCCGTTCTATACCATAATAAACAAGAAGCAGCCGATCCTATGCTTAAAGACCTGATCAGAATGATCCAAGATGCATTATTAAGATAGAACCAACTTGTTGTAATTATTCGGGGATACTAGTACCCTGTTAAACCTAATTCTTTATCTTCTCATCGGTCAAATTCACGTATGACTGTGTTGTCGTCAATCACAATACGCCCGGTATTGATCAATCCTCCGCCTTGTCATACATGAATTTTACTCGATGAATAAAATACACAATTAGATTTAACAGAGTACTAGTTATCCCCATATATTCGGGGCGTTATTAAACGAGCGTTCACTTAATATGGTGATCCAGTTACAGAAAGGGAGAATATAATATGACGAATAATGCGGTAAATCAAGAGTTAAAAGTGGTGCCCAGTTCAGACCTTATCTTGTTGCCCGGGATGGAGTACACCTTAGCCTTTAAAGGTGAATCCCTGAAAACTTTACTATCTGATAATGAACAAACGGCAATTATTTTGTCCTTAAAACAAAACTTTAATCAAAATTCACTGACTGAAGCTGATTTTTACAAGGTTGGAACCCTGGTAAGAGTCTTGGATATAATCAGGAAAGAACAACATAGTCTACTGAAGATCAAAGCAGTTGATCGGGTTGAAGTTATCGATTTGAACTTTGATGCTGGGGCAATCCGGGCCAACTACGCTATAGCGCCCGATATTATTGACCTGGATATGAAAAGTCAGGAAGAAATGTTGGCGTATATAAAAAGACTGGTGCATGAAATCGGCATGAACTTTAAGGGCTCCGAGCCTTTTATTAAAGCCTTCGATAATGAAACCGACTTGAACGTTTTAATGGGACAACTTGGGCAATATTTGCGTATATCCAATTCTGAAAAACAAGACTTGATTGAAATAAGATCCTTGAAGCAAAGATGCTTGCAGTTTATGGACCATTTACTTAAACAGAAAGAGTCGATAAAGCTTCAACTTGAAATGGCTGAGAAATTTAGTGAAAAGGCCAATAAAGCTCAACGTGAAACAGTTTTGCGTGAACACTTGAAATCGATTCAGGAGGAATTAAATGAGGGAAACAGTGACAATGGCACCAATGGCAAGGATTACCGAAAAATAATCGAAGCGGCGGGTATGCCTGCGGAGGTACTAAAAACTGCTCTGGAAGAAGTACGGAAGTTTGAAAGCCAAAACCCCAGCAGCCCCGATTACAATATTATACGCAATTATCTGGATATACTGGTTGAACTCCCGTGGCGTGACGGAGAAGCCCAAGATATCAATCTGCTCGATGCCAGGAGGATTTTAGACGAGCAGCACTATGGCCTGGATAAAGTTAAAGACCGGATTATTCAACATCTGGCAGTAATGAAGCTTAAGAAGGATAAGAAGGGCTCGATTATACTATTAGTTGGTCCTCCGGGAACCGGTAAAACCAGCCTGGGTAAGAGTATTGCAGAAGCCTTGGGCCGGAAATATATTCGCATAAGTTTGGGCGGAATCAAAGACGAAGCTGAGATTAGAGGCCATCGTCGGACATATATTGGTGCGCTGCCAGGCAGAATTATTCAGAACATGAGGAAGGCCGGCGAGAAGAACCCGGTATTTGTTCTTGATGAAGTTGATAAGCTTATGAATGCCTATAATGGAGATCCAGCCAGCGCACTATTGGAAGTATTGGATCCGGAACAAAACAATAGCTTTACTGACCATTATCTGGAAGTGCCTTATGATCTGTCCGAGATATTTTTTATAGCGACAGCAAACTCAACCGATAGTATACCTGGACCACTCTTGGACAGAATGGAGATTATCCCGATTTCCAGCTATACCAGCAACGAGAAATATCATATTGCTAAGGATCATTTAGTAGCTGGGGTTTTAGAGGAGCATGGTCTGAATAACGACATGTTGGTGATTGAGGATCAGACCCTGAAGAGTATAATAGGCGATTATACTCAAGAAGCAGGTGTCAGGGGCCTGAGAAGACAGATAGCTTCAATTGCCAGGGTGACATCAGAGAAAATCGTATCTAATAAGGTGCAGACCCCTTATGTAGTCAGAGCCGATATGTTGAATGAATTATTGGGTAACCAGATATCGAGGCACGATGTAGCTCAATTAGATAACCCTCCCGGGGTAGCAACCGGCTTGGCCTGGACTCCAGTGGGCGGCGAAATACTTTTTATTGAAGGAACCGATATGCCTGGAACCGGTCAATTGATCCTAACCGGCAAATTGGGTGATGTTATGAAGGAATCAGCCAAAATATCCTTGAGTCTGGTTAAATCAAGGCTGGCCATCAGTTCCCTGAACTTTAACTTTAAAGAAAGGGATTTGCACATTCACGTACCGTCAGGAGCTGTATCGAAAGATGGTCCATCAGCCGGCATAGCCCTTTTTACAGCCATAGCCTCACTTATTACCGGCATTAAGATAGACTCAACCCTGGCTATGACTGGCGAAATAACTTTAAGAGGCGCCGTATTACCAGTTGGCGGGGTTAAGGAAAAACTGCTGGCCGCCCATCGAGCTGGTATAAAGAAAGTTCTGATCCCTAAAGAAAATATGAAGGATCTTAAAGAGTTGCCGGAAGAAGTGAAGGAGCAACTAATTATTAAGCCAGTAGAGATCATCGAAGATGTCTTACGAGAAACTTTAGGAATTAGCCTGCCTAAACCTGAAATTATTCTAAGACCTGGACTTATTTACGACGCTCAGAGTAATACTGCTGTATTATAAAAATTAGGATTAATTATCAAAGGATTAACGATGTGAACTAAAGTACCCCCTATGGTAGAAAATCCCAACACTATCATGGGGGGTACCCATTATTATCATGTTTACACTTCTCCCTTATACGTTAGCTGCAACTATATTCTATCCATCTACCCCTGTTGGGCCTCCGGGCCAATCTCGCGAATCAATTTGTTTACCGCCCGCTTCTCAATCCGGGAGACATAAGACCTGGAAATACCCAGTTTATGGGCGATTTCGCGCTGGGTTTCTTTTAGGCCACTGAAGAGGCCATATCTCATCTCGATTACTTCCCTTTCCCGCCTGGAAAGGGAATCTATTTTATCCTTGACCTTTTCCCCCTGCATTCTAGCTTCAATCGTATCCAATATCTCGCTGTCCGTGGTTAAAATATCAATTAAAGAAATCTCATTACCTTCTTTATCAAACCCGATGGGATCATAAATCGATACTTCCTGGCGTAGTTTTTTGATATTACGAAGGTGCATCAGGACTTCATTATCAATGCATCGAGCTGCATAGGTGGCCAGCCGGACCCCACGTTCATTATTATATGTTTTAATGGCTTTGATCAATCCGATAGTACCGATGGATATCAGATCCTCAATGTCCTCACCGCTGCTTTCATATTTCCTTACCACATGGGCTACTAATCGCAAATTATGTTCGATCAGTATATTGCGAGCCTGAGTATCTCCTTCCTGTAATTGATTCAGGTAAAGCCTTTCCTCTTCAGCGTCGAGAGGTTGAGGAAAGACCTGGTTGTTCAAGTAGCCAAACAGCAGCAGAGTACCCTTGACAACCGCAGCAACCGCCAATACCCAGTAAAGGATGCTCAAAATACCACCTCCATATTTTTAAGCGCTCTATACTATATGAAGGTGGAAGTCGATTTGTGTCTAAAGCGGGCAGGAATATTATGGATAGTAACAGGGGTCAGATCCCAGTCGAGACCTCCCCCTGTAGAAAGCCGAAGCCAAGAGTGCTTGTTCAACTTATATCAATATGTTGATAAGTCAGTGGCCTGACCCCATTTATACAATACCTCCGGGGCAATATCAGCTTGATTGCTCCACTCTATGCTGTCAAAGCTCACTCTTACCGATCTGAATACATTCTCATCTTTTAATTCTTTGAAAATTCCTTTATTAAGGTAAGGCTTCATATCGAATATTCTCTTTTCCCCATTTTCAAAAGTTAAAAGCAATTGATAGTCCTGTAACGGCTCCACATCAACAATGGCTAAATACATGGATTATCACCCATAATATGCATGAAAGTGTGGTGGGTTATGCTCATCGGGAGCACAAAACATTCTAATTATTATCCCATAAAACATGCTTATCGTTGGCATCTAATCACCCTTTTTCCTTACCATTTTCAACATACAAATTCTAACTTTTATTATACTACAAACCTCTGTTAAAAAGTACTTACCCTCCCTACAGCGACTACTTTGACATTGTTATAATAGATTTGTCACCGTCTCATTTATTTATCAATTTCGTCACTAATGGCATTATTCCAGATCTGAGAATGTTTTGCCAGGCATAAGAATGAAATAAATACCTTCACCCAAGCATTATATTATAACCCCAGCCGGGAACCGGAAATGTAAAAGGCCCCCCGGAGAGCCATTGCTTGCTCCCGCAGTGGGCCTGTTCTTTGTTAATTCAACTCAATCAATAAATTGACAAACCAGTGGCCTGACCCCATGACCCCCGAAATAAAAGCTCAGCTATTGCTTAACAGCGATGGCTGAGCCTTTTTCGTGAACAAAACTAATGATTTTACCAGAGGAACCGACCCGCAGTCTTATAACTTAACAACTTACATGCCTGGCACCCGAGCACTCCCTCCATCCCATTCATTTGGAATGTTTAGGGTAATAAATGACGTTTTTAGTTATTATGCAACTGTAATCATGCAGGCCTTGGTAGCTTTATCTCCGTCTGCATCAGTTGCCTCTACGTAGAATTTGTATGTGCCTTCAGTAAGGGCTGATTCCTTTACTTTTACAGCATCACCATTAATTTCAAACCTGGCATTGTCATCATCGTCTGAGCCATCAACTGCTATTAATGCATAGGTTATTGTTCCATCCCCGTCGATTGCTCCCAGAGTTCCTACGCATGCATGGACTGCAACAGTCTCATTACCATGTTGCAAGCCTCCTGTTGCACTAAAGGTTACTCCTGTGATAAGGCTGTCGGAGGCTACTGTAGTGAAGGTGGCATTGGCTGCATCTATGGCATTGCCTGCCGCGTCTTCCACTGTCGCTCCTATGGCTACATAATAGGCCTGGCTGTTATCCAGATTCGCATCCGGGTTGATGGTGATTACTTTCTTTTCTCCGTCGATGGTGGCGTTAAAGCCTACAATGGCTCCACTGGAATTGGTCTTCTTCAGCGTAATTAACCCGTCGACATTGTCATCGGTCACCGCTGAATCATCCGTATTTCTCACCGCTTCATTAAACGTAATGATGATGTTCCCATCTACCGCTACATTCGTTGCCGCATCAGCCGGGTTGAATGTCACCGTCGGTTTGGTGGTATCCGCCAAGGCTACGCTAGTGAAGATGGCATTGGCTGCATCTATGGCATTGCCTGCCGCGTCTTCCACTGTCGCTCCTATGGCTACATAATAGGCCTGGCTGTTATCCAGATTCGCATCCGGATTGATGGTGATTACTTTCTTTTCTCCGTCGATGGTAGCATTGAAGCCAATAATGGCTCCACTGGAATTGGTCTTCTTCAGCGTAATTAACCCGTCGACATTGGCATCGGTAAGCTCTGAATCATCGGTGTTTCTCACCGCTTCGTTAAATGTAATAGTAATGTTCCCATCTACCGCTACATTCGTTGCTGCATCAGCCGGGTTGAATGTCACCGTCGGTTTGGTGTTGTCCGTCAAAGCTACTGTAGTGAAGGTGGCATTGGTTGCCTCTATGGCATTGCCTGCCACGTCTTCCACTGTCGCTCCTATGGCTACATAATAGGCCTGGCTGTTATCCAGGCTCGCATCCGGGTTGATGGTGATTACTTTCTTGTCTCCATCAATGGCGGCGTTGAAGCCTACAATAGCTCCACTGGAATTGGTCTTCTTCAGCGTAATTAATCCGTCGACGTTGTCATCGGTCAGCGCTGAATCATCCGTATTTCTCACCGCTTCGTTAAACGTAATGATGATGTTCCCATCTACCGCTACATTCGCTGCCGCATCAGCCGGGTTGAATGTCACCGTCGGTTTGGTGGTATCCGCTGTTGATATTAAAGGACTATATAATATGGCCAATCCGTCAGTTAAAGACGCTGAATTATAGGAGTATTGAATTGCAGCCAAGCCATCCCCTTTGTTTAAGCCAACTGTTGCTGAATTTCCATAATCTGCTGAACCCTGCGAATCGGCTGAATTACTAACAGCACCAAAAGTTGTATCCATATATTGGAACAGTATGTTATTGCTTCCTTCGTAGAGTATAACCTCGAAATCCACAGTGTTACTCGAATAATGATAATGATCCTGCAGTCGCCATTGAATTGTCAGTTTTCTGCTCGGTTCTGAACCTTCCCGCTTGAGATATATTCCGGAGCCGGTACTATTCGGCATCAAATCGTCAAAGAAGGGAGCAATCCGGGGATATTCTCCTGCCGGATAGTTGTTTCCTGCAGTTGCCGGGAAGGCGTAATTTGTGTATATCCCGTCTCCCCCTCCGAAGGTTATATATCCATTAGATCCTATATACGCCTGAGCGTAGTCTACACCGTAGAAATTGAAGGTGAAGCCCATATTTTGTAAAACAGATGTATCGTCACTAAGCCGATTGTAATAGTAATCATCGTCATTCTCCTCATACTCTGTACTTATATCAGTATATAAGAAGGTTGGACCTCCATTAGTATTGGAAGTACTACACGTGTAATAAATATCTAGTGGAGGGAATACTGCGGTTACAACTTCTGAATCTGCAGAATTTGTCGCAGTCGCCCCTGCTACCGTAAAGAAGTTTGCAGCTACGCCGGTTAACGTATAACCTGTTTTCGGGCTGATAGTAATTGTTGCCGTATATTCTGTGCCCGCAGCAAATGTTGACGGGCTTCCGCTCCATGTAACCGTTGCTGTGTATTCTGAAGTTTCCGTGGCGGCTGTTACTGGCGTTGCGCCTGCTGCCGGTGCTATAACTCCTTCTATTGAGGCAATACTTACCACTTTGGGAGCCACCGCTGCAGTCGCTGCACTTGTTACTATGCCGGAGTAGCTGTCTGTACCCGTCGCTACCACCTTAATGAACTTATTAACATCTCCTGCAACTGGTGTGTATGTGCTTGCTGTTGCATTAGCAATGTTTGTATAGGCGCCAGTTTCTGTACCACATATTTGCCACTGATAACCTGCGGTTGCACCTGCTGGGGTCAATGTCGTTGTTAATGCAACACCTACTTGAGCTGTTCCAGTAACGGTAATAGCACTGACTACAATGCTTGCCGGTGGCTGATACGGCGCTACATAAGCCGCCCTGGTTATACTTAGCGTATAAGTCTTGGTGGTAATTCCATCCTCAGCAGTTACATCAATGCCGATGGTATTGCCACCCTCAGCCAGAGTAACAGTAGCCGGGGCCGCGGCGCCGTTGACCTTCACGCTGGCGGCAGAATCTGCCGGGGTGGGGATAATGGTTGCGCTGCTTACTTCATATACCACGTTCATGCTGTAGCCGGTAGTATCCTTATCAAAGGCCGGACTGAAACCTCCCGCGCTGGTGCTTAACCCGCTCAGGTCGGCATTGTTGTTCTTGGTGGCTTTGGTTACGGTCAGTATATAGGTTTTAACGGTAATTCCATCCTCAGCGGTTACCTCTATGTTTATGGGGTTTTCTCCCGGACTTAAGGTTGTAGGCCATGATAAGGCTTCACCCGTTATGGTATTTCCATTTACCTTAAGACTGGCTTTGTTGTCGGCCAGGGTCAAGTTCAGGGTTAGTTGTTCTACTGTTTTGGCTACACCGGCAGTATAGCTTAAGGTATCTTTATCAAATGCCGGATTTAATGTCCCAGAGCTAATAGTTAGGCCGCTAAGATCAGCATCATTGTTCTTCGTGGCTTTGGTTACAGTTAGAGTATAGTTTTTAGTGATAAGTTCGTCTTCGGCGGTAACTACTATGTTTATGATGTTTTCTCCTGGAATTAAGGTAATGGGAACTGATAAGGCTTCACCCGTTACCGCAGTGCCATTTACCTTAAGGCTGGCTTTGATATCAGCCAGGGTAAAGGTAAGGGTTAGCTGCTCTACTGTTTTGGTTACATTGGCAGTATAGTTTAAGGTATCCTTATTAAACTCCGGGCTTAATGTTCCGGAGCTAATGGTTAGTCCGGCGAGATCAGCATTATCGTTCTTCGTGGCTTTGGTTATGTCCAAGGTATAGGTTTTAGTTGTGCTCAGGTCTTCGGCGGTTACTACAATTGTTATCAGGTTTTCTCCGGCATCAAGACTTATGTTGCCGGGACCGTTTCCATCAGCTGTTACATCTACCCCGTTGACGGTCATGGTAGCTTTGTTGTCAACTGCGGTGGCGGTAATGCTCACGCTGCCTACGGTTTTTCTGGCACTAACGGTATAGTTCACTACTTCCGGATCAATGTTTTCATTGGTGCTGATTTTACCCAGGCTTTCTCCGCCATCATCATAGGTTTCTATGTCTATGGCGCTAAGATCGGCATTGTTGCTTTTGGCAGCTGCCTCCAGGCTGGGGCTGGGGCCTAATTCGGATGTATTATCAAAGCGGTCGGTGGCTTTTACCTGGTAATGGTATACCGTTCCACTTGTTACTTCCGTATCGGTATAGCTGTCATCGGTAGTGGTTTTTATTAATTCTCCGTCTCTATATATCTGATAGGTGATTTCTCCTGAATTGTCCTGGGCTGACAATAGTAGTTCTATGCCTTCAGAACTTGTGTTTCCTTTGCTTATGGTTACCTCGCTCGGAGGATTGTTGTCTGCTAATACTCCATAGATGGAAAAATGGCTTACCGTGGCTACCACTGTTCCGTTTTGGATTTGGGAGGGCTGGTATTCCCATTCTCCGTCATTGTAAAGGTATATGGCTACTTTGCTCTGATCCACGCCTGAGTCAAGGGGCAGACTGAGTTGTACGGGCTGGCCGATATCCATATTCGTGAAGTTGATATCTACTATCTTACCTGCGGCTTGGATGCCGCTGCTGCCTAAATCGGGCGCGGTTACTTCCTGTACGGTTACACTGGCTCCCTCGGGTATGCGCATTGTTCCCAGGTCAATGCTGATTCCACCTTCTATGGCTATGGGCTGCCCGCTGGTTATGGTAACAGGGCTGCCCATGCTTGCGGCTATTGTTATCACTAGCGTCACGGGGTTGGCATATCGGGATACGCTTCCGGTTATGGTTACTATTCCTGCAACGCTGGTATCGGGATTGCCGGTGTTCCAGGTTACGGCTACTTGTTTGGCGGTATTGTTGCTCATATGCGCGGTTACGGTTTCCGGCAGTTCGTATGCCACCCCTTGTTCCACGGTGCCGGTCAGGTCGCTTATGCTCACTATGGTGGCAGAGTCCGATGATCCTCCGCCACCACCGCCTCCACCTCCCGTGCCGGGGGTAGTTGTCGTGGTTGTAGTTGTTGTAGTTGTTGTAGTTGTTGTCCCCGTGTTTCCACTAATGGCCTGGTTTACTATGTCTACGGTAGACGGGACTGTTGTTGTCGTTGTCACCGGTGTTGCCGGTACTGCTGTTGTGGTCGTCGTTTGCTCCGGCGCTGGCGGGGGCGGCGGGGCCGCTTCCTGCACCTGATCCATGATCTCGGCGGTTTCCTGTATCCAATCCTGCGCCTGCACGAACTGTTGCACCTCTGCCGCGGGCATAGGCTCAGCCGGCGGTGGGGGCGCATCGGGCTGGGTCACCTGGGTGGTCTGGTTGCCGGTTAAGTCTACGGTTGTTCCTCCATTGGTAACTTCAGCATCTCCGGTCAGGCAGCTTACGGTTGATTGTCCGCTGGGGCTTACGTGTATTACTATGAATGTACCTCTAACAGCGGCCACTCCCCATGGCATGTCTACCTGGATCTTGACTTTCTTTTCTTCGCTGGCTGCATACCACGGCAGTTCTTCATCTTCGGCGGCTATCAGTCCTATACCTTGCAGGCTGGCTATTAATCCGCTCTTTATATTCTTTATCTTCCCGGTTTTTTTATCTTCATTGGGGCTGCTTTCATGTCTGGTGGCTAAGCCTCCAAACATGGTGCCCTCTTTAATTTTTATGTTTAACCAGTCTACCGCGGTTCCTTCACTTCCATCGGTCTTTATATATTTTCTGCCCTCAGATGCTACTACGGTTATATGGGTGTTTTCTTCTATGAGCATGCTGCTGCCGTCCGGGTAGTTTAACTCGGCGCTGCTGTCTGCTCCGCTGGTTATT
>Ga0074198_1000270_pt1 | contig 64617 bp, 70 predicted proteins | sample EPASupsiteSAE323_FD_64527 | JGI IMG/M metagenome (GOLD analysis project Ga0074198, IMG submission 64527) | Bioremediated contaminated groundwater from EPA Superfund site, New Mexico - Sample SAE3-23 | ecosystem: Environmental > Aquatic > Deep subsurface > Groundwater > Contaminated ... | reverse complement strand
ATTGTGGGCGGTAAGCAGGAACGCGTCCCGGAAGGGGAACTCGCGCACGCGCTGGAACGCGTGGGCAAGGGCCGCAAGCTTGAGCGCGTTGACGTTCGAGCCGTACTCGGAGTTCTGCTTCCCGCGCTGGTAGTTGTAGTATGCGTGCGCGTAGAACAGGTCCGCCCAGCCTGCGCGGGTAGTCCGGTCGGCAAAGCTCGGGTATGCGTTCACCGCGTTCATCACCCCTGCTGCGTACAAGCCTGACTCCTCAAGCGCGTCGTCAGCTGTTGATATTTTTTCAACCAGCGCCCGCTCGGAAGCGATGTATGCGTATGAGTATGACGCGTCAAGCATTGACGCGTAATACCTTTCCTGGTTGTAAAGTTCCTTGGACGAGTTCAAGTGCGTGGTAATCTCCGAGTCAAGTGGCGCGGTCTCGTTGATCGCATCCTCGATGAGCTTGATGTACTTCTCAGCCTCGAACTTGGCCTTCTCCTGCGGCATCAGGTTCTGGACGTTCTCGCGCGGTGCGGAGCCAATGTTGAGCACCTTCGCGGCCTCAAACCAGCCCATCGCGGCAGACAGGTCGTTTGCCATGTCCGCAAGGGTCACGTTGTCCAGGGTCTCGTTTGAGTTCAGCGTCGCAAGCACGCTTTCGGTGCGCAGCTTGGCCCAGGTGTACCTCATCTGGGATGTGGCTACCCACTCCCAGTTGGTGGAATTGAGCTGCGAGAAGCTCATTGCCGAGATTTCCTGATAGAAGTTGTCCGCGACCTTGTGAAACTGCGGGATTGTCATGTTGCGGAACTCCTCGGTTGAGACCGCGTTCTTTACGAGGAACGCGGTGTTTGCGGCCGAGTAGTAGTAGCCAAGGGAAAGCTGGAGCTTGGAGTCTGCTATGAGGCGCTCGAAGGCCTTCTTCTGCAGGTCGGAAAGCGTGGATGCGCGTCCGCGCGCCTCCGCGTCGTCAATCGTGCCCTGTGCGGTTGCGTAGAACGGCCAGGACGAGTTGGCTGCAAGGTATTCGCAGGGTATGAAGTCGGATGTGTTCGTCTGTGCGGGCGGCTGGACTTCGCCAACCGCAATCTGGATTGCATAGGACACGTTCGATACCGGCACAACAGTCAGGTTGTACTTCTGCATCGCGTAATCCGCGTAGTAAAGCGAGTCAAGTATGCTGTCGCCAGACTCCGCGGTCTGGCCCGCTGGCACGAGCATGACTTTGTAGCTTCCGTTTGAGCCAACCGCGTCAATCTTTGCCTTCACCCCTCCGACTGCACCTATTGCGCCGCCCTTGGTGATGGTGCCGGTTATTATGAAGTCCTTCCGGATTGGCTTTTGCGTGAACTCGGAGTACGCCATTATCGTAAGCGCAGCGCCTGCGCTCGGGCCGTTGACCTTGCCCAGCGCGCTGTCAAAGCGCACGGTGTAATCATAGGAATCATAATTACGCTCCGCAAGCTTTGCAGCCTCGGTGAACGCAGTCTGCATCGAGTCTTGCGTATCCGAGCTTACTGTTGTGGAGCGAAGCCGGAGAACCAGTTCCCCGTTTCCGGGCGCCACGTCGACTTCGATTGCTGTAAGTATGCCGTGCTCCTTGTCGTCAACAGCTGGCGCCATTAACGTTACCGCGCTTGCGAACGCGCAGAAGAATACAAGAAGCGCAAGGACGCGCCTGACGTGGGTTTCCATAGAATGCACCAAAAATCAATGTTAGAAGAAGGAGGGATTGGCCGGTTTTAATTCTGTCGGGTCTGCTCGTGCCAACCCCCACGCGGCAGGCTTATTTTTTCAGGTCAATCTTGAGGCTTTTGAACTGGTCCTCGTGCATCAGAAACTCGACCGCGTTCTTGCTTCCGAACATGTCGTAATAGTCAAGCCTGACCTGCACTTTGTTGAGCGCCTTGGTCGCCACCTTGGTAAGGGCGACGATGTAACTGTTCTGCACCATGATCTTTCTCGGAGCATCCATCTCGATGCCGTCCTCGTAGGTGCTGATAGTCCCCTTGCTTTCGTTGAAGTACGTCGAGTAGGAATGCTTAAGGTCTCCTAGTGTCTTAGCGCACATTGTGAACCATCTTCCGGGGCCGTTTGTGGATGCTCAGTATAGTTGGGCTTATCGTCCCCAAATAAAAGAAGGCGTGTGTAAAATTAATAATGCTGGTTTTAATGCAAAAAGAACCTGGTTTTCGTGATTTTATGGATTTTTTGGAAGTTGGCCCCTGCACAAGGCAGGCAAAAGCAGAAGGAAAGATGACCGTCCCAGTCAGGGCCTATGGAAACGACGCAATCTTTGCCAAGATGCAGTCCGACCGCACACTTCAGCAGGCAGCAAACGTGGCAACGCTCCCCGGAGTGCTTGACGCTGTTTTGGTGATGCCCGACGGCCACGAAGGCTATGGTTTCCCGATTGGCGGGGTGGCTGGCTTTGACCTTGAGACCGGAGTAGTCTCGCCTGGCGGAGTCGGTTATGATATTAATTGTGGAATCCGCCTGATTCGCACCAACATGACCGAAAAGGACGTCAAGCCGAAGATAAACGCGCTCATCCAGGCTCTTTTTGCAAACATCCCAAGCGGAGTCGGAAGCAAGAGCCGCACCAGGCTTGAAATTCCCGAACTGGGCAAGGCAGTCACCGAAGGAGTGGACTGGTGCATAGGCAAAGGCTATGCTGTTGAATCCGACAAGGAACACTGCGAGGAGAACGGCCGCTTCGAGGGCGCTGACTTTACCAAGGTCTCGGACATGGCCAAAAAGCGCGGAGCGCCCCAGTTCGGCACCCTTGGCAGCGGCAACCACTTCCTTGAAGTGCAGAAAGTCGAGAAAGTCTACGACGCCGAAAAAGCAAAGGCGTTCGGCATTACCGGCGAAGGCCAGATTACTGTAATGATTCACTCAGGCTCGCGCGGGCTTGGCCACCAGGTCTGCGATGATTATTTGCGCTCGATGCTCCCGGCTGCCAAGGCCAAATACGGCCTTGACCTTGCTGACCGCGAGCTTTGCTGCGCGCCAATCCAGAGCCCGGAGGCGCAGGATTACCTTGGTGCGATGAAGTGCGCAGTCAACTTTGCATTCAACAACCGCCAGGTGATGACCCACCAGGCTCGCCAGACCTTCGCGCAGGTATTCGGCGGAAAGTGGGAAGACTACGACATGGGCCTGGTCTATGACGTTTGCCACAACATCGCAAAGTTCGAGGAATACGAAATCGACGGCCAGCGCCGCAAGGTCTGCGTGCACAGAAAGGGCGCAACTCGCGCTCTCTGGGCAGGAAACCCGCTAATCCCCCAAGCCTACCGTTCAGTTGGCCAGCCTGTCATAATTCCGGGTTCGATGAACTCCTCCTCCTACCTCCTATGCGGTGCCGAGGGCAGCAAGAAGACCTTCGGAAGCTCCTGCCACGGCGCAGGACGCATAATGAGCAGGTCGCAGGCAAAGCGCGACTTCAGCTCAGCCAAGATACTTGCGGAGATGGAAAAGGCCGGAGTGAGCATCAAGGTTGCCGAATCCGAGCTTGTTTCCGAAGAATACGGAGGAGCCTACAAGGACATCGACGCTGTTGTAAGCTCAGTAGAGCAGGCCGGAATCAGCACGATTGTGGCCAAGATGGTTCCTCTTGGGGTAATCAAGGGCTAAACATACTTTAATGGGAGATTTATCTTGAAACTTGTCGAGCACGCAATTCCACTCAAAAGGATGCCGGAGTTCCCAAAGCTAGCGGTGCCCATGTCAAAATTCGACCAGCACATGGGTTCAATCGAGCCATTAATCCGTGAATTGGAGCGTGTCAAGAAACGCGATGAGCGCCCTATTTTTTACGCCGAATCCGCGCAAAATCCAATTGTGCGTCCTGATGATAAGCGCTATCCTGTCCACTTTGCCGCAGCGACAAAGGCCGTTGAATCCGCGATGGATTTTGCAAAAATGCAGCACGACCATTTCCAAGGGGTGTACGAACAGAATAAACAGGACGTAAAAACCCTGAAAAAGTCGCTTGGAGGGCTGCCGTTTTCGAAGCGGTTGCAATGCTACGGATACATCTATTCGCCGCGCGTGTTATGGAACACACTCAAGATGCGGATGTCAATCCGCCGCATAGGGCAGGACCACGACCGGCTCTTGCAGACATACACCTACCTTCAAGGTAAGGGGCCGAAGAGGAAGTGAATATGATGAACCGGGAACAGTTCCTCCAGCGTCTTGAAGACCTCAACCTGCCAAAAAAGAAGTACGTAGTCATAGCCGGAGGAGCGATGCTTCTGCACGGCCTGCGAAAGCAGACCAACGACCTTGACATTTCAGTTGACCACGACCTGTTCCAGAAAATCCTCAAGAACAAGCACCCGTTCGGTTCCATTGAGTTCAAGCCGCCCGCATACGTTCCATCCGGTTATCGCAAGGGCGAAACAATCCACGTTTCTGATGACGTTGAAATATCCGCAGGCGGAAAGAGCCTGATTTGCGGCACTCCTGTTGAGATTGACGGCCACCTGGTGCAGTCAATCAAAGACATCCACGCTTTCAAAAGCAAGTTGAACCGGCCCAAGGACCAGCCGGACCTCAAGGTTCTCAAGGCCGCAATGGACAAGGAAAACGAGCATCATCCAAAACCTAATGTCCGTAAGGAACACGAATATGAAAAAAGGAAGACCCCTCGTGGCGTCTACCGAGTAGGTAAGTTCTGATGGAAAGGAAACAAATTATTGGCAGGGTAAAGGAGCTGAACTTGGATCCGGCGCATTTTTTCATATCCTCCGACGCAGCTGCAATTCTGCACGATGTGCCACAAAATAAAGGTCCCGAAAAAATACACCTCATTGCGAGCCCGGAACTTTTCAAGCGGCTAGTTGACAAGCACGGCCTTGCGCCTGTTGAGTACAACCTGCCTGCCAAGGTTATTGTAACACCGGGTGTGGAAGTCTCCACAAAATTCTGGGACAACTACCGCAAGTCAGTGGACACCATTGAAGGCGTTCCGGTGCTGCGCCTTGGAAAGCTCCACGACTATGCGAGCACCAACGAAGGCAAGGCCAACCTAAGCGACCCGGATGCAATCAAGGCAAAGGTTGCGCACGTGTTGGAAGAATGCAAGAAAAAAGGAAAAACCGACCGCCAGATTGGCGACCATCTAGGGCTGTCCGAGCAGTCCGTGCCGAACATTGCAATCAAGCTCCTCGGAATCAAGCGGGGTGACTGGCATACAATCGGACGGCCAGAACCCAAAGACATCATAAGGCGGCTTGAGGAAACTCGTTACGATTGGGATTTGGTTGAGGCGGAGTTCTTCCCGGAAAAGCGCGGTCCAAAGTCTACAATAAAGAGGATACTCAAAGGCACACCCGAATGGGACGCCGCAAAAAGAAAGGGAGGATAGGCCCGCCGGAAGGTCGGAATCTGAATCCAGTCTTGGCGCTCGGTATTGGCCCTTTCATTAGTATCTAGCAATTCTCCAGCTTCTTCTTCAGCTCGGCAATCTCCTCGTGGAGCTTGCGGTCCTTCTTGAGCGGGTCACTGAATGCTTTCTTCTCAAGCTCGTCAAGCCTGGCCTTTATGCTGTTCTTCTTCCGAGTTAAATCGGACTTTGACATTCCCATTGAAATCTCACCTTTGTTGAAAAATGCTGTGCAAGTATCTACCCTGCCGGGATGTATAATAGTTTCTGGCGCAGTGCAAAAGAAGATGAACCCCGTCGGGGCATAATTTCTTATGGCAAAACAGGCTGCAGGAGTATCTTCCGGCGCTTTCGCAAAGGCAATTAATTCCCAGCGGGCTTTTTTTGCAACCGGCGCGACCAAAAGCGTCGACTTTCGCCTGAACCAGCTGCGAAAGCTCAAGGCCGCGTTGGAAAAGTTCCAGCCCGAGCTTGAAAAGGCGCTCTTTGCCGACCTGCACAAGTCTCCGTCCGAGTCGTTCATAACCGAGGTGTATCCTTGCTTTGAGGATCTGAAGTTCTTTGAGCGCAACCTACGGAATATGGCAACTCCAAGGAGCGTCCCATCGCCGATGATGTTTCCCCTCTCTTCCGCTTCCATCCATTACGAACCCCGCGGAGTCGTCCTGATACTCTCGCCTTGGAACTATCCGGTCAACCTTACCATAATGCCCCTGATTGGCGCGATTGCTGCAGGAAACTGCGCAACAATAAAGCCGTCGTCTTCCTCTGCCAACACTTCCAAGGTCATTGCGAAAATGCTTGCAAGCTGCTTTGATGAAAAGTTTGTTTCGGTGTTTTTAGGCGACTCGAAGGTTGCAGAAAAGCTTCTTGAAGAGGAGTTCGATTACATCTTCTTTACCGGAAGCCCACCAGTAGGCAAGTCCGTGATGGCAGCTGCTTCAAAGCACCTCACTCCTCTCACGCTTGAGCTTGGCGGCAAGAGTCCCTGCATAATCGACAAGGACGCAGACTTGGAAAAAGCTGCTTCCCGGATTGCGTGGGGAAAATTCACCAATGCCGGCCAGACCTGCATCGCGCCTGACTACGTCCTTGTGGACAAGACCATTGAAGCCAAGTTTGTCGCCGCACTTACGCGCAAAATCACTGACTTCTTTGGCCCAGACGCTTCGAAAGCAACAGACTACTGCCGCATCATTAACCAAAAGCACTTCGACAGGCTTTGCGGCTACCTGAAGGAAGGAAAAGTCGTTTTCGGCGGAAAGACAAACAGGAAGGAAAAATTCATTTCCCCGACTTTGCTTGCCGATGTTCCTGCTTGCTGCAAAGTTATGTCCGAGGAAATCTTCGGCCCAATACTGCCGATCATTCCCGTTTCCTCAATGCAGGATGCAATCGAGTTCGTGAACAAAATGCCCAAGCCGCTTGCACTTTACGTCTTTTCAACCAAGCGCGAAGTCGTTGATAAAATCATCAACTCCACAAGCTCCGGCGGCGCCTGCGTCAACGACGTCCTGCTTCACGTGAGTACCTCGCAGCTTCCCTTCGGAGGTGTTGGCAACAGCGGGTTCGGCAAGTACCACGGAAAGGCTTCCTTTGAGGCGTTCTCGAATGCGCGCAGCGTATTCTCACAGACTAACTTGTTCGATTTGAAGCAGAGGTACCCGCAATACGACAAGAGGTTCATCGGGTTCGTCAGGAAGTTTGGTTAGTATGGCCCGCGAAATCAGCGTAGTCAAGCGCAGGCCGTTCTCCAGGCTTGCAAAGCCGTGCGTAAAGACCTACAAGACGCTTTATGACCTTACGGCCAGGGGCGTCAACTACCGGCCCGGACCCAGCAACCGCGGTTATGAGTATGTCCGCGGCGAGTTATTGAGCCCTGTTGCACGTGAGCTTTTGCGGCGCTCAAGGCAGGGCGTGCCAGTGCATTTTCTTGACGCAGGCGCAGGGGACGGGCACGGCGTGGTTGCTGCGGAGTCATTGTCTCCAAACATCAGCGGCCATGGGCTTGCCCTGCACGGCCCGGATTCCGTTCTTGGCATTCCTGCGCACAAGTGGACCAGGAGCCGCTTCGAGGAAAATGTGTTCCAAGATTCGGATTCTGCTGAGGGCGTGTTCGACGTCATCCAGAGCCGCTATGGCCTGCAGCACGCGGCCAACCAGGCGATGGCGCTGGAGAACATCCTCAACTCGCTCAAGGTCGGCGGCAAGCTGTTCAACTTCCACGACAGCGACCGGAAAACAATCCAGATAACGGACACGGGGATGGTTGAGGCGCTTGAGCAGCAGGGGTTCGTGCTTGAAAAAAGCAGGGTGCCTCAATTAATGAAAAAAATCTACGACCGCATCTTCGTCAACAGTCCCAAGCTGTATGTAATCACGCGCACAAGCGGCCAAAAGGCTGATTTGAGCGCGTTCTACGGTTCGGCAAGGATAAACAAGGTGCCGATTAGAAAGGATATTCCAAACTGAAAAAAGAAGTGACACTATATGCCAAAAGACACAATCAAGACCGCCCTTTCAGTCATTGAGCGCAGCAGCAAGGCAATCATCGGCTCAGTTGACGCAGAAGGCTTTCCGAACCTAAAGGCAATGCTTGCGCCTCGCGAACACGATGGCGTGAAGACCTTTTACTTCACGACAAACACTTCCTCTATGCGAGTCGCGCAGTACCGCAAGAACCCGAAGGCGTCAATCTACTTCTTCGACGAGCGCTTTTTTCGGGGAGTAATGCTGAAAGGAAAGATGTCCGTGCTTACTGATGCCGCAACCAAGAAGCGCATCTGGCGCGATGGAGACAAGATGTACTACCCCAAAGGCGTGACCGACCCGGACTATTGCGTGCTCAAGTTCAGCGCAAAGTCTGGAAGGCTCTATCAGAACTTCGGCTCGGAAGATTTCAAGGCCTGAAGAAGAAAAAGAAATGGCCAAAGGGATTTGGCGTCCCCGGCCCGGCTAATTTGGTTTTACGCGGTTACGCTTGCCTTCTTCCGTATTGCCGCGTGTGAAACTCCCGAGCGCATAATCAAAGGCAGTTCCTTGACTATGTGGACGTCGCCGTTCTGCGACACGATTATGTGTCTGTAGTCCCTGGCCAGCTTTTTCCAAGTGACTTTCGGGTCGTAAAACAGGCTGTACTTCTCGACGTGTTCCTTCGCCACCGGGCCGTGCGCGTTAATTGCGCGTATGATGCTTGCATTGAGCGGTCCCTGCGCTTTCTTTTGCCTTTCGTTGCCCTCGCTTATCAATTCTGCACTGAACGGGATGGTTATGGCGCTGCCAATCAGCGGGAGGTTCTCGGTAAGCGCCCCGCCAATAATGCTCGCAGTTGCCAGCGCGACAAGCCCCGCGCCTGCGGTCTTGTGCGATTTTCCTATTTTGAGTTCGGATAAATGTTGGGCAATAATGTCATGCACCTCCGGGTGCAGGTGCGCGTACGGGATTACTATCTCCGAGGGTACTTTTCTTGCGGGCTTTGGCTGCGCTATTTGCTTTTCTATTGCTGGAATGCGTGCTTGCATCTTGGTCACCGAAATGGAACGTCTTTTTTCTTTCTTTTAAATTTATTCAATTGGCAAGCGCTTTGCGAAAGGCACATAAAGAAAGGAAAACTCGGTTTACAGCAAAACGCGAAAGTTTTCCGATACTTTCATCCGCGTTTTGCTTCTAGCGTATGTTCGGAACTGTGTTCCTCCATTTTGCGGACGCAACCGCAAAAACCGGAGAATTCTTTCGGCTTACTTTCTCGGTTCGCTATAAGCGCGATTAGAAAAAAATCCGTTGTTCCGGAAGGGTTCTCTATTAATTCCGGTCCGCGTATACACATACCATGGCAAAAAAGATTGGTTCTAAGAAAAATAATTCTTTGTTGTGGGCTGCAGGGTTTGTTGCCTGCGCAATAGTTATCTGTTCAATCGTCCTGGCCTTTGGAAACTCCGGCCAGCAGGCAAGCTACCCGATTGACTCCGCGGTATTCACAACTCTTGACCGCACGATTCAAGTCATTCCCGTGCCCTCGGCCTCGCCCAAGCTTTCCCCTGATGATATTGCCAACTTCTCAAAATACGGCTATGGCGCCTGGCAGTACGGCAGCGGGCTTGCATATGAGAAAAGGCTGGATTTGATGCCCGCGTCATATTCCGATTCTTCAGTTAAGAACAGTACGAACCTTTTGCGCTTCTTTACCTTGACCGATATACACATAACCGACAAGGAATCACCGACCCAAGGCATCTATTACGGCTACAAGTGGAACATCATTTCGGGCTACTCGCCGGCGATGCTGTATTCCACCCAGACCCTTGATGCTGCTGTGCAGACAATCAACGCCCTCCACAGGAAAAAGCCGTTCGACTTTGGAATCTCGCTTGGCGACCCCATCAACAGCAACCAGTACAACGAGCTACGGTGGTACATCGACGTGCTGGATGGCAAGAGCATAAACCCGGATTCGGGCGCCAAGGACGACCCGGTTCCCGGACCGCTCAACGACTATCAGGACGAGTACAATGCTGCAGGGCTGGACAGGACGATAAGATGGTACCAGGCCCTTGGAAACCACGACCTGTTCTGGATGGGCATCTTCCCAACTGACGATTACATCAACGCGGCGCTTGTCGGCAACAAGGTAATCGACATGGGCAACATTTTCACCGACAAGCTCCGCACCAAGAGCCGCGGCTACTATATGGGTGCAATCAACGGCAGCACCCCCCTTGGCGACGTCGTAGGTGCCGGACCGGTGAATAACTTTTCAGAACAGCCGACGGTGCCTGCTGATTCTTCCAGGCACTCGCTTTCAAGGCAGGAGTTGCTGTCCCAGTTCTTCAACACCACCTCAAGCCCGGTTGGCCACGGGTTCAACCAGTCAGACGTGGAAAACGGGTTTGCCTGCTATTCCTTCGAGCCGAAGGCCGGCGTCCCAATCAAAGTCATCGCGCTTGACGACATCGGCGCGCTCGGCCAGGGCTCCCTTGACCAACAGAGATACGAGTGGCTGGTGAATGAACTTGACGCGGGCCAGGCTGATGGCCAGCTGATGATAATCGCAGCGCACATCCCGATTGGTTTTGAACGGGACTCTACTGGCCTCGGAGCTTTGATGGCCTGGAGCGCCAAGGCCTATCTGACCGAGGAAGACCTGATTGCCAAGCTCCACACCTATCCCAACTTTGTACTGTGGGTGTCCGGGCACCGCCACCAGAATGCAGTGATTGCATTCAAGTCCCCTGACCCCTCAAGGCCCGAACTGGGATTCTGGGAAGTAGAGACGTCTTCGCTGCGCGAGTTCCCCCAGCAGTTCCGCACCTTCGACATAGTGCGCAACAGCGACAACACAATCTCAATCTTTGCAACCGACGTAGACCCGGCTGTAAAGGAAGGCTCGCTTGCCGCAACCGCGCGCACCTACGCGATTGCCGCACAGGAAACCTTCAATCTTTCGACGCAAAACCGCTCCTACAACGTCGAGCTTGTCAAGCAGCTGAGCCCGGAGATGCAGGAAAAGATAAAGAATTATGGGACAAGTGTACTGGACTAGTTTTGGGCTAAAAGTTGAATATTCTTTAGTTCACAGCGAATACACGACGCTGATTAGAACCGTCAAAAACGCCGCAGTAAAGCCGAACATCCAAAGCCTGGACAAGTACGCCCTGCCTTCCTCTGAGTTCGCGCAATCGTATACTTTGAAGAAATAGTGCCCGACGATGGCGTTTGAACCCAGCGCCAAAAGCAGGTATTGCCAGCCAAACCAGCCGGCCAGGTAGGGGACGAGCGTCCCGCACACGTACAGAAAGAATATGCCGCCCGCAATCTTAAGCGCCTTGTCCCTTCCAAACCGCACGCCGATGGAATCCGACCCCCTCTCTTTGTCCCCTTCCCGGTCCAAGGCGCTTGCGGAAACCTCCACGCCGAAATTCGCCAGCGCGCAAAGTACTGCGATGAACGCCACCAGCGGGCCGACAGTTGCGTTGACTGAGAATGCCGCAAACAAGAAAACCGCGCCGATGCAAGTCGACACGAGCAGGTTGCCGATGATGAATGCTCCTTTCAGTTTCCAGTTGTAAATGAACGCTATGCTCCAAATCAGGACGCAGGTTGCAAGGGCGTTTGCGCCAAGAGTTGCGGAGGATGCAAATCCCAGCACAGTAAGCAAGGCGCCAAGCCCCAAGGCTTCCGTCCTGGAAACCTCGCCGGTCACCAGTGGCCGCATAATCTTGTTTGCCCGGTCAACTTGGATGTCGAAATAATCGTTGAACACAGTAGCAGCCGATGAGATGAAAAACCCGGTTAGGTATCCAAGGATTGCCTCCTTTAGGGGAGGTAGTGTGCCAAGTGCAATCGCTTGGCCGATTGTAACCGCAAAACCCGCAAGCAAAACTTCGGGCCGCATCAGCCTCAAGTACGCATTTAGTTTTTCCATGGCTAAACCCCGTTAACGCGGCCAGGGATTTAAAGCCACCGAAGGGATTTGAACCCTCGACCTATTGCTTACAAGGCAATCGCACTACCAGGCTGTGCTACGGTGGCAGAATTCGTAATTTAGTATTTTCCAGTTGAAGGTTTAAGTTCGCTAGCTTTTAGCCCTTTTTTCCTTCCGGCAACCAAGGTATGTAAAGCATTATATACATCCTGTCAAATATACTTTACATACGGCCTTGGCCGGGAGCAGGACTGCGGAAACGCGCGGAAAGCCCCTCCGGCCAAAGCCCAACCCACAGGTGATTGAAATGATAGGAAATCCCGATTGGTTCTGCCCCCGCAAGTTCGGCTGGGGACTTGGAGTGAACAGCGCAGGCGGAATAGTCTACATTGGTGCGATAATAGTCCTCATTGGCGCCGTGTGGAACCTGCCAATCGAGGTAAACCAGCGGGCAATACTCTCTACGATCATAATCGGCTTGGTTGTCGTAGACACGCTGGACATAATGCGCAAGGTCTACTCGAAGCTTGATGAGCGCGAGAAGCGCCACCAACTCGAGGCCGAGCGCAACGCCTCCTTCGTGGCAGTGGCGGGAATGGTCGCCTACGGCCTCTACCTGGGCTTCACTCTTGCGCCCGAGCAGGTAACGTCACAGCTCATGCCGCTTGTCGGGATTGCCGTTGCAATGGCCGCTGCAAAGGGCGCCACCCTGCTGTACCTTGAAAAGGAAAGCTAACTGGGACCGGAAGGCTTTGGAATATGAAGAACCGCATACGCGAATTCCGCGCGCGCACCAAGATGACGCAGGACGAGCTTGCGGAAAAGGCCAAGGTGTCAAGGCAGACCATCAACGCGATTGAGAACGACAAGTATAACCCTTCCCTGCCCCTTGCGTTCAGCCTGGCAAAGGCCTTCAGGTGCAGGATTGAGGAGCTGTTCCTGCCCTGAAAATTTCCTTTTTTCTTTTCCTTTTTACCCTCTCTAAACCTTTAAATCGCTGCGAGTTCAATATTATTCATGGACTTGGACGACAAACAACCAGACCAATCTACTTCTTTTGTTTCGGTATTAGGCAGCAGATACGGCTCTCCAGCGATGCAGCAGACGTTTTCCGACCGCCAGACCCGGCTTTCGATGAGAAAAGTCTGGTGCGCACTTGCTTTTGCACAGAAACAGGCCGGAATCCTCTCAAAGGACGAACTGGAAGACATCCTGCTTCACTGCCAGAAAATTGACGTCAAGCGCAGCTTGGAAATCGAAAAGGACACCGGGCACGACGTTGTTGCCGAGATTCGTTGCTATTCCGAGCAGTGCAAGAAGGGCGGAAAGAAAATCCACTTGGGAGCCACCAGCGAGGACATCCTTGGCAACGCCCAGGTTCTGCAGCAAAAGCAGGCCCTTGCAATAATCAAGGCCAGAATCATCGACGTTCTTGCCGCACTTGGCAAAATCATTGAGGAAAACGCAGGAAAGCCCTGCATGGCCTATACTCACATCCAGCCTGCTGAGCCCACAACCATCGGTTACCGGTTCTCAGTCTATGCGCAGGACTTGCTTGCTGACTTGGAGACCATTGAAATCCTTGAGCGCAACCTGAAAGGCAAGGGGTTCAAGGGCGCAGTAGGAACCTCTGCCTCTTATGCTGAAGTCCTGCGCGGCTCAAAATTGTCACCTTCCCAGATGGAAGACGCTGCGATGAAGCAGCTTGGCTTGAATGCTTTTGACATTTCCACCCAGACTTACCCACGCAAGCAGGATTACATCCTCCTTTGCGCCTTGGCGCAGACTTCCCAGTCGCTTGCCAAGATGGCCCTTGATTTCCGCATCCTCCAGTCGCCCCTGTTCGGCGAGCTTTCCGAGCCGTTTGGCAAGAAGCAGGTGGGCTCCAGCGCGATGCCATTCAAGAGAAACCCCATAGCAAGCGAAAAGATTTGCTCGCTTTCCCGCTTCGTGCAGGCACTTCCGCAGACTGCGATTGAGAACGCCTCGAACGCAATCTTGGAGCGCACTTTGGACGACTCGGCCAATCGCCGCATCGCAATCCCGGAGGCGTTCCTTGCGCTTGACGAGATGCTCCTCACAGCAAACAAAATCCTTTCAGGAATCGTAATCAACTACGACAAGGTCGGAAAGAACTTCTCCGACTACTCGCAATTCTCAGGCACCGAAATCCTGCTTGCAGAGCTTGCCCGCAGGGGAGCAAACCGGCAGGACATGCACGAAGTCATCCGAGAGGCCTGCATGCGCGCCTGGGACGCGGTAAAACAAGGCAAGCCCAACCCGCTTGCAGACATATTACGCTACGACGCACGGATTACTAAGTACGTCAAGCCGGCTGATATTCCGGGGATGCTGGACGCTTCAGGCCACACGGGTTTGGCAAAGGAAAAATCAGTTGCGATGGCCAAAAAAATCAACGCAATAGTGGCAGCGCAGGCAAAGGAAGCCTCGGCAAAGCCAGCGGCCAAAAAATAATTCAATTATTGCATTTGTGATGTGAAAATTATCTTATGACCAAGAAAGAATATCGCATAGGGACAATCGGCAGCCATACTGCGCTTCAAATCTTCAAGGGAGCCCACGACGAGGGCTTCAAGACTACTGCTTTGTGCCGCAAGGGAAAGGACCGGCTCTATACCGAGTTCTACAAGCACCTCACCGACAAGGCCATAGTTGTTGACAACCTTTCCGATTACCCCAAAATCGAGCCCCAGCTCATCAAGGACAACACGATCCTCATCCCGCACGGCTCGTTCGTCGCGCACCTTGGGATGGAGCAGAACCGCAGCATCAAGGCGATGTACTACGGAAACAAGAAAGTCCTTGACTGGGAGTCCGACAGGCTCAAGCAGCTCGAATGGATGAAAAACGCCGGGCTCAATGTCCCCAAGCAATTCTCCTCAGCAAGCCACATCGACCGGCCGGTCATCATCAAGCTCTTCGGAGCCGCTGGCGGCCGCGGGTACTTCCTTTGCAAAAACGAGCAGGATTTCAACGAGCAGAAAAGCCGCGTCAAGGGAAGCGACTTCGTAATCCAGGAGTACATAGTCGGAAACACCGTCTACATCCACTACTTCTACTCGCCGCTTACAGGCAAGCTCGAAGTAACCAGCATCGACCGCCGCTACGAGACCAACGTCGATTCGCTTGGACGCATCCCGCTCCGGAACCAGCGAAACATCGATATCGAGCCCTCTTTCGTGGTCATCGGCAACTATTCACTTGTACTCCGTGAGTCGATGCTCCAGGAAGCCTACGAGATGGGCGAGCGCGTGGTTGCTTACTCCAAGAAAATCGCAGGACCTAAAGGATTGTTCGGGCCGTTCTGCCTCGAAACAGTGGTCACACCTGACCTGAAGTTCTACGTAATCGAGATTTCCGCTCGCATAGTCGCAGGTACCAACCTGTTCATCTCAGGTTCGCCATACTCGGACTTGATGTATGGCCAGCCCATGAGCACCGGAAGGCGCATTGCCAAGGAAATCAAGGACGCAATCAACCAAGAGCGGTTGGACGAAGTCCTCGGGTAACAAGAAAAGAAAATTTGTGGTAATTGAAATGAAGAACGCCTCCTCGCTAATAGACCCAAAAAAACCCATTACTGTCGCAGTACTGGGTTCGCACTCCGCACTTGAAGTTTGTGCCGGAGCAAAGGCGATGGGCTTCAAGACGCTCGTAGTCTGCGAGAAGGGACGCGATTCGGTGTATTCCCAGACCTACAAGTCCAGAAAGGAGGGCGGCCGCGAATTGGGTGTCGTCGATGACGTCCTATTGCTTGACAAATTCTCAGACATACTCAAAAAAGACGCCGTTTCCGCCCTGCAGAAACGCAATTCCGTCTTTGTCCCGCACCGCTCGTTCCAAGTCTACACCAACTTCAACTACGATGCCATTGAGAACGACTTTGCTGTGCCGATTCTTGGCTCGCGCGACCTTCTTCGTGCAGAAGAGCGCACCCAGCCGCGCAACCAGTACTACCTGATGCAAAAGGCCGGAGTGCGCTTCCCAAGGCAGTTCAAGTCCGCGTCAGAAATCGACAGGCTTTGCATAGTCAAAGTCAGCGAGGCGCAACGGACATTTGAGCGCTCGTTTTTCTTCGCCTCGAACGCAAAGGACTTCGAGGCTACAGCCAAGGAAAAAATCAAGCGCGGCGAAATCACCAAGGCTGCTCTCGACCAAGCCGTTATCGAGGAATTCATAATCGGAGTCCCGGTCAACTTCAATTACTTTTACTCGCCCCTGTCGGGGCGGACTGAAATCTTGGGTACTGACGCCCGCAGGCAAACCAGCATCGACGGCTTCCTCCGCCTGCCTGCTGATTTGCAGCAGAAAGTCTCGCAATTCATGTCTCCATCTTTCGAGGAATCCGGCCACTACGCAGTCACCATCCTAGAGTCGATGGTCGGACAGTGTCAGGAGATGGGCGAAAAGTTCGCAGCTGCCTGCCAGAAGGAGTACGCGCCCGGCATAATCGGCCCATTCGCGCTCCAGTGCGCGGTCCTGCCCGGGCCGCCGAAAAAGGTCGCGGTAGTATTCGACGTTTCGATGAGGATGCCCGGCTCGCCCGGAATCCAGTTCACTCCCTACACGGGCTACCTTTATGGCGAGCAAATGAGCGCAGGAAAACGCCTGGCTTACGAGCTGCAGCGTGCAGTGAAGGAAAAGAGACTGGATGAAATCCTGACTTGAGTCTAAAATTAGTTCGTTACTGGTATCTCAAGCGTCGTTATCAGTTTTGTGCCTTGGCGGCCTCGAATTTCTTTCAGTTCATTCGGAGTCATGCATTCCAGATGTAGTTCAAGAGCTTCTCTAAGATTTGCAATTGCCTCGTCTAGACTATCTCCTTGAGAAGCAACGTCCAAATCGGGGCACCAAGCGGAAAAAGAACCCGCTTCGGGGAACACTACTACCGAAAATCCCAGTAATTTCATAATACTATTCACAACCTACGGTATTATATTCCTTTTGAGGTTTAACAGTAACTTAAACGTAAGTTTGTAAGGCGATGGTATGGATCCCCTAGACACATTGTTTGTAAAAGGTGACGAGGTCAATCGAGAGCTGCTGCGCGACGTTTTAACGCCCTACGTTCGTCTTGACGAAAAGGGTCGTGTCTTCCCACTGACCGCATTTTATTCCCAGACCAATAAGAACAAGGTGATTATTCTTCTGCTGTCTCGCAAGGCAGTCGCACTTAAAACTGGTATTTCGGAAGAGGTTTCGCCTGTTGAGCTATCAAAACTAAGTGACATACCTGAAGGGTCGCTTAGACCAACGTTGCGATTATTAGTCGATGAACATCTTGTTGACGATGAAGATAGCAAATACGCTATTTTTTCTCATGCGGTTAGGCGTTGTGCGGAACTGCTGGTTCAAAAGGCAGACAATGCCGGAAACGACGCGCCACAGGCTTCAAAAACAAACGGGACTAGGATAAGCATGAGGGGAGTTATTGAAGACCTCATCCGACAAGGTGGGCTAGATAGTGGTAAGACTGCCAATGAGATTCAGCAAATGGTTCTTCAACGTAGGCCAGGAACTGCACGCAATCCTCTTTACAAAGTTATTTTAGACCTTGTTCATGAGCAAAAGCTGACTCGCGGAATAAAAGATGGGATTTGGATGTACCGGAGAGCGGACTAATGAGACCCCCTGTTGTTTCTGGAAAGGAAGTTGTCAAGGCCCTTCAAAAGGTTGGCTTTACGATAAAAAGTCAAAAAGGTAGCCACGTCCATCTTGTAAAACCCCGAGGACTGCAGACTCTCCACGTCACCGTTCCAGTCCACAGCAACAAGGACCTCAACCCATTCGTACTCCGGTCCATTGCCCGACAAGCGGGATATTCAGCCGACGACTTCAGTCAATTGTTTTAGTCAACCCATTATATTTTCGGTTCCAAGGCAATCAAATTTTAACTCCAGCTTTCCATATTTTTATCAGAGATGCCTCATTTTATGAACCAAAAACCCTTCCCAAAACCCCACTCAACAGTAATCGTAGGAGCCCAGTGGGGCGACGAGGGCAAGGGCAAGATTGTGGACGTGCTGGCTGAGAAGAGCGATCTAGTTGTGCGCTACCAGGGCGGACCAAACGCAGGACACACCGTCATAGTCGGCGACAAGAAATTCAAATTGCATTTATTGCCCTCAGGAGTAATCCGCGGCAAGCGCTCGCTCATCGGAGCCGGAGTGGTCCTAGACCTTCTTTCTCTGCAAGAAGAGATGGCCGAGGTAAAGAAAGCAGGAATCAAGGTCACGCCCAAGGAACTTGGAATCGCCTACCGCACCCCGCTCATCCTCCCCACTCACCGCCTCTTGGATGGCATCCAGGAAGAGTCCAAGAAAGGAAAAGCAGTCGGCACCACCAAGCGCGGCATCGGGCCGGCTTACTCCGACCTTGCGCTTCGCACTGCGCTTATGTTCACTGATGTTTTTGCAAAGGACTGGCCAAAGAAGCTGGACGCAGCGGTTTATGCCCACGAGGAAATCCTTGGCAAGCAATACAACGCAAAAATCGACGACGCAACCCGCAAGTCAATAACAGAGCTCAAGGAAATCCCGAAGTTCTTCGACGGTTTCCAGGCTAACGTGAACCTTGAGGTCAATCAGGCTTTGGATGCAGGAAAGAACGTGCTTTTCGAGGGCGCACAGGGCGCGCTCCTGGACAACTTGTTTGGCACTTACCCGTTCGTGACTTCCTCGCACCCGATTGCAGGAGGAGCATGCGTCGGAGTCGGAGTCCCGCCACGCGCAATCGACAAAGTCGAAGGCGTAGTCAAGGCTTATTGCACCAGAGTAGGCTCCGGGCCATTCACCACCGAGCTATCCGGAAAGGTTGCAGACGAGTTGCGCAACAAAGGCGGCGAGTTCGGAACAACAACCGGAAGGCCGCGCCGAACCGGCTGGATGGACTTGGTCGCGCTTCGCTTCTCAAACCGGCTGAACGGCTTTACCGGAATGCACATCACCAAGCTTGACGTCCTAGGCGGCCAGCCCGAGATTATGTATTGCGATTCTTACGAAATCGATGGCAAGAAAGTCGCCGAATACCCCGCTGACCCCGTTTTCGCCGAGAAAGCAAAGCCCGTTTACCAGAAGATGGCTGGCTTTGAGGACTTGGACGAGGCAGGCTGGGCGAAGGTGGCTAAGGAAGGAAAGGCCAAGGGCCTTGACGCGCTTCCAAAGAACGCGCTTGCCTACGTCAAAAAAGTCAGCGAACTATCAGGAATACCGATTATCTCGGTATCTGTAGGGCCTGAACGCGATTTCATCATCTTTGCAAAATAGGATTTTTGTGTGTAAAGGGATTTTTTATGGGCAAGCTTAAGGAACTCAACCCAATCGAGTCAGTCTACCAGACGGACATCAAAGAAGCAAAGCTCCTGGCGCGCGGTAAGGTCCGCGACGTGTACGACGCAGGCGACAAGGTAGTTTTGGTTGCAACCGACCGGCTTTCCGCATTCGATGTTGTCTTTGAAGACCCGATTCCACAGAAGGGCGCGGTGCTCAACCAGATTGCAGCATTCTGGTTTGAAAAAACCAAGGGCATCGTCGAGAACCACTTCATCTCAACTGACGTATCCACTTACCCCAAGCCGTTCTCGGATTACCCCGACTTGCTCAAGTCACGCTCAAGCCTGGTCAAAAAGACCGCTCCAATCCGCTTGGAGTGCGTGGTGCGCGGCTACCTTTCAGGTTCAGGCTGGTCAAGCTACCGCGACTCCGGCGAAGTCTGCGGAATCAAGCTGAGGCCGGGGTTGAAGGAGTCCGAACGCTTGGACGAACCCATATTCACTCCGACTACCAAGGCCGAGGTTGGCCACGATGAGCCTGTCAACGAGTCAAATGCAAAGGAAATAGTTGGCAGCACCGAGACTTTCGAAACGCTCAAGGACTACTCAATCAAGCTGTATAAGTTCGCCTCGGACTATGCGGCAAAGAAGGGAATAATCATTGCCGACACCAAGTTCGAGTTCGGTTATTTGGGCGGCGACAGCATCGAGGCCGGTGGCAAAATCATCCTCATCGACGAGGCCCTCACGCCGGACTCCTCAAGGTTCTGGCCTGCTGAGCTTTACGCTCCAGGCTCAAACCCGCCGTCGTACGACAAGCAGTTCGTGCGCGATTACGTTTCTTCGATTGGCTGGAACAAAAAACCGCCCGCTCCGAGGCTTCCGCAGAATGTCATTGACAGGACGACCCAGAAGTACTTGGAAGCGTACGAGAAGCTGACTGGACAGAAGCTAGACTGATTGGTTGCGATGAACACGATTTCCTTTGAGGATTTCTCAAAAGTCGACCTTCGCACAGGAAAAATCATCCAAGTCGAGGACTTCCCGCAGGCAAGAAAGCCAGCATACAAGGTCAAGGTTGACTTTGGCCCGGAAATCGGCATCAAGCAGTCCAGCGTGCAGGCAACAAACTACTCAAAGGACGAGCTTGTTGGAAAAACCGTCATCGGAGTAGTGAATTTTACCCCAAAAAACATCGCAGGATTCCAGTCCGAGGTTCTTCTTTTGGGCGTTTCTGGCGAGGATGGAAAGCTTTCGCTTCTGGTGCCCAGCAAGGCCGCAAAAGCGGGGCAAAAAGTATACTGACATTATTATTTCCAAGCCTTCGGTGCAGGGCTTTTAAACGTCCATTTGCACAATTGTATTACAAGCCGCTTGGCTTCTGCAAGGCGGTTTTGGCACATTCTCAAGCTTAGGGTCGAGGGGTTTTCGTATGGCTTTGTCAAGCGCGCCTTTGGCAGTAATAATGATGGGCTCAAAAGCCGATGTTGAGACTGCAAAGAAGGTCGCCGAGACGCTCAAGGAATTCGACATCGCCTCGGTGATGCGCGTTGCCTCAGCACACAAGACCCCCGAAAACGCCATCTCCATTGCAAAGGAGTACGAAAAGCAGTCCAAGGAAGGACGCAAAATCGTAATCATCGCAGTAGTCGGCATGTCCAACGCCCTTTCAGGCATGCTTGCAGGAACAACCAGCCTCCCAATCGTGACCATTCCCAACTCGGACAACGAGCACGACATCTTTTCCTGTTTGCGCATGCCTTCGGGCATCTCGCACATGACCATTCTTGGACCGCAGAACGCGGGCCTTGCTGCTGCAAAAATCCTTGCAACCGGAGACTCCAAGCTTGGCGCAAAAATTTCAGAGTACCAGAAGAAGATCTCGGACAAGGTATTCGCAGCTGACGACGAGCTTCGTGGCTGAATCGGTAGATAATAATTGGCACAGACAAGCAAGATTCACAGGATAGAAGTCACCACTAAAGCAGGGTGCCGCGACCCGGTAGCCGAAGGCGTACTTTCAGGAGCAAAGTCCGACCTTGGAATCTCAGGCCTGAAACAAGTTCGCATGGCCGAAGTCTATTACCTTTCATCCGACTCCGTTGATTTGTCAAAGGAAAAGCTGGTCACTCTTGCAGAACAGCTCTTCTGCGACCCGGTAATCCAGGAATACTCGATTGATTCCTCAATCCTCAAGGTCAGCTGGCCAAAATCCGAAGTCCGGTTCCTTGATGGAGTCACCGACAACACCGGCGCAGCAGCATCAGAAGGCGCAGCTGATGTTCTTGGAGTTGCAAATGACTCGATTCACGTGCGGAGTTCAAGGATATTTGCTTTTGATGGAATTACCGAGGAAAAAGTAAAGGAGATTTCAAAAGGGCTCCTTGCAAACGCGATGATTCAAAGGTTCGAGATATTGAAATAGGCAGATGAAACGAAAGCAACCAAGATGACTATTCAAATGGAAAACGAAAAAGCAGTGCAGTTCAACGAACTCGACTCCGAGGGGCTAGCCGCGCTTTCGCAATCGATGCTCCTCTCCCTCGATGCTGTTGAGATGAAGAAGGTCCAGGACCACTTCGTCAAGCTTGGCAGGAATCCCACTCAGGCAGAGCTTGAGACCATCGCCCAGACTTGGAGCGAGCACTGCAAGCACAAGACATTTACCGCAGAAATCGAGTACGACAACGGCTCAGGCAAGACCGAAAAAATCGACGGCCTGTTCAGCTCGCTGATTCGCAAGGCAACCCTTGACATCAAGGCCAAGATGGGCAAACGCGGCGAGGAGTGGCTTGTCTCGATGTTCAAAGACAACGCAGGTATCATCAAGTTCAACGAGAAATACGATTTCGCATTCAAAGCAGAGACGCACAACCACCCCTCGGCACTAGACCCGTTCGGCGGTGCAAATACCGGAGTCGGAGGCGTAATCCGCGACGTTTTGGGTGCTGGATTGGGTGCCAAGCCTTACTTCAACACCGACGTGTTCTGCCTCGCGCCACCGGACTTTGATAATTCTAAAGTGCCCGAAGGCATCCTTGCGCCCAAGCGCATCTTGCGCGGAGTGGTTGCCGGAGTGCGCGACTATGGCAACCCGATGGGGATACCCACAATCAACGGCGGGTACTACTTCCACGAAAATTATTTGGGCGCGCCCTTGGTGTTCTGCGGAACCGGAGGCTTCATGCCCCGCGGTATGCACGAAAAAGCAGCTAAGGTTGGTGACGCCATCGTAGTTGTTGGCGCAGAAACCGGGCGCGACGGAATCCACGGCGCGACTTTCTCCTCAATCGAGCTTGACGCAAACGCCTGCACCGGCGCAGTGCAAATCGGAAACCCGATTGAGGAGCGCAAGGTAATGGACGGCTTGCTTTTGGCACGCGACAAGCACATTTACAATTTTGTCACAGACTGCGGCGCAGGAGGGTTCTCCTCGGCAGTAGGGGAGATGGCAGAGAGCCTTGGCTGTGAAGTGTGGCTCGAAAAAGCTCCTCTCAAGTACAAGGGACTCAAGCCGTGGGAAATCTGGGTCTCCGAGTCGCAGGAAAGGATGATTCTTTCAGTATCGCAGGACAAAGTCGCAGAGCTAATCGAGCTTTTCAGGCGCGAGAACGTGCAGGCAGTAGTAATCGGCAAGATTACCGGCTCCAAGCGGTTGGTGGTCAAGCACGGCGCGGACGTAATCTGCGACCTGGACTGTGACTTCGTACACCGTGCGGTTCCAAGAAAGAAGATGGTTGCAAAGAAAAGGAAAGCATCGGGTTCTGCGGCTGCAGCCGGAAGTGCAAAGGATGCAAAGATTGCGGTTCCAAAGGACCTTTCCGTTCCCCTCATTTCCATACTTTCGGGCTGGAACACCTGTTCCAAGGAGTGGACCGTGCGGCAGTACGACCACGAAATCCAGGCGCATAACGTAATCAAGTCAATGAACGGCAAGCTGATGGACGGCCACGGCGATGCCTCGGTGCTGCAGCCGTTCGTGGAATCCTACGAAGGAATCGCTGTTGCAAACGGCTTGAACCCTCTTTACGGCACTATTGACGCTTATGCAATGGCTGCAAGCGCAATCAACGAGGCAATGCGCAACGTAGTATGCGTTGGAGGAAACCCCGCCGAGACCGTTCTTCTTGACAACTTCTGCGCTCCAAGCCCAAAGAACCCCGAAAACCTCGGGGACATAGTTGAGGAGTGCAAGGCCTGTTACGATTATTCAGTCGAGTACATGACTCCGTTTGTTAGCGGCAAAGACAGCCTGCACAACGAGTTCAAGCTTGCTGACCGCACCATCCCCATCCCGCCGACGCTGCTCATCAGCGCAGCAGCCAAGGTGCCGGACGTGCGCAAGTGCGTGACTGCTGACTTCAAGAACGCAGGAAACGCCATTTACCTAGTCGGAAAGACCTTCGAGGAACTCGGAGGCTCGCAGTACCATTATCTCAACAACGTCGAAGGCGGAAACGCGCCCAAGGTTGATGCCAAGGAGTCCAAGAAGATTTTCGAATCGATGCACTTGGCAATCAACTCCGGCCTAGTCCGGGCCTGCCACGACTGCTCCGAAGGCGGAATCGGCGTTGCAGTTGCTGAGATGTGCTTCGGCTCCGAGCTTGGAGCGGAGATTTCGCTTGGCAAGGTCCTTTACGAGGGCAGCGACAAGCGCGACGATTTCATCCTTCTTTCCGAGTCCAACTCACGTTTCGTAGTCGAAGTCGAGCCTGCGAACGCGGCAAAGTTCGAGGAGAAGCTCAAAGGGTTGCCGGTTGCAAGGATTGGCTCGGTCACTGCTGACAAGAAATTTACCGTTGCAGGCATTGCAGGGACAAAAGTCATTTCTGCTGACGTTTCAACTCTCAAGGCGGCTTGGAAGAAGCCAATGGATTGGTAATTTTAATGGTCGTTGAAAAAGTTGCATCTTCAGACGCCCTTCGCGCGCTCATACTCCGAGCGCCAGGCATCAATGCCGATGAGGAAACCGCGCTTGCGTTCCAGCTTGCAGGAGCCGCACCGGAACGCGTGCACATACTCGAACTTTTGGAGAAGCGCAAGAAGCTTTCCGACTACGACATCGCAGTAATCCCGGGTGGGTTCTCCTACGGCGACTACATTTCATCAGGAAAAATACTTGGAAACAAAATCAAGTTCAACCTGCGAGATGATTTCGACTCGTTCATCCGCGCTGGCAAGCCTGTTCTTGGAATCTGCAACGGCTTCCAGGTCCTGGTCAAGTCGGGGATGCTTCCCGGTGGTGACGACGGGAGTTTTTCCAAGAAGCCTACTTGCACGCTATTCCAAAACGACATCGGAAGGTTCCAGGACCGCTGGGTGCACTTTGCAAACGTCTCCAAAAACCGCGAGATTATGGCAGGAGTGCAAAAGATTTTCTGCCCCATAAACCACGGCGAGGGCAAGTTCATCCCTGAATCCAAGGAGCTTTTGGAGCAGCTTTACGCAAACGACCAAATCATCTTCAAGTTCACAACTGCGGACGGAAAAATCGCGGACAAGTTCCCGGACGTGCCCAACGGCTCTACGGACGCAATCACAGGCGTGTGCAACCGCAACGGAAACGTAATCGGCCTGATGCCGCACCCCGAGAAATACCTTTATCCACAGAACAGCCCATATTGGTGTGCAGAAGGCCTCCAGAACCAGGGCTCGGACAGCAGGGCATTCTTTGACTCGATAGTCAATTTCGGCCGCAAGGCAAAGGAAAAGAACGGGTAATCAAATGACACCAAAAATCCAGGAACTTACATATTCAAAGTCCGGCGTTGACCGCAAGGCGCGTGCCAAGGCCAAAGACTTCTCCGCTTTCGGCCGCACGATGACCGTCGGCACTTTCCACACGCCCTTCATGAACCTGGTAAAAAGCGGGGACACACAGTTCTCAGCTCTTCTTGCAGACGGAGTCGGCACCAAAGTGCTTCTTGCTCAGCTTGCTGACAAGCACGACACAGTCGGAATCGACGGCGTAGCGATGGTTGCAAACGACGCAGCTCGCTGCGGCCTTGACTGCAGGCTGCTAGTTGACATCATAGACATCCACCACTCTGACAAGGCGCTCATCTCCCAGCTTATCACGGGCATCGAAACAGGCGCAAAGCAGGCCGGGTGCGCCGTAGTCGGCGGCGAGACTGCTGACGTTCCGACTTTGGTTGCTGGAGTGGGCAAGAACCCCTACAACCTCAATTTCTCGCTTTATGCCGAAGCTGAGAAGGACGACCTCATACTCGGAACCGGCTTGCAGCCGGGTGACGCAATCATCGGCCTGGAAAGCGCCGGAATCCACAGCAACGGCTTCTCGCTGGTTCGCAACGTGCTTTTCTCAGAGTGGGGCGGCTATTACAAGGACCCGTTCGCAAAAGTCGACGGCCTGGACTTGCCGCTTGTCGAGGAGTGCCTTACTCCAACACGCATTTATGCAAAAGCCGTTCGCGCGTTCCAGAAGGCAACCGGACTGGCAAAGGCAGGAGTCCACATTACAGGAGACGCTTACCCCAAGTTCGACAAGCTCTTTGCATTCAACAAGGGAATCGGCCTTGAATTCGACAACTTCGAGCCGCAGCCAATCTTTGACGTGCTTCAGGCTACTGCCAAGAAGCTGGGCAAGACCATCACCGACGAGGAGATGCTCCGCACGTTCAACATGGGCTGGGGGTTTGCGCTTGTAGTCTCTGCGGAGAGCGCGGAAGGCGCGATGGACTTCTTCACCAACAACGGCATCGCGTGCGAGCGCATCGGCACGGTCAACAACAAGGCAGGCCGCATCAGCGCAAAGTACAAAGACCGCGTGTTCAACCTGGTTTGAGTTGCAGGCAAAGCTCAGTCATTCTTCTAAATTTTCATTGAAAGGTGCATTTTATGTTTCCAGTAACCCTGTACAAAAAACTCAAGCGCGGCCCCCAGGTCATCACGCTCAAGGACGCTTCCACCATCTCGGCATACACCGGGGTCGCCCCCGGAGACCGCGTGCTTGACGCTGGCGCAGGAAGCGGCTTCCTCACCATCTACCTTGCCTCGCTTGTCGGCAAGGACGGCAAGGTCTATTCCTACGACATCCGCGAGGACTTCGCCGAGCTCGTGCGTAAGAACGTGGAAAAGGCAGGGTTTACCGACAGGGTTGAACTCAAGGTAGGCGACGTGTTTGAAAAAATCGAGGAGACCGAGCTTGACCTTGTCAACTTGGACATGGCCTGCTCGGAAAAGGCGCTTCCCAATGCCTTTGCCGCGCTTCGAGCCGGAGGGTACTGCACTGGTTATCACCCAAACGTGGAGCAGGTGAAGGCCTTCGTCACAGTAGGCACCGAGCTCGGGTTTGCGCACGTAATCTCGCTTGAGACAATAGAGCGCGAACTCTTGGTAAGGCCGCACGGCTGCAGGCCCGCAACAACCGGCCTGACGCACACCGGCTACATAACCATTTTGAGGAAGCCGAAGGACGACGCCAAGTTGCAGAAAGCAACTCCGAAGGCCTGACGGAAAAGGTCAAAAACCCGTTTGCAGCAGTCTTTTCATGGAAAAAGCACCGCGAACCATTGCGGCAGGCGAGTTCAAACTGCTCGAACGCTCTATTTTTGCCTTCGAGCATTCGCGCTCAAGCGGGTCGTCACAGGAGGCGTTGGACTCGCTTAAGCGGGTGCATGATATCGTTGCCACCAGCAAGCCCGAGGTGGCTGCGCTTGGGATTGATTTGCTTGAACGTGCAGCCCAGCATCGCCACAAGTCGGTGCAAAGCGCCGTTGCAGGCTACCTTTCCAGCCTTTCCAAAAACGAGCGTGAAGAAGTGGCGCAGATGGCCAAGGAAGCCATCAGCCGCCAGATAGGCAACTATTCCGGCATGCCTTACGCGGATACTTTCCTGAAGTCCTTGAAAAAATAAGGAATGTGCGTTTTTTCAGCGCGTCCTTTCGATGACTGTTTTGTGGAGCGCGTTAACGTGCTTACCCAGTTGCTCGAGCGCAAGGTTGTACTCTTTTTGGGATGCGATAAGCGCAGCCTTCTTTCCTTGGAGCTCCCTCGCTTTTTCTTGTATTCTTGTAAGGTCTATGTTAGTGCCCTCGCGCCTTCCGTTAGTCATATCCGGGGCTTTACTTGCGATTCTCTGAAGCTTGTCCGTCATAGTCCCGATTAATTCCGTATTCTGCGTCAATTCCGAGACGTGCGGGCTTTCCGGGTGGACTATTTCAAGATGCTGGCCCAGCTGCCTGTTGATGGCGCCTACTTTCTCCGTCAGCCGGTTTATTTCGCGAAGTTCCTTATTTCCGGAAATCATGGTTTTTCTCATGGCAAGCTCCTCCAAGTTGTTTGGGGTCAATAAGACATTACAATGAGATTGCGGCTTCTTTTTATACCAAACGGCGAATCAGGCCCTTTTCAGAAGGTAAGCCATCAAAAACAGCGCAAAGCTTGAGAGTGCAATCGCAGCTCCCGTTGCCACGCCTATGTAGTAGGACGCGATTATTCCCATCCACACCGAAAGGATTCCAAAAGCAGCGGAGAGTGCGAGCGTGGTTGTGAAGTCCTTTTTGAGCTGGAGCGCGGCAAGCGGCGGGATTATCATAAGAGCAGAGACAAGCATTATCCCTGCGACCCGGAGCGCAAGCACAACCGTGATGCCAACAAGGCCAAAGAAAATATAGTTGATTGCCGAGACCGGCATCCCGCTTGCCTTGGCGCTGTCCTCGTCAAAGCTGATATAGAACAGCTGCCTGCGCAGGATTGCGATGGTTGCAATTACTATTGCGCCAAACACCGCGATGAACTGCACGTCCGAGCTGGTGATTGCAAGGATGCTTCCAAAGAGGTAGGACATCAAGTCGACGCTGGTGACGTGCGCAAGCGAAAGCAGGACAATGCCCGTTGCAAGGCCAACTGGAAGAAGCAGGCCGATTGCCGCATCCCCTGAAATCTTCATCTTCTCGCGAATGCGGTTGATTCCGAGGCCGGAAAGCAATGCCACGAAGCCTGCCACTATGAGCACGTCTATGTTAAGCGCGATCGCAGCGGCAATCCCGGCAAGGCTTGCGTGCGCGATGCCGTCGGTCATGAAGGAAAGCTTGCGCAAAACGATGAACAGGCCGAGCACGGCGCAGATTACCGCGACTATGGTGCCTGCGACAAAGGCGTTCTGGATGAATTGGTAGCCTAGGAACTCGAACATAAATTATGCACCATGCTCGTGGTCGTGCGCGATTGCGTGCACCCCGTGGCCGTAGGCCTTCGGGAGCGCGCCGCTCTTTGCGATGTCTTTGGGGTGGCCGCAATAGAACACCCTGCGGTTGAGGCAGATTACCTTGTTGACCAGGTAGGACATGAACGAAAGGTCGTGCGAGATTATGATTATGGTCATCCCCGCATCGTTGAGCCTCTCAAGCAAACAGCAGAACTTCTCCTGCTGCTCCGAGTCTATTCCGGTTGTTGGCTCGTCAAGTAAGAGCAAGTCAGGCTTTGAGACAAGGGCGCGGGCAAGGAAGACGCGCTGCATCTGTCCTCCGGAAAGCTCGCCGATGCGCTTGCTTGCCTGGCTTTCCAGTCCGACTTCGTGCAATGCGTTGGCAACCGCTTTCTTCTGCTCTCCTGAAAGCGGCATAAGATTGTTTTTTTGGGTCAGACCCATCGCGGCGACTTCAAAGACGCTTGCGGGAAAGTTCGGGTCGAACTGCACCTTCTGGGGGACAAACCCAACGCGGCTCCAGTCGGAAAAGTCGGCTTGCTTCTTTCCAAAAAGCTTGACGCTGCCTGAAGTCGGTTCCTCAAGTCCGAGGGCAATCTTGAATAGTGTGCTCTTGCCTGCCCCGTTGGGGCCGATTATTCCCAAAAAGTCGCCTTTTTGAACTGCAAACGACACCGAGTCGAGCGTTGGCTCGCCTGCGTATGAGAATGAGATGTCCGAGAACTCAAGGACAGCCACCTTTGCGCTTGCTTTGCGGGCAACGGGTTTTTTCATCCAAGCACCTTCGCAAGCGTGTCGGCGTTCTCCTTCATCACTGAAATGTAGTCCTTTCCAGCAGCGCGGTCTTTTGCGGTGAGAGTGTGCAGGGGGTTGAGCGTCAAGACCGTGCCGTTGATTTCCTTGGCAATTGCCTGTGCAGCGCGCGGGTCAAGGAACGGCTCTGCAAAGATGGTGGTGATGTTTGTGGCACGAGCCGTGTCAACGATTGTTGCCATCTCCTGCGCGCTTGGCTCGTCGCCTGCGAACTCCTCGATTACAGCTGCGTAAGTCAGGTTGTACCTTGCGTTGAAGTACGTGAATGCCGGGTGAAAACCCACGTATTTGCGACTTGTCAGGTTGGCAGTCCTGTTTTCGATGTAGATGTCCAACAAGTCAAGCTTTTCGTAGTACGCTGACGTTTGTGCCTGGTAGTATTCCGAGTTTGCCGGGTCAACCGAGATGAGTGCGTTCTTTATCCACAGGATTTCCATCTTGGCCATCATCGGGTTGAGCCACACGTGCGGGTCGTAGAAGCCGTGGTCCTTGTCCTCTGCCTCCACAAGCTTAAGCCCTGCGGATGCCTCGACTATCCGGACGGACTGCGGAAGGGTCTTTGCAACCCGCTCGGCGTATGGTTCAAGCCCGGCGCCGTTGAAAACAAAGATGTCAGCAGAGTTGATGAGTTCCAGGTCCTTGGGGCTGGGCTCGTAAGTGTGCGGGTTGGTGCCATCAGGAAGCAGGTTCACCACAGCCGCGCCGTCGCCTGCCACTTTTTTTGCGAAGTCCTCGAGGAAGTACGTGGTTACCACGATTACCGGCTTATGATAGGTTTCCGGGGTTGGTGATGCGGAAACAGTGGCGTTTTGGGTGGGGGTTGCAGTCGGGACAGGGACCTGCTGCTGTACGCAGCCTGCAAGGAGCAGGCAGGAAAACAGGAGGCAGATGCTGAGCAGTTTGGAGTCCATAAGAAACACGTACACTATTCAACGCAGACAAGGTTATTAATAATTGACAAAATAGTTAATAATATTCCGGGCTTGGTTCTTATTGGTGTTATTAACAAATGGCCATAATCAGCATCTCGGTTGACGACAATACCCTCAAGGAGGCTGACGAGGCCGTTGAAAGGATGGGAATGCGCAACCGCTCCGAGCTTTTCCGCAGGGGCGTAGAGAGCATCCTCTCCGAGGCGAGGCAGAACCAGGCGCTTCCCGCAAATTCGGATGCCGTGCTCATCGCAGTGCACGACGAGGAAGCCGAAGGCGAGGTCACGCACATCAAGCACGGCTACGAAAAGATTACCGTGATGCAGACCCACACCCATATCGGCGCTGACAAGTGCCTTGAAATCTTCGTGCTCAAAGGCGACGGCAAGAAGATGTCCGAGTTTTCGCAGGAGCTTCTTTCGAACCGAAAAATCAGGTATTCGCGGCTGGTAAGGACCTGAAATTGAAAACAAGAACTAGTTTTAGCCCAGCGTAACTTGCTCGTCGCACGCAGTGCCGTTCCAGCCCTGGCTGCACGTGCAGGTCAGGTTCTCGTTGCACTTCCCGTTCAGGCAGGACGGGTCGCATACCGGCACGTTGCAAGTCAGGCCATCCCATCCGGCTTCGCACTGGCACTGGTGGCTTTCCGAGCAGGTGCCGTGTTCGCAAGAAGGCAAGCATACGGGGATGTCGCAGGTCGTGCCGTTCCATCCAGCAGGGCAGGTGCACGTGCGGTTTTCGTTGCACGTACCGCGCAGGCACTCCGGCTCGCAGGCTATTGACGAGCAGTCAGCGCCCGAAAAGCCGGGCTTGCATTCGCATTGGTGCTGTTCGTTGCATTTTGAGCCGTTCTTGCACTCCGGCTTGCACATTGTGATGTTGCAGAACTCCCCGCCCCACAGGTCGTCGCACATGCAGGAGCGGTCGTTCTGGCAACTGCCGTGGATGCAGGGCTTGGTGCAGATTGGCACGTTGCAGGACAATCCCTGCCAGTTCTTGCTGCACATGCAGGTGTGGTTCTCGGCGCAGATGCCGTTGACGCAGTCAGGTGAGCAAACGGGAATAGTGCATTGTGCACCAGCCCATCCGGGCTCGCAGCCGCAGGTATTTGGCGCGACGCACGAGCCGTGGTTGCAGGACAGGTTGCAGATTGGCACGTCACAGGCAGTCCCGTTCCAGCCGGCCTGACAGTTGCAGGTTACGTTGTCAGCTGCAAGCTTGCCGTGGGTGCATAATGGGTTAGGGGTTGCGATGCCAAATGCGGAAGTGACCGACGCCTTGACCTGGTCGTTTGAATATGCCGCATACGCGACCACTGCAAGCGCGATGAGCGCTCCAAGCACTAGGTATGAAACGTGGCCTTTGCTCTTGTCATCCATCATGGTTACCTGCCGTGTTAACCATTAATCATCGGGGGAATTATAAAACGTAAGCTGCCGCGCCCTAGAACCGGCGCGGGCAGGAATGAAAAAAGAAAAGGGGAGACGAACCGCCTAGGCCGCCATTGACGAGATGCCCGCTACTGTGAAGAACATCACGGCCAGCACCGCAAGAACAGCAAATATTGCCGCCGGAAGGAGGAACGTCGCAACTGCGCGCATCGTGCTGTAATTGTGGATGTTGCGGAATGCAATCACCATCGCGTAGCACACATACAGCATTAACGCAAAGCTTGCGAACCCGTAAACCGCCCCGACGATTCCGGTGCGTACGGGCACGCCGTAGGCATATGCGGCCGGCGCGTAAAGGATGTCAAACACGAATGCGACCAGCGCCATCACAATCGACATCGGAGACTGTATCAGGGCCATCGCATAAGTCTGGGCATCATAGCTTCCCTTTCCGCCCAAAAGCTTGGCGAACATGAGCAGGACCCCTGAAAACACCAGCAGAAGGAGCGGAACAAGTATTGCGCCGCTTACTATCGTGCCAACCAGCGCGCTTGCAACGTCTGTCTTTGCGTGGGCAAGGAGCGCAAGCTGGCTTATGAATACGCTGACCACGCCCCCGATGGCGGCCCACTGCACCGCAGTAGAAAGGTCCGGCTTTGCCTTGAATTTTGAGAAGAACCTGTTCGGATCGGAAACCGCCTGACGCCACGTGTCGTAAGTCTTGTTCAAGTCCATACCACTCTGCCCCCTTTGGGCGTTACGCCCGCATACAAATAACCCGTTGCAGGGTATAAATGGCTAACCTTTGGGCGTTTCGTCCCATACCACGGGTGGCCTGCGCCTTTTTTATTCCCCGAAAGGAAAGATTCCTTACGCGCAGACCAAACGGGTTTTTGGGCATGGACTACGGTTTCCTGAAAGGAAAGCAAGCATGGATGCTTGCAGCAAGCATCGCAGTTGCCCTGGCGGCAGGATTTGTAGGCTCGCTTTTCACGATCCCGTCGATTCCCACCTGGTATGCCCAGCTTGCAAAGCCCGCTTTCACCCCGCCCAGCTGGCTGTTCGGCCCGGTCTGGACCGTCCTTTATGTGCTGATGGGCATTGCGTTCTTTCTTGCGTGGCGAAAGGACTTCAAGGGTGCTGGGAAGGACGTTGCAATTGGCACATACTGCCTCCAGCTTGCGCTCAACATCCTCTGGTCTGCGGTATTCTTCGGGATGCACTCGACAATCGGGGGCCTGGCCGTCATCGCGCTCTTGTGGGTTTCGATTGCCGGCACGATAATGGTTTTCTTCCGCATCTCCAAGCCCGCGGCATGGCTCTTGCTCCCATACCTGCTGTGGGTAAGCTTCGCGTCGTTTTTGACCTACGCAGTCTGGACGCTCAACGGCTGAATAAATATTTGAATGCATCCACAATACTATCCTGGTTTTTTCAATGCGCATAGTCTTCCTTGGCACCAACGGGTGGTTCTCGACAAACACCGGCAACACCAACTGCACGCTCATTGAAACATCCAGGCGATATATAGTCCTTGACGCAGGCGACGGCATCCAAAGGCTCCTGGAATACGCCCCGGATTGCTCCAAGCCGCTCGACATTTTCATCTCGCACTTCCACCTGGACCACATCATCGGCCTGCACCAGCTCTGCAGGTTCCACTACAAGAGGATACGCATCTTCGTCCAGCCGAAGGGAAAGAGGGTCGCGGAGTCGGTAATCAGCAAGCCGTTCACCGACGCGCTGGAGAACCTCCAAAACGTCGAGGTAAGGGAGCTTGCAATCGGCCGCAACAGCATTTCCGACGGGTCGGGCGACTACTCCGTCGAAGTGGCGTGGCTTTTGCACGCCGACCCCTGCATAGGGTTTCGACTGGAGCTTTCGGACAAGGGCAAGAAGAAAATTGTTTCGCACTGCCTTGACAGCGGGCCGTGCGATGCGATAAAGGCGCTTTCCTCCGGCGCCGACCTTCTGATTGCCGAGTGCGGCAACACCCCCGGCGAGGAGAACGACCCGGCGTGGCCGCACATGAACCCCGAGATTGCCGCAGCGCTTGCCAAGGAATCGAAAGCGAAGGCACTTGCCTTGACCCACTTTGCAGCACACAAGTACCCTGCGCTTTCGGACCGCAAGGCAGCCGAAAAGGCAGCCAAGGCAGTATTTGCAAAAACAGTCTGCGCAAGCGACGGCCTGGTTTTGGACGCCTGAGCTGGGGAAAAAACAAACATCGGAAAAAGAGCTTGGAAAAAATTGGAAAAGAAAAAGGGGGATGCGGGCAAGCCGCCCGCCTGATCGTCTTTACCACTTGTTGTGGAAGTACGCCTTGAACTTGTTGGGCACGTACAGGAATATCGCGGTTGCAAGCGACAGCGATACGAGCTTGTCAACGACGTTCACAAGGAGCGTCTCACCAAACGACGCCACTGCCGCGTTGGGCAGGATGTTGTAGAGCGCCTCCTGGATGTATATCGTCGAGCCGTACGTCGGGAACTTGCCGAACGCCATTATGCTTATCGAGAACACGATGAACGTGTTGGTGAGGGCAAGCAGGAGCCCCGCGACAATCAGCTTGGCCGGGTCCTTGAGGCTCAGCCAGCCGTCCTTGTAGAGCATCCAGGTCGCGAACGCCACCCAAATGCTTGAGAACGCCCACACCCACTGCGTCGAGCCCCATGCGAAGTATGCCATCGCGACGTTGTACAGCACTCCGCCCGCGACTCCGGCCCACAGGCCGGCGACCATCACCGCAAGCGACGTAGCCCACGTGTCGATGTATACCGGCAGCCTCACGGTGTAGGTGAGTATTGCGGTAACGTAATTGAGTATTGCGACGAGGATCACGAACACGAATGCCGCAAGCATGGATACGTGCATTGTCTTCGGCTTCTTCGGCGCAGCTTCCTGCGCGGCCTTGCGCACAGCAACGCCCTTTGCGCGGACCGTTTTCACTGCGCGCGCTACCTTCCTTGCCTTTCCGGCCTTCGGTTTTCTAGCCATGTTCCCAATTCCCTCGTCAAACCCCTGATGGGCTTTATTCCTAACGGGTTAATTTTGCTTCCTTTATATCAGTTGCCAATCGGGCCTTGCGCACTCCGGCCCGCGGAGAAGCCGGCGGACCGCCGAAAGTGGGAAAATAGTGGGATTTATATTGCTTTGCGGCCAAGACTAATAATCAACTCTTACGGGGTGCAATGAATGGACGAATCGAAGCAGACTTTTTCAGGCAAGGGCGGTCCAGTTCATCTCTGCACCCGCACAGCCACGTAGGCTTAAGCTTGCGGTGCCCAAAGGAAAGCTCTTTGACAAGGTAAGCGGCCTCTTGTCCGAAGCCGGGCTATGCCTTTCGCAGAACGGCCGCAACTACCGGCCCAAGTGCGCCGACTTTGAGATTGAAGTCAAGGTCTTAAAGCCCCAGAACATACCCAAGCTGGTTGAGCTTGGCTCCCAGGACTTGGCGTTCACGGGATATGACTGGATAGTGGAGGAGGGCGCGCAAGTCCGCGAGCTTTTGGACACCGGATTTGACGCAGTTAAAGTGGTTGCTGCAGTGCCTGCTTCGACCAACCTTGAATCTCTGGAAGGCAGACGCATCCGCGTGGCTTCAGAGTACGAGAACCTGACCAAGAACTTCCTTTCGGGCCGCAACCTGGATTTTGTGTTCATCCGCTCCTTTGGCGCAACCGAGTCCTTCGTGCCTGAGGATGCCGACATGATAGTGGACAACTCCTCCTCAGGGACCACTCTCAAGGAGAACGGGCTTCTGGTGTACTCCGAGATACTCTTATCCTCCACGCGCCTGGTTGCAAACAAGGAGTCGCTTTCCGACCCGTGGAAGGCGCAGAAGATTGCCGACGTCCTTCTTTTGCTGCAAAGCGTCATCGAGGCCCGCAAGCGCCTTCTCATTGAGATGAACGTGCCGCAGGACCGGCTTGAGGCCATCCTGCCTGCGCTTCCCTGCATGAAGGCGCCGACAGTAGCCAAGCTGTATGGCGACAAGCAGGAGGGCTATGCGGTCAAGACCGCGGTGCTGAAAGACGAAGTGCCCTCGCTGATCCCCAAGCTCAAGGCCCTTGGGGCAACGGACATACTGGTCTACTCATTGCGGCAGGTGACACTATGAACGGGCTACAAGATGCTAGCGTGGGCAACAGGGTCGCGGAAGTCTGCCGCAAGACAAAAGAGACTTCGATTAGCGTCCGCCTGAACATTGATGGCTCGGGCAAATACGGCGTAAGCACGCCCATCGGCTTCCTTAACCACATGCTTGAGGCGTTTTCAAAGCACGGACTCTTCGACTTGGAGCTTGACGCTACCGGCGATTTGGAGGTCGACCAGCACCACCTTGTTGAGGACTGCGGAATCGTGCTTGGCCAGGCGTTCAGGGAAGCACTCGGCGACAAGCGTGGAATCAACCGCGCAGGATACTTCGTGTTCCCGATGGACGAGTCACTTGCAATAGTCGCAGTTGACATCAGTGGAAGGCCCTTCCTGCAGTTTGACGCCAAGTTCAGGCGACGCGAGTGCGGGGCTTTGGACACCGACGTTCTTGAGGACTTCTTCCAGGGATTCGCAAGCAGCCTTGGAGCGAACATAGCCATCAGCATACCTGCAGGCAGGAGCGACCACCACAAGATTGAGGCACTGTTCAAGGCGTTTGCCAAGGCGATGAAGATGGCGTGCTCAAAGGAAGCGCGTGCAATGGGCAGCCTGCCCAGCACCAAGGGAATGGTTTGAGAAAAAAGGATTTGATTGAAATGATTGCAATAGTTGATTACGGCGCAGGAAACCTGTCCAGCGTGCGCAATGCCCTGCAAAAGCTCGGTTTGGAAAGCAGGGCAACCGGCAATTCGGAGGAAATACTCACAGCAGACCGAGTCATCCTCCCCGGAGTCGGCTCGTTCGGCTTTCTGATGCAGAGCCTGCGGCAAAAGGGATTGGATGCGGCAATAAGGCAGTCCATCAACAAAGGCACTCCGTTTCTTGGAATCTGCCTTGGTATGCAGGCTCTTTTTGAGTCCAGTGAAGAGAGTCCGGGTGTAGCGGGGCTTGGTGTATTCAAGGGCAAAGTCGTGCGCTTCCAGAAAGGAAAGGTGCCGCAGATTGGGTGGAATGAAGTCGTCCCAAACGGCAATGACATCGGTGGCGACCGCCTGTTCAACAAAGGTTTTGCATATTTTGTCAATTCGTTTTACTGCGCACCCGAAGACGCCTCAATCGTGGCAGCCACAACCGACTATTGCGGCGATTTCGCCTGCGCGGTGCAGAAAGGCAACATCACTGCAGTGCAGTTCCACCCCGAAAAGAGCGGCGACTGGGGGCTGGCATTCCTGAGGAGGTGGGCTGGATGCTGACAAAGCGAATCATCCCCTGCCTTGACGTAAAAGACGGCAGCGTGGTAAAGGGCACCAACTTTGTCAACCTGCAGTATGCAGGCGACCCAGTTGGGCTTGCAAAACGCTACAATGAGGAGGGTGCGGACGAGCTGGTCTTTCTTGACATCACCGCCTCGGTTGAGAAGCGCAGGACCATAATTGAATTAGTGCGAAGGGTTGCAGCTGAAGTGTTCATTCCGTTCACGGTTGGCGGCGGCATCAATTCCGTTGAGGAAATCCAGGAAATCCTTGCAGCAGGAGCTGACAAAGTCTCGCTCAACACCGCGGCTGTGAAGAACCCGGCACTGATAGCCGAGGCTTCAAAGCGCTTTGGTAGCCAGGCGATAGTTGTTGCCATAGATGCTAAGGGAAAAGCAGGCACGGAAGCAGCGAAAGGAAAAACCGGAACGCAACCCGGCCTTTTGTGGGAAGTCTTTGTCAACGGCGGCCGCACCCCAACAGGGCTTGACGCGGTCGGGTGGGCAAGGAAGGCCGAAGGCCTGGGCGCAGGAGAAATCCTGCTCACCTCGATGGACTGCGACGGCACCAAGAACGGATTCGACCTTTCGTTGTGCAAGGCCGTGTCCGACGCAGTGAACATCCCAATCATCGCATCCGGAGGGGCAGGCAAGGCCGAAGACTTTGCCGAAGCGTTTGCAAAAGGTGGTGCGGACGCGGCTCTTGCGGCATCGCTTTTCCACTACAACGAGCTTGCGATTTCAACGGTTAAGGAATGCTGCGCAAAGCGGGGCATTCCAATGAGGTGCGTGCAATAATGGCAGATTACATCGTCCCTACTGTACGCACGCTCAAGGCCTACTCGTGGGAGGACAGCAGCGAAAAGATAGCGAAAGCCCACGGCCTGGAAGCGCAGGCGGTGGTGCGCTTTGACATGAACACCAACCCGTATTTTATTGCGCAAGGCCAGGTGGTCTCGTGCGCAAAAGATTGTGCAAGCGCAATCGCGGAATACCCCGATGCGTCTTACTCATCGCTTGCAGGCACGCTTTCAGAATACGCCGGCTGCCAGGAAGACGAACTGGTAATCTGCGCAGGTTGCGACGAGGTGCTTGACGTTACGGTCAAGGCGTTCCTTGGAAGCGGCCGCAAGCTGGTGACAAGCGAGCCCACCTACCCGATGGCGGAGATTTGCGCTAGCGCGCTTGGCAACGTGGCCGTACGAGTGCAGCGAAGCAAGGCGGCCGGATTCGCAATTGACGAGAACGAGTTTATCGAGGAGTGCAAGGACGCGTCGCTTGCGTACATTTGCAACCCCAACAGCCCGACTGGAAATTTTGAGCCGATTAATAAAATCATCAGAATCGCAAAGTCAATCCCCTGCGCGCTCTTTGTGGACGAGGCGTATTTCGAGTTTGCCGGCCAGTCAGTTGCGCCGTTTGTGCGGGAGTGCCCAAACCTTGTGGTGGGACGCACGTTCTCCAAGGCATTCGGCCTTGCAGGCGCGCGGGTAGGCTATGCAATCGCAAGCCGAGGCCTCGTGGAAGGAATGGAAAAAGTCAGACCGCCAAACAGCGTGAGTGCAATCTCGCTTGCGCTTGCGCAAAAGGCACTTGAAGAGAAGGCTTCGATGCAAAGGAACGCGCTGGCGCTGGCCGCATCAAGGAAAAAACTGTACTCGCAGCTGCAATCGCTGGGTTTGAAGGTTTTTCCATCGCAGGCCAACTTCCTGCTCGTTGATTTCGGTTCGGTAAAACGTTCGGAAAACGCCTACCAGTTGCTCCTCCAAAAGGGCCTTGTGGTGCGCGACGTTTCAAGAAAGCCCGGAGTGGAGGGGTGCCTGCGCATTACCATTCGCACGGACGGCGACAACGAGCGGCTTGCTGTGGAGCTTGAAAAGATTTTGCAGGAACAGGATGCAACAAAAGCAATGATTGAAAGGGTGTGAATTGAGCAGATGATTATTCCAAGCATAGATTTGATGGCAGGAAAAGCGGTGCAGCTTCGCCAAGGAAAAGAAAAAGTGCTTGAGCGCGACAACCCGCTTGAGCTTGCAGCCGAGTTTTCAAAGTACGGCGAGGTCGCAGTCATTGACTTGGATGCAGCATTGGGCAAGGGCGACAACTTGGAATTAGTGAAAGCCATCTGCAAGGTTGCCGACTGCCGAGTTGGCGGTGGAATACGCACAATCGAGCGTGCAAACGAGCTTTTAGCAGCCGGGGCCAAGAAGATAATCATCGGCACAGCAGCAACCCCCGAATTCCTGTCTCAGCTTCCAAAGGACCGGCTTATCGTCGCGCTTGACTCGAAGGCAGGAAAGGTGGTTGACAAAGGCTGGGTCAACGACACCGGCAAGGCCACTGAGGAACTTGCAAAATCACTTGAACAATATTGCTCGGAGTTCCTCTACACCAATGTCGACCGCGAGGGCCTGATGCAGGGAGTTGATTTTGATGCGATTGCAAAGGTCAAGTCAGCGACAAGAAACCGGCTCACCATCGCAGGCGGCATCACAACTATTGAGGAAATCAAGAAAATCCAGCAAGAAGGGATGAACTCCCAGCTTGGGATGTCGATTTACACCGGCGCAATCAAGCTTGCTGATGCGTTCCTGTCCGTTCTCAGGTTCGACGGCCAAACCGGCTTGATTCCAACAATAGTGCAGGACGAATCCGGCCAGGTGCTGATGCTTGCCTATTCCTCCAGGGAGTCCATCACAAGAACTTTCGAGCTCAACCTCGCAACTTACTACAGCCGCTCGCGCAAGGAAATGTGGACCAAGGGCGAGACTTCGGGCAACTTCCAGGCGTTCCTCAAGGCGAGGTTTGACTGCGACTGCGACACGCTCCTGTTCACGGTCAGGCAGAAAAATGTGGCCTGCCACTTGGGCTCGTACAGCTGCTTTGGCGACAAGAATTTTGGGCTGGACGGACTCTATTCGGTGGTGAAAGCGAAGGTGGACTGCCCTGTAGCCGGCTCGTACACCGCGGCAATCAGCGCAAGCGAGACTTCGATACTGGACAAGATTGCCGAGGAATCAGCCGAGGTCATCGACTACAAGGACAGGCAGAACCTAGTCTGGGAAATCGCCGACCTGTCCTACTTCCTTTTGGTGCTGATGGCCAAGAAAGGAATTTCGCCGCAGGAGGTTAGGGACGAGCTTTCAAGGCGAAGAAAATGAGCATGCTTGCCAAATCAAGCTATTCTACGTCGCAAGGGGCAACGCCGAATTTCATCTTGCTTGGGGCATCGGTTTTCTTGCCATGATTGAACGCTGACTTGCAGTCAGCAGCTTCTTGATTTCGAATGCGGATTCCCTCGCCTTTTTGTCCTCAAACAAGCTTTCGGTCTTAATCATCTTCTCTATCTTTTTCAGGTCTGACTGGTCGACCATGAACGCGTATTCGGGTATTTTTGAGAACACCTGCCCAGGCTTTACGCCCTCCTGGCCGACCAGGTGGAATACGTGGGTGCCCTCGTCCTTCAATATCTCGTTTATCCGTTTGGAGTGGTATGCATGGCTTTTGACCAGTTCGTTGAATTCGTTGACCGTCCGCGAAATTGCCCTTTTCGGGTCGGCGTTCTTTCCCAGCCTGGCCCGGGCAATGCCCTTTTTCCATGATTGGACGTCCTTGATCCGGTTGTTTATGCGTTCAATCTCGCGGAAGTGCGGGGACACCTCGAGATAATTATTCCAGCTTGCGCACTTTCCAAGCAAGTACGTGCCGACATCGCTTGGAAGCGGGTGGATGGTTACAAAATGCGTGCCGTTGCGGAACTCCCCGCGCCGGGCAACCTCTGGTTCGGACTTTCTTGTTTCCATACTCGATTCACGCCGATTCCTTTCTGCTCCAAACGATTTAATACCCTCTTGCATTCAAAGGGATTAAGGTGGTTTTGTGGCAAGAAACGACAGGGAAAAGGGGGGCATTCGCGGCGAGTGCTGCCATGGTTCAGGATACGGCAAGCTCTTCGTCGGGATATTCATACTCGCAATAGGATTCTCCTGGCTTGGCAACGACATGGGCTGGTGGAAGATGAACCTCCCGTGGCTGCCGCTTGCACTGACAATAGTCGGCATCGCGATGATATTCGGCTGGTCCAAAAGAAACAGCGAATGACTTTTTCTTTTTTAGGAGGGCGCTTGCATTGCGAAGGCTAACCTACCCCATTCTTTTCTGGCTGCTGCTTGGCGTGATTGCCATAGCCAACGGCACCTTCCGCGTCGTGTTCCTCCTCCCGTCGCTTGGCGACCTTGCAGCGCACCAGCTAAGCACTGCCATAGGCGTTTCGCTATTCCTTGCCGCGATGTACCTGTTCTTCCAGAAAACAAGGCTCGAATATTCTTCCCGCGAGCTTCTGATTATGGGAATATGCTGGACGGCAATGACCATAATCTTCGAGTTTGGCTTCGGGCACTACATCATGGGGAACCCGTGGGAAAAGCTCCTTGCGGACTACAACTTGCTGGCCGGACGGGTGTGGGTGCTTGTGCTTCTTGCAGTGCTTGCGGGGCCTTCGGTAACGTACCCGCTTGCGCGGAAATAGCTTCTAAAAAAGAGGATGCAGGGAGAGGGATTTGAACCCTCGCAGCCCTAAGGCACAGGATTTCCCAGATAATCACCGGAAGCGTTTCGATTTTTCCGCTTCCTTATTCCGGGGATTTTCGTCTAAGTCCTGCGCATTTGACCAAGCTCTGCCACCCCTGCATAGATAGCGGATTATCTTTTTGTGCATCTGAGGGATAAAAAGGGAGGTGGAGTACAAGAGGGGAACCGCCAGGTTCACCTTTTGGCGGCATTACGACCAAGCTCTGCCACCCCTGCATAAGACGGCGGTCGCCGCCCTCGCGCCATGGCAGTATTAGTTATTCTCGCCGGATGATTTATTATCGGGTTGCATCCAATAGAGTCTAATATCAAATACCCCGAACGGCAGGGCGGATGGTTTTTCAAATGCAGGAACGTAAACCGGAAAAACAGTCGGAAAAGGGCAAGGACAACGGCCTTGCGCTAAGCTTCAAGCACGAAAAGCAGATTTTGCCGCTTCTTGCCGACGTTGCGCGCGCGCAAAAGACCGGCAAGCTGAGTTTTTTGAAGTACCGGCCCGACAAACGGGTCCCTGACCCGAAGAACCCCAAGAGCACGATACTGGTGCCCCTTTCCGGTTCAAACTGCGACGAGATGATTCCGCGGGCAGTAAGCGACCTTGACGAGATGATTGCCCACCACAAGAAACTTTGCAGGGAAAAGGCCGGATTGCGCGACCGCGCACAGCAGGCGGCGCTTCCCCTCGGGATAAAGGGCTTGCAGAGGGTTTTCGGGAACCTGAAAAAAGACGACCTGAACGCAGAGGCCCGGAGGCACCACGACAGCTCCGAGTACTACGCCGGCAGCGTCAAAAAAATGGCTGAAGCGAAGGGTTACCTGTTAAGCTACTACGAAAAGAAGCGCAGAATCCGCTGAGTTTTCGGAATGCCTGGCCGGGCTCCCGTCATGGAAGGCGTCAGCGCGTCTCCACCTTGAACACGTCCCCATCCTTTAGCACGTGGTCCGCGCCGATCTTCTGGCCGGGGTGCTTTGCCGACGGGCCCCAGACCTTGGCGAACTTGAAGTTCTCCTTGAGGTCCTTGTGGATTTGGGCGCAAGCGGCAATCACGGTCGTGCCTTCCTTCACGATGAGCGGCTCGTCGTCGGCCGCCTCGAAGCGCGACTTGGTGTAGACGCGTATCATCTTCAGCGCGGAGTATATCTCGTCCTTGAGCTTCTCGATGTTCTGCTCCTTGTCAGCGGATATCGGCACGAACGGGTACTTGATTTGCTTGAGGTAGTCCTTCTGCACCAGGTCAATCTTGTTGATGATGGTGAGCGAGGGGATGTACTTGCGGTTGCCGGTGAGCTTGTCGATGAGCTGGTCAACGGTCGCGTCGTCGCGGATTATGACGCTGCCGTTGAATATGTTGTACTCCTTGAGTATGCCGGTGACGATTTTCGCGTCAAGGCCGTGCGTCTGCTTCTTTGAGAACACTATGTTGAGGCCGCCGCGCGTGACCGGCTCGATTGCGATGTCCGAAGGCTCCTGGTCAAGCCGTATGCCCATGTTGTCAAGCTCGGTAATCAGCTTGTCGCGGTAGTTCGTGTCGAAGACGTCAAGGATTAGCAGGACCAGGTCTGCGTTGCGGGCGACCGCAAGGACTTCGCGGCCGCGGCCCTTTCCCAAGGACGCTCCGCCGATTATCCCGGGAAGGTCCAACAGCTGTATCTGCGCGCCCTTGTGCTTCATTATGCCCGGGATGCATGTGAGCGTGGTGAACGCGTACGCGGCGGTCTTTGCCTTGCTTCCGGTGAGCGCGTTGAGCATGGTCGACTTCCCGACCGAAGGCAGGCCGATGAACACCACGGTTGCATTCCCGCTCTTGCGGACGTCGAAGCCGCCCGTGTTCGCGCCGCCCTTTCCGCTCCCGCCCTCGACCATCTCGCGGCGCAGCTTCGCCATCTTGGCCTTGAGTATGCCCAGGTGGCCCTCGGTGCGCTTGTTCTTCTGCGTCTTTGAGTACTCCAACTCAAGCTCTGCGAGCTTTTCTGATATTCCCATCGGTAAATGCCACTGGATAGGTTATGCCGCGCGGATAGTAAAAGGCGTACGATTGCCGCGCAACGGGGCCGCACCGCCGGCACGATATGATTCTAAAGCAGATATATCTAAAACAGATAGATATATTAACCGGTTCGTGCAGGATATTGCAATGGCAAAAATCACGATTGGAATCGGGCGCGCGCTCACGAGCGCATACATACTCTACGCCTGCCGTAAGGGCGGAGTCAACGGCTACCAGCTTATGCACAAGGCAAAGGACATGCTCCTGGTCAACTGGAGCGCGGGCTCGTTCTACCCGCAGGTGGCGGCGCTCATCAAGAGCGGCCTGCTGCGGAAGAAAAAGGCTGCAGGAAACAGGCTGACTTTCGAGTACCAGACCACGCCAAAGGGCGTCGAGTACCTTTCGCGCATCGCAGGCTACTTCAAGCACGAGGAAGTGCGCGAATTCTTTGCGGCGATGGGCGCAGGCAAGTTCTGATTATGCAGAATCATGGCGTAAAACGCATTACAAAAAAAGACAAGCTATGTGGGGTTAATGGTGGTATATATGGCAGGAAATCAATACGTCGCAATCATTCCGCTTCTGGCAATGCTGTTCACTACGGGCTTCGCCTCCGCGGCATACCTCCACATGGTGTCCTACCGCACCGACCCGACCCCTTCGCCTGAGCAGGACTTCACCCTGTTCGTAACATTCAAAAACGACTTCGAGAGCTCGGTAGACAATGCAAACATCACCTTGGAATGCCCTGCTGAGATGGCCTGCCCCAACCTGACCGCCACGTTCCCGTCCTACGGCATACAGGAACTGGCATTCCCGATAAAGTCACGCGCAAGCACCGGCTTGTACAACCTCAAGGTCAGCTGGGACGACAGCTCGGTACAATACAGCTACAACGCCTCAAGCGGAATTGTGAACGCGACCCATCAGGTGTTCTCCGCATCAATCCCCCTGAACATCGCCGAGCACTCGCTTTACGGGGTCACCGCATCGCCGCTTCTTTATGCAAACGAGAATGACCTGTTCAACGTGTCCTTCGACGGCCGCGGCTTGCACAACGTCCAGGCGTCGCTCTACTCGCCATGCATCTCGTTCTCAACCCCGCTGATGCACTTCGACTCGCTTGACACGACCGCGACAATCCAAACGCCTGCCCTTGTGAACTGCCGCTCCGGGAACGCCGAAGTCATATTCTCAGTCCAGTCCGACGAGGGGACGTACGCAATCACGCTCAACGTCAAAGTCGACAAGCGGCCGCACGCAAACGTCTCGTTTGCGGTAAAGGGCGCGGCGCACTACGTCGGGAAGGACTATTACCGCGTAATCATCAAAAACGACGGAGCCGCTGCGGAGAAGCTCTCCCTTTCAATACTCTCAAACCCCGCAATCAAGTCGGTTGACGTGGCCTACCTGGGCGACTTCTCAGGCGAGCGCGAGGTCGTGTTCGAGCTGGAGTCAGACTCCGAAGGCACTTTCCCACTCACCTTGGAAGCCAAGTGGAGCGAAGGCAAGGAGACCTTCTCCAAAACATACACCGACTCAGTCAAGTTTGAAAGCCGGCTCTTCATCTGGCTCCTGCTTGCGGTAATCGCCGTCGCGGCCGCTGCGATTTACTTCATCAGGAAGTAGGCCGGCTGCAATGAAAGATAAACAAAGCGTGAGGTTTCAAGGGCAATGGACGAAAAAGGCATCATCAGGTGCATAAAGGCCGACTTTGCGGTGCTTGCAAGGAACAAGCCGGTCCTGGTTGGCCTGCTCCTTCTCCCCTGCATCATATTCCTGCTCTATGTGGGCTCGTACTACAACCCGCTTGTCAACGTCTCCGACACCGAAATCCTTCTGTGCAATATGGATGGCAGCGAGTTCTCAAACACCGTACAGGACGCAATAGTTGCAACGAACCTGTTCAAGTTCAGGACCGCAGGTTACGATGACGCACTCGTCAGTGTGCGTTCGGGCAAGTCTTGGGGAATGATAGTAATCCCGTCCGACTTCTCGTCGCGCTTTGAGGACAACGAAAACCCGGAAATCCGCATAGTGCTTGACGACCAGCAAAGCTACATAGTCGCGCGCGTCCTAGCGTCATCGTTTGAGGTGCTTGGCGACCGGCTCAACGCCAACTTGCAAGAACAGTACAACCAGCGGATTGCCGAAGGCCTTGGTACCGCATCTTCGCAGTCCAAGCTCTCTTCAGTTCAGCTTGGCACGCTTTCAGCGTCTTCGGAATTGCTTTCAAGCTCCAGCGCCCAAGTCGCACTTGGCACCGGCACCATCTCTTCGTATCTATCCGAGCTTTCGCTTTCCGAAGGCAAGCTCGCATCCGGGCTCAAGCAGGCATCGTCTTCAGCTTCCGGCCTCTCAGGTTCGCTTTCGCAGCTGAGCACCGCAAGCACCACCCTCCAGTCCAGCACAGCCACGCTCAAGAACGCAACCGAGCAGATAATCACCGCAAACACAGCAGAGCAGTCCTATTTGCTTTCCGCAATCAACTCCACGAACTTGCTTTCAGACAGCGCGGAAAAAAACGCCACCCTTCTTGCGCTCCAGAAGGCATACAACCTCTCGGTCTCGCAAGGCTCCGGGCTCTCCAATGCCAAGTCCGGGATGGCAACACTTTACTCTTCGCAGGGACTTCTTTCCTCCAAGCTTGACGCCGCAAGCGCAGGCGCAAACAGCCTCGCACTGAGCCTCGACAGGGCATACTTGTCCCAGTCCAAGGCATCGTCAACAACGGGCCAGGCCGCGTCGTCGCTTTCAACTGCCTCGGACGCGTCAAGCCAAATAGCGTCAGGTGGGCAGAAGGTAAGCCGCGCCGAAGGCCTGCTTTCGCAAAAGGACGCCGCGCTTGCAGGAAAACTGGACGACGCCGCTGGCGCGGCCGCAAGCGCGCCTTCAGTCAGGTTCTCGATCGCAGAGTCGAACAGCGTAGCCAACTACGGCACGTTCTTTGCAACCGCGTTCATCGTGCTGGGCCTGTTCCTCGGGGGAGTCTCCGCATACGTGCTGTGCAGCCTCGAGAAGCTCCGCCGGCCGTTCAGCGCCTGCGCAATCATAGTTTTCTCGCAGTGCATCCTCCTTCTTTTGCTCTACCTTGCAATGGGCTTCCCGACGCGCGGTGGCGCGGACTCGCTCCTTGCGCTGATGGTGCTTTCCGCGCTGCTCTACGCCTTGCTTGTGCGCGCGTTCTGCAAGGCCCTTGCGCCGAAAATCAATGCGGGCCACCTGCAGGTCATCTCGCCGGCGATGACAATACTTGCGGTGTTCATGCTCAGCTCGGGAGGGGTCATCTGGCCGCAGCACACGCTCGACTGGCCGTTCTCGCTCTTTGCGCCCTGCATACCGTTCAACTACTCGGCCAGCGCGATACGCGCAAGCGCCCTGGGCGGTGACCTTCCGCTGGGGGACGTACTCGCGCTCTTTGCGTTCGCTGCCGCGTTCATCCTCATCGCCAAGGCTTTCGAGGAAAAGGCGGCGTTGAGAGCAGAGCTGAAGAAGGCAATCGCCAGCATGCAGCAGCCGTAAATAACCGCGCATCAGGGCATCTCAATTATATAGCCGCTTGCCGCAAAAGTTTTTTCGGAAGTGGATCTAATGTTCGATTTGTTCACGATACTGCTCACAGTGATGGGACTGACGCTCTTCGAGGTCATCACGTCGGTAGACAATGCCATCATCAACGCCCACGTGCTTTCCACGATGGGGCAGAAGGCGCGAAAGTGGTTCCTGGTATGGGGGCTCCTGATTGCAGTATTCATCGTCCGCGGCCTGCTGCCCTGGCTCATCGTGTTCTTCATGAACCCCCAGCTCGGGCTGATAGGCTCGCTGACCGCAACCTTCAGCGAGGACCCGATGGTCGTCTCCGCCATAGAGGACTCCAAACCGGTCCTGCTCATCGCGGGCGGGATATTCATGGTGTTTTTGTTCCTCCACTGGCTGTTCCTCGAACCGAAGTACTACGGCCTGAGGGGGGAAAAGACACTGGAAAAGAACGGCTTCTGGTTCTACGCGGTAGTGTCAATCCTGCTTACGATAATAGTTTACCTTGCAGTCAACAGAAACCCGATGATGGCCCTGGGGGCCACGGTGGGCTCCTCGCTGTTCTTCATCACCCACGGGTTCAAGCAGAACGCCGAGGCGAAGGAGAAGGACCTGCTTGACAAGAAAAAGACCGCAAGCATCTCGGACATGAGCAAGCTGCTCTACCTCGAGGTAATCGACGCCACGTTCTCCATAGACTCGGTGCTTGGCGCGTTCGCGTTCACCCTCTCGGTGCCGCTCATCCTCATAGGCAACGGGATTGGCGCGTTCGTGGTGCGGGAGCTCACCATCAAGAACGTGACCACGGTCAAGAACTACAAGTACCTCAAGAACGGCGCGATGTACTCGATATTCTTCCTCGGCGCGATAATGATATACGACTCTTTCGGCGGCCACATACCCGAATGGGTCTCGCCGATAATCACGTTCGCAGTGGTCGGGTGGTTCTACTGGAAGTCCCTCAAGGTGATGGGCAAGGAAGTGGAAGGGACGGCCAACTAGGAACGGCCCTGAAAAACGGTCAGTCGCCAGGGCGCCATCCTGAACCGGCCCGCTTTTTCCTTGGCTGGCGGAACTCGACGGTAGCTTTTGGGCGCACCTGGTAAAGCGCAGCCATCTTTCCGCGAATCACGCGCTCAGGCTCGTCCGAGACAAAATAATCCGGAGGCCGTTGCAACGGGACTATCGAACCGTCCACGCCAATCTTGTACAGGCGGCCCTTTGCCGGAAGGCCCGGCTTGGAAAAGCTCTTCGCCGAAACCTGCTTCACCGGCAGCTGCAATCTCGCTATCTCGTCGAAAACCCACTGGTTCTCGGGGTTTGACACGCCGCCCGGCTTGAGGTGCCTGGAGAGCATTTCGACGTGTTCGTCCCGCTTCTTCTGCATGAAAAACGGGACGCGCGAACGGAAGGTATACTTGCAAACCTTACCAACCGGGACGCCTTTTTCATTAGGCGCGCCTTGCTTTGCAACGGCCGCCTTCGCTACGTCCATTGACTGGAGAATCTGGTTTGCACCAACTCCCAGTTCAGCATTGCGCGCCCGCGCATAAATGGCCTTCCGCGCGGAGTTGATTGCGTTTGGATGCATCCGAGTTGCAATGGCAGTGGCCTTCAACGCAGCCAGTTCGCTCTTTAGATTAACAGATATGCGGTCTAGGCTGGTCTGGACTCCCGAACCTTTCTGCGGCATTGCCTTCCGAGCCTTCCTCAATTGAGCCATTAAGGATATTTGTTCCCCGCGACTTTTTTAATGCCGCTTGGAAGCCGCCAAGGCGCAGCAAGCCCAAAGCAGCCAATAAAAACCCTGAACTGTTTTATACGCAGGCTCGCTGATTGTGTGATGATTTCAAGCTGCGACGGCATCACGTGCCCCATCGACCGCGAGCACATAGCCTACTTTTCGATGGAGGTCGGCATAAGCCACACCATCCCCACATACTCGGGGGGCCTGGGGATACTCGCAGGCGACGTGCTGAAGTCGTTTGCCGACATGAAGATCCCGGTAGTGGGAATCACCCTGCTAAACGAGAAGGGCTACTTCTCCCAGTCGCTTGATGCTGAAGGAAACCAGGCCGAGGCGCCGGTGGAGTGGGAGCCGCACGAGCACATGGTGCTTGCGCAGAACCAGGTCGCGGTGACCATCGAAGGCCGCAAGGTGCGGGTACGCGCCTGGAGGCACATGGTGCACGGGCTTGCGGGAAACCAGCTTCCGGTGTACTTCCTTGACACCAACGTCGAGGGCAACTCCGAGTACGACCGCACGCTCACTTCGCACCTTTACGGCGGGGACCGCGCCTACAGGCTTGCGCAGGAAATAGTCCTCGGAATCGGGGGCGTGCGGATGCTCGACTCGCTTGGCTACCACAACGTCCGCAAGTACCACATGAACGAGGGCCACGCATCGCTGCTTGCAGTCGAGCTTCTGAAGCGGACTTACCGAGACGCAGGAAGCGAGGAGGATTCCTACGACCTGGATGCGGTAAAGGAAAAGTGCGTCTTTACATCCCACACCCCAGTAGCCGCGGGGCATGACAAGTTCGACCTGGACCTGTTCACCCGCCTGACCGATGGCTACGTCCCGAAGATGCTTCTTGACCACGCGGTACAGGACAACCAGGTCAACATGACGCTCCTCGGCCTTGAAGTGAGCAAGCACATCAACGGCGTCGCCAAAAGCCACGGCACAGTTGCCAGGGCGATGTTTCCCGAATACCTGATTGACACGATTACGAACGGCGTGCACCTCCCAAGCTGGGTGTCACCCGCGTTCCGCGAGCTTTTTGACGCCAACATCCCCGGCTGGGAGCTCGACCCGTTCTCGCTGCGCAACGCACTATACATCCACCGCGAGGCGCTCTGGGCCGCGCACGACAAGTCAAAGCAGGAGCTCATAGAATACGTTAATGCAAACACGGGCGCAGGTTTCCACCCGGCGCGGTTCACCATAGGGTACGGCCGCAGGTTCACCGAGTACAAGCGGCCAGACCTGCTGCTTCACGACATCGGGCGGCTCATCGACGTTAGCCGCAAGGTAGGCGACATCCAGGTGGTCTTCGCAGGCAAGGCGCACCCCGCGGACTACCGCGGAAAGGAGCTCATAAAGGAAGTCTTCCAGAAGTGCAAGGAAGTCAACGCAAAAAACACTCCGCTGAAGATGGTGTTCCTTGCAGACTACGACATGCGGCTTGCAAAGAAGATGGTCGCAGGCTGCGACGTGTGGCTCAACACCCCGCAGCGGCCCTTCGAGGCGTCCGGCACTTCGGGAATGAAGGCCGCGGCCAACGGCGTGCCGCAGCTCTCCACGCTCGACGGCTGGTGGCTTGAGGGCCACATCGAGAACGTGACCGGCTGGAGCATAGGCGAGCACCCGCAGGACGCAAACGGCGGCCAGGACACAAACGTACCGTTCGACGCTGCTGACCTTTACAACAAGCTGGAGTCCGGCATAATCCCCACGTTCTACGGCAACAGGCCAAAATGGGGCGAGATAATGCGGCACTGCATCGCAATCAACGCAAGCTTCTTCAACACCTACAGGATGGCGCAACAGTACATCGCGAACGCGTACTTGGAATGAGAACACCCCAATGGACAAGATGAAAGGCCAAGGCTCGACGGAGTACTTGGTGATTCTGGGCGCAGTCCTGCTCGTCTCACTAGTGACAGTAAACCTGCTTGGAGGGCTCCCGTCTGGCAGCAGCACGACAAAGGAGCAGCAATCCAAATCCTACTGGTCTGGCACAACTCCTTTTGCGGTTACAACTGCCAAAATTAGCAATTCCACAATCATGCTCGTTGTTTCAAACAAATTAACCGAAAGAGTTTACCTGACAGCCATTGAAGTCCAGGACGGCTTTGGGAACAACGGCACGATTATGACTCCAAACCAGGTGTTCAATGCAGGGGAAGAATCGAAATTAACAAATATTTCTTTCACTGCCCTCAACCCGTGCAATGGCAAAGCAACTGGAAGTTCTTATGAGTTTAAGGTCGTCTCTTTCATCTACACCCAAGGGTCAATCGCAGGCATCCGGCAACAGAGCGCACAATCACTAGTTGGTAAATGCTCGGCATTTAGCTGCGGCGACTCAGTTTCATTTACATACAATGGTGCAAGGGCCGTTTACGGTACGGTCACATCACAAGCGGGCAAATGCTGGATGGACCGAAACCTAGGCGCAAGCCAAATTGCAACGTATTACAACGATTCATCTGCGTATGGCGATTTGTTCCAATGGGGGCGGTTGGATGACAGCCACCAAGTACGCACGAGTGGGACAACCGGCACATTGTCAACTACAGATGTTCCGGCACACGGCAATTTTATCATGGCGCCGAGCAGCCCTAATGACTGGAGATCAGGTCAAAACAATAACTTGTGGCAGGGCGTAAGCGGAATCAACAACCCCTGCCCATCCGGATGGCGTTTGCCAACATCAACTGAATGGATTGCCGAATACACTTCCGGAAGTTGGACTGACTACAATTCTGCATATGCCTCTCCGTTGAAATTAACAGCAGCAGGCGCGAGAAGTTACGCTGATGGGACAATTTTAGGCATAGGCAGCGGCGACTTCTATTGGAGTAGTTCAAATAGTAGCACTTATGGCACGCACATTCGAGTTACAAGCATTGCGGAAATGCTTAACAGCAACCGAGCATTTGGATTGTCTGTTCGATGCATCAAAGATTAGATCGCGGTTTCTAAATGCTTAAAATGCGTAAATGCTTTTGGAGTTAGTGGAAAAGATACGCGGACAAGGCTCAACTGAATACCTAGTCATCTTAGGTGCGGTCCTTCTTGTTTCCATGGTAACCGTAAACTTGCTTGGCAGTTTTCCTTCAAGCGGGAGCTCAACAAAGGAGCAGCAGTCGAAGGCATACTGGACAGGGACTACGCCGTTTGCAATTTCTACAGCCAAAGTAAGCAACACCGGCATCATACTATCCGTCTCGAACAAGCTCACTGAAAGGGTCTACCTCACGGCCATAGAAGTGCAGGACGGCTCAGGAAACAACGCAACCATACTTGCACCCAACCAGGTCTTCAACGCGGGGGAGGAAGCGAAAATATCCAACACCTCATTCACTGCATTCAACCCGTGCAATGGAAAGGCAACAGGAAGCACGTATGAATTCAAGGCAGTGGCGTTCATCTACACCCAAGGGCCAATCACGGGCATCCGCCAGCAGGGTTCTTCGCCGCTGATTGGCAAGTGTGCGGCATTCTCTTGCGGCGACACGGTTTCATTCACTTACCGAGGAAACCGGGTATCTTACGGCACGGTAACATCACAGGCCGGCAAGTGCTTCATGGACCGGAACCTGGGTGCAAGCCAGATTGCGACGCACTACAACGATTCGTCTGCCTATGGCGACTTGTTCCAATGGGGACGGCTGGACGACGGCCACCAAAACAGGGCTAGCGGGACAACTGGTTCAACAACTAGCACGGACAACCCCGGCCACAACAACTTTATCGCTGCAAACGACTGGAGGTCACCCCAAAACGACAACTTGTGGCAAGGAACTGACGGGATCAACAACCCCTGCCCTTCCGGATGGCGTTTGCCAACTTCAACCGAATGGAGTGCAGAAATAACTGCGGGAAGTTGGACGGAATACAGCAGCGCATACGCGTCTCCCTTAAAGCTGACTACTAGTGGCAGCCGCCGCTACACGGATGCAGCCGTTACCAATATCGGAGTCTACGGCCACTATTGGAGCAGTACGGTTACAGGCATTACCGCAGCCAGACTTGCGTTTGGCAGTGGCTTTATCAGTACGTATACGGATTTTGTCAGAGGAAATGGGATGGCAGTAAGATGCATCAAAGATTAGGTTTCCCGTTGATTGCAACCAACCAAAGCAGATTGAAAGACGAAACAGCGTCTCCTAAAGGTTTCAAAAGCTTTAAACGCAGGGAGGGGCTTCTGAGGTATATGGGAAAGACAAGAGGCCAGGGCGCAACAGAATACCTGGTCATACTGGGCGCGGTGCTGCTGGTCGCATTGGTAATAATCGCCCTGCTCGGCTGGTTCCCTTCGCTTGGCGGCCCGTCAAGGGAGACGCAGTCAAAATCATACTGGTCAAGCGCCAGCCCGTTCGCAATCACCGTAGTCAAGGCAAGCAACAGCACCATCACGTTCACGGTCTCGAACAGGCTGACTGAGCGGCTTTACCTTTCATCAGTAGAGGTGCAGGACGGCTTTGGGAACACTGGCACCATAATGACGCCCAACCAGATAGTCAATGCAGGGGAAGAAACGGTGCTGACCGGCCTTGCGGCGGCAATAACCAACTCCACGCTCAACCCGTGCTATTCGACGGGGGCGTCCAGGACCGGAAGCGCGTTCGAGTTCAAGGCAGTGACTTTCGTCTACACAACCGGCCTGATTGCTGGCAACCGAGAGCAGGGCGCAGAACCGCTGGTCGGCCGCTGCTCGTAAGACAAAACCCCTTTTATAGCGGCATACTGCCAAGGATATTGTCTGCCTTATGGGCCTTGCAGAGGACGTCACGGGATTTCTTTCCAAAGTCCTAAACCTCATCATCGCAGCCGTGCGGGCTTCGCTGCTCCTTTCATTCGGCCTGCTCCTCATGGCTTCGGTCCTGCTTGCAATCCTTGCAAACAGCGCAAGGTTCACCTTGCTGGACTCGAACTTTTACCTGAACTCGCTTGACTCCGCAAACGCCTACGATTCGGTCAAGACTGTTACCCTTGACTTTGTAGCAACCAGCCTTACCGGCCAGTACCCCGACTCGCCGCAGAAGACAAAAGTCATCTCCGAGTTCCGCTCGGAGCTTGCAAAAGCAATCCCAACGGGCTGGTTCCGCAACACCACGCAAAAGATGCTCACGAACGCGTTCGCCTACGCGAAGGGCGATACCTACCAGCTTGACCTGAAGATTTCGGTTGCCGAAATAAAGCCCGGGCTCAAGGCGGCTTTCAAGGACGTCCTGCCCAAGCTTGCCAACTTGACGCAGGCAAGCGGCCCAACCGCCTCGACGGGGCAAATGTTCGGGGGATTGACCGGCGGCCAGGCGGCAAACGACACCCGGATGCCGTCAATAATGTGGCCTGGAAACTGCAATTCAGTCGAGGGCTGCATGGCGTTCTGCGAAGACCACCGCGGGGAATGCAGCATATTCGACGACACGCCCTACGACCTGCGGATGAACTGGACTTTCCTCAAGTCAAAGTGCGGCGGCACCGACGGGTGCGTTCCGTTCTGCCGCGACCTTGTAGGCACCAATCTAAATCCGAACGCCGGCGGGGTGGAAGGCAACTGCTCGCGGATGCTGCAGTTCATCGACGCGACCGCGCCCGGACAGCCGGTCCCCCAATCGGTGCTGCAAAAGCAGCCAACTGCAACACCCGGCCCTTCGGCAACGGCCGGCACTTCTTCCACTCCAAGCGGGGTGCCGCAATACAACCTGACCGGCCCCGGCGGGTGCAGGAACAAGACGGGCTGCCTGCAATACTGCTCCTTGCACCAGGACGAATGCATGAACGCAAACTACACGATAACCGTGGCCGCAAACATGACAATCCTTGGCGCGCTCTGCCCGACCCCGCAGGCCTGCATCGAGTACTGCAAAGGCGACATTTCGAACGGCACCGGGGAAGTGAAGGACGAGTGCGGCAGGGTCAACGCAGATTACTCGGCAGCACAAGCGGACTTGCTTGGCGAAGTAGCAGCCCTGCAATCAGCGCAGGCTTCCAGCGAAGCGATGGGCCAGATGATAGAGCAGCAGATTGACGCGCTCCCGGACGTCATCGACCTGGACGAGCAGATGCAACACCAGCTGTCAGCCGGTCTTGGCCAGGTGCGGCCAACGATTGGTACGGTGATTCTTGCCTGCAACCTGCTGATAGGCGTTGCAATCGTGTTTGCGCTCCTTGTGGCCCTTGTCGCGTTCAGCGTGCGCGGCGCAATCAGGCACGTCGGCTGGCCGCTGTTCCTCGCGGGCCTCATCGCCACGCTTCTTGCGCTCATCGCTCCGAAGATGATCCTTGACACGGTTGCGCAGGGGCTTGTCGGAGGCGAGCTTGCACAGGCTGCAGGCGTGTTGATGGACGTCGCGGCAAGAATAGTCTGGGGATATTTCAACACCGTGCTCGTGCCCGGGATAATCGTCTGCCTCGTCGGCGCGGGAATGGTAATCTACTCGTTCAAGATGAAGGACAAAGAACAGGGCAAGGCCGCGAAAGGGGATTCCGGGGAAGAGCAGGAAGAAAAAGAGCCTGAAGACACGGATGAAAAGGACGAAGGGAAAAAGCCGGAGAAAAAAGCGGACAAGAAGGAAAAAGCCAAGCCTAAGAAATGATTGGAAAAACGAAGGAAAACAACGGCAAAGCGTTCTCTTCTAGCGTTTGCCGTATTTTATCTGCGTGATTGCCCGCGTGCGTTCCGCCGAGGTTGCGAAGTGCCGGCCTTCCAGGATGACGTCGATAATCCTGCTCCGTGGGGCCCCGTGCTCGTTTGAAAGGTCGCGGATGCAATCCGGGTGCGGGTTCCTGCCGTACGCCTCGGCAATCAACTTCCGTTTACTTTCAGTCAACTCGCACCTCTTGGTGCCTGCATGTTGTGGCGAACTGAGCCTTGCGGCAAACTCAGGGCACTCCTGCCGGTAATCCTGCATCAGCTGCTCAAGATTGTACTTCGACAGGCCGGTGTTCCTGCCCAGCCGTCCCAACCCTATTGAAGGGTTGTTCCGAAGCGCCTCGGCGACTTTTGCACGCGCCTCCGGGGGGATTTGCATTTTCCGCATTCCGTTCGCCTGAAAACAAAATCAGCACTTGAAGAACTGGCCGAACGCCAGGCCCAGTGCGATTCCAACCGGGAGCCACAGGACGTAGTTCCCGGTGACTATGCCTGCAAACGTGCCGCACGCCACGCCGATGACCAGGCCGTACGCCAACGAGTTGGAGGAGCTCTCGCACTGGCAGTTCGCCTTGGCAGCTGCCGGCGCCTTCCTTGCTGCGGCGTTACCAACGATTTTCTTTCCTGCTTTCCGTCCTGCCATGAACCAACGCCCTCCTTTATCGGCTTACCTTTTAGTCGCGGTCACTCCGCATGAATGGTAGATGTGCGAGAGCCGCTTCTCCTCGTCTGCTGCGATTATGCTTATACACTCGCCGGTCTCGTTCATCCTGCCAGTGCGGCCTGCGCGGTGGATGTAGAACTCCGGAGCCGAAGGCAGTCCGATGCTGTATATTTTCTCCACATCGGGGAAGTGAATTCCCCTGGCCGCGACGTCGGTGCAGATGAGGATTTGCTCCTCCCCTGAGATGAACCTGCGCATCGCCGAGTGCCTTCTGGCAGTCTTTATTTGCGAGTTTAGCTGGATTACCTGAATCTTGAACTTGTTGAGGGTGTTGGTGAGCTCCTCGACCTCGTCGTTGGTTGCGCAGAACACCATCGACTTCACCGGGTTTGCCTTCAAAAGGCTTGCAAGGGCCTGCGTCTTGTCCTCGGTAATCGTATAGAAGTGGGTGATTGTGTTTGCGGATACCTTTCCGACCTTTATCTCGGCAAAACCGGGCCGCATCATGGTTTTTGCATACGCGTAAGCCTCGCTTGGCATCTGCACCGAAAACATCATGGTCTGCTTCCTTCCTGCAAACCTCGACGCTATGTGCATGGTCTCGTCAACAAACTGCTTTGAAAGCAAGCGGTCGGCCTCGTCAAGGACGAATATGGAATAGTCGCTTGGCTTGAGCACACCCTTCTGAAGCATCTCGTGCAGCCTTGTGGGGTTGCCGATTACGATTTGCGCGCCCTTGCGGAGGAGCTCGTTCTGCTTCCCCGGAGGCGTGCCGCCGTACACTGCAACTGTGAGGACGCCCATGCCCTCGCAGATTTTGCGGCACTCGTTTGCTGCCTGGATTACAAGCTCGCGCGTAGGCTCAAGTATGACTGCGCGCGTTCCGGGCTTCTGGAGTATCTGCTGCAATATCGGGATTATGAACGCCGCGGTCTTGCCGGTGCCGGTCTGCGAAAGTGCGTAAAAGTCAGTTCCCGCAACGCCGAGCGGGATGGTGCGTTCCTGCACCTGCGTAAGCGGGGAGTAGCCGAGTTTGCGAAGCGACGCCGAAATGCGGGCGTCGAGTTGGATGTCCATAGAGTAGATTGTGCACGGCGGGGCTAATAATACGGACTGAACTGTTGAAAAAAGAGTGCTCAAATGGCACGGAAATATTCCTGCTGTTTAAAAATCACTTTTCTCCTATTAGATGGATGTTTATGGTCATTGGCAAAGTTCTGGGAAAAGTCAACGCCGGAAGGCAGAGGATAGAGAAGTTCGCCAAGGCCTATTCAGGAGTGCTGTTCGCCGGGCTTCTGCTGCTGATAGTGCTTTCGGTGCTTCGCACCAGCCTGTTCGGCGAGGTTTCGGAGGAAAAGCGCATCTGGTTCGAGCTTTCATTCCTGCTTCTTGCCGCAATCCTGGCCGAGCTTCTTGTAGTCTACCTCAAGCAGCCCACGGTGATGACATTACTCATTGTCGGAGTCGCCATCAGCCCTAGCATGATTAACCTGGCATACCCGTTCGTAGCAAGCTTGTTTGCAAGCGCGGGACTGACTGTTGCCAAGAGCATCCACTTTGTCACCATCCAAGGCACGATAAACGTCTTCGCCCAGCTTGGCGCAATCCTTCTGCTTTTCAAGATAGGCCTGCATTCCGAGGTAACGCGGGTATTCAACGCAAAGAACCTGGTGGTCGCGCTCGTGGGAGTAGTTGTGCCTTTCCTCTGCGGATATTACTACGCGGAATTTATGGGCCACTCATTCGTGTACTCGATGTTCCTTGGAGCCGCGCTTACCGCGACAAGCGTGGGCATCACTGTTGCGGTGCTTGAGGAGTTCAAGGTACTTGGCAAGGAATTCGCGCAGGTAATCCTTGGCGCGGCAGTCATTGACGACATCCTTGCCTTGCTGGTCCTGTCCCTTGTCAGCGGCGCGCAGACGGGATTCGAAATCGGGCCCTTGGCATACCTTATTGCCTCTGCCCTGATTTTCGTGATTGGAGGGATTTACCTTGGGCAATACATTGTGAAACGGCATTTCGACTCGATGCTTGCCGGGACGATCGAAAACAAGACGTTCCTGCTGATTCTTGCATACGTTCTTGCCTATGCGTATGTTGCGGAATACATCGGCCTATCCGCCATAGTGGGCGCATTCATAGCTGGCATCACCCTGAATTTCAGCAAGAATACCGGAAAGCTCTTTTCGCTGTTCTACCCGCTCGAGGCATTCTTCACGCCAATATTCTTCATCTCTTTGGGGATGCTTGTTGACGTCAACGCGCTTGCCGCAAACCTGCTTCCAATCGCAGTAGTGACGCTGATTGCAATAGCAGCCAAAATCATCGGCTGCGGCCTGTCGGCGCTTGCAACCGGCAGCAGCGCAAAGGACAGCCTCATCATCGGAATAGGAATGGCGCCCCGCGGGGAAATCGCGCTCATAATCGGCCTGTTCGGACTCACCGCAGGAGTGCTGAGCGCGTCGGAGTACGCAGTCATCGCATCGATGGCATTCATCACGACGGTAATAACGCCGGCAATCCTGGGCAGGCTGCTTGCCCAAGGTTCCTCCGGAAAGCCTTCCGCGGGCAACTAATCCGCAGACTAGGAATAAGAAAAAATATGCTCCAAACGGGGTCGGAGGCCTTGACACAGTTTTCGGACGGATTATAGAAAACGCGAAAATGACTATTGCTTTGTTCCCTGTGAATCCTCGTAGTCTTTCAGCGCCTCAAGGGTTATTTTCCAGTTGCGGCCGAACTTGACTGCGCCAATCGTCCCTTTGCGTGCGAGCAGCCCAAGGTATTCCGCACCATACTTGCTGTGCTTTGCAGCAGCTTCGAGCGAAAGGTATTCCTGCTGCTCCTTTCCAAGGGAGTCTAAGTAGATGTCAAGCGAGCGTTCGACTGCCTTGGCGACAAAGTTGGAAAATGGCGCGGGATTCTCGCCGCTCTGCGCATCAATGATTGTGCGGATGTATTTCTTGCGCTCCGCCCTCAGAAAGATGACTGGCGGATAGCCGCTGCGCATAAGGTAAAGATTGAGCAGCAGCCGGGCGGTCCTGCCGTTGCCGTCGACAAACGGATGGATGTTGACGAAAAGCATATGCAACGCCGCCGAAGCTCCGATTGGCGCGCCGGTTTTCCTGTTGAGCTGAAAATACACTTCCCGCATCAGCATGGGCACCTGGTGGAAACTGGGCGGCGAATAGTCAGTCCCGCTTATGCGCACCCCGCACTTGCGGTAAAAACCCGCGTTGTGCGGGTCAATCCGGTCAAGGATGAGCGCATGCAACCCCAATACGTCGTCTTCCTCGATTTTTTTCTTTCCAACAAGCGATTTTACAAACTCGATTGCCTTCATGTGGTTGGTTGCTTCCAGATGCTCGCGCATCGTCTTGCCGCCAATCGTCAGCCCGTCCTCGACAACCAGTTTTGTCTCCTTAAGGGACAGGGAATTCCCCTCGATTGCGTTGGAGTTGTAAGTCATCTCGACGTTGAACGACTCCTCAAGCCTTTTCAGCGATGCCTTGTCGAACGGCTTGAGGCTTTCAAGCTCCTTTTTCTTGCGGGCAATGCGCTCTGCTAGGACGGGTTCAATCAGGGAAGAATCCAAGGGAGCCATACAACAATAGTATATCGGATAGTTAATAATTCTTGCTATCCGATATGTGCCCAGAGTGTTGGTTTCGTGCCTTTTTCTCCTGCGGGAACTGAGTCTCCTGTGGGAACTGAACCTGTGGTTGTATGCTCCAAACGGGATTTGAACCCGTGTTAGCGGATTGAGAATCCGCTGTCCTTGACCGAGCTAGACTATTGGAGCAGAATTAGGAATACATTCTAGGCTTGAAAGGAATAAAATACTGCCTCCGGAGTAAGCCAAGACCCAAGCTTGGCGGCTACAGGCATTTATAAAAATTCGTTGCCTTAATTATTAGCCGCAAACCAGCCTGGAATTGGCTCCGGTCGGCACAATCGCATTTCTAGAGGTGTCATTTCAAATGGTAGACAGAATGTTCTCAACAATGGGCGACATGCGCGTCGGCAGGTACATCATCGCCGAGGAGCACCCCTGCAAGATCCTCAGCATGTCCAAGAGCAAGACCGGAAAGCACGGAGCGGGCAAGATAAACATGGAGGCAGTCTCCATCTTCGACGGCTCCAAGCACATGCTCATGAAGCCATCGGACGCGGACGTCGAGGTCCCGGTCATTGACCGCAAGAAGGCGCAGGTCGTGTCGATGAGCGGAAACACCGCGCAGCTTATGGACCTGGTCTCGTTCGAGACCTTCGAGGTCACAATCCCCGAAGAGATGTCGGAAGGAATCGAGGTCGGCAAGGAAATCCAGTACATGGAAGTGATGGGCCGCAAGCTGCTTTTGAGGCTCGAAGGCGGGAACTAGGTTTCCGCTTAAATCCTTCTTCTATTTTTTCCCTATTGCCTGCCCGAAGGTAGGCATTTTGTTTTCAATACCCGTTATCCGCAGGAATTAGGGGCGCTATTTCCAGAAGTGCGCACAGACTGCGTGTATTTCTGGCACGAACTTCCTTTCCGAGGTTGCTATCTGCGTGTTCCCGACCTTTTTGTGGATGCTGTCCGGCAGCTTCGAAAGGTTGTTCGCTGAAAGCGCATAGTCCTTGTCATCAAACGCCTTCATCGCAGCAGTGACGTGCGAAGCGTGTTCCCGCTCACCTGCAGCCATGCTTGCATAAACGCCGAAAAGAAGTCTGGTGTTTGCTAGTTGTGTTTCCGTAATCATCAAAACCAACTCCAATGTGAATAAGATGACATAATTTCGAGGATTTATAACACTTTTATAGGAAGTTAGCTTCAGAAACCATTTTTATTGTCCGTGGCAACGATTATTACTCCCGGTCAAGGCACAGTAACGGCTCCAGCCGTCTTTCCGGGTTTTGGGGTAAAAATAGGGGATAAAACGTGGCTACAATCCAACAGTCCGCACTACCCATCGAGGAAGGCGCAGCCACGCGTTTTTTCGCAGAGTTCTTCAACGAGTACTGCAACCAGCAGGTCATGGACCTGGCGCAGACATACCCGGACAAGCGCAGCCTCATCATAGACTTTTCGCTCCTCTCAAAATACAAGTCCGAGCTTGCGGACGCGCTTTTGGACAAGCCCGACATCTACCTCAAGGCGGCAGAGGCCGCGGCAAGGCAGCTTGACGTTTTCACTCCAGGAAGCACGGAATTCGCTCCGCACGTTCGCATCAACAACCTCCCTGACGAGTCCGGCTACACCATCCAGAACCTCGGCGCGGAGCACCTGAACAAGGTCGTGCGCGTGGACGGCATAGTCACGCTGATTACCCAGATAATGCCCAAGCTCCAATTGGCGCGCTGGATTTGCATACACTGCACGCGCACAATCGACACCCCGGTCGGGAAGACCGGCGTGGAGAAGCCCTCGGTGTGCCCCGGCTGCGGCCGCGGCGACGGGCTTTACCTTTCCGAGCAGGCCAGCGGCTTTGTGAACATGCAGCGCTCGCAGATGCAGGACCCTGTTGAGAAAATCAAGGGAAACATCCCCGCGCCGCAGGTGGACCTATGGCTGGAAGACGACCTGGTGAACACGCTTTCTCCGGGAGACAACGTCATAATCACCGGGATACTGCGGCTGAGGCAGAACCAGCAGGCAAGGGGAGGCAAGGCAACGCCTGTTTACTCGAAGTTCTTCGACGTAGTCGGAGTCGAGAAGATGCAGAAGGAGTTCGAGGAGCTTGCGCTTACAAAGGAAGAGGAAGACCAAATCATCGAGATTTCAAAGGACCCGCACCTCATTGACAAAGTCATAATGAGCATCGCACCCAGCATCTACGGATACTCCGAGATGAAGGAGGCCATCGCAGTCCAGCTTTTCGGAGGCACCCAGTTCAAGGTGCTTCCAGATGGCAAGAAAATCCGAGGCGACATCCACGTGCTGCTTGTGGGAGACCCCGGCACTGCCAAGTCAACCATCCTGCAATACGTCAAGGAGCTCGCACCCAAGGCTATCTACGTCTCAGGAAGAGGAGCAAGCGGAGTCGGCCTCACGGCGTCAGCTGAAAAGGACGAGATTGCGGATGGCGGCTGGGTGCTCAAGGCAGGCGCGCTCGTTCTTGCATCGGGCGGAGTCGTAATGGTGGACGAGTTCGACAAGATGGAGCCCAACGACCGCGCGAGCATGCACGAGGCAATGGAACAACAGACTATCTCGGTTGCCAAGGCAGGAATCGTCACCACGTTCAAATCCAAAACGTCAGTCTTGGCTGCGGCAAACCCCAAGCTTGGGCGTTTCGACCCGAACACGCCGCCTGCGCAGCAGTTCGACATCCCGCCAACTTTGATGAGCAGGTTTGATTTGATTTTTGCAATCAAGGACGTGCTTGACGAGGCAAAGGACCGCAAGCTGGTCGACCACGTGCTTACTGGCCACATGTTCGCTGCCAAGAAGCAGAAGCTCTCCGACCTGAAGGACTCGCCGATCATACCCCCGATCATGCCAGACATGCTCCGAAAGTACATATCCTACGCGCGCAAGAACATCCACCCCGTGCTTTCGGAAGAGGCAGCCAACCGCATCAAGGAGTATTACCTTTCATTGCGCAGGATGGGCGCTCAGCAGAACACCTTCCCAGTCACAGCTCGTGAAATCGAGGGACTCATCCGCATGAGCGAGGCCTCGGCCAAGCTGCGGCTTTCAAACTCGGTTGACCTTCGCGACGCCGAGCGCGCAATCTCGCTAGTGCACTTCGTGCTCTCCGACATATTCATGGACAAGGAGACCGGAAAGATTGACTCCGACATCATAAGCACCGGACAGCCCAAGAGCAAGGTGGACAAGATGCGCTCGGTGCTTGGAATCATCAACGCGCTTGAGCAGAAGCTCGACATGGTCGACATCGATGACATAGTCGAGCAGGCAGTCACAATCGGGATGGACGAGAACTCCGCACGCAGGCTCATCGACGAGCTCAAGCGCAACGGCGACCTCTACGAGCCCAAGGTGGGCTTTGTGAAGAGCTCGCGCGGAAGGTAAGGGACACGGGTAATTACACTTGAAGAAAAGCCGGAAACCAAACACTAGGGAAGAGCGCATAGCTTCCTTCAACCGCAGGATAAACCTCTTCCTGATGCTTGCCGCGTTCACCAATACCCTGCTGATTTCACTTTTCATAGGCGCGGGATTCATAGCGCAGCAGCTTACGGTTGTGGACAACCCTGCGGACGTGTCGAACTCGTTCGGACTCATCATATACATGGTATTTGCTGCTGCGGCCATGCTTCTTGTCCTCCGATTCTACAAAGGCAGGCTGCTTTTCCAGCTCCTCGAATACGGGCTCATAGCTACGAGCGCCGAGGTGTTTGGCGCGGTGTTTTTGCCCGGATACGACGCATACCTGATGATTGCTGCAATCGCGCTGAGGCTTTTGCTTCCGCAGTTCCAGACGGCATTCCTGCTTTTTGCAAGCATAGTGGTCGGAGCGATACTCGGCTCCTCGCTTGACTTCATCCCAGTAGCGGTGTTTGCAATGCTCCTTGCGGCATACGACTACATCGCGGTGTTCCGAACCAAGCACATGGTCGAGCTTGCGAAGGGACTGACCGAGCGTGATGCCGCGTTCAGCATAAAAATCGGGGTCAACCCGGTTGCAAGGAAGGGCGAAGTCGTAAGGGCTGAAACGCCCGATGATGCGGACGCGCCAGGCAAAGCGCCTGCGGTGCGCAACAGCATCGAGCTTGGCTTGGGCGATTTCCTGATTGGAGTGATGCTTTCAGTATCCGCGCTCAAGATAGGACTGTTCCCCGCGTTTGACTACGCACTCGCGTCAGTCATCGGAGCAAGCGCAGGACTCACCGCGATGTTCATCTACCTTGAGCGGAAGGGCGGCTACTTCCCGGCAGTTCCGCCGATTGCGGCAGGCTCGCTTCTGTGCATCCTCTCGTACTGGTGCGTGCTTTCGCTGTTCGGAACCGCATAATTACCGGCATCGGCCCAACCAGGGGTTGCATAGGTTATTTTAATTGCCAAAGGCATAATGCTATTTCAAGTCAAGGACGTTTTCTGACGTTTCAAACAGGTTAGGCCATAATGGATTACGACAAGCTTCTGGACCGCGCACGCGCAAACATCCCCGACAAGGAAAAGCTCACATCGGGAGAGAGGTTCGAAGTCCCGCGGGCGATGCTCATGATACAGGGCAACAAGACAATCATCACAAACTACGCCGACATCTGCTCACGCATACGAAGGACCGACGCCGAGTTCTCCAAGTACCTCTTCAAGGAGCTTGCGGTTCCCGGAGAGGTCCAGTCAGGACGGCTCATCCTCGCAGGAAAGTTCTCCGACCGCGTCGTGAACGACCGCATAGGCAACTACGTCACAACCGCGGTAATCTGCAAGGAATGCGGAAAACCGGACACGCACCTTGAAAGCATCGACAGGCACCTGAAGATGCTGATTTGCGAGGCGTGCGGCGCAAAGGCGCCGGTAAGGATTTAGACGATTATACAAGGTGAAATTTGATTGGCAAACTTCCATCCAAGACCGCATTACCAGCAGAGGAGGCCCGGCGGGCACAGGCCCATGGCACCGGGAATGGGTCCGGATGGGTTGCCCCTTCGCGTGCGCATGCCGCATCAGGGAGAGATTCTTGGGAAGGTCACCGAGCTGTTCGGCGGCTCGCGCATGAAAGTGCAGTGCCAGGACAACTTCGACAGCATGAGCGTG